>OCTA010002896.1_pt1 | contig 15388 bp, 14 predicted proteins | sample 1538991 | NCBI WGS metagenome assembly OCTA01 (sample SAMEA3539302, study PRJEB22396) | soil metagenome | biome: tundra; feature: field; material: soil | place: USA | collected 2010-05 | depth 0.15 m | reverse complement strand
CCTGCGACCCAAAGCTCTGGGGATCGCCAAAACGACACCGTTTCGATACCCCCACTAGGTATATTATGAGGGCCTCCGAACCGCGTTTCCGCAGGTCAGAGGCCCTCTCGCGCACGTGGTGGCAGGTGAAGGATTCGAACCTTCGAAGCTTTCGCGATGGATTTACAGTCCACTCCCATTGGCCGCTCGGGCAACCTGCCTAGGTGCGGATGGAAGGATAGCAACTCAACCACGGGGTTCGTCCAATCGGGGCAGCTCGCACCACCACAAACCGCACCACCAACCCTCCCCTCATTAAGTGTCCTCCCACCTGAACACACCCGAAGGAGCCAACATGGCCGACGCATCGTTCGACGTCGTGAGCAAGGTCGACAAGCAGGAGGTCAGCAACGCGCTGACTCAGTCGCAAAAAGAGATCTCTCAGCGGTACGACTTCAAGAACGTGGGAGCCTCCATCGAGTGGAGCGGTGAGAACATCCTGATGAAGGCGAATTCGCAGGAGCGTGTGCTCGCGGTCCTAGACGTCTTCCAGACCAAGCTGATCAAGCGCAACGTCTCGCTCAAGGCCCTGGATCTCGGTGACAAGGAGCCCCAGCTCTCCGGCAAGGAATACCGCCTCGAGGCCTCGCTCAAGGACGGCATCAGCCAAGAGGAGGCAAAGAAGATCTCCAAGATGATCCGCGACGAGTTCGGCAAGACCGTGAAGCCACTCATCCAGGGCGACGAGCTGCGAGTGTCCAGCAAGTCCAAAGACGACCTGCAGGCCGTCATGGCGCTGCTACGCGGAGCCGACCTTGAGGTCGCCGTCCAGTTCACCAACTATCGCTAAGACCTTCACCCGAATGCGGCCCGTGAGGAAAGCGCCTCATGCAGGTGCGAGTCGGCATCCACGATGGCCCGACGCACCGAAGCCGTCAGGTCACCCCGCTCCAGCGCTGCGGCAGACTGGTCCGCCGTGGAGGCCTCGACCACATTCACCGGATAGGCCAACGCGGCAACTCTGGCCATAGCGTCCTCACCGACCCGGCCGGACAGTGCTGGCACGTCGCAGAAATACCGGGCCACGTACGGTCGCAGCACTTCCTGGTCGCCGGCGTGCCAAAAGCCGGCGGCCAGGGCGTTCAGCTCGTAGTTCGATCGGCCGTGCTGTCCCGTCAGCTGTTGCCAGGCCCATGCCTTGGCGGGCGCATCAGGGGCAGAAGCCCTGGCCTGCAGCCATTTCAGGTTGCCCGTCATGGTGCGATCCTCACCGAGTGCTGCGTCCAGCTCGGCTGACCCGATGGCGCCACGTCCGGCAAGGTTGCCCAGGACCATCCAACGGAAGTCCGAGTCGCCGGCCAGGCCATCGGGCAGCTCCTGGCCTGCCGCCCAGCGGCGCAACAGGTCTTCGTCGGCGCACGAGGTGGCTACGTACCGCGCGGCCACCAGAGCCCGAGACGAGCCGGGTTCGGCCTGGGCAAGCATCGAAGCGGCAGCCTGGGCGATCACGGCATCGGCGCCGTGCTGCTCGGCGGGCGGGATGAACGTCGGGATGATCCGCTGGGTCATCAGCAGGCCCACCCGGTTGATTATCGACTGGTTGCTCTCGATGGCCCAGGACTCGGCCAGGACCACAAGCAGGTGGCGTGGGTCGATCTCGGCCAGGCAGACCCCGTCGATCAGGGCCGTCCAGACGACCGCCCGGGCCTGAGCCTGTGGCACGGCCGACAGCTCATCGGGCGCGGCAGCGACGGTGGCCTTGTCGAGCTTGATATTCGCCCAGGTCAGGTCCGTCGCGTTGGGGATGACCATGCTCGCAGCCGGCTTGCCCTTCAGCTCGGGCAGTGCGGTCTCGTCCCGGTCCACCGTGGTGAGCACGCGGAATACCTCTGTGCCGCCCGAGAACCCGGCGACATCGATGATGTGCGGACGATCTGCCGGATAGGCTTTCGGCGCCGCCCTTCGCACCAGGGCCGACGTGATGGAACCCTCATCGCAGGTCGCCTCCACCGAGATAGCATCCAGGCCTGCGGTCCGCAGCCAGGCATCGGCCCAGGCCTGCAGGTCCTTACCGCTGGCCCGTTCCATCGCCGCCAGGAATTCGCCGAGTGCAGCGTTGCCGTAAGCATGGGCTCGTAGGTACTGCCCCACCCCAGAGACGAAGGCGGCATCGCCGATGTGGGCGATCAGCTGGCGCAGCGCGGCAGCCCCCTTGGCGTAGGAGATACCGTCAAAGTTCTGCAGCGCCGACTGGGCGTCGGGCGCAGGCGAGCCGGCCACAGGGTGGGTCGAGGGCATCCGCTCTGCGGCATAGCCCCACGGTTTGCGGGCCATCGAGGAGTCGACCCAGGCGTCAGTGAACTCCGTTGCCTCACAGAGAGTCCGATGAGACATGTACTCGGCGAAGGACTCGTTCAGCCACAGGTCATCCCACCACTTCATGGTCACCAGGTCGCCGAACCACATATGAGCCATCTCGTGCGTGATGGTGTTGGACCGGGTCAGCACCTCATCGCGCGTCATCGCCCCGCGAAAGACGTACTGGTCTCGCAGCGTGACGCAGCCGGGGTTCTCCATGGCACCGGCGTTGAACTCCGGAACATAGACCTGGTGGTACTCCCCAAAGGGATAGCGGATGCCGAACAGCGAGTGGTAGTAGTCGAAGGACTGCGCGGTGATGGTGAGCATCTGCTCGGCCTGGCGTTCCAGCGGCTCACGCAACGAAGCCCTGGCGTGGATGCCCAGCGGGATCCCATCATGCACCGCGGTGACCGAGACATAGGGTCCGGCGCACACGGTGAAGAAGTAGGTAGCAAGTGGCTTGGTCGTGGCCAGCACCCAGCTTCCTTCGCTGGTGCGGGTGGCCGCACCGTTGCCCAGGACTATCCACTGGGGTGGTGCGCTCACGCTGACGTCGTAGGGAGCCTTGAGGTCCGGCTGGTCGAAGCACCCGAAGACCCGCGGCGCGGCGTCCAGGAACGAGTGCCCGTAGACGTAGGGTCGCCCGTCTGCTGGGTCGATCGCCCGATGCAGGCCCTGCCCGTCGTTGCTGTAGCCCATCGTTGCGGTGACCACGACCTCGTTCTGCGGGGCCAGTGCTGTCAACGCGACCCGTTCGCCGTCAAAGCCGGTAAGGTCGACCTCTGCGCCGTTCAGGGTGACTCGGTGGAGCCGCTGCGGCTTAACGTCAAGGAAGGTCGACAAGCCGGGTTCCCGGCACGTAAAGCGGACCGTGCTGCACGACTCGAAGGTCGCGGGGCCCTGGGCCAGATCGAGCGCGACGCGGTATCCGGTGACATCGATGAGGGCGGATCGTGCCGCCGCTTCCACACGGGTCAGGTCGGTCATGCTCGCACTCTTGCAGAGGCGGCTGTATGCCTACGCCACAGGTCGGTACAGGAACGACGTGTGAGTGCCTGTGAGTGCCTGTCAGCGCTCGCGGTATCCCGAGGCCATCGTCTCCAGTCGGGCAATCCGATCCGCCATGGGCGGATGGGTCGCGAACAGCCTGGACACATCCTGGGGGCGGAACGGACTGGCAATCATCATGTGACTGGCGTTGACGAGGTCACGCTGGGGTGCCAGTGGTGCGGCGGCCGTCCCACGCTCGAGCTTTCGCAGCGCCGACGCCAATGCCAACGGGTCGCCGGTAAGCTTGGCGCCGTCCTCGTCGGCGTCGTACTCACGGGTGCGGGTGATCGCCAGCTGAATCGTGGTAGCGGCAAGCGGCGCGAGCAGGGCCATGGCCATCATGCCTGCCGGGTTGGAACGGTTGTCGTTTTGACCTCCGCCACCACCGAAGAAGCTCATGAACATGAACATCTGGGCGACGCTGGTGATGACACCGGCCACCGCGGCCGCCACCGATGATGTCAAGATATCCCGGTTGTAGACGTGCATCAGCTCGTGGCCGAGGACCCCGCGTAGCTCGCGCTCGTCGAGCAGCTCCAGGATCCCCTGGGTGCAGCAGACTGCCGCGTTCGACGGGTTGCGTCCGGTGGCAAAGGCGTTGGGCGCTTCGGTTGGCGAGATGAACAGCCGCGGCATGGGCTTGGTCGCCGCCGTCGACAGCTCGCGCACGATTCGGTACATCGCCGGAGCCTGAGCCTCGGTGACCGGGCGAGCGCGCATCGCCCGGATCGCGATCTTGTCGCTGTTCCAGTAGCCGTAGGCCGTCATTGCGACCCCGAACAGGGCAAACAACCAGATGTACTGGCCACCTTGGACCAGGGAACCCAGCGCGAGTAGTAGGGCGAAGATGCCACTGAACAGCAGCGTGGTCTTCAGCCCGTTGTAGTGGTTGTGCATGTTCTTCCCAACGTGGCCACGAGGCATAGTGTTCCGAGCCTCTGGACCTGATGAGCGCTCGTCGATCTTCTTACCGCAGCCGTCTGCTGCCATGGCGTCCAGCGCCGCTAACCCCCCAGGAGCCCCAGGAGCATCTGCGGACTCAGGCTGGTCAACACCAGTGCCACCGCAGTGACGCCGACAGCGACCAGCGTCGCCGGATGTACCCGAACGGCTTGTACCGCCACCGGGGCAGCTGTGGCCGCCACCATGGGCGACGCCGCCTTGGCCGACCCATCAGGGGTGGAGATGACAGTCAGCAGCCAGCGCAGGTAGACCGCGACGCCCAGGACTGCGTTAACGGCCGCGACGACGGCCAGCCACCAGAGGTCGCTGGTGACAACGGGCCGCAGCGCGGCGACCTTTGCCACCAGGCCGAGGAAGCCGGGCGGGAGCCCAGCCAGTGACAGCAACCCCAGCCCGAGTGCAGCCGCCAGAACAGGGTGGTCCGCCAGCAGGCCGCGGTATTGCGCGAGGTCGCGCGCCCGGACCGCTCCCCTGATCTGAACCAGGGCGGCGACCACGGCGAAGACCAGGAGCGTGGCCAGCACGTAGGCCAACAGGTAAGCGCCCGAAGCGTGCACCGCAGCCGACGAGACGGCTGCCAGCGGCAGGACCACCCAACCGGCCTGTGCCACGGTCGACCAGGCGAGCAGCCGGACGACACCGTTCTGCCGCAACGCCATGACGTTGCCCAGCGTCATGCTCACAGCCGAGACAATCGCGATGGCGACCAGTGGCGGAGCACCAAACGGCGCGATCGCCCGGACCACGATCAGCAGAGCGGCCAACGCGGCGATCTTGGAAACGCCGGCCAGGAAGGCAGCGATCGGCAAGGGCGCTCCGTCGTAAGCCTCGGGAGTCCACGCATGGAACGGCACGAGCGAGAGCTTGAAGCCGATCCCGGCAATAACAACAACGACAGCCAGGACCAGGATCGGGCGTCTGGTCGGATCGTTCATCGCTACCAGCGCAGCGGCGGGCGTCAGGAACCCACTACCGGTCGCCGTGAACCACAGAGCAGCCGACATAGCCAGCAGGCCGAAGGAGACCAGCGACGTAGTGAGCAGAGCCATCGCCCCGGAGATCGCCGAGCGCGCGCCCCGCAGGGCGACCAACGCCACCGTCGGCAGAGTCGCGAGCTCGACCGCGACCAGCCATGAGCCGAGGTCGCGAGCACCGGCAACAGCGGTGGCACCGGCCGTCGCTGCCAGCACGAGGCTCACGATGACTGCCGTGCCACCCGGCGCCTCTTTCTTGTCGTCGGGCCAGCTCAGCAACAGGGTCAGCGCCGCGCCCAACAGCGCGGCGAGCTGCAGCGTGGACCCCACCGAGTCTGCGACATACATGCACTGGCCGGTGCCGGGCAGACACAGCGTCTGGCGAGCAGCGCCGGCGACCATGCCCAGGCCCGCGACGGTGGCGACAACGCCCACCATCAAACTGACCAGCGCAATCACGTAGTGCGTGCGTCGTAGGTGCTGGACCGCAACATCGGTGACCAGTACGACGGCTGCTCCCACTGCCGGTGCGAGCACCGGCAGCAGAATTCCGGCGCTCACACTGACGACGGCCTGGCTCATCGGGGCACCTGCATAGTGATGGCGGCGGCTTCCTTGAAGGTCGAGTTCAACAACAGTCCCGGGGCAACGCCCAGGACAAGGACAGACGCAACCAGCACTGCCAGCACGGACCATTCGCCGCCACGGGCGTCCTCATGTGCCGGTGTTGTCCTGTCACCGGACCAGATCAGCTTCAGCACGCGCAGCGAATATGCCGCGGCCACTCCGGCGCCCAGCACAGCGAAGACGACCAGGGCGCGCATCAGGCCCTGTGGACGATCCGGCGCAGGGTTCCATGCGGAATACATCGCCAGGAACTCGCCCCAGAAGCCGACCAGACCCGGTAGCCCGAGTGACGCGGCGAAGCCGACGACGAGGGCGAGGCCGAGGCGCGGCGAGATCTCCCGCAAAGCAGCATGTGCAGTGGCCAGGTCGGCTGATCCCCAACGTTCCTTGAGCCCGCCGACAAGGAAGAAGAGCAGAGCCGACACCACGCCATGGGCGATGTTGGCGAACAAGGCTGCCTGCAGCCCTACGGTCGTGCCGCTGGACAGCCCCAGGACCACGAAGCCCATGTGCGCAACCGAGGAATAGGCGATGAGCCGTTTGAGATCGTTCTCGACCAGACAGGCCAGACCTCCCCAAATGATGCCGATGACGCCCACGACGGCGAACGCCGGTGCCAGCGCACCGAATCCGATCGGCAGCGGCGCGATCACCAGCCGAACAATCCCGTACGTGCCCATCTTCAGCAGGATGGCCGCCAGCATCACCGAACCCGCAGTCGGCGCGATGGTGTGCGCAGGAGGCAGCCAGGTGTGCAGCGGCCACACGGGGACCTTGATCCCCATCCCCACCAGGAGCAGCGCCGCGATGATGATCTGCGTGTGCCGTGCCAGTCCCGCGCCGTGCAAGGCCGCCAGAGCGTCCATGTCGGCCGTGCCCGAGGCCTGCACGAGGGCGAGGATGCCAACGAGCATAAGGGTGGAGCCGAGCACCGTGTAGAGCACGAAGCGACCTGATGCGTCGGCGCGTGCGGCGAGGTCACGAGAGTCGCCGTAGCGGGAGATCAGTACCCACATGGGGACCAGGACGACTTCGAAGGACACGTAGAAGATCACGGCATCGCGAGCGAAGAACGTGGCCAGCGCTCCGAGCTCGACCAGCTGCAGGCATCCGTAGAACGTCGAGGACGAGGCACCGTGCGGAGGCCGCGAGCGGGCGTGGACCACCACGGCGACGGCGAGGGCTGCAGTGAGCAGCAGCAGGGGGGCGCTGATGCCGTCGACCGCGAAGTGCAACCTGACCCCGAGCGAGGGAAGCCACGAATAGTTGACCACAGGACGTTCGAAAACCGTTGCCACGACGAGTGCAGCCGTGGCCACGCTGGCCACAAGGCTCACCCTGTTGGCGCTGCCTTCGGTCAACGCTCTGGTGACACGGCCAGAGACGATCAGGGCGGTTCCCGTGACGGCCGGGATCAGCAGGGCACCGAGCAGGAGAACTACCACAACGTCACGCCCGAGACGCCTACTGCCAGCAGCCCGACCAACAACCAGACAAGGTATGAGGACGGTTTGCGGGTGTGCACTCGCTCACTGGCGACGCCGACCCATCGGGTGGCCACGACGGTACCGCGGACGGTGGCATCAATGGCCTGACGGTCTGCTGTCACCACGATCCGGGCCAACGTGAACACCGGGGACACCACTGCGACATAGATACCGTCCGCTCCAAAACCCTTGTCAAACAACACCATTCGGCGCGCGCCCAACAGGTCGGCCGCATCACCACTGACACTCGTCGCAGCCAGGCGGCGCACCACGAGCCAGGCGGCCAGGACCAGGAGCAACGAGGATGTTGCCAGGTACCAGACGATGTGTGCTTCGACCGGAATAAGCGGGGTGAAGATGATCAGTCCTCCGACCACGGTCAGGAAACCAAGCAGGCCGATCGAGAGGCGGGCGCCGGCAAAGATGTCCGCATGGCCATGATCAGCTGCGGCTTCGGGGACCGGCGGCGGCTCAGTGCCGTCCGCGGCCCGTGATGCCGCCTCGGTGAAGATCTCGACGAGAGTGACATCCACGATCCTCTTCGACGCCTCGATGGTGGCCCGGCGAAGAGTCTCCTCCTCAGGCTTCAGGTGGGTGAGAACCAGCCAGGCACGGGTGCAGTAGCCGGCGGTAAGCATCACGGTCAGCCCAAAGGAGACAAGGACGATCCATCCGGCAGCCTGACCCAGCTCGGTGACGTTGTCGAAGGCCGCGCCCAGGACGTACTCCTTGGAGACGAACCCGACCAGGGGTGGGACTCCGGCAAGGGACAACAGGCCAATGGCCAGCGGCCATTTCAGCTGCGGGTGATAGCGCACTCCGCCCGACAGCTTCACAGCCGATGTGCCGGAGACCAGGACGCTGAGCCAACCGATGGCGAGGAACAACAACGCCTTGAACATCGCGTGCGACAGCAAGTGGAAGATCGCCGGGCCGACCCCCAGAGTTGCCGGCGCGACCGCCAGTGCGGACAACATGATCGCGATCTGGCTGAGGGTGGAGTAGGCAAGCATGCGTTTGAGGTCCGACTGCCCGAAGGCGATGACCGCCGCGCCGACCATCGTCACAGCGGTGATCACCGCAAGGACCAGGCGGGCAGGGTCAGACAGGACGAAGATCGGGAAAAGACGCGCCAGGACAAACGTTCCGGCAGCGACCATCGTCGCGGCGTGGATCAGCGCCGATGCAGGTGTCGGGCCCTCCATCGCATCAGGCAGCCAGTCCTGGAACGGGAACTGCGCCGACTTGCCGGCGACGCCGACGAGCAGACACAGGAGCGCAGCCGTCAAGGTCGAGCTCGACAGGTGGGGCCAGATCGCGATCACGACCGGGATGGACGTGGTCCTGACGCCGGAGGCCAGGATGATCAGGCCGATGACGAATGCCAGGTCTGCGATGCGGGTGACCAGGAACGCCTTCGTGGCAGCCCGTCGTGCGGACTCGAGCCGGCTGTTGTGGCCGATGAGCAGGTAGGAGCACCAGCCCATGACCTCCCAGCCGATGAGGGTGAGCACGAGGTCACCGGAGAGGACCACCAGGAACATGGCCGCCAGGAACAAGGAGACCGATGCGACGAAGACCCCAAAGCGATCGTCCTCATGCAGGTACCAGTTCGAGAAGAGCTGGACCGCCAGTCCCACGATGGCCACAGCGACCACGACGATCGCGCTGAGGTCGTCGACCAGGAGATTCAGCGGCATCTGCAGCTGCCCGAGCGGGAGCGCCCCGACGGTGGAGACTACCGGCGTGTACGGCTTGTTGTGGACGGCGTACAGGACGTAGAGGCCGGCAATCAGCGTCAGCACGGCACCACCGGATGCGATGAACGCACTTGCCCGCCGGTAGCGACGTGCCACCCACAAACCCAGTATCGATGCTATGAAGGGGACGAGGACAACCAGCCGGGCGGCCAGCGAAACAGAATCTGTCATGAACCGGCTTCGCTCAGGTCGATGTGGCCACGGTCGCGGAACAGCGCCAGGATCACGGCCAGCGCGACCCCCATCTCGGCAGCGGCAATGGTGATGAGGAAAAGCGTCAGGACGCTGCCCGTGCGCAACTTGTCGTCGACCACCGAGCCCATCGTGACGAACAACAGGTTGGCAGCGTTGAGGAGCAGCTCGACACCGATCAGTACCAGGACCGCATTACGCCGGGCCATCACGCCGTAGGCACCCGCCCCGGCGAGAGCGCAGACGAGCGCCAGCGGAAGCCACATGTGGATCATGCTGACTCCCGCCCGGCGAGGACAGGATCTGCATGAGGTTCCGCCTGGCCAGCAGATGCCGGCGTCTTGGGCATCCTGGACACTGCCAGCGCGGCGATCAGCGCCACCAGTAGCAGCACCGACAGCAGCTCGAAGGGCCATACCCATGTCCCGAACAGCTGGGTGGCAATCCCCTTGGTGTCAGCGGCTCGGGTCGTGCGAAGGTCTCCGCCCAAGGCCGGCATCAGCACGGAGGCCAGCAGTGCGGCGGTGCCGGCGCCGATCACCGCTGCCGCGATCCGTTGGACGCCACTGGAGCTGTTCTGTGGACTGGGGCCCATCGGCGCGCGGGTCAGCATGAGCGCGAAGAGCACGAGCACCACGACTGCCCCGACATAGACCAGCAGCTGCACCAGGGCCACCAGCTCGGCACCCAGGACCAGATAGCATCCGGCCAGGGTTCCCAGGGTGACCACCAGCCAGAGCGCGGCATGCACGAGGTGCTGGGTGGTCACCGCCAGGACCGCACTGGCCGCAGTGATCAGGGCGACCGCACCGAAGAGAAGGTCCAGCGTCGTCATGGGCGTGCCTCCGGGGGGGTTCGAGCAGGCTTGTTCGCCGCGGTGACCTCCTGCGGCTCGGCCGAGTTCGGGTCGAGGGCCGGGGGTGGTGGCACCGTCGGCATCCACTGCCCGAGCCTGGACTTCTCGTGCAGCAGATCCAGGATGTTGACCTCGGCGTACTCGAACTCGGGACTCCAGTGCAGGGCGTCGAAGGGGCAGACCTCGATGCAGATGCCGCAGTACATGCAGAGCGAGAAGTCGATGGCGAACCTGTCGAGCACGTTGCGCTGTCGCTCACGCCCGCCTTCGGTGGTGGCCGGGAGCGTCTCCTTGTGGGAGTCGATGTAGATGCACCAGTCGGGGCACTCACGCGCGCACAGCATGCAGTTGGTGCAGTTCTCCTCGAGCAGGGCGATGACCCCGCGGGTGCGCGGTGGCAGGTAGGGCTGCGTGTCGGGGTACTCCGCCGTGTGGCTCGGCCTGGCCAGAGTCCTGGCCGTTGCGGCCAGTCCCTTGAGCAGACCGGGTATGGCGCCACGTTCCTTGGGCGGGTCTGTATGTTTGTGTGGTTGATCGGTCATGAGCTCAACACCACCCATCCTGCGGTCAGGGCCAGCTGAGCCAGCGCGAGGGGAACGAGTACCAACCAGGCGAGGCGCTGGAGCTGGTCCTCACGCAGGCGCGGCCAGGACACGCGCATCCAGATGACCACCACCGCGATGAGGAAGCCCTTGAGGATCGTCCACAACGGCCCCATGACGTCGGAGAACGGGCCGCGCCAGCCTCCGAGAAAGAGAACGGTGAACAGCAGGGACATCACGACGATGCCGGCGTACTCGGAGAGCAGGAAGAAGGCGAACCGCAGTCCGCTGTACTCGGTGAACGGTCCCATCACGATCTCGGAGTCTGCGATCGGCATGTCGAAGGGCGGACGCTGGAGCTCGGCCACGCCAGCGATCAGGAAGACCAGCGCGCCGGGGAGCTGCCATACCAGCCACAGCGGGCTCCACGCCTCAGCGATGCCGGTCAGTGACACGCTGCCCGCGGCGAGAGCCACTGACGCCACCGAGAGAACCAGCGGCAGCTCATAGCTGAGCAGCTGCGCAGCCGCACGCATGCCACCGAGCAGGGCATACTTGTTGGCGCTGGACCAACCCGCCATCAAGAGGCCCAGGATCCCGACCGCGCTGGCCGCCAGAACGAACAGGACGCTGGCGCCGACATCCGCCCCGACCACGGTCGCAGAGAGCGGAATGACGCTGAGAGCGACGAGATACGGCACCAGCGCGACCCCGGGCGCAAGCTTGAACACCCAGCGGTCGGCCGCCCGCGGGACGATGTCTTCCTTCTGGATGAACTTGGCGGCATCGGCAACCAGCTGCGCCCAGCCGTGGTACCCGCCGGCATACATCGGGCCCAGCCGACCCTGCATGTGCGCCATCACCTTGTGCTCGGTCTGACCCACGAGCAACGGCAGCACCAGGAACACGACCAACACGCTGACCGAACGCAGGACAACCTCAAGCACAGGATTCAACGCGGTCCCCAGGTGATGTCGGGCACGCCCGGTGCCGTGATCTTGCGACGACCCGGCTTCTCGGCGTGCGCACCCCCGTGTGAGGGTGCACCCTCGCCCGGCTCCTTTGCGCCCGGCCATGCCTTGCTGGCCCGCGCTGCCAGGACAAAGGACTTGCGCAAGGGTGTGCCGTCAAAGCCGTTGGGCAACAACAGCGGTCGAAGACCAAGCCCGGTCCCGTCGTCGAACCCCTCGAAGTCAATGCCGAACATCTCGTGGGTCTCGCGTTCGTGCCACGCCGCGCCCGACCACAGGCGGGTCGCACTGGCCACTGCCTGGCCGCCGGGCACCCTGGTGCGGATCAGGACGCGAGCCAGCGCGCCATGCCCGGTCGAGCTGTTCATCAGGTGGCAGACCAGATCAAAGCCGGGGCTCTGCGGGGCATCTGCCTGGTCAACGGCGGTCAACCAGTCAAAGAAGTCGAATCCTTCGCTGCGGGCCGCGTCCAACGCAGCCGCCCATTCGTTCAGAGGCACGTCCCGACAGGGGGTCTCGATCACGACTGCCCACCAACGGCTCGGCTTGGCGCCACCTGCGGATCGGCTGAGTGTGGCTGGGTCAGCAACGGCCGGGTGACTTCCCCTGCCGCGGCACGACGCGAACCGGCATACTTTGCACGAATAGACTTGTTAGACAACGATTCTGCGGCGATCTTCTCCTGCAGCCGGATGATGCCCTGCAACAATGCCTCAGGTCGCGGCGGGCAGCCGGGCACATAGACATCCACCGGGATCAGCTGGTCAACCCCTTTGGTCACGCAGTAGGAGTCCCAGTAGGGACCGCCGCTGTTTGCACAGGAGCCGAAGGAGATGACGTACTTGGGCTCGGGCATCTGGTCGTACAGCCGTCGGATCGCCGCCGCCATCTTGTCCGACACCGTGCCTGAGACGACCATGAGATCGGCCTGGCGCGGACCCGGCGCGAACGGGATCACGCCGAGACGGATGAAGTCGTGGCGCGCCATGGACGCGGCGATGAACTCGATGGCGCAGCACGCCAGTCCGAAGTTGAACACCCACAGGCTGTAGCGCCGGCCCCAGTTCAGGACGACCTTGATGGGGCGGGGTGCATCGTCGTTCAGCACCCCGATGCTGGGCATGGGCAGTTCGACCTTCACTGCGTGACCACCGTATTCAATGTCAGCAACGCCAAGGTCATCAGACCCACCTGAGCAGCCCGCGGCGCGCGGCGTGGGCCAGCCCCACCAGGAGCACAAGGATGAAGATGGCCATCTCGGCCAAGGAGGCCCTGCCAAGGTCGGGGCTGCGGATCACGGTGGCCCAGGGAAAGAGGTAGACCGCGTCGACAGCAAAGACGACGTAGAGGAACGCGTAGAGGAAGTATCGGACGTTGGTCTGCGCCCAGCCCTCGCCGACGGGGTCAACACCACACTCATAGGTCGTGAGCTTCGCCGCCGTGGGCGCACGTGGAGCAAGGATCAGACGGGCCCCCATCGCCGCAACGAAGAGGAGCACCCCTGCCAAAACGACTCCAGCAACAGTCAGATATGGGGACACGCGGGACATCGTAGCCAGTGGCAACACGAGCGATTTCGGCAGGTCCCACCATTGCCCCAGCGCGCGACACGCGAATCCCGTGCAGCCGAGCCGCCAAAATTGGGTTGGACAAGGGCGGTACCATTAGAGGAGCTCCGACGTCAATGGGACGAAACGGGACATCCAAGAAATCTGGTGGGAACGCACGCATGAGTATCAAGCGAGTTCAGCGTCTTGACAGTGTCGTCATTCGTTTCGCAGGGGACTCAGGTGATGGGATGCAGCTCACCGGAGACCGTTTCACCTCGGAAACCGCGGCTCTGGGCAACGACCTGTCTACCCTGCCCAACTACCCTGCGGAGATCCGTGCACCTCAAGGAACGCTGCTGGGCGTCTCGAGCTTCCAGCTTCACTTCGCCGATCATAACGTCCTGACCCCCGGCGACGCGCCTGACGTTCTGGTCGCGATGAACCCGGCCGCGCTCAAATCCAACTTGGGCGACCTGCCGCGCGGGGGGACCGTCATCGTCAACACCGACGAGTTCACCAAGCGCAACCTGGGCAAGGTCGACTACCTGGTCTCTCCCGTCGAGGACGGCAGCCTGGACGGCTACCACGTGCACCCGCTCAACCTGACCTCGCTGACGGTCGACGCCCTGGCCGACTTCCCCCTGTCCCGCAAGGACAAGGAGCGGTCCAAGAACATGTTCGCCCTGGGTCTGCTGTCGTGGCTGTACACCCGCCCGACCACCGGGACCGAGCAGTTCCTCAAGAACAAGTTCGGGTCTAAGCCCGAGATCCTCGAGGCCAACCTCGCTGCCCTGCGTGCAGGCTTCAACTACGGCGAGACCACCGAGGACTTTGCGGTCACCTACGAGATCGCCCCGGCCGAGATGCGTGCCGGCACCTACCGCAACATCACCGGCAACACGGCCGTCGCCTACGGGCTGGTCGCTGCGGCTCAGCTGGCCGGCCTGCCGCTGGTCCTGGGCGCCTACCCCATCACCCCGGCGACGGACATCCTGCACGTCCTTTCGAAGCTCAAGCGGTTCGGCGTCACCACGATGCAGGTCGAGGACGAGATCGCCGCCGTCGGCGCAGCGATCGGAGCCTCCTACGGCGGGGCCCTGGGCGTCACGCCCACCTCCGGTCCCGGTGTCGCGCTCAAGTCCGAGGCGATTGGCCTGGCGGTGACAATGGAGCTGCCCCTGGTCATCGTCGATGTCCAGCGCGGTGGCCCCTCGACCGGCCTGCCAACCAAGACCGAGCAGTCCGACCTGCTGCAGGCGATGTTCGGCCGCAACGGCGAGTCCCCGGTCGCGGTCGTGGCACCTCAGTCTCCGGGCGACTGTTTCGACGCGGCACTGGAAGCGGTCCGCATCGCCACGACCTACCGGACCCCGGTGTTCCTGCTCTCCGACGGCTACCTCGCCAACGGCTCCGAGCCCTGGCACATCCCCGACGTCGCCAGCCTGTCCCACGACAAGGTCAACTTCGCCACCGAGCTCAACGACGTTGATGCCAATGGCGACTGGGTGTTCCACCCGTTCCTGCGCGACCCCGAGACCCTTGCTCGGCCGTGGGCGGTGCCAGGCACCCCGGGGCTGGAGCACCGCATCGGGGGCATCGAGAAGGCCGACGTCACCGGCGACATATCCTATGACCCCGACAACCACGACGTCATGACGCGGCTGCGCCAGGCCAAGATCGACGGCATCGCCAAGAGCATCCCGAACCTTGAGGTGGACGACCCATCCGGGCAGGCCGACGTCTTGATCTTGGGCTGGGGGTCGACCTACGGGCCGATCGCGGAAGCCACGCGGTTGGCGCGTAACAGCGGTGTCAATGTCGCCCGCGCCCATATTCGCCACCTCAACCCCTTCCCACCCAACCTCGGTGAGCTGCTCAGCAGGTACGAGCAGGTGATCGTGCCAGAGATGAACCTGGGTCAGCTCGCCATGTTGCTGCGCGCCAAGTACCTCGTGGACGTGCAGTCCTACACTCAGGTGCGCGGTTTGCCCTTCACCTCCATAGAACTTGCGAACGTGCTGACCGAGGCCAAAGCCAATCTGAGCGGAGCTACCCGATGACCAACGTCGACCTCGG
>OCTA010002895.1_pt1 | contig 15390 bp, 10 predicted proteins | sample 1538991 | NCBI WGS metagenome assembly OCTA01 (sample SAMEA3539302, study PRJEB22396) | soil metagenome | biome: tundra; feature: field; material: soil | place: USA | collected 2010-05 | depth 0.15 m | reverse complement strand
AACCTCTCGATAAGGATATTTATGATATGTCCCCCGAGGAATTGAAGGATGTTCCGTCAACCCCGGCAAGTCTGGAAGGTGCGTTGGAAGCTTTGGCCTCTGATCATGAATACCTCCTTAAAGGTGACGTGTTCACAGAGGATGTCATTGAGACTTGGATAAATTACAAGATCGATAAGGAAATAAAACCTATGGCACTCCAGCCCCATCCTTACGAGTTCCATCTGTACTACGATGTATAAACCCTTATAAATTAAGAAGGCGGATCCGACAACCCGCCTTCCTTTTTTAATCCACTGCTGCCTTGCAATGATAAATCTGCACAAAAATTATTAAAGAATCAATATCAATTTTCTTTCCCCCATTCCGCCCATACTTCCGGCTTATATCCTAACGTAACCAGCATCCCGTTTCTTACTATCGGTGTTTTGAATAACAACGGATCATCCAGCAATGCATCTTCAACCTTGTACACCATAAATTTCATACCCTTCTTTTCAAACTGCTTCCCCTCTTTATCTATAAATGCTTCTAAAGGGATTACTCTTGTAATTTTATCCAACTCTCCCTTAGATATTCCTTTCTCTGCAAGGTCCCTGAACTGAAAAGGAATTTTCCTCTCCTTAAAAAACCTTTCCGCCTTCTGCGTATCTCTGCATTTCTTCGTTCCGATTAATTGTATGTTTAGACTCATAACAAATATATTCCTTGAGTTCTTTTTGATCTCGGGAAACGGCTCTTAATTCCTTCTTTTCCTCCGACTGCAGTTCCTAAAACATAACCCTTAAATTTGACAATATATTGTTGAAGAGGTACATCTTTTTTTATTATGCCCCCGTTAATATATTTCTTCAGCTCTTCATCTGTTTCAATCTCATAAATATTTCTTGTAATTTCATTATGCAGTATCTGCGCTCCCTGAGTATGGAATGTTAACTCGTCCCTTTTATCAAACTTTCCTAGCCGCGTTCCGATCCTTTCAAATATGCTTAGGTTCGCATCATCCCAGTCCTCATTAACAAAGAAAATATCATTCGTCTTCTTAAGATATTTATAACGCTTAAATACTTCTTCCTTTATTCCAAATGTATCGGATAAAAATCTGAGTATTGGTTTTACCTCTTTATTCTTATAATCTACGAACTTCAATTCCCCCTTCTTAAAATTAAATGGAACTGAAGCTTCAATCTCTCCGGTCTTTCTCAGCTTCACAATAAAGAATCCATCTGAATCTGCTTCCCAGGGTAATATTCTTCTCGCCTTTTCCAATTGAAGATCTATAACCTCTTCTTTGTATTTTGTAATTCCGGGGTGACTCTTTACCGGAATTTCAATATCAACAACTTCCACCGGGAACTTCCTCAGAATTTTGCTTATAACCATTTCATTTTCTTCAACACTCATAGTGCATGTTGAATATACAATTTCTCCCCCCTCTCTTACCATTTTTATTGCAGAAGTTAACAGCTTGAACTGAAGTTCCCCAAGACCAAGACATTTCTCAAGGTTCCACCAGGTTCCGACTTCTCCTCTCTTCTGAATAATTCCAAGTCCCGAACATGGTGCATCAACAAGAATTTTATCAAAATAGTTATTATAGATCTTGCTAAGAAGTTCCCCTTTAAAATGAAGTACTCCGGTATTCACAAGATTCATTCGTTCCACATTGAAAATAAGCGTCCTTACCCGTTCCGCTTGTATCTCGTTTGCAAGAAGTGTTCCCTTATTATTCATTAACTCGCCTATCCCTGTAGTTTTAGAACCAGGCGATGCGCATAGATCAAGTACAACATCATCTTCATTAGGCGCCAGAACTAATGGGGGAATCATTGATGATAACCCCTGTATATAAAACTCTCCTATTACATGCTCTAACGATCTGCTTATTATATCATTCTTTACCATCACCTTTAGTGCTGCAGGTAATCCCGGAATTTCCTCTGTCTCAATTCCATAATATGATTTCAAAAATGATGCAGTCTTTTCTTTGCTGGTCTTTAATGTGTTTACGCGGATGTATTGTACCGGCTCCCTATTCAAAAAATCTATATATTTTTTAACTGCCTCCCCGCCAAAAAGATAATCGATGTAGTTGCAGACGTTGGTTCCTAAACCTTCCAATTGTTTCCTTAACTCTTAAGATTCCAGGATCTTTCTGTAATGTTCTTCATACAACGGTACCACCTTGGATATATCAAATAAATTTACAGCCCTATCCCTGGAATTCTTTGAGAAGATTTTGTATTTCTTATCATTTGTCAACAGATCAATTGCATACTTTGCCATTCTCTCAACATCACCTATTTCCGCAATAAATCCCGACTCATTATGTTTTACTAATTCAGGCAGTCCTCCCACACTTGAACTTATAACGGGTAAACCGCATGCCATTGCTTCAAGTGCCGCAAGTCCGAAACTCTCAGATTGTGAAGGAATTAAAAAAAGATCCGAGCATGATAATATTTCAACCAGTCCTTCCTGCTTTCCAAGGAACTTAATTTTATCAGTCAGCTCTAATTGCCTGGCTAACCTTTCACATTCCGAACGGTCCGGACCGTCCCCTATCAATAGTAATTTAGAAGGGACTTCCTTCTGAACTATATCAAAAACCTTTATTACATCAGTTACTCTTTTTACCTGTCTGAAATTTGAAGTATGTACTAATATCTTTTCCCCTTCCGCTGCTAACCTTCTTTTAATGCAGTCAGCTTGCATCGGTTTGAAAACCTGTGTATCTACAAAATTAGGTATTACTTCTATCTCTTTGTTAATATTATAATTGGTCAGCGTTTTCTCTTTAAGAAAACGGGATACTGCTGTAACCCCGTCGCTTTCCTCAATGCTGAATTTTACTAAAGGAAGGAAAGAAGGCTCTAAACCTACTAATGTTATATCAGTTCCGTGAAGTGTGGTTGCTATTTTCAAATCATGCTTCCCTCTTAACATCTGTTTGGCAAGATACGCGCTGCTTGCATGAGGAATTGCATAGTGAACATGAAGTAAATCAAGTTTTTCGAATTCTGCCACTTCCACCATTTTACTCGCCAAAGCCAGTGTATATAAAGGAAATTCAAAAAGGGGATAACTGCTCATTTCAACTTCATGAAATACTACATTCTCAACAAAACTATTTAACCTGAAGGGCAGGGCATAACTTATAAAATGTACCTGGTGTCCCCTTAATGCCAAAGCTTTTCCAAGTTCAGTCGCAATTACTCCGCTCCCCCCGTACGTGGGATAGCATGTTATTCCAATTTTCATACTGTTCTTATTTTGCTTAAATTTTTAATATAAATTCACGAATGCATTATAAATATAACTTATTTTCAGTGAATATTGAATTTACGCCTAATCACAGGTTAAAGGATGCCTTATTTAATCAGAAAATTTAACTATACCTTCATTCGGAAAAGAATCTTTCGCAGGGAAGTTGAGTCATCCTTTTATTCAAATCGTAAGTTTCCTCTCCCTGTCATGCCTAAAATCAAAGAAGCTGATATTGAAGGTTTTAAGAAAAAATTCCTCTTTAGATTCTTTAAGGATCAGGATGAGTGTACCGCCTCAAAATTGCTCCTTGGAAATCTTGAACAGAAAAATGAAATAATCCTCTGTGCAGATAAAATCCTAAACAATAAATTCATTCTATATGGCGATGAAATTGATCTTGGGGATGAAATCTCCTGGAATAAAGACTATATCTCTGATTATCAATGGGAGAATAACCTTTATTGGAAATCTGATCCTTTCAATACTCCTCACGGTACCGATATTAAAAATGCCTGGGAAATCGCAAGGTTTCATCAGGGAATTTCATTAGGAAAAGCTTACCTCTTAACCAGCGATGAAAAATATACTTATAAGTATATTCAGCTATTTAATGATTTCAGAATAAAAAATCCTTTCTGTGCCGGTGTTAATTGGATAGATTCATCTGAAGTTGCTGTCAGGCTTATTAACGTTATTTATTCGCTTTCTTTCTTTATTGATTCCCCTCTAATAAATGAACTGTTTTTAAATGATTTCAGGGACTTTGCTCTTTTCCATTCTGTCTTTATTGAAAATAATCTGGATTATTCTAAACACCGTGGCAGCAGTTTTTTGATAAATCTTCTGGGTTTGGCTTCCACAGGTGTTTTGTTTAAAGACCATCATTATGGTAAGAAAAATATGATCTTTGCTTTCCATAACCTTGAGCAGGAAATAAGAAGCCAGGTTCATGAAGATGGTATTAGCTATGAACAGTCAATCCCTTACCATTTAGTAAATCTTGAAACTCTCTATCTAAGCAAAATTATATTAGAAAATTCCGGCAGTAAATTTTCTGAAGGTTATAATCGGCTTCTGCAAAATATGTTTGAGGCACAATATAATTATATAAGAGAAGATAAATCGGTTCCTCAGCTTGGGGATTCAATCACCAGCCGTATCCTTCCTTTCAATCTGATTGATAATGACTTGGACTATTCTGCTCCTCTGTCTGTTGGGGCATATTTATTCAGCGAGGGGAACTATAAATCATTTTTTCCTGAAGGTAGCGCAGAATTATTATTCCTTTTCGGTCCCGGTTTCACTCAGAATTATTCCCGGATTCGCTTGGAACCTGTTGAGAAAAGATCAAAAGGATTTATCAAAGGAGGACATTATTTCCTGAGAGGGAAAGAAATTGATGTTTTCGTTGAGGCTGGTGAAATCGGTAGGCAGGGGGAAGGAGCCCCTGGTCATAGCGATATCTTTTCTTTTGATCTTTTCTATAGAGGGAAACAGTTCATAGTCGATCCAGGTACATATTCCATTTTTGCAGATCCTGGTTTGCGCAACCGACTCCGCTCAATCAGGTATCATAACTCAGTCTATATTGATGACCAGCAGATCACGGAATTTGCAGGCGTATTTAAAATAAAAGAGGATATCACTCGCCCTAAACTATTGGAATGGAAATCAAATAACGATGAAGATATTCTCTCTGTCCAGCATTATGCATATATCAAATTTCCTGACCCTGTCATCTGCAAAAGGACCTTTCATCTGAATAAAGAGAATATCAATCTTAAAATTAAAGATGAATTAATCGGCGGCGCAGAGCATCTGGTTAATGCTAATATTCATTTTCATCCTTCCGTATTAGTAGAAAAAATAGAAGACCATCATTTCTCTGCAGCTTATCAGGATATAAGGATTGAAATAAAATTGCATACTCCGTCAGCTTATTTTAATTCCTCAATTCGCGAGGCTGAATATTCCCAGCGCTATGGAAAACTGGGAAAAACTAGGAAAATCAGCATTCATTCAGAAGATAAATTTCCTTCATTTTTTGTTACAGAGATAATATTTTTATGAAATTATTGGTTGTTGGGCATTCGGTTGAAGATCATATAACTTCAGAACAGAAAGAAATTATTAAACCGGGTGGAATTTATTATGCCGTATCTGCATTAACTTCAATTGCCCCCGGTGATGAGATTTTCTTATGCACTTATGCGGAAAAAGAAAATTATTCCCTCTTCTCTGATGCTTATGATAAGTGTGCCCCTAACTTTATTGGTTATTTGGATTCTATTCCGAAGGTTTCACTTACAATTCATGGTCTGAAGGAAAGGGATGAACGCTATAATAATGTAATCCGGAATCTCGAAATACCATTCGCTAGGTTGAAAGATTTTGATGGGATTCTTATCAATATGATTACAGGTTTTGATATTGAGTTGGATCAGTTAAAAAAAATAAGGGCTGATTTCTCCGGCATTATTTATATGGACGTGCATACCTTATCAAGAGGTCTCGGGCACCATGGTCACCGGGGTTTCCGAAAAATAGAGCATTTTAATGAATGGGCTGAATGTATCGATATTATTCAGGCGAATGAATTTGAAGCAAAAACTATTTCCAATTTTGAGGAAGAAGAAAAAATTGCCCGCGAAATATTGAAATGCGGTGCAAAACAGTTGATTGTCACTAAAGGGGAAGCCGGTGCAAAGCTTTATTATCTCAGGAACGGTGAGCTTAATTTTATATTTCAGTCGGCTGCTAAAATTGAAGCGGTGAATAAAATTGGTCTTGGCGATGTCTTTGGGGCGGCTTATTTTTATAATTATATTAAAACCGGTAATTTGTTCTATTCATTGGATGTTGCTATTACTGCTTCGGGAATAGCTGCCGGGCATGAGGGGCTTTCTAAATTAAAAAGTTCATAAAATGTATTCTCACGATATAATTAAAAAAAGAATTCTTGTAATTGGTGCCAACGGAATGCTTGGTCAAAGGATAATTCATTTCTTTTCCTCCCGGGAAAATATTCAACTTTTAGGATGCTCATTTGAACCGGTTCCCTGTTTCAAGAATGTTGATTATAAATCTTGCGATATAACTAAAAGGGAAGCAATAAAAGATATAGTTCTTGATTTTTATCCCGACTGTATTATAAATGCCGCTGCATTTACTAATGTCGATCTTTGCGAAACTGAAAGAGAAACTGCCTGGAAAATTAATGTAAAAGGAGTGGAATACCTTTCCGAAGCATCCCGCGTTGTAGATGCTCATTTGATCCATTTCTCAACAGATTATGTTTTTGATGGTACCAGGGGTCCTTACGACGAAAGGGCTAAACCAAATCCCCTGGGCTATTATGGTCGTACCAAGCTTGCAAGCGAAAATGTATTAAAGATAAGCGGCGCCTATTATACTGTCTTAAGAACAAATGTATTATATGGAATTGCCGATAACCGTCCGGATTTTGTGAGATGGGTTGTAGCTTCCATGAAAAAGGGGACCAAAATAAGAATTGTTACTGACCAAATAAATAACCCTACCTATATCGATGACCTTGTTCAGGCAATAGATAAAGTACTTGAGTATAAAAAGTATGGCCTCTATAATATCGGCGGAAGGGAATTTATTTCCAGGTATGATTTTACTTTAAGAATAGCCGATTATTTTAATCTGGATAAATCTCAGATCACCCCTATAATAACTGAAGAACTTAAACAGTTGGCGAAAAGACCCCTCCATTCAGGTTTAATTACAATTAAAGCTGAATCCGAATTGGAATTTAAACCTCATTCCATTAATGATACTTTGGAAATTATGAAGAAGGAGTTATCATTATGATCGTGAAAAAAATAATTATTCTCCTCTCATTTGTCCAGGTGTTGAATGCCCAAAACAATTTCCCTGATTGGGCAAAAGGTATTGTATGGTACCAGATTTTTCCTGAAAGATTTGCAAATGGTGATACTACTAATGATCCTTCTCCGGATAAGATTTTTCCGAAAGAACCGGCTCCCCCAAATTGGAAAGTAACCCCATGGACAAGCAGTTGGTTCGCACAATCCCAATGGGAAAAAGATCTTGGTGGTAAAGTCCGTGATCATATAAATAAAAGAAGATACGGAGGAGATTTTCAGGGAATCATTGATCATTTGGATTATTTGGAGGAACTTGGTGTTAAAGGGATTTACTTGAACCCCGTTTTTGATGCTGTATCTCTTCATAAGTATGATGGATCTACCTATCATCATATGGATATAAATTTCGGACCTGACCCGGCCGGGGATAAATTACTGATAGCTTCCGAAACTCCCGATGATCCTAACACATGGAAATGGACATCTGCCGACAAACTCTTCCTCCAATTGGTTAAGGAAGTACACAAAAGAGGAATGAAAATTATTATTGATGGTGTGTTTAATCATGTTGGTACTCAATTCTGGGCATTCCGCGACCTGGTCAAATATCAGCAGAATTCTAAATTCAAAGATTGGTTTCAGGTTCTTTCATTCGATGATCCCACAACTCCTCAGAATGAATTTGATTATAAAGGCTGGTGGAATGCAAAATCACTTCCACAGTTTAACAGGACCAAGGATGATCTGAATCCCGGTCCCAAACAGTATATCTTTAATGCTACTAAAAGATGGATGGATCCGGATGGAAATGGCACCTATGCTGACGGCATTGACGGATGGAGACTCGACGTTGCACGTGATGTCCCTCTTGGTTTCTGGAAAGATTGGAGTAAACTTGTCAAATCTGAAAACCCTCACGCAATTCTTATCGCAGAACTCTGGGAATTGTCCCCCGACTTTATTTCTAACACGGGACCTTTCGATGCTCTAATGAATTACAGTTTCGCTTTTGCTGTTGACAAATATTTTATAGCTGATAAAAAAAAGATCAGCACAACTGATTTTATTGACCGCTTACAAGAAATTATGAAAACCTATCCCCAAAAGAATCAGGATGTTCTCCAGAATCTTGTCGATAGTCATGATACTGAACGCTTGAGTTCAATGATTAAAAACCCTGATCGCGAATATGACCGTGATGGCGATGAACGCAATCATAATTATGATCCCTCTAAACCCGGTAAAAAAGATTATGAAATGCAGAAGCTCATAGCTGCGTTCCAGATGACATATAAAGGGGCTCCAATGATTTATTACGGAGACGAAATAGGAATGTGGGGTGCCGATGATCCCCATGACCGCAATCCTATGGTATGGAGCAATCTTAAGTATGATGATGAGATTATAAATGAAAGCTCTGGCTTTCACAAAGGATTCGGTACATATAAGGTAGAGCAAAATAAAGAGATTCTCGCTTTCTATAAAAAAATAATAGCTATTCATAACTCGAATTCTGCTCTGCATGACGGTGATGTCAGGTTTCTTTATTCAAATGATGAAACTGAAGTATTTGCATTTGAAAGATCTGACAATAATGAAAGAATTATTACCGCCTTCAATACAGGCAAGGATAAACAGGATTTTAATGTCAAATTAGATATAAAGAATTTTACCTGGCAGGAATTACTTTCCGGTGAAAAAGGGAAATCAGCAAATGGAGATAATTCTTCAGCCGTGCTGAATGTAAGTTTGTCCCCTTGTTCCGTAAAAATATTTAAGATCAATTCTGCTGAGCAGAATGATTAATAAATATAATTCCTTTATCTTCGATCTTGACGGCACCATTTATACAGAAGATAAATTAATATCAGGCGCTGATAAAACAATCAATTTCCTTAAGGAGAAAGGGAAGAAAATTGTTTTTATTTCAAATAAAACTACTGGCTCTGCACATGATTACTTCCTCCTGCTAAAAAGTTTTCATATCAATGTCCATCAGGATGAAATTATTAATTCTTCTGTAGTAATTAAAAAGTTTCTCAAAAATAACTTTCCCGGTAAGACTTTCTTTGCAATAGGGGAGAAAAAGTTCATTGAAGAAATTGAAAGGGAAGGGCTTGTCTTTTCAAAAGATCCTGATAAAATTGAAATAGTAATTGTAACACTCGATAGGACTCTCAATTTCAACAAAATAGAAATTGCAGCAAGATCGATTGAAAAGGGAGCCCGCTTCTTTGCTGCCAATATTGATAACACCTGTCCTGTGCTTAATGGAGAAATTACAGATGCCGGTGTTACCATTTCCGCACTGGAAAAAAGAACCCATAAAAAATTAGAACTTCATTTCGGTAAGCCTTCCAAATTCATGTTCGACGAAATAAAAGCTAAACTTAAAACAGATAATTCTAAAATACTCCTCGTTGGCGACCGCCTTGAGACTGATATTGCTATGGGAAATATTTTCGGCATCGATACAGCTTTGGTTGCAACAGGCATTAAGAATATCGGAAATGGGAATTCTAATATTAAACCCACTTACGAAATTCCTTCTGTTGCCAACCTTCTTGACCCGACCCCCGTTAATAAATTAAAAGAACCGTTCATCAAATAGTCAAAGTTATATATTAAAATTTTATGTTTATTTAACGTATAATTTTAATATCTAAATGCCGGAAGTTTATGAGAACTTTTATACTGTCTCTTTTACTATCAGGTTTATCGTTGTATGCAGATCAGCCCGATGCGTCAGTTAAACTTCTTCCCTTTGTAAAAGCTGTAAGAACTACAGGGCATATTACCATAGACGGTATTCTTGATGAACCCGTCTGGCAGGGTACGCCGTCCGTTGATCAGTTTATCCAGAGAGATCCTGTCGAAGGAGTTGAACCTTCACAAAAGACTGCAGTTTATATAGCTTATGATGATGATGCATTATACGTTGCGGCAAGAATGTACGATACTCATCCTGATTCTATAATTGCGCGCCTTACAAGGCGCGATAATTATATCGCTTCCGACTATTTTATTTTTGGTCTCGATCCCTATCACGATAAAAGATCAGGCCTTTTCTTCCAAATAAATGCTGCTGGCACATTATCCGATGGCGTCCTTTATAATGATGATTGGAGTGATAATTCCTGGGATGCAGTCTGGGAAGGTAAAGCACGCATTGATGATAAAGGCTGGACAGTCGAGATAAGAATCCCCTTCTCCCAGATTGGTTTTAAAAATGATGACCACCAGGTCTGGGGAATAAATATTAAAAGATTTATTGCTCGTAATAATGAAGAAGATTATATAGTAAAAATTCCAAAGAATGAAGGTGCCGGAGTTTCCCGGTTCATCGATCTGGTCGGTCTCGATGGTATTAAACCTTCAGGAAAAATCGAATTTCTTCCTTATGTAACGGGTAAAGCTGAATATCTTCAGCATTCTTCCGGCGACCCATTTAACACAGGATCCAAATATACCCCCGGAATCGGTGCCGATATAAAAATGGGAGTCGGCAGCAATCTTACACTTAATGCAACATTAAACCCGGATTTCGGTCAGGTTGAAATTGATCCTGCTGTAATCAACTTAAGCGATGTTGAAACCTATTATGCCGAAAAGCGCCCATTCTTTATTCAGGGTTCTTCTGTCTTTGATTTTGGAAATGGGGGAGCAAGAAACTATTGGGGGTTTAACTGGCCCGGCCCAAGTCTTTTTTATAGCAGAAGGATTGGCAGAAATCCGCAGGGTTCAGTTCCTGATTCAGCTGATTTTTCAAGCATGCCTTCCGGTACACATATAATCGGTGCTGCAAAACTTACCGGGAAAGTTGGTGATAACTGGAATATCGGAACCATCCAGGCAGTAACGCGAAGGGAATATGCTGATTACCAATTGAATGGTATAAATTCAGAAGCTGAAGTTGAACCCTTAACCTATTATGGAATCGCACGCCTTCAGAAAGAAATAAATAATGGAAGACAGGGAATTGGAATAATCGCAACTTATACGGCAAGAGATTATCTTGACCAATCCCTGTCTGATATTACAAATAAAAATTCATTCACCGGTGGAATTGATGGATGGACAAGTTTCGACACTTCAAAAACATGGGTCTTAACCGGCTCAACAAGTATGTCCTATATTCATGGCTCAACCCAAAGATTGATTGATCTCCAGGAAAATTCCCAGCACTATTTCCAGCGTCCTGACGCAGTAAACCTGCTCGTCGATAGCAGCAAAACTTCCCTAATAGGATTTCTTGGAAGGTTTTATCTTGTTAAACAGCAGGGTAATTCTTTCTTTAACTCCGCATTTGGATTTATTACTCCCGGGTTTGATTGTAACGACCTTGGATACTTGTCCCGTGCCGATGTAATAAATATGCATATAGGCGGCGGTTATGATTGGACCAAACCCACCGATTATTTCCGCTACCTCGAATTAGGTATTGCGTTTTTCCGTAATTATGATTTTGATCTGAATAAAACAAATGATGGAATTTTCCAGTTCGGTACTTACCAGTTTCTTAACTACTATTCCGTAAACTGGAACCTGGCTTATAATCCCTGGCTGGTTAATAATACAAGAACGCGTGGTGGTCCTCTAACATTAAACCCCCCGGGCTGGCAGGCTAATATTACTTTAAATAGTGACGATAGGAAAAATATTGTCTATAGTATCTCAGCAAATTCGTATCAGGCTGATTATGATAACTATCTTGAATACGACCTGAGCGTGGAATATCGTCCGGCTTCAAATATTACTTTAAGTATAAGTCCATTCATCAACCGGGAATTTCAAAGATCAATGTATGTCGGTACTTTCGCTGATATTTCTGCCGTAAATACTTTTGGCAATAGATATGTGTTTGGTGAGCTTGATCAGAAAACAATTGGTGCCGGTATCAGGTTGAACTGGACATTCACTCCAAATCTCACACTTCAGCTTTATGTACAGCCATTAATTTCCACGGGAAAATATACTAGTATTAAAGAACTTGCGAAACCCCGTTCTTATGAATTTAATACATATACAAATATTTCTCTCAACGAAACGGATAATACTTATACGGTCAATCCGGGAGGTTCGGGATCCCATTTCACTTTTGATAACCCTGATTTTAATATCCGTTCTTTAAGAGGCAATGCAGTGCTCAGGTGGGAATATCTCCCCGGTTCAGTACTTTATCTTGTTTGGACTCAGACCAGATCGGATTATGAATCAATTGGCGACAACCGGCTCTTAAATTCCTTTTCCGGTTTAACAGATATCCATCCGGATAATATTTTCGCCCTCAAATTCACTTACTGGTTTGATATTTAGGTCTCCCCTTACTTCATCAAAATCATCTTTTTAGTGCTTTGGAAACTCTTGGTTCCATCTACAGAGGAGGCTTGGATTGTATAAAGATACACTCCACTGGAAAGTCCCGCTGCATTGAATTTATAATCATGCAAACCCGGCTGCTGAACTTCAGATATTAATTCTCTTACTTTTATTCCTACAGTATTATAAACAGAAAGTTTTACATTACTCTCATAAGGCAGCGAGTATTTTATAACCGTGCTTGGGTTAAACGGATTGGGGAAATTATTTTCTAACGAATAGACCTGTGGGATAAAGTTAACGCTGATTTCTATTTCTTTTGAATAGTTTATTTTGCCTTCATTATCGATCTGTTTTAACCTGTAACTGAATTTCCCATTTCCACTTATTGTTATATCGGTGAATGAGTATTCTTTAGTTGAACTGCTGTTATCTGAACCTTTAATAAAACCCAATGATTCCCATTTAGCTGTAACTGAAGGATCGTTATACAATGTTCTTTCAACCTCGAAACCATAATTGTTTAATTCCGTAGCAGTTTTCCAGTTAAGCACAATTGAGTTCTGTTTAACGACAGCAGTAAAACCGGATAAATCAACGGGTAAAGGTTCAGATTGAAAATAGCTCCAGACTCCCTGCCCGGTAGTTCCGGCAAAAACTTTACTACCGCTTACTGCTACTGCATAAACAGAGGAAACCGTCAACCCGTCAGTTGGGATAGTATTCCACGTTAAACCATTGTCTGTTGAGAAATATGATACTCCAAAAAATATCGTATTTCCGCTGACTGAAAAAGGACCTTTTCCGGTCAAAGGTATTCCGTTATAAACGATCCGTTTCCAGCTGGTGCCATTGTCGGAAGAAATAAAAATCCCCGCCTCACCGGGTCCGTTACCTGTAACCCGCGCCAGAATATTATTTCCGGTGATGGCTATATCCCAAACATCATTCAGTGAAAACAATCCGGAATTAAGTTGAGTCCATGTAGTGCCAAAATCTGTTGTACGCCATACACCACCGCTTCCGTTACCCTGACCAATTGCGGCATATATATTGTTTCCGCTCATGACTAATGCATTAATAGAACGCGCTGATCCAAAACTGCCGATCGGTTTCCATGCTATATTATTGTTATTGGATAAGTAAACATTTCCTTCATATGTCCCTGCAATAATATTATCTCCATTTCCTGCTAAAGAAATATAATTTTCAACATTCCACAGGTTTAATCCGTTGTTTGCTCCAATCCAGTCAGTGCCATTATCGGTTGACATATAAACCCCGTAAGTACGTGTTCCGGCAAATATATTATTTCCGCTTAATGCAAGTGAATAAATATATGCATCGGGTGTCCCGTTTTTTAAATGAGACCAATTTGAACCATCATTTGAAGAAAGATAAATTCCTTCACTTCCGGCTGCGGTAAAAATATTATTCCCGCTAATTAAAATTGCATCAATAGATGTATTAGTTAATCCGTTGTTGGATTCATTCCAGGTAGAACCATTATCAGTTGAAAGATAAACTCCGTTTCCATTAGTCCCGGCAAGAATATTATTCCCGTTGATGGCAAGTGTTAAAATATTCGAAGTGGGTAATCCGTTGTTAATAGAGGACCAGGTTAAGCCGTCATCGGTTGAAATATAAATTCCGTTTTGATCTGTTCCTGCGAATATTTTATTTTTATTAACAATAAGCGAACGAACGTATGCGTTCGCGGGGAATCCGTTGTTTACGATAGACCAATCTGTACCATTATTAGTAGAACGGTACGTTCCGCTTGCAGTTCCTGCAAAAACATTATTCCCATTGATCGTTATTGCTGAAACAAGAGTATCGGTCAAACCATTATTTACCTGTGACCAATTTGACCCATTATCAGCAGAAAGAAAAACTCCTGATGGTCCATTTCCAAGACAAGCTCCTGCGAAGATATAATTTCCGCTTATGGCGATTGAATTGATATATTTGTTAGATAATCCGTTATTTAATGCTGTCCAGGTTGAACCGTTATCAGATGAAACATAAACGCCGCTTCCATAAATACCAGCAAAAAGATTGCTGCCTTCAGTTGCCAGGGCATAAACTGTATTCGGAAGTCCATTATTAATTCCTGACCAGCTTGAACCATTATTAGTTGAAAGATAAATTCCGCTTCCTTCTATACCGGCATAAATGTTATTACCATTTATAGCCAGAGCATTAACATTTCCGGATATTGTGGGGAGTCCGTTATTTACCGGAGTCCAGTTCAATCCGTTATTAGTTGATAAATATACCCCCCCATTAGTTCCGGCAAATATATTCTCCCCATTTAAAGCAAATGAAAACACTTTTCCGCCGTAGGGTCCGTTTGTTTGGACCCATTGCGGAAAAATAATGATAGTGTTAAATGATAGAATAATTATTAAGAATAGAATAAGTTTCACAGCATTACTTTTTATTTCAAATCTTTGGCGCATAATAATATTTTTTATACTAGATGATTAATAATATGATCTTTGCTGATTGATTTGCTCTTATAATGCATAATCTGTGCCGTGCCACAATTATCTCATTTAGTGTCAATTCCATTGTTTCCGCAAAAAAACCAGGTTTTATTTGATAAATAATGAATTCCTATGTCCAAATTTGATACATTGAAATTTGCGTTGTATTAGCCTGTAGTTTTATCAATGATGGGCATAAATATCCCCGGGTATATTTATGAGATGCCCTATTAAGTTTTTTATCGGGCAACAATAAGTTTTTGTATATTATAATATTGTATTTTTTTAGTCATGTGTGTCCATAGTCAAAACTTTGTCTGATATATAACCATGAGAACCCGGGTACACTTAATTTATTTGCTCTATTTGTCTTTTGACCTTATAGCGATTCTTCTCGCTCTTCTGATTTCAGCTATCTTTTCGATATCCCCTTATGTAATTCCCTATTCAAACCATTATAC
>OCTA010002893.1_pt1 | contig 15393 bp, 7 predicted proteins | sample 1538991 | NCBI WGS metagenome assembly OCTA01 (sample SAMEA3539302, study PRJEB22396) | soil metagenome | biome: tundra; feature: field; material: soil | place: USA | collected 2010-05 | depth 0.15 m | reverse complement strand
CAACAGAAGTCCTCCGACGATGGTGCCGAGGTTATAGATCAACGGCGAAACGGCCTGCACATTGAACTGCTTGCGTACCAGCAGCACCGCGCCAAACACTCCGCCCGCAAAGAAGAATAATTGTGCCGGCAGCAGAATGCGCGTCAGCTTCACGCATAAGGCAGCCTTGCGCACATCAAAGCCGTTGAACCACCAGTGGATGTACCAAGGTGCGATCAACTCAGCCACGACGATCGCGGTGCCCAGCACCAGGTACATGGTGGTGAGAATCACCGATAGCGATCGATTGCCCTCCGACTCGCGTCCCGAATCGCGATAACGCGTCAGAATTGTCACAAACGCGATCGAGCTTGCCCCGCCCACCAGGAAATACGAAATCATGTCAGGGAGCACAAACGCGGCATTGAGCGCGTCTGCGTCCATTCCCCGCCCGAACAACCACACGATGTATTTGACCCGGACGAGCCCGATGATTCGCGACAGAAACGTCGAAGCCATCAGCACGATGGTGGCAGTAAATGCCGTATGCGCGTGCGAAGGGCGCATCATTCCGAGCGCACGGGTCCACCGTGATTGCGCTGGATTAGGATTTTCGATTGAAAAGGAGTGTTGCACTTGACTCCATTTTACCGGGACTTTGGCTTGACGATTCCCACTTTGCGCTTCTGTGCATTGATCTTCATTGTTCGATCAGCGTCGCGGTGCGGGTATTCTGTCGGCAGGGGGAATGAATGAGGTTTTTTGTTGGTTGTTCATTAATTCTTGGCTTGGGCATGGGAGCAATGGCCCAGACCATTCATGGCCGTGAGGGAATTACTTTGCCTGGCCCACCCGCTGTCGAAACAGATCCTGTGACCGACAACTACTTCGGCACAGAGATTGTGGATAACTATCGTTGGCTTGAAGACGCCAAAAGCACGCAGACCCGCTCCTTTATCGAAGCGCAGAACGCATACACCTCCCGCTACTTGAAACAGGCACGCATTCGCCCGCAAATTGTCGACGATCTTGATCCTCTCGAAAACGTCTCAGTCACGAATGCACCGATGGAGCGCGCGGGAAGTTTCTTCTTCTCGCGGCGCCTTGCCGGAGAGCAGCAGTTCTCGATTTATGTGCGTCACGGGTGGGCCGGCAAAGATGAGCGGCTCATTGATCCGGCGTCGATGAGCCGCGACACGGATACATCGGTGCATATCGACGATGTTTCACGAGACGGAAAACTCATGGCCTATGCCATCAAGAAGGGAGGAGCCGACGAGACCGACATTCACTTTTTTGACTTAGCCAGCCACAAGACCCTTGAGGATGAACTGCCACCGGCACGCTATACGGGTGCGACCTTCGCCCCCGACGGCAAAAGCCTCTACTACGCGCGAAACAACAAAGAAGGAACGTTGTTGTTTCAACATATCCTTGGCACTCGACCTTCCCATGACACGTTGATCTTCGGCCATGAATTTCGCGGAGAGGTCTTAGGCCGCAGTGACCTGTTCGGAGCAGAAATCACGGACGATGGACACTATCTTGTCATCCAGATCGGCCGCGGTGTTCCCGCTAAACGAGAAGACATCGTGTTTCGCGATCTCACCAAGCCTGGTGCGCCGTTCGAGATTCTTGTATGGGGATTGGAATCGCGCTTCTCCTCCACTTACGCCAAAGGTGCTTGGTATGTGAAGACTGATTACAAATCTCCGATGGGGCGCATTCTCAGGGCCGACCCCGGCGTCCTCCCCGATGTCTGGAAGACGATCGTGCCCGAGGAACAGGATGTCATCGATAACTGGTCTATCGTTGGCGGCAAGATTTACGTCAACCGTCTCAAGGATGTGAAGACTGAAACTACAGTCTTTACGCTCGACGGAAAGTCCGCCGGCAAAATCGACTACGACGGCATCGGCTCATCCTCAGGAATACATGGGCGCACCACGGACCGTTATGCGTTCTACAGTTTTCAGTCCTTCATCATGCCGGGGACGATCTACCGGCTCGACACAACGACAGGCAAACGCGAAATTTTCTTTCAGCCCAAGATACCGTTCGATTCGAGCCAGTACGAGTTGAAACAGGTCTTCTTCAAGTCCAAAGACGGTACAAAGATTCCCATGTTCATTGCCGGCAAAAAAGGCCTTAAGATGGACGGCTCCGAACGCCTGCTGATGACCGGCTATGGTGGTTTCCAGGTCAATATCACTCCCGATTGGAATGCGACCTATGCATGGTGGCTCCAACAAGGGGGATGGTTAGCTGTACCCAATCTGCGCGGCGGCTCGGAGTATGGAGAGCACTGGCACGAGCAGGGCATGTTTGAGAAAAAGCAAAATGTTTTCGATGACTGGTTCGCCGCAGCTGAGTACCTGATCGCCAACAAGTACACATCACCGGCGCATTTCGCCATCCGTGGGCGCTCCAATGGCGGTCTGCTGATGGGAGCTTCGATCACCCAGCATCCGGAGTTGTTCTCCGCGGTGTGGTGCGGATACCCTCTGCTCGATATGCTGCGCTATCAGAAGTTCCTGGTCGGCGCTTACTGGGTCACCGAATACGGCTCGGCTGAAAATGAAAAGCAATTTCCCTATCTGCTCAAGTATTCTCCGTATCACAACGTCAAGGCGGACACCGCCTATCCCGCAGTAATGTTGTTTACGGGCGACAGCGATACGCGCGTCGATCCGCTGCATGCACGCAAAATGACGCCGCTTCTGCAGTCTGCCTCTTCCAGTGGTCGACCGATCCTGCTGCACTATAGCCTCACCGGCGGCCATTCTGCCGGAGTGAGCGTGGACCAGCATATTCAAGATGACGCCGACGAACTGGCATTCTTGTGGACGGAGACCGGTTCGCCAACCAAGCGTCCTTGACGGACCGTTGAGCCATTCGCGGCGTGGTGAATTTGATTGCGGTCCACGCCGCCTATTGCAGGACAGGCAAGTTCCGGTCCCGTTTTGGCACGGTCACGTTACCCAAGTTCGTTGTCATTTCGGCCGTTCCCGGGGCAGTCCACTATTCTCCATCCATGCAGCAATCGCTCGCAACCAAGCCCCTCTAAAGAACCTGCCAACTTCGCGGGGATGCTTGCCGAGTTGGCTGCGCCTGAGAAGAAATTTCCTCCTGCGCGAGACGACGATGGGTTGGCCGACGATATCACCACACTCACCTACGAGCATGCGCTGCGGACGCATTCCCGGTATCAGCCCGCGTCCGATCCGACCGACTCAAGGGGCGATCCGTACGTCGCCGCAACTCCGCGTGTAGCTTCTCACGACTTCCGAGGGTCGCGCGAAACTCCTGCAACAGCAGATCGCGAGATCGCGCTGCCTGCACCTACAAAGCTTGAGCAAACATTCAAGCGTTCCAGCATCACCATGCGACTGAGTGAGGCGGAATCCACGCAGCTTCGAACCCGCGCCGCCGACGCCGGTATGACTGTATCTGCGTACTTGCGTTCCTGTACGTTCGAAGCGGAGAATCTACGCGCTTTAGTGAAGAGCACGATGGCGCAACTTCGATCCGCCACCGCGGCTCCGGCTGTTCAAGTAACAACCGGCCTAATACCGGCTGTAAAACTTCCGTCCCACAGCCATTGGACACGCTTCTGGCGCCGGTTCAGGGAGATCCTCACCGGTCACTTCGCAGGGGTATAGGTGTTCGACTATTCCACCTGTAGAACCAGGCACTTGAGATATTCCGTCTCCGGCAGGTTAAGCACTACGGGATGGTCCTGCGCAGCGCCGCGTCGTTCAAGCAGGCGAACCCGTCGATGAACATCCGCTGCCGCTGAGGCGACTGCGCCTTCGAGGTCTGCCCACCCCACATGGTGCGAACAGGAGCACGTGATCAGCAACCCGTCTGGCCGCGCCATCTTCAGCGCGCGCAAGTTCAATTCCTTGTAGCCGCGCAGGGCGCCTTCCACAGCTCTCTGGCTCTTGGCAAAGGCTGGGGGATCGAGCACGATCGTGTCGAAGGTTTCGCCGGCATTCGACCAATCCCGCAAAATCTGGAAAGCATCCGCTTCAACCCAATCCACGCCGGTTGCAAGCTGCGCGCGATTGGCCTCGAGGTTTCTATCCGCCACCTCAAGAGAAGCGCGCGAGGCATCGATTCCTGTTACCTGACTGCAAACCCGGGCCAGGTGCAGGGCAAAGCCGCCCTGGTAGCAGCACACGTCCAATGCGCGTCCGGTGGCGCCCAACCGGCTCGCCCAGCTTTGAGCGGCGGAATAGTTTGTGCGCTGGTCCAGGAAAGCTCCCGTTTTTTGCCCGGAGTTGGCGTCGTAATTGAAGGTCAGCCCATTCAGCCGAAACTCAGTACCGCTGGCAACTTCGCCGGGTTTTGCGGACCAAAGCGGCTCAGTCTGGGGGGCGGATAATCCTTCCAGCTCGCGAACGCGCGGATCGGGCCGCTCGAAGATCGCTGCGGGCGCCAGTTCGTCCCGCAACACATCGACGCACGCTTTGCGTACCGCAGCGGAGTCAAGCCCCTTGGCCAAGAGCTGCAAAATGACCAGATCGCCGTATTTATCGATGACTAACCCGGGAAGTTCGTCCGCCTCGCTGAAACACAACCGGCAAGCGTTGGTTTCCTGATCGAGCAGCCCTCGACGGCGACCGATGGCTGTTCTTAGCCGATCAGCCAGCTCCGCCGACCACGCAGCATTGTCGATCAAGGTCCGGGAAACCATGCGAAGAGCTATCTGGGAGGAGGGACTGTAGAGCGCCGTCCCAAGCAGAAGACCCCGCGAATCTGCTACCGGCAGGAGAGAGGGAGGTTCCCCAGCATCCGTCTCGATGGACTCGATGTCGGAGGCGTAAACCCAGACGTGTCCGCTGCGAAGTCGGTCGGCAGCTCGTCGACTGATCGTGGCTCCCAGAACCGCGGCCGTTGATTGCCGTGGCGTTGCAGGTGGGGCGCTCGGTCTGTCGGGATGAGACTTTCCTTGAGAATCGCGAGTCTTTCCTTGAGAGGAGCGGCGACGGCTGCCGTTGGATGGTGAAGGATTTGCCACCTTAGACTCAAAAGGCGCCTTGGGCTTAAGAGCCTTTGGCGCCTTTTGTTTCAAAGCGGGTAGTGCTTTCTGCGACTTTGACATAAGCTCCCCGGACTGGATTTACCCAAGGCCGGGAGCCGATTAAGCCGCCGGCGGCTACTTCACCTGAATGTTTTCCAGGTAACGACTCAGATTGCTCATCCTGAGATCTTTATCCTGGGAGTTAACGTGGTTCATCTTACCAAGTATCGGACCCCAGACGGGCATCTCGGCAGAACCATGGGCAGGCACTTCCACTCCAAACTGGAGAATAGCAAGGATGTGTGTGTCGGGGAATTTGCCATGGTTGGCTTTGGCCAGCCCTGTCAGGTCCACCGGCTTCGCACGGAGTGCTGGGGCGGCGGGACCATTCCCGCGACCGTCGACACCGTGGCACGGCGCACAGTAGCTGGTAAACATCTGTTTCCCATTTGTGGGATTAGTCTTATCAACTGGAATGACGATCTTCTTAACGGATTGATCTGCGTAACCCAGAGATACCGTGAGAGACACGGCCAGGGCAGCAAGTAAGAGGCGTTTCAACATAAGTTCCTCGGTTCTGGACCTCTAGTCCGAAGCAGACATTACTCCTTATCTAGGGTGCTCGGGCTGTGATGGCGAACACAGCGGTTATGGCTTTATAAGCTTGAGTTTTAAGCGAATTGAGCACCTTGTTTAGCTGTCGGACGATGTTTCTTACTTAATATCGTTAAGTGCAGAAGTAGATTCGTTCAGCCCGGGTAAGTTATCAGAAATCGATTAGTCGGGATTTCTAGTTGCAGTCTAGCTGAAATACTTACTTTAGTTACTTTCTTAGTAAGTTAAACCACCTGCGAGATAGCTTCCAACTTATGTTGAGACGCTGGCTATTCTTAATCAGCACTTACGAATTTCTAGCCGTTCTCGCCCATGGATATCATTTTAAGGCGGCGAATAAACGGACCAAACTCCTTGTTTTTCGATACCCGCTCTGCAAGTGGTACGAGCAAACGGCGGGGGCCCGTTTTCGGAGTCCTGAATGCAGACCGCGACCGTTTTCGGCGTCCTGAAATCCGGGATTTTCTGCCTTTTATCGTCTTCGAATTGACCAAGCCTATAATGAAGCATGGCGACTGTCCGGCAGACTATACCGGCTGATGCACCCTCGGGCCCCCCTGCTTCCACGGAGCAGGCTGCGGGGTCTGCGTCTGTCCTTGCCGCCGGAGTCGGAGCTCCTTCCGATTACAAAGCCATCGCCCAGGAAAAAATCGACGAGCGGTTTGAGTTCCTTCTTCAGCAGGTGCACGCCAACCGTCCCACCGAAGATGTCTCGCTCATTCGCAAGGCTTGGGAATTCTGCGTTCAGCACCATGCTGGTCAAATGCGCGCGTCGGGCGAGCCGTACATCATTCATCCCCTCGAGGTAGCCGAGGTGCTGGCGGAAATGAAGATGGACGCCACCGCGATCGCCGCGGGTCTTCTCCACGATGCGGTGGAGGACACGCCCGCGACCAGTGCGGAAATCGAAGCCGGCTTCGGCGACCAGGTAGCCCACATCGTCGAAGGCGTCACCAAGATCGACAAGATTCAATTCGCCAATCGCGAAGACCGACAGGCAGAAAATGTCCGCAAGATGTTGCTGGCCATGGTGTCGGATGTGCGCGTGGTGCTGATCAAGCTGGCTGACCGTCTCCACAACATGCGCACTCTTGAGCACCTGAAACCGGAGCGCCAGGAAGCAATTGCGCGCGAGACGATGGACATTTACGCGCCCTTGGCCCACCGGTTGGGTATGGGCAAGGTGCGCGGCGAGCTGGAAGACCTCGCCTTTCGCTACACCGACCCGGTCAGCTATGAGCAGATGGCCGCGGCGGTGGAAGCGAGACGCATCGAGGGCGAGCAGTTTCTGCGCACCGTGGAAGACACGCTCGAAGAGCAGCTTCGCGAAAACAACATTGAAGCGCGGGTTGAGTGGCGCATCAAGCGTCTCTACTCCATTTACCAGAAGATCGAGCGCGCCAAGATCACGTTCGACCAGGTTTATGACTTCCTGGCAGTCCGTGTGATCACGCAGGATCTCGCGTCATGCTATGCCGTCTTCGGCCTCATTCATGCGCTTTGGCGTCCAGTGCCCGGCCGCATCAAGGACTTCATTGCGATACCCCGCGCCAACCGCTACCAATCTCTGCACACGACGGTGATTGGCGAGGGCGGACATCAGTTTGAGGTGCAGATCCGCACCGAGGAAATGCACCGCATTGCGGAAGAGGGAATCGCCGCGCATTGGAAGTACAAGGCCGGCGATGGGGTTGTTACAGCACGCGACGAAGAGCGCCTGAATTGGATTCGCCAGCTCGTTGAATGGCAAAAGGAGATGACGGATCCCAACGAATTTCTCTCCAGCCTGAAGATGGACCTCTATCCCGATGAGGTCTACACCTTCACGCCAAAGGGAAAGGTCGTTGTTGTTCCCGCTGACGGCACTCCCGTCGACTTCGCTTACACCATTCATACCGAGGTCGGTCACACCTGCGTAGGCGCGAAGATCAATGGACGCATGGTGCCGTTGCGCACCAAGCTGCGTACCGGCGACATCGTCGAGATCATCACGCAGAAAGATCACAAGCCGAGCCGTGACTGGCTCAGTTTCGTTAAAAGTCCGCGCGCGCGCAACAAGATCAAGCACTGGCTGAATGAAGATCAGCGCCGGCGTGCGGTCGAAATAGGCCGCAAACTGCTGGAGCGTGAGGCCCGCAAATTCAAGGTGCCGATGAGCCAGATCGACGATCAGGATTTGGGCCGCATCGCCAATGAATACGGCGTGGCCACGGCAGCCGACCTGCTGGCTACGCTGGGCCAGGGCAAGCATTCCGCGCATCAGATTCTGAACAAATTGGCGCCCGGCTACGCCAATCCCGCCGAGGTTGAAGGTGACACCGAGACCAAAGCCGGCCATGTCGATGGCGCCATGTCCGACGCGGTGCGCAAACTTCACCTGACCGGTTCTGACTCGCTACAGGTCGAGGGACAGAACGATCTGCTCGTCTATCGCGCACGCTGTTGTAATCCTATTCGCGGCGAGGAAATCGTTGGCTACGTAACCCGCGGAAAGGGCGTGGCAGTGCACGCTCGCAGCTGTCCTAATGTGCAGAACCTGCTCTACGAGAGCGATCGCCGCATTGCCGTGGAGTGGTCGCGGGTAGGCGAACAAGTTGCCGGGCGCCCGCAGCGCTATCCCGTTAAGATGACGGTATTCTGCGACGACCGCACTGGCATGTTGAAGGAGTTGACGGCTGTCATCTCCGACGACAACACCAATATTCGCGGAGTCGACACGCGTCAGTCTGAAGATGGCGAGGCGATCGTGGAGTTCGTTGTCGAAGCGGAAGACGTCCGCCATCTCAACAAGATGGTTTTAGGTCTTCGCCGTGTTCCGGGCGTCCGCGCAGTCCAACGCACGCAAAAGCTATAGCAACAGCAAAATAAGCCTTTCTCCTCCTCCCGCAAATCCTCGCAGTTCTCTCGAATTCCCGGCTTGAGTCTTTTTTGAGCTCGCTAGAACGCACAATTAGTCGATGGCCCGGTTGTGACTATGGACTACCCCTTCTAAGCAACCCTTGCGACTTATCCGGCACCAGCCCTTCGCTAAGTCTGAGATATAAGTCGCCTGCACTTTTTGCGACCAGTTCACCGCGGGCCAAGTTTCTGTGCGCAGGTGAGTGTTCCTAAATCACGCATAGATAAGGATATCGCCGGAAGGTCCAAGTAAATCGGTTTGTCAGCTTGACAGTTGTTCCTAGATTAGGTCTAAAATGCGGATCGTGATGTTTTCCCTGGTCACTCAAATGTTAGCTAAATGACATAGTGCTTCAGCGATAAACTTCTCGTACGCAAAACGAGTTAGACCAATAATTCATTTCATTAGGATGCTGTTCCCATGAAGTCCTGCGACCAGTGGTTGCGCAGAGTACTGCCAATCTCATTACTTCTCCTCATCGTTTTTGCGTATCCCCGCGTGAACTACGCGCAGGGAGGCACCATGGCGAGCCTGAGCGGCACCCTTGTCGATCAGTCAGGCGCGGTCATCCCAAATGCAGTTGTGGTTATAAAGAACGCCTCGTCCGGCGACACCCGCGAGACCAAGAGTAACGGTGTCGGCGATTTCACGTTCACGGTCCTGCCCGTAGGCGACTACAGTATCGACATCAAGATTCCTGGCTTCCGCGAGCTCAAGCAAGGCGGGATCCATCTTGATCCGGGGGATCAGCGCAGCCTGCGCGAGGTCAAGCTCATTCCCGGTGAGGTGACTCAATCGGTTACGGTGGGGGCGTCTACAGAAGCCATCACGCTCGACTCGGGAGAAGCAAGCACCCTGATCTCGGCGGACGATATCAAGAACCTGTCTGTTGAGGGACGCGACGTCACGGAGTTGCTGAAGATTCTGCCGGGCTTCGCCATCACTAACAGCAACAACAACATCACGAACACCGCGTACGATCCGTCACAAGTGACGGTGACCGGAGCGTACGGTTCTTACTCCGGTGAGGGCACCATCACCAATTCGGTGGCGCTGCTTTATAACGGCGTGGATGTGACCGACCCAGGTGCTTTCGCGAGCATGCTGCAGAACATCAATTACGACCAGGTGGCCGAAGTGAAGGTGCAGACGTCGAGCATGACGGCTGACCAGCCGCACGGCCCCATCGTCATTAATGCGGTTGGAACTGCGGGAGGTTCAAAGTATCACGGGTCAATTTACACCTACGGCCGCACGTATCAACTCGATTCCACAGATTGGCTTTCGAAGTACACCAATCAGCCGAAGCCGGGCGACCGCGAAGTCTACCCTGGATTCACGTTGGGTGGTCCGATTCTGGTTCCCCATGTCAACTTCAATCATGATCGGCGGCTGACCTTCTTTGCGGGCGCGGAAGACTATGCCCAACGCAATGAATATGCCTACGGCAATTCGAGCGGCGCTATTCTCTCTGCGCTGGTTCCGACGGCCGGGATGCGCACGGGCGACTTCAGCCAGACGCAGATCAACCAAGTACCTCGGCCCGCTCGTGAACAGCGCAACCTATGCCAACATCAGCAAGGTACCCGTCACGGGGAAGGATGGCGGCGCGCTGGTGAATGGCCAACTCGGGGCCAATGTGGATCCATTGAACCAGGCCCTGCTGAATACACTGCCGCTACCCAATCAGCCGACGACCACTTCAGGCTTCAATTACATCGTGACCAACCTGGTAAACAACGATCTGTGGCAGGCGCAGGGACGCATCGACTACGCCATTAACGACAAGAACAAGCTGTTCATGATGTACAGCACGGAACGCGGCAAGAACGGCATTCCGCAGGTGGAATATTACTCGCCTCGCGGCTCAATGGGAGGCACGAACACTCCGGGCGGCGGCATGTTGGCCGACCTCAACACGGAGATCGGCACGGTCAATCTCACAACCTTCCTCAGCCCTACGCTTACGAACGATTTCAGTCTCTCGGGCGGCTGGTTTAACCAGGACTTTGTGGCCAAGAATTACTCGGCATTGACGCTCGATGGGGCATGGACCAACACCGGGCTGTTCAACAACGGCTCGCACGTCATTCCAGAGTTTCAGGACTACGGATACGACGGCCTTCCGGTCAACTTGTACCCTGACACGACCTTTGGCGGCATCTTCGCCCGCAAGTGGGTTCGCACGGGCGAGGACAACGTCACCAAGGTGCTGGGTCGCCATACCCTGCGTGCGGGCATTTACGCGCAGTTGGATACCAACCACCAGGTGACGCCTTTCGTTCCAACCAATGGGGCAGTCGACCTTTACTATTTCGGCGAATCGTATACCGATCCATCGCAGGGCCTCATCCACAACACCGGAGCAGTGGGCAGTGGAAATGGTGGCAATTATCTGGCCGACTTCCTCGAAGGCGGCGTCTTCCAATACTCGCAAACCAACGTGTCCCCGGCGCCGAACCTTTACTTCTGGAATCTCAGCGGTCACGCGCAGGATCACTACCGCGTGACACCGTATCTGTCCGTCGATTACGGGGTTCGCTTCGACCACTTGACGCCTTGGAGTGACGCACACGGTATAGGCATTCCGGTGTGGGACCCTTCAACGTACACCACGCAACAGAACCCGATGCTACCCGGCTTCCTGTGGCACTCCATCGACTCTAGTGTTCCCGCGTCGGGCCTGCCGGCGCGCTGGGCATTCGTGGAGCCTCGCGTTGGATTTTCCTGGGATGCCTACAAGAACGGGAGTACGGTAATTCGCGGAGGCTTTGGCATCTATACGGCGCACGACTCCTCCAACGATATTGAGACGCCCGCCAGCAATGCGATCGGGGAAAGGAACGTGCAGATCACGGGACCGATTCTTCTTTCATCCGTTCCGTCGCAGGCTCCCACGGCAACAGCGGGCAGCGGGTTCGTACCCACGCAAAGCGGCTATGGCTTTTTCCCGAACGACGATCATCAGCCGCAGGTCTACACCTACAACCTGGCCATCGACCAGAAGTTCGTCTTCAATTCTCTGTTCCAGATCGGTTATATCGGCAACGTGAGCCGCCACTTGTTGAACAACGGCTCGACCCAGACTACGGTTCTTGACGACTTGAACGCACTTCACGTGGGAGCGCTCTTTGGGCCCGACCCGATTACCGGTACTACTTATCCGATCGCCGGGCCTCCGGGCACCACAACGGTGAGTGGATTGACCACCCAAGAGGTCAACGACTACAGGCCGTATCCCCAGTACTCGCACCTGTACGTGGCGAACCACAATATCAATGCCAACTACAATTCGCTGCAAGCTCTCTGGAACAAGCAGCAAGGACACTTTCTGTATGGCGTGAACTACACGTATTCGAAGGCGCTCGGCGTGCTGGGCGCAGACGGAACGGGAACTCCCGCCGATCCCTTCAACTATCGCAACGACTATGGTCCTGAAGCATTTGACCGGACCCACATTTTCAATGCAACGTACTCCTACACTATGGGTGACGTGGTGCATCGGCGGTTCCTGGCGGCGCTGGCCAATCGCTGGATGCTCTCGGGCATCACCTCGATCCAGAGCGGCGGCAACCTCTTCGCGCAGAACAATCCGGATTTCTCGATCACTGGCACGCTGAACGTGCTGGCACCGAGCGGGGATGCTGTGACGATTCCGGTGAGCAACACGCAACTCCTGGGAACTCCGGACGTCTACCTGATGCCCGCGCTGAGCTGCAACCCCGGAATCGCAACCGGATCGCATCAGTACGTGAACGGGAGCTGTTACTCCCTTTCGCCCACCCTGGGAGTTAACGGACCGTATCGTGAACCCTACATTCATGGCCCGGCCTACACTGACACGGATCTGACGGCGCAAAAGGATTTCCGCGTCGGCGACGGCAAGGACGTTCTTTTCCGTTTTGCAGCGTTCAACCTTATCAACCATGCCAACACGACATTCACCAGCGCGGTTGAGCCGAACAACATCACCCTGAACTACAGCAACCAGAACAATGGTTCTACGGCTGCGGTTCCAATCAGCACTGCCCTGGCAACGGCCACCAACTCCAATGCCGCCGTCTTCGGTTACGCGCCGCTCCGCACTGGGCGCCGCATCTCGGAGATCGAGTTGAAGTTCAACTTCTAACCTGCCTCAAACGAAAACGCCGAGGATGGCTCTTGCCACCTCGGCGTTTTTTGGTGTCTACAAACAGTCCTATCGACCTAGAACCTGCTTGGCGATCGTTGCCAGTTGCATATTTGATGTACCTTCGTAGATCTTTCCCACCTTCGAATCGCGAAAATACTTCTCGGCCGGGTAGTCGCGCACAAATCCGTTGCCGCCAAAGATCTCGACACATTGACTGGCAACGCGTTCAGCCACCTGCGAGGCGAAGAGCTTGGTCATCGCCGCCTCTTTCACATAGGGCCGACCTGCGTCTTTAAGTCGAGCCGTGTTGTACACCATCAATCGCGCAGCTTCGATCTCCGTGGCCATTTGCGCGAGCGTAAACTGCACAGCCTGAAACTCGGCAATGGGCTTGCCGAATTGACGGCGTTCCTTGGCATAGCGCGCAGCATGTCCCCATGCTCCTTCCGCCAATCCCAGCATCTGTGCGCCGATGCCGATGCGTCCTTCGTTGAGTGTCTCGATAGCGATTTTGTAACCTTTGCCAGGATCGCCGAGTACGCTGGCTTCTGAGACCTCGCAATTGTCGAAGATCAATTCGCACGTGCTGCTGGCGCGGATTCCCAGCTTGTCTTCTTTGCGGCCAATGGTGAAGCCCGGTGTGTCTCGTTCCACGAGGAATGCGGTGATGCCCTTGTAGCCGGCTGCTGGATCGATTGTGGCAAACACGATAAACAATCCTGATTCGCGGGCGTTACTGATCCAGAGCTTGCGCCCGTTGAGGCTATAGCCCTCGCTGGTTCGCTGCGCACGCGTCTGCAAAGCGAACGCATCAGACCCGGACCCCGACTCGCTCAACGCATAGGCGCCTACCGTGTCGACGGCCAGCTTCGGCAACCACGTCGTCTTTTGAACTTCATTTCCCCAGCGCCGCAGGGCATTGTTCACCAGGGTGTTGTGCACATCGACAAGCACCGCAACTGCTGGATCGACTGTCGAAATTGCTTCGATGACCAGCACAGCATCGAAGAAGCTTCCTCCAGAGCCATTCATCTCTTCTGGTATTTCGATGCCCAGGAGGCCAAGTTCGAAAATGCGTTTAATCAAGCCGGGCACGAATTGCTGTTCGTCGTCCATCCTGCGCACATCGGGACCGATGGTTTCGAGAGCAAACTTGCGTACGTTTGAGTAGAACAAGCTCTCCTCTTCGGAGAGTTGAGAGAGGGGAAGATGAGAGCGATGTGTTTCGGTCAAGAAGGACTGCCTCCGGCTTCGGAGTTTACCAAACCAGGCAGATGTCAGGCGGGCGGACAGTGATTCGCTTGTCATCCTTAAACAACAATCGGGCCCCGCTGTGGACCCAGGTTTGAAAAGTAAATGAAAAGGGGCAGGCCCAATGAAGCGCCTGCCCCTGTTTATCTTTCCCTCTTTAGTCGATCACGAATTGGAAGGTTGTGTTCGCAGTGATGGACGAGCTGGTCGAATCCTGACCAGTCACCGTAACGGTGTATGTTCCCTTGGGAGGATCGGAGACCGAAGAACTGACGCTGCTGCTGCCGCAGGCTGAGATTGCCAACCCCGCGGCGACTAGAGCAATTACTCCTGCAAGATTGCGGAACTTTCGAGAGTAGCGTCCCATAAATCCGGCCAGCAGCAGCCCGCCGAATGCTAATGCCGCAGGCGCTGGGTTCCCACCAGTTTTCGGAGTGGAGTTGGCGCTGCGCAGCAAGCGCATCGGATGCTTGCCCGTCTTTGAGATAGCCGTGGAACTCGAGCAGTCAGACGCGTTGGTATCGAGGGTAAGTTGTGTCGAAACCGCCGCCGTGCCGCTCACCGCTACCGATCCATCCCCGTTGGTGAGCGTGTTTGAAAAGCTGTAGCACAGGTTGGCGAGGGCGCTGTCGTTGTTGCTCGCGAACGTCAACAGAACTGTGCCCGTGTAACCACCCGCTGGCGTTACCGTGATTGTGGAGGTACCTGCGGTTCCCTGCTTCAGCGTCAGCGCCGTTGCGGCCAGTGCAAATGTGCCTTTGCCCGAACTCGTAGCTGCGATGGTTACTGATCCGACTCCAACCGAAGCGGCATGGGTGGAATCGCCGGAGTATTTAGCCAGCACTTGGTGGGTGCCGGTGGTGGTGAAAGTTGCCGAATAGGTTAGGGTTCCATTGGCGGAGAGAGACTGCGCCGCGACTGTAGAACCTCCCAGCGCGGTGCCTCCGTCAATATCCAGAGTGACTGTGCCAGTCGGCACCGTGGTGCCGGAATCCGATGCCACCGTAATCGTAAACGTATCCGCAACGTTGACCGATGGAGCAGTGTTCGATGGAGTGACTGTCGTGGTCGTTCCAAGCAGGGTGGCAGACGCGCCTGTATTTGTGGGCCAAACCGACGCCAGATTATTCAGATCGACTGAACCTAAACCAGTCACCTCGTCATAACCCGTCCCGGCTTTGAATCCGAGCGTACTGCCATTACTGGCGCAATACGTCGAGCCCGCGGTGCAATAGTTGTTACCGGTTGTAATGTCGTGGAATGCGGAACTATAGTCCGTACTGTTCGCAGCCAGGGAGTAGAGAGTGGAGTTCACCAATCCCTGCCCCGTAACATACCCAGCCTTTTGATTGATGATCGCGAGCATGCCGGCAAAGATCGGCGCGGCAAAACTCGTACCACCGGCGACGGTTAGATCGAGACTGCTGGAGTCACGGAAGCCGCTGTTGCAACTCGCCTGCTGGCTGGTGTTCCACGCACTCGTATCGCTGG
>OCTA010002892.1_pt1 | contig 15394 bp, 17 predicted proteins | sample 1538991 | NCBI WGS metagenome assembly OCTA01 (sample SAMEA3539302, study PRJEB22396) | soil metagenome | biome: tundra; feature: field; material: soil | place: USA | collected 2010-05 | depth 0.15 m | reverse complement strand
CACCGGCCTCGGCGACGGCACGCCGTTGAACGGCGGGGTGCGGGGCCACCTGTCCCGGCGTAAGGGCGTGCGGGTGGATCACGTGCTGGAGCAGGTCACCGCCCGGCACCCGACCGGCCAGGAGGCCAAGCTGCTGGGAGTCGGGAAGACGGCGGCGGTGCTCGCGATGTACGTGGCGGCGCGGGATGCCTCGGGGGGTCCGGTGCTGGTGCTGGAGGTGGTCATGCCCGGTGACCGGCACGAGCTCGAGGACGCCTACCAGGTCGGCTGAGCACCGCCCCGGATCCCTCATCCTGCTCACTTGACTAAGCAAGTTGTATTGTCGTATCGTGAACATACTTGCTTAGTCAATTGGCCAAGCAAGCCAGTATCTACCAGGAGTTGCCTATGGCACTGCAAGGTCCCATCCCCGTGGAGTTCGGCGCGGTGTTCCCGTCCGGGGCGTACGCGGCTGGCGCGTTCGAGCCGGTCCGGAACTTCGAGGCCTCCACCGGGGAGAAATTCGTCCAGTCCGCCGACAAGGCCACCGGCGCCCCGCTGTGGGTGATCGAGGTCATCGACGCCGACCCGGCCGCCCGCACCCGCGCGGTCAAAGTGAAAGTCGCCGCGCCGGAGCAGCCGGTGGTCCCGGCTGCGCCACCGGGGTCGCCGTTCACGCCGGTGGAGTTCACCGGCCTGACGGTGACCTACTACGTCAACCAGGCCGGGCGGCTCGCCTACTCGCTCAAAGCGGCCGGGATCCGCGCGCCCGGCCGCGGGCGGCCAGTACCGGAAATCAGGGAGGCAGCGTGAAAAGCAGCGGCGGCTCGCTCACCAGCATCGGCGTGTACGTCGGCGAGGACTGGTGGACGCACCTGAGCACCTACCACGACCACACCCCGATCCTGGACATCACGGTCGGGTCGATGACGGTGGCGCTGGGCATCGCCCAGCAGAAGGTCAGCACCGCCGCGGTGGAATTCGCCCGGGAACTGGCCAGCCAGGCCGCCAGGTTCGCGGCCGAGGTCGAACGGCTGCACGCCGAGCACCTGGCCGGCCACGGCGCCACCGGAAGCAACCAGGCCGGGGCGGGTGAGGCGGCCTGATGACAACAGCGGGCGGGGCGGCAGGAACGGGCATTCCTGCCGCCCCCGGTATCTCCCTCTGCTGGCGCAAACGGAGAGGAGCTGATTCTAATGGCGCGCGGTAGGAACGTCGTGCACGGCGAGCACCTCGCCCAGGTCGACAACCGGGACCCGTTCGCCGCCCCGGTGTGGCGGTCCCCGGTCTACCGGACCCCCGAAGCCGTCATCTGGCTGGTCCAGCTGCTCCGCCTCCTGTGGCGGGTGCTGTGGTTCACCGTCACCCACCCGGCGCTGGCCGCGGTGACCGGGCTGGCCGTGGTGACCTGGCTGGGCCTGGGCTGGCCCGGCCTGGCAGGCCTGGCGCTGGCTGCCGTCACCGGCCTGGCCGGGCTCCGGGTGATCCAGCCGGACTGGTTCACCCGGTTCGTGACGGTGCCGGTGCGGGACTGGTGGCGGTGGTGGTTCTACCGGCGCCGCTGGCGGGCCGCGATGACCCTGGCCGGGCTCGCCCCGGACTACCGGGGCCAGCCGATGCTGCCCGTGCTGGCCGGGGTCCACCGGGCCGGATCGGTCGACCTGGTGCGGGTCGGGCTGGTGACCGGCCAGGCTCCGGCCGACTTCGCGGACAGGACCGAGAACCTGGCGCATGCGTTCGGGGCGCGGCTGTGCCGGGTCCGGGACGCGGTTCCCGGGGTCCTGCTACTGGAACTGGTCCGCGCCGACACCCTCGCCGACCCGATCCCCGCGATTCCCGTCACCGGTGAGGTGGACCTGGCGGGGCTGCCGGTCGGCCGGTGCGAGGACGGCACGCCGTGGAGGCTGCGGCTGGTCTCGACGCATGTGCTGATCGCGGGGGCCACCGGGTCGGGGAAGGGCTCGGTGATCTGGTCGCTGATCCGCGCTTTGCTGCCCGCGATCGCGGCGGGGTGGGTGCAGGTGTGGGCGCTGGATCCCAAGCGGATGGAGCTGTCGTTCGGCCGGGCGCTGTTCCACCGGTACGCCTGCCAGGCCGCCGCGATGGTCGAGCTGCTGGAGGCGGCCGTCGGCGAGATGCACGACCGGGCGGAGCAGTTCGGCGGCCGGACCCGTACCTTCACCCCCTCGGCCGGGTTCCCGTTCCTGGTGATCCTGGTCGATGAGCTGGCGTTCCTGACCGCCTACCAGCCCGAACGGGACCTCCGCAACGCGCTGAGGCCGCCATCGCCACCCTGACCAGCCAGGGCCGGTCGGTCGGGGTGTGCGTGGTCGGCGCGCTGCAAGACCCCCGCAAAGACGTGATCAGCCTACGGAACCTGTTCTCCACCCGGATCGCGCTGCGGCTCGATGAATCCGATCAGGTGGACATGGTGCTCGGCGATGGGGCCCGGGACCGCGGCGCGCTCGCCGACCAGATCTCCCCGCTCCCCTACATCGGCGCCGGGGTCGGTTACGTCCGGCTAGAGGCATCCCCCGACCCGGTGCGCGTCCGGGCCGCCTACGTCACCGACGACGACATCAGCGCGATGGCCGCGACCGTTGGATACCTGCCGGACGGTGGCCTATGAGGGAAACCGCATGGCGGACCGACGAACCGTGCCCCGTGTGCGAAACCGGCCTTGTCCTGGTCGACACCGGGCAGCCGGTACTACGGGCCGAATGCCGCCTGTGCGGCTACGCCGGGCCCTTCGACACCGGCGACCTGGCGGACGGTGATTGGTGACCGACCCGACAGGAGGCCAGGGGACACGGGCGGAGCGGCTGGCGATGCCGCTAGCCCGGACCGTGGTCAAGGACCTGGCCGCCGAGCACGGCGCCTGCCAGCGCCCGGTCCAGCTCCGCCGCACCAACCTCGACACCGGCCACATCGAGCAGGTCCTGATCCCGTGCGGGCACACCCTGGCCGCGGTCTGCCCGCCCTGCGCCGAACGAGCCAAGCTGCTCCGGGCCGCGCAATGCCGCGAAGGCTGGCACCTGGACCGCGAACCCGTCATCGAACCCGACCCGGCCACCACGGAACAGCGGGCCACGGTCACCGACCGCGCCGAGGTGCAAGCCGACCGGGACGCCCTGGCCGCCGAAGACCTCGACACGGCTGAGCTGGACGGGCGGATCGGCGAGCTGGACCAGCAGATCACCGACACCGGGGTCCGCGGCAACGTGCTCCCGGCGCGCCCGCGCCGCCACCGCTCGACTAAGCGCAGGCAGGACGCTGCCCAGCTGCCCCGCCGCCCGGTCAGCGCCCGGACGGTGGGCAAGACCTACACCGCGCCGGACGGCACGACGTTCCGCCCGTCCCTGTTCGTGACCCTGACCTGCCCGTCCTACGGCAAGGTCACCAGCGACGGTACACCTGTCAACCCGGACGGCTACGACTACCAGCAGGCGGCCCGGGACGCGCTGCACTTCGCGGCGCTATTCGACCGGTTCATCCAGAACCTGCGCCGGTACGTCGGCTACGACGTCCAGTACTTCGCCGCGATCGAACCCCAGCGCAGGCTCGCCCCGCACGTCCACATCGCGCTCCGCGGCACCATCTCTCGCGCCGAGCTGCGCGAGGTCATCGCCGCGACCTACCACCAGGTCTGGTGGCCCTCCACCCAGACCGTCAAGTACGACGGCGCGGACCTGCCCGTCTGGGACGAAAACACCGGGACCTACCTCGACCCGGCCACCGGCGAGATCCTGCCCAGCTGGGACGAGGCGCTCGATGCGATCGGCGACGAAGACGAGCCGCTGCATGTCTCCCGGTTCGGGGACCGCTTCGACGCCCAGGGCGTGCTCGCCGGATCAACGGACACCAGCCGGTGCATCGGCTACCTCACCAAATACCTGACCAAGCACGTCGGCGACTGCCACCAGGCCGCCACCGACACTCAGGCCGCCCACGCCGCACGGCTCGCCGATGCACTCAGGTACGAACCGTGCTCGCCGACCTGCGCGAACTGGCTCCGCTACGGCATCCAGCCCAAGAACCCCCGGCCGAACCTGCGCCCGGGCTGCTGCAAAGGCAAAGCCCACCGCCGCGAGTACCTCGGCTACGCCGGACGCCGCGTCCTGGTCTCCCGCAAATGGTCCGGCAAGACCCTGGCCGACCACCGCGCCGACCGCAGGACCTGGCTCACCGGGATGCTCGGACTTCCGGCAACCGACCCCACCCGCTACACCTGGGAACCCGTCAAACCCGGCGACCCCGACCACATGCCACCCGGCCAACGACTCCTGCACGTCGTCGCCGACCGCATCCAATGGCAAACCGCCCTCGACCAAGCCCGCCGACGAGCCGCCGGGGCCGATCTTCCGGCAACCGGGAGGGCGGCCTGATGGGGGCGCAGCGTGACGAGCTGCTGACCGTGCCGCAGGTACTCGCCGAACTCGGCGACATATCGCCGCGGACCTTCTACCGGTGGCGCGAGACCGGCAAGGCACCCAGCGCCGTCCGGCTCCCCAACGGCGAGCTGCGCATCTGGCGGAGCGATCTTCGCGCGTGGCTAGATCAACTCCGAGAGGACTCTGCCGCATGAAGTCCTACGACGTGAAGTTCTGGACGATCCGGCCGGGCAAGGCCAAGACAAAACGCACCTACGAAATCCGGTGGAAGGTCGGCCACACGCCGCATTCCAGCACGCTCGGCAACAAGGCCCAGGCCGACAGCTTCCTGTCTGATCTACGGCACGCCGCACGGAACGGCGAGGCATTCGACACCGATACCGGCCTGCCCGACTCGATGACCAAGGCAACCAGCCGGGGACGGTCGTGGCTTGACTTCTGCCTCTCCTACGTCGACATGAAATGGCCATCGGCAGCACCGAAAACACGGGACGCACTGATCGACGCCCTGGCGGCCATCATCCCCGCCGTCGTTGACGCGCAGGCCCCGGACGGCATGGATCGCGGGACACTACGTGGCGCCTTGCGGCATTTCGCGCTGACCCCGGCTTCACGTGAGCTGGACCGCCCGCCAGCGGTCGCAGCGGCGCTGCGGTGGCTGGAGAAGGCCTCACTTCCGGTCAGTGAGGTCGGCAAGCCTCAGCACGCCCGGGCCGTCCTCGACGAGATCTCCGTAACACAGGACGGCCGGGCCGCCAGCGCGACGACGATCGCGCGTAAACGCTCCGTCTTCGCCAACGTGATCCGGTACGCCGTCGAGCTGGAGGAGCTGCCGTCGAATCCGCTCGACCGGCTGAGCTGGAAGCCACCGAAGGTCTCCGAAGTCGTGGACCGGCGTGTCGTGATCAACCCGCGCCAAGCCCGCGAGCTGCTCACCGCCGTGACCTACGTCGGCGAGCAGCGCCGCGGCCCACATGCGAGGGGTCAGCGACTGATGGCTCTGTACGCGTGCATGTACTTCGCCGCGCTACGACCCGCCGAGGCAGTCGCGCTGCGACGGCAGGACTGCTACCTGCCCGCCACCGGTTGGGGCCGTCTCACCCTGGAGAAGTCCCGGCCCGAGGTCAACCGGCGCTGGACCGACACGGCGTCGGCCCACGACGAGCGCGGACTCAAGCACCGTCCCGCGAGCGAGACACGGCGGGTGCCGATCCCGCCCGAGCTGGTCGCCATCCTGCGCCAGCACATCGACACCTTCGGCATCGCCGCCGATGGCCGGATTTTCAGCAGTGAACGCGGCCACCCCGTCGCCTCGACCGCGATCAGCGATACCTGGGCCGCGGCCCGGAGCCTGGCCCTGACCCCCGCGCAGGCAGCCTCAAGCCTGGCCGGGCGACCCTACGACCTGCGCCACGCAGCGGTGTCGCTGTGGCTGAGCGCGGGGGTGCCCCCGCCCCGGGTCGCCGAACGCGCCGGGCACAGCGTCGAAGTGCTGCTCCGGGTCTACGCCAAGTGCCTCGACGACGGTGACGGCATCGCCAACACCCGCATAGACGCAGCCCTTGGTGACGCGTGACCTCGCCTCAAGCACCGTCACGCCAGCCAGATTGTGCTCATTTTGGGTGCTCAGACCGGCCAGATCCATCCCACGTATATCCCGCGACCAGCGGCACACGGCGGCTTCTAGCGGCACCCGGCTGCATGGCCTGGGCCGGGACAAGAACAACCCCCGACCAAATAATCAAAGGTCAGGGGTTGTTCTCGCTGGTGTGGCAGGTGTTGGGTTCGAACCAACGTAGGCTGAGCCGACGGTTTTACAGCCCGTCGCTCCTGACCGAGGCTCATGCCGCTGACCAGCACATACGCCGTTCGAGGCTCCGTCCCGGGCCACCGGCGTCCGCTATGCGTCCGTGGGCATCGGGTTTGGGCCACGGACGGGGGCGGAAAAAGCCACGGACGGGGCCGGTGGGAGCGGTTACGCTGACCGTCCGCCCGGCTTCTTGCCTCTGAGCTGGCACTTCAGGATGCGTGCGCGCTGCCGTCATCTCGTCACCGGGTTCGAGCGCGGGCTGGGCGTCTGGGTGCCGGGGGCATCGGCGATCCGCTTGTTCGCGACATCAGCCTGCCTGTCGATGCAGGGCGCGTAGATCTTCAGCAGGACCGCGGTCACGCGCCGACCAGACCTCGGCCGGGCGCAGTCTCGTTCCCGGCGGTCTCCGAGGGCACGTGCCAAGGGCCAGCGAAGGTACGTGCCAGGTATATTTGCGCGCTGACCTGCTAATACCTAGCCCGTGGGAAAGAGGCGGGCGGCATGGGTCAGCGGGAAGCCGGCGCGAGGGCGGCCACACGCGGGCCGGGTTCCGGAGACTGCTAGCACTAGGCTGGGGACGCCATCACGCCGACACGGCGGCGCCACGGGCATGTAGGCCATTCCGTACCGGCGGGCCGAACCCCGGCCCGCCGCATTTCCACACCCCACGGCGCCCCGAGCCAGCCAGGACTGGGGAGGTGACGATTCAGCCCGGGACGTGAATCCCCAGGCCGTGTCTGCGTGCGGCAGAGCGGAGTCATTCCGCTTCCTGACTACTACGGGCGCGTCAAGAACTGGGACATCGCCGGGGCGGTTGGGTTGGCGGTCTGGAGCCTCCGGCTATTCGTGTCGCCTCAGCTCGTCTGGCTGCCGGTCTCTGCTAAGGGTCGATGATCGCCATGAGTGCGGCGGTGAAGGGTGCTGGGTCGAGGTCGCCGCGAACGGCGAGTTGCTGGCTGTAGCCGAGGCAGAGAGCCCCAAACGCTTCGGCGATTCGAGCTGCGTCTGCTTGTTGCCGCTCGGATAGAAGGGCGGCGACCGCGTCTCGTAGGTCTGTGAGCTGCTGCTGGACGAGGGCTGCGAGCCGAGGGGAGATGGCGGCCTCGGCATAGATCTGAGCGACCAGCCGGGCATGGCCTTGCTCGCGGGCCATCGCGCGGATGTGTTCGAGGAACTCCTGGACCGCCAGGGCGGTGAGCTCGGCGGGGAATGCCTGGCTGCCCTGCTCGCAGATGGCGGTGACGATTTCGTCCTTGCTGGCGAAGTACCGGTAGATCGCCCCGATGGAGAGCCCGGAGGCCTCGACGAGGTCGGTCATGGATGTCCGGGCGAAGCCGTGGCTGGCGAAGCGGGCGCGCGCGGCGTCGATGATCTGGGCTCGGCGCGCGTCGAGATGGGCCTGGCTGACTCTGGGCATAAAAGAACGACCATTCGTTTTTGATGGTACCGTTCATGACCGTACCCCAAAGCCCACGCCCCGGGAGGCCCTCATGCGTTATCAGACCTTTGGACGACGGACCGGTCTGCGGCTTTCGGAGTACGTGCTCGGCACGGCCAACTTCGGCTCGGCTCCGAGCGCAGCTGGCCTGGCGGGTTCCAGGGCGATCTTCGAGGCGTACGTCGCCGCTGGCGGCACGACGTTCGATGTCTCGAACATCTACCAGAACGGGGAGGCCGAGAGGGTCCTCGGCGAGCTTCTGGGTCGCGAGCGCGACGACTTCGCGGTTATCACGAAGTACGGCGGCAGCAGGCAGGACCAGGTTCGTCCCGGGACGACGGGCAACAGCCGCAAGATCATGATCCGGTCGCTGGAGGAGAGCCTGCGGCGGTTGAACACCGATTACGTGGACGTCTTCATGCCCCACTTCCCCGACGGGGTCACTCCGATGACGGAGATCCTGGCTGGGCTCGAGGACCTGATCCGGGCCGGCAAGATCCGCTACGGCGGGCTGTCGAATTTTCCGGCGTGGCGAGTCTCGGGCGCCGCCGCCAGGGCGGACCTGAACGGGTTCACGCCGTTGGCCGGCATCCAGGCAGAGTACAGCCTGGCCGAGCGCTCCGCCGAGCGGGAACTGCTTCCGATGGCCGAGGCCCACGGACTGGGTGTCCTCTTGTACTCCCCGCTCGCAGGAGGGTTGCTGACCGGGAAGTACCGCCGCGGCGAGCAAGGCCGCCTGACTACCCGAGGAGCCAGCGGCGAGGTCACCGCCCAGCGCACCGTCGTACTCGACGCTGTCCTTGCCATCGCCGACGAGCTCGAGACCACACCGGCTCAGGTCTCGCTTGCCTGGCTGCGCCGCCGCGCCGCAGACGCACAGACCTCGATGGCTCCCATCGTCGGGCCCCGCACCCCGGCCCACCTGGAGGAGTACCTCAGCGCCCTCGAGGTCAAGCTCGGCGAACAGCACTACCAGCGGTTGGCGGAGGTCAGTGCGATTCAGCTTGGCGCACCTCACGAGGACGTTGCGTCGGCACTGAGTCACGGCGTGGACGGCAACCGTCGCCTCCTCGACCCCCCGCACGTGACAGTGCTCTAGCCTCCGATTCAGCCCCGCCCCGACCGTTGACCTGGCCGCGGCACTTCCGACCCGCCTGGAGAACCTAATGCCCATGGCCCGTATCGCCGCAGTCAACCTCGAATGCGCTAACCCGGCCGACCTGGCCCGGTTCTGGGCCGCCATGCTCGATGGCGAGGTCGCGGTCGAGACACCGGACTTCTGCGCCGTGAAGGCAGGCACCATCTACCTTGGCGCCGTCCACGCCGACGACTACCAGCCACCGACCTGGCCCTCGTCCGAGCGGTCCCAGCAACTTCACCTCGACCTCGCCGTCGATGACCTCGACGCCGCCGAGGCCCAGGCAATCCAGTTGGGAGCCACCAAGGAGAGCCAGCAGCCCACCCCGGAACGCTCCCGAGTCCTGCGCGACCCTGCCGGCCATCCCTTCTGCCTGCGGGCCTAACACCCTGCGGACACGACGACTGGACATGACGACGCTGTAAGCGCACAGGTCAAGCACGCGTCTCGGCACGGACGCACGGCAAGCGGGCGCTGAAGGCCCTTCACGCCTGCCCCCGGCGTCCGCTACGTCCGTGACCTCGTGCGGACCTTCTGCCCGCGAGCCGACGTCCGGCCGTCCGGGATTTCACGGCAGAGGTACGCGAGCGCCTACCCGAGGGGGACCCCGCTGACCAGTGCGTACGCGCTTCGAGGCGCGTTTCTGGGCCGCCGCCGTCTGCTATGCGCCCGTGTGCGCTACCGCGCCGACCGGAACCGAAGTGGCCGCCGGGCCCTTGAAATCCACGGACGGGGCACGGACGGCGAGGGTGGGAGCGGTTACGCTGACCGTCCCGCCCGGCTTCTGACCTCTGACCTGCCACTTCAGGATGCCGGCTCGCTGTCGTCGTCGCCTTCATCGCCAGGGCCGGGCTCGGACTCGGTGGTGCCGAGGGCGTCGGTGATGCGCTGGTTGGCGGCATCAGCCTGCCCGTCGATGCAGTGGGCGTAGATTTTCAGCAGGACGGCGACGCCGTGCCCGGCGCGGCGGGCGACCTCGGTGGCAGGCACCCCGGAGTTGAGCCACAGCGAGACCGCTGCGTGCCGCAGGTCGTAGGGACGCCGGCCCAGCGGCGACCTGTACTGGGCGGGGGTGAGTGCCGTCTTCCTGGCCTCGGTCCAGACCTCGTTGTAGCCGGAGTCCTGCAGGATGCCGCCCCGGGCGGTCTGGAAGATCCGCCCGTCGGGGGTGGTGCCGTACCGCTTGATGTGGGCGCGCAGCAGCCTGACGAGTTCGGGCGGGATGGGGATGGTGCGGGTCTCGTGGGCGGCGCGGTGCTTCAGGCCGCGTTCCTGGCGGGCGGCGCCGATTCCACCGTCATCTTCCGGCACCAGCAGTACGCCGAATTCCTCGCCGCCGAGTACGTGACCGGCCGGCCCGTCACCTCGGGCCAGCTGCCCGTGCTGCTCGGCATGGCCGACGACCGTATCATCCCCGGATCGCTGGCCGGGGTGGCCGCATGGATCGGGGTTCTCGACCCCGAGCTGGCGGAGGGCCTTCCCCGGGCCAACGCGCTCGCGCTGGCAAAGACGGGCGTGGAGTTCCCGTCCCACGCCTACCGGGCCGCCGTCGTGGACGGTGTCTTGGCCGCGGCCGCGTCCGGGGACGCCGATCCGCTCCCCGGCCAGGACCTGAGAGCGCTGGCGCATACTGGCCTGGAAGCGCAGCTGGCCGGCCGCCTTGGCTGCGGCGTGACCCGCCCGGAGGAATTCTGGTGGATCACCATGCTCGCGGCGGCGGGAGGCTGCCGGCAGCTGGCGAGTGACCTGACGCAGCGGCTGGTCGGTGCCAGCTGGCCGGCCTGGACGCGGCGTGCCGGGCTGAGCGCGATCATCGCGCTGGGGGACGACCGGGACCTGCTCCGGCTGAGAAACCTTGCCCGCCTGGGACCGGACAGCGACCCCGTCGACTCCGTCCTCGCCGACGTGATCGGAGCGCTCTTTCCCCGGCTCATGGGCACGGCCGAGGTACTCATCCTGCTCAGGCCCCAGCGCAACGCCGACTCCATCGGCCCGTACTCCGTCCTCCTCAGCCGGCTGAGCACCCGGATCCCGGCTGGAGACGTGCCCGAGGCACTGGCATGGGCAGCGAGCCGAGTCCAAGACGGCGAGGACGCCTTCGGAGAGCTGCTCCCCATGCTCGTCCGGCGTGGGTGGGAATCGGCGGCGTCACCAGGCGTCCGCGAGCCGCTCGCACGGCTCACCGCGGGCCTAGCCAGCCATCCCGGCTGGCCGCGCTGGCCCACAGAGAACGACCTGCCCTGGCTGGGCCGGAATCCCGCCGACCGGAGAACCCTCGCCGTGGGCGTCGCCGGGCACCTCGCGCCAGGGGACGCTTACAGCCTGCTCAAGCTGGGCCTGCTCAGCCCGCAGGACCTCGGCTGGATGCTCCGCGGGCTTCCGGGCCTCCCAGCGCCGCGCAGGACACCGTTGCCCGCTGCGTTTCCCCGCTGGCACGGCATCCGGAAGCGGACGAAGCTGACCTCATCCTCGGCATGGGGGCTGCCCACCCCCGCGTACCCGTACACCAGGTGGCTGCGGGAACCACTGAGCACCGGCTCCCAGCCGGCACGGCAATCACGGCGCGAGCAGCAGGACCACGCCGACCAGGCCCGAAGGCGCGCAGCCCGGCGGCGCGAGCGCAGCACCGGGCTCATGACCGCTCTCGACGACGCCGCCCGCGACCCCGGTCGCTGGTGGCTCGTGGCCCGGTGGCTGGCCGCCGACGACGTCGGCAACCCGGAGGCCATCTTCTCGCATGACCTGACCAGCCGCCCGGGATGGGACCTGCTCAGTGGGCCGCAGCGCCAGGACGTGCTGGACCTGGGCGTCCGCTACCTCGCGGTACACCAGCCGCAGCCATCGAGGTGGGCAGGCCGCAATGCCGTCCCCGCCGATCAGGCCGACCCGGACTGGCAGGGCGTCTACCTGCTCACCACGCTGGCCAGCCGCGACCAGGCCCGGCTGGCATCCCTCGGCACGCCGGTGTGGCAGGCGTGGGCTCCGGCGATCGTCGGCGCCCGCTCCCCGGCGAATGAAGATGACGCACGCGCCCGCTGCCGCCTGACCGACCTCGCCCCCGCAGGCGCGCAGCAGGCCATCGCCGACGCGGCGGTCGCCCACCTGGACGCCATGCAGGAACACGGCGGATACCCGACGCCGTACCAGCTGTACGCGCACCTGTGCCCGTCCTTTGCCCCCCAGGCCGCCAGGCGGCTCCTCGACGGCAGCTATCACGGCGACCACGCCCGCATCGTGCTGGACATGCTCATCAAGCACGACCTGGGAACCGCGGTCGCAGCCTGCCGGAGAATCGCCTTCACCCCAGGTGCCGTCCTCGCGGCCGATGCCCGCCGGGGGCTTGCGGCGCTCGACCCGGGCATCCTGGTCGAAGACCTCGACGCCAACGACGCTTCTCCAAGCGAGATCGCCGTGCTAGCCCCGCACTTCAACGTGAGCCGCCTGGAGGACTCCCATCTGGCCATGCTCGGCCGCATGCTCCTGCAATGCGCTCCGTTCGCCAGCGACCCGCCCTTGCGGCTCGGCGTGCACACCCCGGATCCGGGCTACCAGGTCCGCAGGCAACGAGGCGTCGTCCTGGCCACGCTGGCCGACCACGGCCAGGCCGGATTCTTCGAAGAACTCGCCGCACGCCACGACCCCGCCAGCCATGAAACGATCACCTGGCACCTCCGCGAAGCCCGCTCCCGGGCCACCGACAGCAGCTACCCGGGCCTCCCCCCGGGTCAGCTACTGCACCTGCTCAGCCGCACGGACGCCCGCCTGGTCCGCCACGACCACGACCTCCTCGAGATCGTCATCGCCCAACTCGGCGAAATACAGCGAGAAATCACCCAGCTGCGCCAGTACCAGTTCCTGTGGGACAACCCCGGCCCCGGCGGCACACCTAAAAGCGAGGACACCATCTCCGACTGGGTCCGCCAAAGACTCCCCCTATGTCCCCGGCTGGTAACCGGTAGCGGGCGACGGCGCGTGTTAGAGAGGCGTGGCCCTCAGTCACCTTGCCGGGGCGTAACCCCGGGCGGTGCTGCCTGTCCGCGGTAACGGCGTGCAGTCCATGATCAGCGCCCCGCTGGGACTGGCGGTGGTGCGGCTCATCGCCCGCTTCCCGAGCCAGCGGGAGCCTGGCCGCCGTGCGCGATCAGGTCACTGAGCCGCTGATATTCCGCCGCGTCGATCTCACCGCGGGCGAGCCGCTCGTCCAGGATCCGGCGCGGGTCCCCGCCGTAGTCCGGCTCGCCGGGCTTGCGGGTGGTGCTGCTGATCAGGGCATACCCGGCCCAGATCAGGATGCCCTCCCACACTGGCCAGCCGTTGCCGTATCCGAACATCATCACGACCAGCTCCTCACCACGCTGCCATCTCTCGCTTCTTCTTCTGCAGCCTCGCGACCGGTACCCATGGGGGGTAGGTCCATCAGTCCATGCAGGGACGTGACCGACGTCCCCGTGCCGCGGGGGCGATTGCCCCTGCCCCCGGTATCCGCCGCGAGCACCACCTCCCTCTGGCCGGGCGCTGCTCGCTGGGGTCCCCGTGCCGGTGCACGGAGCCGGCGGAACCGCCGCCCACGCAGGCTGGTAGCCGGTAGCGGGCGACGGCGTCAGCGGCGAGCGTGTTCCGCAGCGAAGCTGGCCGGGTCGGCGGTGAAGTGGTCGCGGCATCCTGGGCTGCAGAAGTAATACTCCTGGCCGTCGTGGCTTTCATGCGCCATGGCTGTCGCTAGATCGACGGTCATCCCGCACACTGGATCAACCGCCTCTGCGCCGGGGCTGGCCTCGACGGCGGCCGGGACATACTGAGTGCTGCTGGCCTGCTCAGGTCCGGTGTACCGGGCCGGGGCGGCGGAGAACCGCTGCTGGCAATGGTCGGAGCAGAAGTGGTAGGCCGTGCCGCCGGAGCGGGCCGTGGCCGGGGCGTGAGCGACCTGGACCTGCATGCCGCACACCGGGTCTTTGGCGTACCCGGCGCCGCCGCCGAGGCGTTCCCGGTTGCGGTAGAGCCAGTACAGGCCGGCGAAGGCGGCCAGCGCGATGATGTCGAGGATGGTGGTGTAGTTCCAGCCCCACACATCCTGGCCAGGCACGGGACTCTGGGCGGTGCGGGCCGCCGGGGCGATCCCGGCCCAGCGGAACAGGTATTCGGTGGCCAGGCCGGCCGCGCTCATCGTGGCCCAGAACACCGCGAGCAGTTTGATGGTGAGCCGGGTGCCGTAGTAGCGGCGGTAGATCAGCAGCAGCGGCAGGGTGATGAGGTCGGCGAACACGAACGCGATCGTGCCGCCGAAGGCGATGCCGCCGCTCCACAGGGCCGCGGCGAGCGGTACGTTGCCGATCGAGCAGACGAAGCTGATGATGGCCAGGAACGGGCCCAGGATGACGTTTTCCAGCACCGACCAGAAGCCGTGACCGGTGAGGAACAGCGACCGCCAGAAACTGACCGGCACGGCGGCGTCCGCGAACCCGGCCACCACGAACCCGATGATCAGCTCCTTGCGCAGCATCGTCAGGTCACTGATGGTGTACCCGGCCGCATCAGCCCAGCCGGACACCGACCGTACCCGGGTACGCCATGAACCGGACGTGTGCGCCGTTGGCTCGCCGTGCCCGGCGGCGTGCGGCCCATCGTCGCTGGCCGGACCGGTGAGCGCGTCCCGCGCGGCTGCCTGCTGGGCGGGCGGCACGACCCGCGGCAGAACCAGGGCGAGCAGCGCGATCATGATCGCGCCGCCGATGAACTCAGCCGCCGCGAATTGCCAGCCGATCAGCAGCCACAAAACGATGCCGAGCTCCAGGACCAGGTTCGTGGAGGCGAACATGAACGCCTGGGCGGCGGCGAAGTCCGCGCCGCGGGCGAACAGTGTCTTGGCCAGCGCCGAGGCGGCATACGAGCACGAGGAGGAAATGGCCCCGAAGAAGCCAGCTTTAGCGATGGTGACGGGCCGGTGATCACCAAGGGCCCGCTGCATCTCCGCCCGGGAGACGAACGCCTGCACCGCGCCGGAGAGCCCGAACCCGAGCACGAGCGCCCACAGCGTCTGCCAGAACATGCCGGTGCCGTCAGCGAGACTGCGCCCGATCGTATCCAGTACACCCATTGCGGCTGTTCCTTGTCACAGTCCGGGCCGGGCGCGGTCCGCGCGTAGGCCCATCCGTTCCGCCACAAGCTGACGGACGTTCGGGCGACGGCACGATCCGGCCGGCCAGTCCGGTGCCGCAGCCGGGCACTCCGCCCAGCCGCCATAGGCGATCTCGGCGCGGCCCGGGCCGCGCGTTGTGCCACCGGCTCCCGCAGGCCGCGGTTTCCCGGTGATTGTTTACCGCTCTCACCTGCACCGCCTCATACTATACCCCCCTAAGGTATTTCGGCTTGCGCCGGGTGCCAGGTCACGCTCAGATTTTCCCGGCGGCCGAACTTCTCCAGGCGCCCGGCGATCATGTCCTGGATCCGCCTAAGGCTCTCCTCGTCGGCGGCGTCAGCGTGCAGCGCCAGGCTGTCGGGGCCCGCCTTCATCGCGCATCGGCCCCAGCTGAGAACGATCGACCCCTCCGTCTCCGAGCATTCGGCGTGCAGCACCTCCGGCGGTCCCCCGCTGCTGGTCTGAACATGAGCCTCGGCGCTCGGCATACCACTCCTTCGAG
>OCTA010002888.1_pt1 | contig 15403 bp, 15 predicted proteins | sample 1538991 | NCBI WGS metagenome assembly OCTA01 (sample SAMEA3539302, study PRJEB22396) | soil metagenome | biome: tundra; feature: field; material: soil | place: USA | collected 2010-05 | depth 0.15 m | reverse complement strand
ATACCGAGCGCCGCCGCATCAGGCTGGGAATGAAGCAGCTTCAGCCCACCAGCATCGACGAATACATCGCCGAGCACAAGGAAGGCGACGTGGTGACGGGCCGCATCGCGGACGTTTCGGGCGGGCGTGCCAAGGTGGAACTGGGGGAAGGCATCCAGGTGCCCTGCAAAGTCGCCGGCGCGGAGGCGGGCCCAGCGGAGGAGCAGGCGGCCCAATCCCAGGCCGACGTCACATCGCTGTCTTCGATGTTGTCCGCGAAATGGAAAGGCGGCACGGGGTCCGGCCCGCGCGCCGGCAAACGCGAGCCGGCGCGGGCGGGGCAGATCCGCAGCTTCCGCATCGTCAAGCTGGACCCCGGCGCCAAGAAGATCGAAATCGAGATCGCCGGGTAGCAAACGCTGTAAGAGGATTTGCCATGACGTTTCAAATAAAAGACGTTGACTTGGTCGCGTATGATCACCGTGGCCAGCCGCTGCTGTTGGCCATAGTGAAGGGGGGCAGCCAGGAGACGTCGGGGCTTTGGGCGGCTCAGTACCGTAGGAACATATTGGAGCACGATACGCTCCCGGCGGCTCCCTTTTTTCTGATTGCGACGCCCGAACGGATGTATTTCTGGCGCCAGCGGGATTCTGGCCCAGAGGAAGAGCTACCGCAGTTCACATTGGACGCGACGAATGAATTGGGGCCGTACTTCCAAAGGGTCGGGCTTACGCCGAAGGAAGCGAGGGGTGAGACCTTGGAGTGGATTGTCTACTTTTGGCTGAACGACGTAGCCGAAAAGGGGCAACTGACGGCCAAGGAAGATCCCTCGCTCGGATGGCTATCCGAGTCTGGCCTGCTCGAAGCGCTGGGAAAGGCTCACATCGAATTGAGCGCGGTGCAATGAATGTCTACGTTGAATCCAACTTCGTATTGGAGCAGGCGCTGGAACAGGAGCAATGCGAGAGTTGCGAGCAACTCATCGGCATGGCTTCGGCCGGTTTCGTTCAGTTGGTAATTCCCGCATTTTCGCTCGCCGAGCCGCACGGCGCACTCCTGCGCACGAAGAACGCGCGATCCAGATTGAGAAACGAGTTACTACCACACCTTCGCGAGTTGGCGAGATCCAGGGCCTACCGTGAGGTGTCTGCCAATTTCGATGAACTCGCCGATCTTCTGCTCAGGAGCGGGAACGCGAACGCGAAGGGTTGCAGCGCACGATTGAGCGGATGATCAAAGCCGCGCAGGTAATCCCTCTGGACTCCCGCGTGCTGGACATGGCCGGCAGTATAGAATCCGGTTTTGGCTTGTCGGCGCAGGATTCGATCGTGCTCGCCTCGATTGTGCCTCATCTCGCGAAGACAAAGCCGGCGGAGAGCTGCTTCCTGAACCGGAACACGAAGGACTTCGACGATCCAGACATTCGGGAAATGCTGGACGAACACGGCTGCAAGTTCTTTGGCCGCTTCGACGAGGGCCTCCGTTACATTGAGGCGCGCCTCGCAAAGAGCGGGAGCGACTGAAGGTTCACACAATCATCCCTGCCGACTCCTTTGTGCCTTGTGCGCCGAAGCCCCATGTACCGAACGCATCGAGTTGGGGTAAACTGGCAGTATGCGATTTCGGCATTCACTCATGGTTTCCGTTCTGCTTCTGACTGGTCTGGCGGCATACGCGCAACAGGTGCCGCGTCCGGCGGGCGAGTTTGCTATCAAGATGCCTAACGGCCAAATCACTCTGTTGAGCCAGTATGCGGGCAAAGTCGTGGTGCTAGCCTTTATCTCCACCACCTGTTCGCACTGCCAGCACACCACGCAGGTTCTGAGCAGCCTGCAAAACGAGTATGGCCCGCGCGGCGTGCAGTTCCTGGCGGCGGCCTTCAATCCCGATGCGGCGCAACTGGTGCCCGGTTTTATCACGCAGTTCAGGCCCACCTTTCCGGTGGGATCGGCGGACCGCGACTCGGTGCTGGAGTACGAACAAGCGTCGCTGGCCAAGCCGAACTTCGTTCCCGAACTGATCTTTATCGACCGCGGCAGGGTGATCCGCGCGCAGCACAACGGCGGCGACGAGTTCTTCAAAGAGCAGGAGAAGAATACTCGCGAGATGCTGGATACGCTGCTGAAAGAGCCCGTGAAGAGCGCGCACGCCGCGCACAAGTCGCGATCCTGAGAGGTGGGGCAGGCATTCAGCCTGCCTGGACTTCAGCCTCGGGCTGTCAGCCCTGAACGGCGGGCGCGGATTCGCCCGTGAGGTCTTCGAAAGCCACGGGCGGATTGTAGTAGAGGATGCGGGAGCAGCTTTCGCAATACATCACCTGATCCCCTTTCTTTAGATCCTGGAAGAACTGCAGGCGCAGGGCTATTTGGCAGGCGGCACAGCGGCCGTCGATGGCCTCGGCAATGGCTACACCGCGGCGGCCTTTGCGAATGCGCTCATACTGGCGGTAGACATTAGGGTGCAGGCGGGCGACGATCTGGGCGCGTTCCTGGTGGATCTGATCGAGAGCCTTCTTGTCCTCCGCCGTGCGCGCCATGGCCTGCTGCTTTTCCGCCTCCACCTGGGCCTTCTCCTCTTTGAGCGCGAGTTCGGCGGCCTTCACGTTCTTGTCCAGCGGCTCGGATTCGCCCATCAAGTCGAGAATGTGATCCTCGGCGCGGCGAATCTCTTTCTCGCAGAACTCGATTTCGTTCTGAAACGCGCGGTACTGTTCATTGGTCTTGGCGTCCAGCATCTGGCCGCGCAACTTGGAGATCTTTTGTTCCTGAAGCTGGATATCGCCCTCGTTCTTCTTGCGATCCGTCTGGTTCGCATTGAGGGCGGCGCGATCGGCTTCCAGCTTGCGGGTGTGACTCTCTAATTTTTTTTCGATTTCGGCGATGTGTTTGGGCAGCGCGGAGATTTCGCGGGTCAACTCGGTCACCCGATTGTCAAGCTCCTGCAACCGAACCGCCAACTGCAGATCGGAAAGCATTTCTTATGGCAGTTTAGCACGCCTCGGCGGAGCGGCGGAGAGTCAGCGCCGAACCAAACCCAGCCTGCGCGCCAGCGGCGCGGCCAGCGCACCCCAGGCGGCTTCCAGTTCCGCCACCCGCATGGCGCGGCATAGCGCGTAGTACACCAGCGCGCCCAGCGGGATGGAGAGGGCGACATCCGCGATCTGCGCGATTTTGCGCGCGCCCAGCCAGTGATGCACGCCGCGGCTCGACAGATAGCACGCGAAGCCCATGGCGGCCGACGCGCAGAGAATCTTCCCCACACTCGCGGCCAGCGCGCGGCCGTGCATGCGGTGGATGCGTTTGCGCAGCAGGATGAAGAGCGCCACCGATCCGAAGAGCGCGACGGCGGAAGTCGACAGCGCCAGGCCCAAGTGGCCGAGTCCCGCGAGCTTCACCATGCTCGAAGCGGCGGCCAGGTTCACTAGAATGGAGACCAGGCTCACCAGCATGGGCGTGCGCGCGTCGTTGAGGGCGTAGAACGCCGGCGCCAGGATCTTGATGGCCGAGTAGCCTGCCAGCCCCACGGCGTAACAGGCCAGCGCCTGGGCGGTCTGGTGCGTATCGGCGGCGCGAAACCGGCCCCACTGGTAGACCGCGCCGATCATGCTGGGGCCGAGCACGGCCAAGCCCACCGACGAAGGAATGGTCAGCAGCAAAACCATGCCCAGCGAGCGGGAGAGCGTCAGGCGGAATTCGTCCATCTGTTGGAGCGCGGCGCTGCGCGAGATCGCGGGCAGCGTGGCGGAGGCAATGGCCACGCCGAACAAGCCCAGCGGCAATTGCATGAAGCGGAATGCGTAGCTCAGCCAGCTCACTGGACCGTTGATGACATGGCCGGCGGCGTCCGTGATGCTGGAAGCGAAGTTGGTATTCACCAGCACGTTGATCTGCACGGCGGCGTTGCCCAGAATCGCCGGCCCCATCAGCCGCAGGATCTTGCGCAGGCCGGGATGCCCGAAGTCGATGCGCGGGCGGTAGGAGATGCCGGCGCGGTACAGGCTGGGCGCTTGAAACAGCCATTGCACGGCCCCGCCGACGACCACGCCCCAAGCCATCGACATAATCAGGCTCATGCCCATCCAGCGGCCCGCGGTGTATCCGAAGCCCAGACCGAAAGCCACCGAGCCGATGTTGAAGAAAGTCGAGGAAAGCGCCGGGATGCCGAACTGATTCAGCGAATTCAGGATGCCCATGGCCTGCGCCGCCAGCGCCACCAGCAGCAGAAACGGAAACATGATGCGCGTCAGCGTGACGGCCAACGCGAATTTGCCGGGCACGCGCGCGAATCCCGACGCCAGCAGCCACACCAGTTGCGGGCTGAAGACGATGCCCAGCACGCAAATTCCGCCCACCACCAGCAGCAGCGCAGTGGCCACCAGGTTCGAAAGTTCGGCGGCTTCGCGCTTGCCCTTGGTGGTCAGGTACCGTGTGAAGACCGGGACGAAGGCGGAGGAGAGCGCGCCCTCGGCGAAGAGATCGCGCGCCAGATTGGGGATGCGAAACCCGAGCAGGAACGCGTCGTAAGCCTCGCCCGCACCGAACAGGCGGGCCATGATCATTTCGCGCACCAGTCCGCTGATGCGGCTCAGGAAAACCGCGGCGGAAACCACGCCCGCCGAGCGCATGACGTTTTCGCTTTTGCCGCTTTTGGAAGGACCGCCGGCGCCGGCCGCGCGGGAGGAAGTGTAGGCCACCGGGTTCCTATTCGATGCGGCGCACTTCCACCTGCCGGTAGACTTCTTTAGCCTGGTCCAGGGAGGCCAGGCGCAGGCCGGGCAGCGTGGCGGAGGCGGTGCCGGTGGCTACACCCCAGCGCAGCGCATCCGTGAAATCGCCGTTACGTTCCATGGACCACGCGAAAGCCGCGGCCAAGGCGTCGCCCGCGCCGATGGGACAGAGCACTTCCACGCGCGGCGGGAGGGCTTCGATGATGGTCCCTTCAATGGCTCCCATGGCGCCGCGGCTGCCGAGCGAGAGCGCGACCATCTCGGGTCCCATGGCGCGTATACGGGCCACTGCGTCCAGGAAGTGATTGCGGGTGACCAGTGCCCGGTTCAGCAGGCGCTCGGCTTCGTGCTGATTGGGCGAGACCACTGTGGGCGCGGCTTCGATGCCTTCGCGCAGAGCGTCGCCGTCGGTGTCCAGCAGCGTCTTCACTTTCTTGCGGCGCGCCATGCCGATCAGGCGGGCGTAAAAATTGGAGGGCACGCCGGGGGGCAGGCTGCCGCACAGCATCAGCCACGAGGCGCCGTCGAGATTCTTCTGCACCGCCTTTTCGAGCCGATCGACTTCGGCCTTCCCGAGATGCGGGCCGCGTTCGTTCACGCTGACGGTAAGGCCCTGCCGGTCGGTGATGGTGAGATTGGTGCGGATCTCGTGGCCGGCGGGAACGGCAACGGTGGCATACCCGTAGACGCACAGGAGTCCCTCGAAGCATTTCCCGTTTTTTCCGCCGCTGGGAAAGATGGCTAGCGGCTTTCCGCCGAACGAATGGATCACGCAAGCCGCGTTGATGCCCCGTCCGCCGGGCGATTTGTGCCGGGACTCGATGTAGGCGCGATCCTCGAACGCCAGCCGGTCCACGGAGAGGGTGCGGTCGAGTGCGGGATTGACTGTGAGAGTGACGATCAAGGAACCATTGTAGCGGCGCGGGGAGTGCGGCTGGGGACCAGGGCCATACACACGCCCCAGATAGACTTGGCAGACGCTCAAGAGCCTGATAGCATTTGCTGAACCACTTCCTTGCCTGCCGGCGGCACCAAATGGTACCGTGAAGATGTGAAACTTGCCCTCCAAAGCCAGACGCTCCGGACCTCCTTCGAAGTTGGCGCATTCGTCGGCCGAGGCGCTCGTAGTAGCGCGGAGCTATGGCTTTCTGCATGGTGCGTATCTGAACCAGCATGTCTGCGCGCTCGTGGTGCGCGGCATCTCTGACCTTGTTGATGGCAAGGCCAATGCGGATCGCACTGGTTCCCAGGAACGCGCGTCGCGACATGCCAGCGCCTTCTGTTTTGGGGCGTTCATGTAAATTATTGAAGAATAATAAGCTTATTGGTGCGGATGAGAGGACTTGAACCTCCACTCCCTTGCGAGAACTAGAACCTGAATGTAAAACACGGCCTTTCGTAGGTCTTCATGGAGTGCCAAGCCGTTGATTCTACGACATGTGACTATCGCTGACTTTCGCTGGTTTTCGGTGCGATGGGCACAGTATGGGCACAGTTCTCGGTCAATCGCCGCTTACCGGGCGGGGTATCTCTCGAACATTCTCCCGGACGCCGAGCCTTGGGCGCGAGACGGTGAGGAAGCTGGTGGCAAAATGATCCGGGCGTTATTAGGACCCAGCACGGGCCGGAAGAAATGCCCCATATCCAGCGTGCCCGAAATCACCGGGGGTGCAGCGTATACGCTCGACAGCGTTGGGTTTTCGTGTGGTACCTATTGGTATTACGATATGCGCTGCTTCTTGAGCTACAACAAAGCGGACAAGGAAATCGCCCGTTCCGTGGGGGCGCATATTACGCTCAACGGCCTAGAGATATGGTTTGACGAATGGGAAATTCAGGCAGGGGACTCCATCCCCGGAAAACTCAACGAAGGTCTAGCTGGATTCGACGCTTTCATATTGATTTGGTCACGTCACGCGAATGGATCTAATTGGGTACGGCAGGAACTCCACACCGCAATCATGCGAGCGATGACGGACGGCTCGGCAAAAATAATACCGTGCGTTCTGGATAGGACGCCGCTTCCACCCTTGATTTCTGATCGGCGATACGTTGACTTCACGGATACGCATACCGGCATCGAAGAGTTACTTGGCGATCTGACAGGCGCGCGTACCAAGCGCGCAAGACTGCTTGCGATCCAAAGGGCAATCGAAGAAATGGACGTGCAATGGACCCCGCATCCCCTTCTGCTCCCGATGGTCTGTTGCCCGAATTGCGGTGAAACGGAGACCCTTGAGGGCTGGGAGCAACAGGGCAGGCGGGGAGACTTGTATGCGGGGCTGCGATGCTCGAAATGCGGATGGTCAGATGGTTCTGAGGTTTGATCGAACGACTTTCGGTTCAAACACGGTAGTTCACTCTAGCCGATCCTTGGCCTTCGCCTCCGCCACAGTCTGCCACTCCATATTCTCTGGCGAGTCCGCTCCACCGCGCTTCAGCGGTACAATGTGATCCACCACGTAGCCGGGGCAGGCACCCGCCGTCGCCCCCGTAGATGGGCATGGGTTCAACTGCTGGAAGGCGCGCCGCGCGCTTGAGTTGCGTCGAAGCCTGCCGCTTGGCGTCCGTTCGCACGTGAAGCAGTAGTTCGCGCCATGCGATGAACGCGGGCGTCCCTGGTCGCGTGGTTCGCTGCGGGCGTATCGATGTGGGACAGCAGCGGGCGCTAAGCCTGCTACCAGCAGGGCCAGTGTACCGATTCGGAAAGAAGCCAGGTCATACCCGGAAGTGGATGCACGCTGCGGGCCAGAAGCACCGCGCTCTAGCGCGCTCAGACCGGCTATACTCTATCAAACAACAAAAACGCCGCGTTCAGGCCGTTGCCGCAGACGGGACAGCCGGAGCAATCCAGAGTTTCACAGCTAGATCGGCAAGCAGCCTCGCGCGGGCATCGATCACCGGCTCGGTCCAGTGATCCTGTTCGCATATCCAGCGGTTCAAATCAATGTGGCTATTCGAGAGCTTCACCTTCTTTTGACCGAACGCTAGATTTCCAAGCTCGCTGTTATAGCCCGTCAGGGTGAGATTCCCGAAGGTGTGCAGCAACCTTTGGTGAATGTCAGCGTGGCGAGGCCCGAGCATCTGCTCCCACTCCGCATTCAATTCCTGCGGCATCACGTGTTCGATAGTAGCGCTTTGTAGATTCGCAGGCTCTCTGTGCTGGAAGCTCTCCTCAATCGAAATAAGCACATGTCTGGCCACATTCTTGCCATATTGAGGAGCCGTCTGAAACGAGACTTTGAACTCGCTGTCGCCCGGCCACCTTGCGTTTCTTGCACCGTCTGCCATCGCTGAAGATAACCGGCCAACGATTTCCACCGCCGGATAATCTTTGCTCCACTGCGTGAACATCTTGGCCAAGGAGTTGGTAGGCACGCCGCAAACCGCCCGGCGCACCACGAATGACTCAATTATCCGCAGACATGCCTTGAGGTCCCCTGGAGAAATGGCTTGTTTTGACAGGGAGTCGAACAAACGGAGGAGAAGCGGATAACATGTCGTCACGTCAAGATCCGTAAAGGCTCTCAGCCGAGTCTGAATCTCGGCATCGGTTTCCTTTGCTGGCTCGATGAACCGCAAATAGAAATCACCGAGCCTTCTCATGTCGTTCAATTCATCCTCGATTGCAGCGTTGTCGGTTTTCTTGGACAACCGTGTCTTGATCGCGGTGTAGACAGCCCGCTTCTCCACCGCAACTCCATCCCTCATACAGTAGTGCCGCAGAAAATCGGTAAGGTTCACCCCGAGTGAGTCTTGGATGGGACGCCAATAGCTGTCATAGATCCGTTCCTGCTCTCCGCCGGTTTCGAGGGAATCCCGAAACTTCATCAGCACGTAGTTCCTCACCAAGTCGGCTTGTGTCAGAGGTTCGCCTTTGGCGTTGAGGCTCTCGAAGATCAGGTATGGGTCATCAGTATCACCAAGGTTAATCATCACAACTTGAAGGCATTGCTCAATGGTCTCGAGCACCTGTAAAGGGTCAATCGGTGCGGAATCATGATTCGACGCGATGGCTTTCTTAAACCAATGGTAGGCATCCGTGATCCGCGTAGGGCTGGTGGTCAAGGCGCGCTCCAAGACCAGTCGCTTATAGACCTCCCGATCACCATGGGTTGGAAGCAGCTTGAGCCTGTCCGCACCATCGTGGTGCCGGTTGATGAGATAGTCGTCAATTCTGGCCGCTGTTCGCTCGTCTGCAAGATCGCGGATCACCGCCAACAAAATGGCGAGAGTCGTGAGGCGCTGCTGCCCATCGATCACAAGGTGTTTGTTTACCCCAACAGGGACCGTCCTGACTGGGATAGAAACAACGGCTCCCATAAAATGGGACTGCGTTCCACCGGAGTCGTAGTGATTCATGATGTCTTCCCACAGCATCGCCCATTTTTCCGTCTCCCACGTGTATGGCCGCTGGAAAAGCGGGATCATGCTCTGTTTGGTACCGTCAAAGTACTGAATTATGCGGACCGGATTGGCTTCCATTCAGATTGTCCTTTGTCTCAAAGTTTTATCGGCTCAGGTACGTAGCTACCGTTGCGGCAAGACCCACTATAAGCTCAACCTCTCTGCGCTCAGGTTTTCGCCCCTCTCGGATGTGCCGGGCCATCTCCGACGCATAGCCCCACGCTTTCGCAACAGATTCATCCAGCGGCTTGGGAATGGTGTCGGGATATCGCTTAATTACCCCACCAAGAGTGGCCTTCTCATCACCACAAACGTCTGGACAGCTCCCGTCAGGTCTGCTTCCGGCCTTCTGGATAGGTCAAGCAGCGCTTCGTGAAATTCATCGCGGGCAGTGACACGACCACCACTGTCGAGAGCATCGACCGCGCCGTGGACGTTTGACTCAAAGGCCTCTGTACCACGTGTCACAATCTCACCTTCGATCATTTGCCAGCCGATGCCTTCATCAACGAAGAACTCATTCAGCGTGTCCCGAAATTGTTGGGCGCGCCCTGCCGCTACATTGTGAAAACCATCATTGGGCCAGCGTGCTGACACTCCATGATAACCTTCTCAAGGAAGTCGTAAAACTTAAACCATTCGCAGTTGTATACGAGACCTTCAACTTCCCCCCACACGTTGGGGTACTCGCTCCAGTTCCCTGGGTCGGGGCGCGTGTGAATCACCGAGCAAATTGCATCCCTCAGCGCGTGTGGACCATAGCCCATTTCAACTGCGGTGTCCAAGACGAAATGGCGCAGACTCTCGGGCGCGTCTTCCCAGACGGTGATTTCCTTGGGCTGCGATCTGTAGCCGTAGCGCTTTGAAAACGACTTCTTGGGGCTGTCAATGGCCATGCCAGTCTTCCAGTGTAGCGCGCAAACCTGCATACAATGAAGTTGCGTCATCCGAACGGGCCAGTCGTGGCACAGAATCTCAATGAATCGTGGAACCATACCGATTCTGTCGGGGGATATGCGCAGCTTGCTCGCCGAAGCAAAGAAGCAACGGGATGAAAAATGGCCCGATAGTCCGTGGGTCTTCAACCGCCATGGTGAACCGATCAAAGACCTTCGCGGGACATGGGCGAAAGCCTGTGAACGCGCTGGCGTGCCCGATCTGAAATTCCACGATCTGCGCAGAACAGCGGTACGCAACACGCGCCGCGCAGGAGTCCCCCAGGTGGTTCGCATGAAGATCTCGGGCCACAAGACTGATTCGATGGAACGGCGGTACAACATCGTGGACGGGGACGATATCAGTATTGCAAGGCGGCTCATGGAAGCGCGGACGAAAACGGCGTGACTGTGCCCGTGCTGTGCCCGCAAAACTGTGCCATCCTACCGTGGGAGCAGCGGATTATGGGCACAATTGCAGGCACAGTTCATCAAATCAAAGGCTTGCGCACTCTTTTATTTCCTTGTAGGTCATTGATTTTATTGGTGCGGATGAGAGGACTTGAACCTCCACGACCTTGCGATCACTAGAACCTGAAGGTACTTGACGCGGTTTCGTGGGGTTACCTCCGACCGCATCTGGTTGATTTTTCATGAAGACGGTTACCTGGATTTTCCCCGATTCTTATCAACACCGTTGCAAAACCATTAACAGTTGCAGAGGAACATGGAAAAGCATTGACGCGACATCCGGCGCGTTCAGACGCGCCCTGCGCCTGTTTCAGCAACAGCCAGTCTCCGGGTGCGCAACCAGGGCCCGGGCTGAGCCCGGAAACCCGGTTAGCACCGCCACAAGCAGCATAGCCTGGGCGAAAGTCGCGCGACCCGGTTCCTTCGGAATTCTCTTAGTCTTCCCGCGCCCAGCGGCGCCTTCAACAAGCGGTAGATATTGCTGAACCGCTTGGCTGCGCGCGGCGACTCGAACAAAAAATCGAAGATCCGTTCCGCAAATTTCGGCGCCCACGGCTGGATCAGTTCCGCGTCATAATCCGACGGCACGGGTCCCTCTGTGGACGGCTTGCTGCGCAGAATGCGCCCCCTCGGGAACATCCGTCGCACGACTTCTGGAACCGCCGCTTCGCGATCCTACCAAGGTCCACCGCCGCGGCGAGGGTCTTTTCCTTCGGCTTCTTTGGAGCTTTAACCTTTGGCAAGGGAGCCAAGGCTGTCGCCGGCGGAGCCCCCTCCGCTGTTGTCAGTAGCAGGCTTCGGCCAACTCAAAATTCGCTGGGTGCATCGGTCGTAACGAGAGCGGGATTTGGAAAATCTTCTTCCATCTGATTCTGCGGCGTGGTGATCCACTTCTGGCCGTGTCGCTTCACTTGCTTTGAAAGGCTGAATACGACGCCTGCCAGGCGGCGCCGCTGGTCGTCATTCAGCCGCAGCCGTCGACTACCCAGCTGCTTTTGAAGGGCTTGATTCTCTTCGCGGAGATAATCAATAGCGTGCTGCTGCCGTTGATTCATCCAGCCGGCCATGGCGATCGCATGAATCGGAATGGGTCCAGGACTTTATGAGTCTTCAAAGGCCATTATCCCGTGGAGTCGCGCCGATTCGATCACAGTCTTTTTCGATAAGGCAGTGTTAATAAATAACATTTCCATCCAATTGTGTTTTGAGCTATCCTGGAGGCATGGATGGTCTAGTCGGAGTTAGGCGGCGTTTCGCCGCGCTGGAGAAGGTGCTGGACGAAAGATCGCGACGGCTTCTGGTCGCGGCTGAATGTAGGGCATGGGGTCCCGGCGGCATCTCAGCGGTGTCGCAAGCAACGGGCATTTCCCGCCCCGTGATCCGGCAAGGGCTGAAGGAGTTGGAGCAGCCGGCGGCCCATCCGGACGGGCGGATTCGGCGTCCTGGGGGTGGGCGGAAGAAGGCCAAGCAGAAGGACCCGACGCTGATCGTGGATTTGGAGAAGTTGGTGGACTCCACGACGCGGGGTGATCCGGAATGCTGTTTGCGGTGGACCTGCAAGAGTGTACGCAAACTGGCCGAAGAGTTGGGGCAGATGGGACATGCGGTGAGCTATCCGGTGGTCGCGGGACTGCTGCATGAACTGGACTATAGCTTGCAGGCCAACCGGAAAACCAAGGAAGGCGAGGAGGATCACCCGGACCGCGACGCGCAGTTTGAATACATCAACGCTAAGGTCAAGCAGTATATCGGTCGCCAGCAACCGGTGATTTCGGTGGACACCAAGAAGAAAGAACTGGTGGGCGACTTCAAGAATGGCGGGCAGGATTGGAGGCGGAAGGGGAAGCCGGAAAAGGTCCGCGTGCATGATTTCGTGATCCCGGAACTGGGGCGCGCTGCGCCGTATGGGGTATATGATCTGGCGCAGAACAGCGGATGGGTCAGCGTAGGAGTGGACCACGATACGGCGTCATTCGCCGTGGAAACCATCCGTCGCTGGTGGTACGCGATGGGTCAGGAGACATACCCGCAAGCTGAAAAGCTACTGATCACCGCCGATGGCGGCGGCAGCAACGGGTCTCGTGTCCGGCTGTGGAAACTAGAGTTGCAGAAACTGGCCGACGAGACCGGACTGGCCATCGCAGTGAGCCACTTTCCGCCTGGGACCAGCAAATGGAACAAGATTGAACACCGCCTGTTCTCCTTCATCAGCAAGAACTGGCGAGGGCAGCCCCTCACCAGTCTGAAAGTGATCGTCAGCCTGATCGCCGGAACGACAACACGGAAAGGGCTGAGAATCCATGCCGAAATTGATGATCGGCGATATCCGGCGGGGATCAAAGTCCCGGATGCGCAAATGGCGCAAATTCACCTCCGGCGGGACGACTTCCACGGTGAGTGGAACTATGAAATCATGCCCCACCCTGGTATGGTTATTCCTTAACAGCGCCTAAGATCTGGTTTTTTGGGACACTACGGAGTAAGAGAGCTATTGGTCTGGCGAAACGCTGGCGAAGAGAAAAAGGGCGGATGGCGGTAACCGAGAATTGCGCCGAAACGGACCAAAGTTACCGGTTGGCTCCGAACGGAAGGGGCAGCGCCCACTCCTCATGGGTATTGGTACAGATCCCGGCGATGGGGTGCCGACAAACTTCGTCGCAATCGAGGCGATCAGTGTTACACTGTTCAATGCTTCGAGGCCAAAATGGAATTCCGGGTCCGATCCGCCGCCTACAGGTTTTTGGAGTGATCGGCGGATTTTCCTCTACTCCTTTTGGACTCAGAGCGGAGGCGAATCAATACCATGAATTACACAGATCTTCGGCGGGGCGACAAACTGCCTTCGGTCGGGGTATTACAGAAGCTCTTAAATCGCACCGGGGCCAGTCTCGTGCCGGATGGTGAATTTGGTCAAAAAACAGAAACTGCCGTTCGGGTATTCCAACGTGCGCATCGACTGAACCCGGACGGAATTGTAGGGAAGGATACTTGGCCGCGCCTAGCGACCGGTTCGAATCTGCGGATCGTTGACTGCATTGATGTATTTGACCCCAGTCTTTTCAACCTTGAGGCACAAGACGTTGGGAAAGCGGGAGGGAACCCTATTTTGATCGGAGGAATGTGCAACGGCGTGGAGGCCGTGGTCAGCGCGATTGTCTCCGCCTCGGCGGGCGGTGTCTTCCTCCTGCGGTTCCATGGTCACGGCGCACCGGGAGTGGCGGGAGTCTCATTCGGGCAAGGCGCGATTGGATGGGGTGAACGCGCGGACATCGATTTGAGCAACTTCGCTACACTTCGACCTGCCCTTGCAAGGCTGCGCTCTATTTTTGGTCCGTATGGCAATGTGCAGTTTATGCATTGTTCGACTGGCAGCGGACCGAACGGGCGAAGACTCTTGCAATCGATCGCCGACACTCTTGGTGTGCCCGCAACAGCGGCTCTTCAAACCCAATACGGCGGGGGCGTGGCTACATTTAAGTATGAGGGTCCAACCTACACGGCGTTGACCGGCGGAGCAGTTCTGAGAGGGTGGTGCAGGGCTCTGCCTGATTTTGCCGGGATGAGTATTGCGTGAGGAACCCCGCAGGAAAGTATCTTAAGTAATTTGCCACAAGGTGAAACGAGATATGCCTGGCCGGCGGGCCAGCCGTTGTAAAGGCACCTTTTTGCTCTTAAATCGAGCCCTACGAGATGCACAGTGGCGCGCCAGCGGCGGCGCACATATCGATTCAAGGCATATATAGAGACCCCAGACCGGCGATCCTCCGCCATCCCGCATCTGGGATGATCGAAAGGAAGGACAGGGGTCTTGGAGAGCGGTGCAGCCGCAACCCCAAACCGTCTCAAAGCCGCTCGGTATGCTATTGGCCACCGGTGACCGCGTTGGAGGTACCAACCGAATTAGTGATGGTCACCTGAACCGATCCCACCGCGCTCGCATCGCCGCTAAAGGTGAACGGCACCTGCATCGTAAATGCGCTCCCGCTGCTTAGCCCGGCACTACTCGCGTACCACTGGGTGGATGCGCTGCTAAGGTCCAGCGGATAAGTTGTTGTTCCACTTAGGGTTGCGCCCCCCGAAGCCGGACTGAATACAAAAGCGGCGGCGGAGAGATCCCGCGGTGTGGAGTAAGCCGTCAGTTCAACTTCGAATCCAGTGGCCGTGATGTTGACGATCTGAACGCTGTTGGCCATGATGACAGGCGCCGATCTTGGAACAGGGACCGTGCTAGAGGGCGCTGGCACTGGCAGAATGTTAACGCCGCCTGCCGTGAGCCGGGTTAAGGTCACGGTTATATCCCCCGCTACCGTGCCTTGCTGGATTGCTCCGTTCTGCGACAGCGTGACCGTGGTTGCCCCGGCGGGGATTGTGAAGTCCAGAGTCGTACCGCCGGCCGCAAACTGCAGTGCAGGATCTTGGTATCCCGGAACTAGTCCAGCCGCGTTGGGCTGAAAACTCAGGGACAGGGTGCCGGTCACGGAAACCTCTGTCGCCGCACTCAATTGGACACCCGCGGTCACGGGCTGTGTAACCACCTGCGTTGGCGGGACGGTGATTGTGACAGTTGGGGGCGGCGGCGCGAGGTTGACGGTGGCGCTGCCCGACTTGGTGGCATCCGCCACGCCGGTGGCGGTGACGGTAACCGCCTGGGAACTGGTAATGCTGGCCGGCGCCGTGTACAGCCCGGTGGCCGAGATGCTGCCCACGCTGGGGCTGATCGACCAGGTCACCGCGGTGTTGGTGGTGCCGGTCACCGTGGCGGTGAATTGCTGGGTTTGACCCGCGGTCAGAGTCGCGCTGGGGGGACTCACCGAAACAGCCGTGAGGCTCAGGTTGACGGTGGCGCTGCCCGACTTGGTGGCATCCGCCACGCCGGTGGCGGTGA
>OCTA010002887.1_pt1 | contig 15406 bp, 14 predicted proteins | sample 1538991 | NCBI WGS metagenome assembly OCTA01 (sample SAMEA3539302, study PRJEB22396) | soil metagenome | biome: tundra; feature: field; material: soil | place: USA | collected 2010-05 | depth 0.15 m | reverse complement strand
GGCACCGACGCCCAGGACTGGGCCGAGATGATGTTGCGCATGTACTCCCGCTGGGCAGAGCGACGCGGATTCGACATCGAGGTGGAAGAGGCGACCCCTGGTCAGGAGGCCGGATTGTTGTCGGCCACCTTCATCGTGAAGGGCCGGTACGCCTTCGGGATGCTGGCCGCGGAGCGGGGGGTGCACCGCCTGGTGCGAATTTCTCCTTTCGACGCTCAGCATCGCCGGCAGACGAGTTTCGCATCGCTCGACGTGGTGCCCTTTCTCGAGGATGTCTCGGATGAGGTCGACATCGACGAGAAGGATCTACGTATCGACACGTACCGCTCTTCGGGGGCCGGAGGTCAGCACGTGAACAAGACGGACTCCGCAGTACGGCTTACCCATCTTCCGACCGGCATTGTGGTGTCGTGCCAGAACCAGCGGAGCCAGCACCAGAACAAGGCCAAGGCGATGCAGGTTCTGGGGGCCAAGTTGGCCGAACGCCAACGGGCCGAACATCAGGCCACCCTCGAAGCGCTGTCCGGAGATCGCACCGACAACGCTTGGGGAAATCAGATCCGCTCCTACGTCATGGCTCCCTACCAACTGGTGAAGGACCTCCGTAGCAACGAGGAGACCGGAAACGTCGAAGCAGTGCTCGACGGTGACCTCGACGCCTTTATGGAGGCGGAACTGCGGCGACAGGCCGGCCTGCGCCGGAACCAGGGTTGAGGGTGGCGCTGGGTGCGGCGGAAAGTGGAGCGCTCGGTACGGCGGTAACCACGCGGCGACTCTGATGATTCGAGTCATCGACGGTTTCCATGTGGGCGACGACGGTGACTGGGTGGCGGAAATGTCGTGCCTTCACAACCAGCACATCCGCCACCAACCGCCATTCCAGAATCGACCATGGATCAACAACGACGCCGAACGTAACGGGCACGTGGGCTCTTCGATCGAGTGCCCGCTCTGTGACCGGGCCGAGATGCCCGAAGGCCTCTCATTACTCAGGACTGCAGGCCCCTGGGACCAAGACAGCCTGCCGAAGGGATTGCGTGGCTCACATCGGACGGCGAAACGGGTGTGGGGGATGCTCCGGGTCACCGAGGGTGAGGTCGCATTTCAGATGGAGACCGTTCCTGTCCTCGACGTGCGCCTTTCTGCCGGTTCGTCGCAACCCATTCCACCCGGAATGTCACATAAGGTTGCCATCGTCGGCCCAGTTCGCCTGGTCGTCGAGTTCTGGGGAGAACGTCAATGAGGTTGCGCGCGTCAGGGGAGGTCAGAGGGGCTGCACCAATTAGTCGGCACCAGGCCGGTAAGCTTCAGCGGACTCAAGGCACCTTGCAACGCAATCCCGTTTCAACCCTGACCATTCCCTTATGATCACGTTCCAAAACGTCACCAAAACCTACAAAGGGTCAACAGTCGCACTCCGGGACTGTTCGATCGACATCGACAAAGGCGAGTTCGTCTTCCTCGTAGGCCCTTCCGGTTCGGGCAAGACCACCTTCATTCGGTTGCTGCTGCGCGAGGAGATTCCCAGCTCGGGCCGAATTTGGGAAGCCGGCAAAGAGATCGGGCACCTCTCGAAATGGCGCATCCCGTACTTGCGACGAAATATCGGGTGCGTGTTCCAGGACTTCCGGTTGCTCCCAAACAGGACAGTCTTTGAGAATGTGGCCTTTGCGCTCGAGGTGATCGGACGACCCAAGCACGTGATCGCTTCGCAGGTACCGCAGGTGCTGGAACTGGTCGGCCTCACCAAGAAGAGCGGGAATCTGCCCGGAGAGCTCTCGGGTGGTGAACAACAGCGAGTGGCCGTGGCTCGGGCATTCGTGAATCGACCCCTGATTCTTCTTGCCGACGAACCCACCGGTAACCTCGATCCGACCACCAGCCTCGGCATCATGCGGCTTCTCGACCGGATCAATCGAACTGGGACCACGGTTGTCGTCGCCACCCACGATGCCGGCATGGTCGACCAGATGCGCCGACGGGTCATCGAGTTGGACCACGGGGCCATGGTGCGAGATCAGGCTCGCGGCATGTATGGCCTCGATAGTGCGGTGTCCGCAGCCGGTGCCGGATCTCCGACCGGAACCATCGTGGAGCCCTCTACGGCTCCCGTAGCCAGGCCTGGCGCTCAGGCACCGATCCCCGGCCTTGCAGACCGGGCGGACCGACCCGGTCGCCGTGGCGTGGAGAGCTGATGCCGGTCTCTGCCGGATACGTTGTACGCGAGGCCACCACCAATCTGTGGCGAAATCGCCTGATGACCGCGGCCGCGGTGCTCACGGTGGCGGTATCCCTGGCTCTGGTGGGTTCCGCTCTGCTGTTGAAGCAGGGAGCGACGAATGCGACTGTGCATTGGCAGCACGGGGTCAATGTCGCGGTCTGGGTGAATGGCGACGCCAGTCCGCCGCAGTATCAGGCCATCGGAGCCGAGTTGGCCCAGAACCCCCTGGTGAAGAGCTGTATTGCCCGCTCCCAGGCGTACGACTACAACGAAGCCAGGCAAACTGTTGCCGCCGACGAGTTCAACGCCACTCAGCAGTCCGACTATCCGTCGTCGTATCGGTGTGTCCTCCAGGATCCATCAGATGCCACCGCGGTGGTTCAGCAGTTCACTGGTAAACCGGGCATTTTCGGGACACCATCATCACCGACCGCCCAGATCAGGACCATGGAGAGCGTGATCCATATTCTGCAATGGGTCTTTCTGTCCGTGGCGGTGGTGCTGTTGCTCTCAGCCTCGGTGCTCATTCTCAACACGATCCGCATGGCCATCTTCGCCCGTCGGCGTGAGGTCTCGGTGATGAAGTTGGTCGGTGCGACCAACTGGTTCATCCGGCTCCCCTTCATGGCGGAAGGTCTGATTCAGGGATTGCTCGGCTCGGCTGTCGCCGTATTGGTAGTACTCGGTCTCTACTGGGGCATCGGGCTCGACACCACCAAGACAGCTGCCAATCAGGGCAACCTGATTGCACAAATGTCGATGGGGACCTGGGAAGTCGCTGCCACGTGTGTTTTGGTTGGCGTGGTGGGCATCGGTGTAGGTGTGGCCGGTTCGGCGTTGGCTGTTCGGCGCTTCCTCGACGTTTAGCCCGTTCGTCTGCGCCATCGGAAACCCGGTGTTTCTCAGGAGACGGCAAACGGCAAACGGCAAACGGCTGCCTATCTGGTGACCCGGCGGCTGGGGCAACCGTGCTCTCTGAGAATTCGATCGCATGCGGTCATGTTTGCCGAGGAAGTCAGTCGGTCAATACCGGATGACGTTGTCCACACGTGTCGGGAGCTGTCTGTCCGGCGAATCGGGCAGCGATCCATTGGAGAACGTCTGGTTGTGCGGTTTCCACCACACTTCCGTGACTGGCACCGCGAACTACCTCGTACTCCACCGTGTCATGTTGGGCCCCGCACAGCCGTTGGTCGACCAGAGTCGTAGTGGTGGCGTAGGGAATGAGCGAGTCGGCCGTCCCCTGCACGATCAAGACCGGTGCAACCGTAGGTGCCAACCCTGGTTCGTTCTGGATCAAATGGGCCTGGACCGCCGTGTTGTCCTTCCAACCCGAGCGGAAGATTCGATTGGTAGACACATCCGCGTAGGTGTCGGTCACTTCGTCGCTGCACATCTGATTGATCGCCGGCGTGGTGGCAATGGCCCATGGCGTGAATACGTCCGAAAGGGGTAGATCTCCGTAGGCGATTGACCAGGCATACAGGGCCATGACGACATAGGCGGAGAAGGTATCGGGATTACGTCCCGGAACTGCCGGCACGAATTCGCTGACGTTCGAGACTGGTGCCACTGCCACCACGCCCACAACGAAGAGATCGGGTGCGTACAAATGGGAGATCTGACCGGCGAACAGTGCCGCTTGGCCACCTTGGGAGTGGCCGAAGATGATCACCGAGTCAGACGCTACTGATCCGGCGAGGTTCCGGGCGGCGCGGGCGGCGTCCAATACGGTCTGGCCCTCGCTTTGGCCGACCAGGTAAGGGTGGATCCCGGGGGTTCCGAGGCCTTGGTAATCGGTAGCCACGACGATCATCCCTTCGTCGATGAGTTCGGACAGATAGGGGACGGTGTTGACCCCCTGCTTGGAGGGTGCACAGGCGTCAGCCAGGCCGGTGGTTGCGTGGGCCCAGGTCACAATGGGATAGCCCGTGACCGGTGGTGGGCCACCGGGGATGACCACCATCCCAGAGACGGCGATGTCGGCTCCTGTGATCGATTCTGAGTGATACAACACGCGGTAAGCGGTGGCCTGAGCGGGCAGACCTTCTGCGTCAGGGATTGGTTCGGATCGGACGATCGATCCAGGCGCGGCGGCGGTGAGGGGGTCGGGAGGCGCGTAGAAGGCGTCGAGGGATAGCGGGTCCGATGAAGATGATGCGGATGATGGTGGAGTTGTGAGTCCTGACGCCCAGATTGGCGCGGTCGCCGTGATCGGCGTGATGACGGAAGGGGTCTCCGCTTTCCCGCCGACGTGGTGAATCCCGACCTGGCCGACCTGGCCGACTGGTGACGCGAATGCAAAGCTTGAGATGTCGAGCAAAGGAAGGGCGGAAAATGTAGATGGCGTTGCCCGGGAGGATTGGGATGCGGAGGCGCCTCTCGAAAGGATGACCCATCCGGCCGAGGCGCTTACCAAGGTCAGGGTGGCGAAGGCGACGAGCACCGTTTCCCGGCGTTCGGTGATCCGGGCCCGAACTCCGAGTGCAGAGTTTCGCCACATCGTCGTTCACAGTAGTCACCGGGGCATATCCGATGACGTCGTCTACGATCGGAGCGGTATGGGCGCCTTGGATCTGGTTGGAACCTGGGCAGTTGACACGGCAGCGGTCGGAGTGATCCGCATTGGACAGAAAGGTGCCGAACGCAGTTCGCCCGTGGCCGAGACCGTTGAGGTTGTGGGACCTCAAGATCGACTGTTTCCATGGGCGTCTGTGACCAAACCGGTCACCGCCCTCGCGGTCCTCGTGGCCATTGAGGAGGGCACTCTGTCCCTCGATCTGCCGGCCGGACCTCCAGGTTCGACGATCCGCCACCTGCTGGCCCATGCTTCTGGGCTCGGGCCCGACCGGGGTGCGCCACTGGCCAAGCCTTGTACCTGGCGCATTTACTCCAACTTCGGTTATGACGTGTTGGCGGACGTGCTGGTCCAGCGGTCGGGAATGTCATTCCGTGACTATGTGACCCATGGGGTGCTCCATCCGCTCGGGATGTCCGACACCGTTTTCGATCCAGGACGGAATCAGACGGCGTCCGCCTCACCGGGCGGGACCTCACCGGGCGGGACCTCACCGGGTGGGGCAATGTCCGACGCAACCTCATCGGACGCAGCCTCCGGACTGTGGGGGCCGTTGAGCGACCTCCTTGCCCTGGCGACCGAGTGGGCAGTACCCAAGCTGATCAGCCCCGAAAGCCACGCCTTGGCCATCTCGGTGGCGTTCCCTGGTCTGCCTGGCGTTCTCCCCGGCTTCGGCCGTTTCGATCGGTGTGACTGGGGACTCGGGGTGGAAATATGTGGCGACAAGCGGCCCCATTGGACGGGAGTGTCGAATTCTCCGGCCACATTCGGGCACTTCGGTCGTTCCGGGTCGTTCTTCTGGATCGATCCGACAGCCGGTCTGGCCTGTGCGGGATTGGCAGACCGGGCATTTGGGCCGTGGGCGAGCGCCGCGTGGCCGGCCCTGTCCGATGCTGTCCTGGCTGGGTTCCGCGTCGGGTGACCGCGAGGTCGGGAGCGCCCTATCGATCGGCTCGGCTGCCCCCGACCATCACGTCTAGGCTGCCACGCATGAAGGGTGTCATTCTCGCTGGCGGTACCGGCTCACGCCTCCATCCGCTCACTCGCATAACCAACAAACACCTGCTCCCGATCTACGACCGGCCGATGATCAACTGGTGCATCGAGGCGCTCGTACACGCGGAAATCACCGAGATCATGCTGGTCACGGGAGGGACCCACGCTGGAGAGTTTCTTCGTCTGTTGGGGAACGGTTATGAGTTCGGCATCGACCGTTTGAGCTACGGATACCAGGAGAAGCCAGGTGGCATTGCCGAGGCCCTGGGTCTGGCGGCACGGTTCGTAGACGGCGAACCGGTGTTGGTGATGCTGGCCGACAACGTCGTCGAACAGTCGATCAAGCCAATGGTGGACGCCTTCCGGGCCGATCCTCGGGGTGCTCGTATTCTCCTGACCCCGGTGGAGGAGGACGAGCACCTTCGCCACCTTGGTGTGCCTTCGTTCGACGAGGGACGCATCACGAGCATCGTGGAGAAGCCGGAGCAACCCCCGTCCAAGTTCGGAGTGACGGGGATCTACTGCTACGACGCCGATGTCTTCGATGTCATCCCCTCACTGGTGCCTTCGGGCCGCGGCGAGTTGGAGATCACCGACGTGAACAATCACTACATCAACGAAGGCTCGATGGCGTACGACGTGCTGGAGGGTTTTTGGGGCGATGCCGGTGAGTCGATCGACGCGTACTACACAGTGAACGATTTCGTTCGGGCTCACGGGGCGAACAAGGGCTGAGGTTTGGCGGCTCCCGCCCGGAGCTGGATGAGCCGACTTGGATCATCTGAGCTGGGATTGTCGAATCAGGAGGAGCGGCTGAGCCACTCATTCTCGGCTTCGCCCAACGGCGTGGTGGGAGGTCCATCGACCATCGGCCACAGTTCTTCGGCGATCCCGCGCCAGTCTGCAGTTGCCCCCAATCGAGCCAGAAGCGCGTAGAGCCCGAGGTTGATGCGCTGCACGATGACGAACATGGCCGGCAAGCTAAGCGCCTTGGCCACCGGGCTCTTGGAGTTGAACACCCTCCTGACGGTTTCCGAGGCGTACTCGTGCTCGACAGTGCGCCGGCCCCGCACCATCACCAGGTCGTAGAAGTGACTGAAATAGTCGGTGACGTCATCGGTGGAAAGGGTGGGATCGGGCCGAAGGAGCCCGACCTCCTCGAGAGCGCGGCGGTAGCCGTCGGCGTCTCCCCGCAGCACCAGTGTCTCGATCAACTTATGGAAGACGGCCATCTCTTCGGGAGCGAATTTCTTCACCATGCCGAAGTCGAGGAACGTCACGTGGCCCCCTGGACGGAACAGGTAGTTCCCCGGGTGCGGATCGCCGTTGAACACGCCCAAACGGTTGATACCCCGGAACACGAAACGGAACAGGGTCTCGCCGGCCAAATTCCTCTCGTGGGCAGACCACTTCTCCACTTCAGCGAAGCGAGCACCGGTGGCCAACTCGGTGGTGAGCACCATGCGAGTGGAGAACTCGTCCACCACTTCGGGAATGTGGATAAAAGGGTGGCCTCGGTAGATTGCGGAGAATTGTCGTTGGTTGGCGGCTTCGTGGATGTAGTCGAGCTCTTCGGTCAGCCGGTCACGCAGCTCGGCGGCCAATACCTTGGGATCGAGCGACGGGAACAGCATCGGAAGAATCCGGGCCAGCATCTCAGTATTGGCCAAGTCCGCCTCGATGGCAGCGGCCACCCCTGGGTACTGGATCTTCACCGCAACCTCTCTGCCATCGAATGTGACCGCTCGGTGGACCTGGCCTATGGAGGCAGCGGCCAGTGGAACGGGATTCCATTCCCGGAAGACCTTGGTGGGGGAGCGGCCCAACTCTGCCACGACCACTCCGGCGGCCAGCTCCGGCGCCATCGGGGGTGCGTCCGACTGCAGTTGGGCCAGGGCCGCTCGGTACGGTTCGGGGAGGCCCTCATCGAGGAAACTGGCGATCTGGCCGAGCTTCATCAGGGCCCCCTTCATGTCCCCCAGGGACTCGGCCACCTGTTCCGCTGTGCGGAGTTCCATGGCCGCCGCCTGCTGATCACGCCGGTCAGCTGGGGTGAGACGAATCCGGATTCTGCCGGTCATCCGAGAGGCGCCAAGCCGTCCTACCATTTGAGCCGACGCCGCGGTACGCCGAAGCCTGTTCGTGTGTTTGATCGGGGATCCGCCGCTGCGTCCAGGTAGGGCGGAGGATGCGGGTATCTCGGGTCCTTCAGCCGACTCAGCGGACCCAGCGGACTCAGTCGGCTCAGGCGGAGCCCCGGTATCTGGTTCAGAGCTCAACGCCCACCCACGCCGCGGTTTCGGTTCGGTTCCGGGCATAGTCCACCTTGCCCGATGGCGAACGACCGATGGTGGGCACGAACCGAATTCGGCGTGGGGCCTTGTACCCGGCCAGCTGTGCCTTCACGTGATCGATGACGGCGTCGGCAGTGACCGTTTCCTCGGCAGTGCCGGGAGTCAGCTCCACCACGGCGATGATCTCCTCGCCGAAGCGCTCATTCGGGATCCCGACCACCACCGCGTCGAGGACGCCGTCGACAGTCTTGACCGCTTCCTCGACCTCTTCGGGGTAGACCTTTTCACCGCCGGTGTTGATGCATACAGAGCCGCGTCCGAGCAGGTGGATGCTGCCATCCTCTCGAACTTCGGCGTAGTCACCAGGTATCGAATAGCGCTCACCATCCACCGTGCGGAAGGTGGCCGCGGTTTTGGATTCGTCCTTGTAGTAGCCGAGGGGGATGCGTCCTCCCAGGGCCAGCACGCCGGGCTGGTCCGACCCTGGCACGACATCCGCGCCGTCGGCATCGAGAACCCGCACGTTGGGGCCGAGGGTGAAGTCGGCGGTATGGGAGGCCGATGACCCTGACGAGATCGAGCTTCCCATGCCCAGCGCCTCCGACGACGAGAACGCGTCCACCAACAACATGGCGGGGTGATGCCCAAGCAGCCCCTGCTTGGTCTCCTCGCTCCACATCACTCCCGAGGAGATCATCCCCACCAGGCTGCTCAGGCCCCACCGGCCCGGTTGCGCATCAAGTGCTGCCAGAATCGGCTTGGCAAAGGCGTCGCCCACAATGATCAAGCCATTGACCGTCTCGCGCTCGACGGTGTCGAGGAGCTCGACCGCATCGAAGTGGCGGGAGGGCAGAAGCACCACCCGACCCCCCTCGCTCAGACACTCGAGGGCGGTAAACCCGCCAGTACCGTGCATGAGTGGACAGGCGGGGAGCAGTGTCATCCCGGGGCCGAGTTCCGCCAGGCTCTGGCGCACCCCTTCCACGCCGGCTTCCTGGTCGTAGCTCCGGAACCCAGAAGCGTTCATGAGGGCAAACAGGTCGTCCTGGCGCCACATGACCCCCTTGGGCATTCCGGTTGTCCCGCCGGTGTACAGCAGGTTGAGATCGTCGGGACCTCGTCCCCAGGGAGCCCGGGCTCGCTCTGGTTCCGGGCCAGAGCCATCACCCTCGCCATCACCGTTCTTCGCCACTTCCTCGTACGGGACGGCCCAAGTGGGGCATGGCGCGGTCCCGTCGTCCACCCATAGCCAACTCCGGATGCCCGGGACCCGGTCACGGATGCCCTCGATGCGTTCGGCGAACACGCCGTGGAAGACCACGGCCACCGCATCGGCGTTCTCCCACAGATAGGCCAGCTCGTTATCGGCGTACCGGTAATTCGTGTTGATGGGCACCAGGCCAACTTTGAAAATGGCGAAGGTCGCCTCCAAGTATTCGGGGCAGTTGTAGAGATACAGGGCGACCTTGTCCTGCTTGGCGACCCCGGCACCGAGGAACCACCTCGCCAGGTTGTCCGCCCGGCGGTCGGTATCCTTCCATGTCTGGGTGTGTGATCCCTGAGTCAGGGCCGGAGCTTCCGGCAGCGTTTCCGCCACCGCTTCCCACACATCTGCAAAATTCCATTTGGTCATCGGTCGTTTCACCCCTTGCCATTTCGGACCTGTTGTCCCTGGTCCAGAACCCTCGGCTCACAGGCTTCTTTCGGTGGTCCGGTACTTCGGCCTTCGGCCTCGCGCTCCGGCTCCGCCGATTGTCGCGGCCGAACCGGAGCAGCCTACGCTCGCAGCCATGAACTTCGCGCTTCCGCCTGACGGTGACGCCCGCCGGACCTCGGTGCGCTCGTGGTTGGCCGGACATCCGACTCCAACCGGTCGTGAGTTGGCCGACGCCGGCTACGTGGCACCGCACTGGCCCGAACCGTGGGGGATGGGCGCCGATCCCGAGACCCAGTTGATCGTCGATGATGAGTTGAAGCGTGCGGATGTCCGTCGTCCCACCAATACCATCGGGATCGGTTGGGCCGGCCCAACCATCCTTCGGGCCGGGACCGAGGAGCAGAAGGAGCGCTACCTGCGTCCCATGCTGGCCGCCGACGAGATCTGGTGCCAACTCTTCAGTGAACCGGGCGCAGGCTCTGACCTGGCATCTCTTACCACTCGGGCCGAACGGGACGGCGACGAATGGATCGTGAATGGCCAGAAGGTGTGGACGTCCTATGCCCACGTGGCGACGTTCGGGATATTGCTGGCCCGTACCGACCCCGAAGCACCCGTTCATCAGGGGATCTCGTACTTCATCTGCCCTATGGACGCTGTCGGGATCACCGTGCGGCCACTGGTCGACATGACCGGCACCCACACCTTCAACGAGGTGTTTTTCGAGGACGTCCGGATTCCCGCGGCCAACCTGGTCGGACAAGAGGGTGACGGATGGAGACTCGCCAAAGTCACCCTCGGGAACGAGCGGGTGTCTCTGTCGGGTGCCGGTGCGCTGTGGGGGATGGGTCCGACCGCCTCAGATCTGGTCGATGAGGTGAAGCGGTCGGGGGGCGCGTCCGATCCGCTATTCCGGCAACGCCTGGCTCAGGTGTGGTCGGAAGGCGAGATTCTGCGGTTGCTCCGCCTCCGCATGGTCTCGGCGGCGGTATCGGGGGCGGATCCGGGGCCCGAGGCGTCAGTGCGCAAGGCGCTTGCCGATGAGCACGGCCAGCACGTTATGGCCTTGGCGCGCGATCTGACCGGTGCGTCGGGGATGTTGACGGGTGTGGGGGCGGAAGCGATCTACAGCTTCGGGTTCCTGTTCGCTCCCGCGCTCACCATCGGCGGCGGCACCTCGGAGGTGCAGCGGAACATCATTGCCGAGCGCACTCTCGGGCTCCCACACGATCCGGCAGGGTAGGCGGTAGGCGGTAGGCGGAGCCCCGACAATCAGTCGGCGATGGGTCCGGCGTCCTCGTACCCCTGGCGCACACCCTGTCCGGCTCGCCGGGCCAACTGCTCTGGTTCGTACAGCATCCAATAGGCGTTACGAGCGTGTTTTCGGGCCCGGTTTACACACACCTGGGCCAGTTTGGCCGGATCCTCCTCTTCATTCTCGTGAACGAAAACCTCGAGAATGTGGGTAGAGGTAAGCAGCTGTGCCAACATGATCCCCTGGGCGGCTTCGTGGGCACAGATCCGGTCGATGGCGGCTTTCCCGGGCATTCCCAGGGCCACCACGATGCGGCACTTCTCGTTTTCGATCAGGCGCTTGCACCCGACACCCAGATCCTTGAATCCGGGCACGGTGCGGTAGACCACCTCGAAGATCTCGCCGTGGCCGGGGCAGTCTGCGAGCTCACTGAGTGCCTCGGCACCCATGTCGTACCGAGCAAACATGGTGTCGACGACGCCGATTCGATCCATGGCCGGGATCCTATCGGGCAGGTGCGGTGGTTATTCCGGGGCTATCGCCGGGTGAATGCGGGGCTATCGCCGGGTGATTGTGGTTGCCGAGTGGCTGATCTCGACCCCGGATGCTGACAGGTTCCTGACGGTGTCGGTTCGACCTACATCCCGGTTTGCACAAGACTCTCGCCGATGACCACGCCACGTACGCCCCACCAAACGGTTTCAGATGCCGGCCAATGGGCGGCCCGAGATGCCAGTGTGGTCTGGCACGGCTTCACGCAAATGGCTGCCTACGTAGGGAGTTCGCCCATCACGGTGGAACGGGCCGAAGGGCGTGAGGTGATCGACGTCGACGGGCGACGCTATTTTGACGCCATTTCCTCGCTCTGGGTCATGACGCTCGGACACCATGTCCCTGAGCTGGATGCCGCCGTGATCGATCAACTGGGCCGAGTGGCCCATACCACCCTGTTGGGGAATGGGAATCGGGTGGTGGTGGAGTTTGCCGAGGCACTGGCTGCAGTCGTACCGGTCGACGACGCCCACGTGCTGTTCGCATCGGATGGGGCAGTGGCGGTCGAGCAGGCAGCCAAGATCGCCTTTCAGTATTGGATGAATCGGGGCCAACCTGGCCACACCCAATTTCTGGCTCTGGGTGACGCCTATCACGGGGACACAGTCGGAGCGCTGTCGTTGGGAGACGGGGGATTTGGGACCGAGTTATTCGATCCGCTGCGGTTCCCTGTCATCCGGACCCCCGGGTACGCCTCGCCGGATTGGGCGGACAAGGCGGTGGCGTGTGTAGAGGCCAATGCCGAGGAGTTGGCGGCGGTGATCATCGAACCTCTGGTGCAGGGTGCGGCAGGCATGTTGGTGGCCGAACCTGAGGACTTGGCCAAACTGGGAGCAGCCTGTCGGCACTACGGGGTCCTGTTGATCTGCGACGAGGTGGCCACCGGGTTCGGCCGGACCGGCAAACTGTTCGCCTCCGAATGGGCCGGATCCGACTTTCGCCCTGACCTGATGTGCCTCGGCAAAGGGATTACCGGCGGATACCTCCCACTTTCGGCCACGGTGGTGTCCGGCGAGATCTTTGCTGCATTCGAGGGAGCTGACCTGGGTGAAAAGACCTTCTACCACGGCCACTCCTACGGCGGGAATGCTCTGGCTTGTGCAGTGGCCCTGCGTCACCTGCAACTGATCCACCAGTGGGACGTTCTTGCCAACGTGACGGTGGTGGCGGACCGGCTCGCCTCCTTATTGCGCGACCACGTGGTCGGACGACCCGAGGTAGGAGCGGTGCGCCAACGCGGACTGATGGTCGGAGTCGATCTCGATCCACCAGGCGGTGCAACACGTTGGGGCCGTCGGGTGTGTGCCGAAGCGCAGAAGCGGGGCGTTCTGCTACGTCCGCTGGGTGATGTCGTGGTACTGATGCCGCCGTTGACCACCACGCTCGAAGAGATCGAACTGGTTGTCGAAGTGCTGGCGGCGTCCATCAGGGTGGTGGGGGAGCAAGATCAGCGATGAGTGGGAAGGCCGTCTCCGGCTCCTCATTGGCCGGTCTTCATGCGCATTCGACGTGGACCGAGTGGGTCGAGGGATCCTGCCGGGAGGTCGAAGCGGCAGGACAATGGCGCCGGCCGCGGACATTCGACGCCCGGGGGCCACTCGGTCGCCTGATCGCTGACCGTGAAAGTGGGGTCGGCCCGGGGAGGTCTGATCCGGATCGGGACGTCGTGTCCTTCGCTTCGAATGACTACCTCGGCCTTTCGTGCCATCCGGCAGTAGTGGACGCCGCGCACGAGGCCCTCGATCGCTGGGGTGCGGGGTCGGGATCATCGCGGTTGGTAACCGGATCGCGACCCGTCCATGCCGAACTCGAAGCCGCATTGGCGGAGTGGAAACGTTGCGAACGGGCCATCGTGTTCCCCACCGGGTTTGCTGCCAACCTGTCGGTACTTTCGGTGTTTGCGGCCGAAGGTTCGCGGGTGTTCTCCGACGAGTTGAACCATGCCTCGATCATCGACGGGTGCCGAGCCGCCCGGGCTGACGTGGCTGTGTACCGTCACAATGACCTCGAGCACCTGGAACAGCTGGTGGCAGCTTCGAGAGGACGCTCGGTCATCGTGTCGGACACGATCTTCTCCATGGACGGCGATGCCGCTGACCTCGCCGGTCTGGTCGATGTGTCCCGACGTTACGGAGCACTGCTGGTTCTCGATGAGGCCCACGCTGTCCTAGGTCCCGAACTTCCGATGGGTGGTGAAATCGGAGCCCACAGAGATCTTGGGGTGGACATACTGCGGGTGGGCACGCTCTCGAAGATGCTGGGATCGTTGGGTGGTTTCGTGGCGGGACCAAGTCGTTTCGTGGAGTTGTTGGTGAACCGGGCCCGGCCGTATATCTTCACTACCGCTCCATCTCCGGCTGACGCGGCCGCGGCCTTGGCGGCTGTGGGCATCGTTCAATCAAGCGAAGGCGGGGCACTGCGCCGTCGACTGGCCGGACTTGTTTCGAAAGTGTCGGTTTCCATCGGAGCCGGGGCCGCAGGCGACCAGATCGGACATCCGTCGCCGATCATCCCGGTCGTCATCGGCGAGGAGGAGCGTGCAATGGGGGCGTCGGCCCATCTCCTCGATCATGGACTGTGGGTCCCGGCCATCCGCCCCCCGACCGTCCCGATGGGTACGTCTCGCCTGAGGGTGACACTGTCATCGATCCACACCGATGAACAGGTTGAACATTTGATAGCTGAGTTGGTCGCACTCGACGCGTTCGGTGAGCACGGAACCCATGGTCCGGACACAATCCCGCACGGGGGAGTCCTTGCGTCCTGAGAAGATTGTTCTGGTGTGTGGTACCGGCACCGAGGTGGGGAAGACCTGGGTGGGTGCCCAACTCTTGGGTGAGTTGCGCTCCCGCGGTCTGCAGGTGGCCGCCAGAAAGCCGGCGCAGTCGTTCGACGTCGACAGTGAAGGGACTCCTCTGGGGGGAGCCACCGACGCTGAGGTATTGGGTGCGGCGTCAGGCCAAGTTTGCGGGTCGGTCTGCCATCCATTCCGCTCGTATCATCGGGCCATGGCGCCTCCGATGGCCGCCGAGGCGCTAGGTCTTCCACCATTCACTCTTGCCGATCTCATTGAGGAGATGGTCTGGCCTGACCACCGTGTCGATGTCGGTCTGGTGGAAGCGGCAGGCGGCGTGATGTCCCCACAGGCCTCCGATGGCGATTCGATCGGATTGCTACGGGTGCTACTTCCCGACATCGTTCTCCTTGTCGCCGATGCCGGATTGGGCACGATCAATGCCGTTCGTTTGTCCATGGCTCCACTGCTTCGTGTGGTGAGTGAACTCGAGGCGGATCCTGTTACCGGGAGGCTCGGGAGACCGATTCCGATCGTGGTGGTACTCGATCGCTTTGACGAAGAGCACTACATTCATCAGCGCAATCTCAAGTGGCTGACGTCGCACCATGGCTTCGAGATGGTCACGCTCCCCGGCATGGAGTCAGCCTTGGGTGACATCCTGACCGCCAACCACTAGGGATGCCGCCCCCGGCTCGGCGGCCTCGTCGTCCGCAGCGAGGATCGCCAGCTTCTGCTCGGCGGTGAACATCCGTCTGGTTGGCCGGGCAGCGGGATCGGAGTCGTCATGCACACCACCATCGTGGGCGCGTGCCATCAAGGGTGTGGAGTTGGTCAAGGTCATTCTTGGGAACTTCCTGTCGCGCCCAAGAGGGATGGTTTGGGGCCGACCCTGCTTCATCGGCAGGCTGGGTTGGGTGCGATCCAGTGTATGGATCTGCGATTGCCCGTCGAAGGACAACACCATGGCGTTGCGTGGTGGGTTCGTATCGAGGCCCACCACTTCGATCAGCTTGTCCTCGAAGTTCGGGTCGCCGGAGACCCTTGTACGTCTAGACC
>OCTA010002886.1_pt1 | contig 15406 bp, 14 predicted proteins | sample 1538991 | NCBI WGS metagenome assembly OCTA01 (sample SAMEA3539302, study PRJEB22396) | soil metagenome | biome: tundra; feature: field; material: soil | place: USA | collected 2010-05 | depth 0.15 m | reverse complement strand
TTCACGGCGCCCGGAGGGGAAAGAGCGTCAGGATTTCGATTGACCGCTTCGTGCTAGTCCCGCCCGTGAGACCGTAACGGACCGTTGCGAATTCGTCGGACCAACCGCTCCCTGACGGTCGCGGCTCCGCCCCCGACGCCGAGCCGCGACCGTCAGGAAGCGGTCCAGGCGGTACTACTTCAGCGCGCCTGCCAGCAGGAATACCAGCGGGGCGTTCCAGTTGATGGCTACTTCGTTCGCCGCGTAGGCCTCCTGATCGTCGATATACGCCTTGGCGGGCGGCAGACTGGCGGGCACCTTGGCGCGCATGGTGGGATCGCTGCGGCCGCTGTTGGGACCTCCGACCAGGAAGCCGGGCCACGGCTCGGCGATACCGTCCGCCCCGCTCGGGCGGTGGTGCGGATGGTGCGGCGGATTTGCGCCCACCCACGTCACATACGACATCGAAAACGGGTTCCTGCCGAACAGGTAGTGCAGGTTGTCGAGCGCGGTTTGCACGTAGCGCGGATCGCTCTTGAAGGCGTTCGCCACCAGCAGTTGCATACCGTAGTTGGCCGCCCCGCTGTTGGAACCCCAGTTGTAGTCCCGTGTGGTCATGCTGTCGCGGTACCCCAGGGCGGCCGTGCGCGTCACAATCTCGTCCGCCGCCTTCAGCGAGGCCTCGCGGATGGCGCCCGCGGCCTCGGCGTTCTGGCCCTTGCCGAGCACGTAGGTCCACAGCCCCAGGTTCGCCACGTTGCCCCAGGACTGCGGCCCGGTGGCGCGAATGGAGTTCTTGAAATCGCCGTAGTGGTCCAGAAAATACTTCTCGTAGACCGCGTCGCCGGTGGAGCGCGCCAGTTCGGCCGCCGCCCAAAGGCGCTCGTCCGCGCAGTTATTGTCGCCGTAACCGCCCGTCGAGACTCCCTGGGGATTGTTGAATCGTACGCTAGGGTTCTTGTCGAGCCACGTCCACGCCTGGCGCGCCGCACGCAGGCACTGCGCGGCGTAATCCGGCTGGAAGGGCTTGTAGGCTCGCGCGGCCACCGCCATCACGGCGGCCAAATCTCCCGTGGCGCAGGAACTCTTGAACGGTTCCTGGCCCGTCCCCACCACGTAGCTCACCAGATCGTCCTTCTCCGGCATGATGAACGGGCAGAACTTCTCGCTGGTCTGTTTGTGCCAGACTCCTCCGTCCTCATCCTGCATGGAGAGCATCCAATCGAGATTCCATTTGATCTCGTTGAGAATGTCCGGCGTACTGTTGCCGGATTCGGGGATGTTCAGGTTGACGCTTTTCACGCGATCGGCGAACATCTCCCAGGTCCACAGCAGCGTGCCGGTGGTGATCCCGGAGTTCACCACGTAGCGGCCGTAGTCGCCCGCATCGTGCCAACCCTTGGCGGACATCCGCGTGCCGGATTTGCCGGAAGACGCGTGCCACGCGCCCAGCAGGTGACAGGCGGCGTGCCGATAGCCGGGGAATTCGGGCCCCAGGTCCACCGCCGTGCCGCATCGCTGCCCGTAATAGGAGCGCATGGCAAGGTAGAACGCGCGCCCGTAGACGTTCCCGTCGATGGCGAACTCCCAACTCCTGCCCACGCCCAGCACTTCCAGGTAGTACTTGCCGGCCGTTCGGAAGGCGCTGAAATCGCCCGCCTGGACGCTGTCTCCGGAATCCGGATCGGCCACCGCCGCGCCCAGCTTTCCGCGGAATACGACGGCCCCGCCGGAAACGCGCCGAACGGTGAAATCGCTAGCAGGACGCTCGGCGGCCACCAGCGCTACCTTCGGAGCGCCGGGCTGGTACCCCACTTGATCGACCTTGATCGCAGCGCTGGAAGCGTCGGGCTGGCCGCCCGTCTGACCGGCGCCGGCCAATCCGAAAACCAGCGCGGCGAGGACTGCGAGGAGAAGAACCATGATCGGCTTCATACGCCACCATTCTAGCTTCGGTCGCGTGCGGTGGGCAGGGAGTTATCTGAAGCCGCTCTCATTCTTCCCGCAGCGCAGCCATCGGATCGATCCGGGTGGCCCGCCGCGCCGGCACATAGCAGGCCACCAGGGCGATCCCGGCGAGCAGCAAAGGCGCTCCCACCAGCAGGACCGGGTCGTAGCCTCGCACGCTGGCCACGCTGAAGAAGAGGCTGGACATCGCCCGTATTGCCGGCAACGCGAACGCCAGGCCGGCCAGCGTGCCCACCGCCACTAGCGTCGCCCCTTCCTTCATCACCAGCGCCAGCACGTCGCGCTTCTGGGCGCCCAGCGCCATGCGAATGCCGATCTCGTGCCCGCGCTTCGCCACCGAATACGCGGTCATGCCGGCCAGCCCGACCGAGGCCAGAACCAGGCCGAACAAACCCATCAGGCCGTACGTCCACGAAGCCGCTTTGAGCGTTGACATGAACTGCGCGATGTGTTCCGCCATGCTGCTTGCGTTGAACGGCGTGATGCCGGAATCCATCGACGCGATCTCACGCTCCACCACGGTGATCGCGTCCGCCCCCGGCGCCGCGCGCACCATGAGCGTTACACCGCGCAAGGAGGGCTGGGAGTAATCCGCCGGATGCAGCGGAAAATAGACCGCCGGGTGCTTCTTACTCGCCACCAGGTCCTCCGACACGTCCCGCGCGACCCCGACCACTTCGAAAGTACCACTCCCGTTCGCCAGGACGCTGGAGCGGTAATCGAGCGTCCCGGGCCACATCCCGAACCCGCCCGACGCCTCGCCATTACCCATCTCGATCCGGCGTCCCACCGGATCTTCTCCTTTCCAGAACTGGCGGACCGCCTCCTGGCTGACGACGATCGCCGTCGCGCCGTTCGCCTCATCCTGCCTCTGAAAGCTGCGTCCAGCGAGGATCTTGATGCCCGCCGTCTCGAAATAGTCGCGGCCTACAATGTGCTTGCGCGCCCAGTTCGCATCGCGCGATCCGTCGGATTGCGAGCCGGAACTGGAGAACCTCACGCCGGCGTTGCCGTCTAACGACGCCGGCAGCGTATCGGTAAGGCACACGGCGGTAACGGCGGGCAGCCTCTTCAGACGCTCCAGCAATTTCTCGAAGAAATCCGCCGCGTGCGCCGCGGAATATCCGTCGCGCACGGGGTCGAGCGAGATCAGGTAAAGGTTCCTGGGATCGAACCCTTCCTGAACGCCCAGCGTGTCCTGAATGCCGAGCCCCAGGTATCCAGTCATCAGGAGCAGCGTGAGCGACGCGGCCATTTGGCAGAGCACCAGCGCATTGCGCAAGCTCAGCGTCCGGTACTTGCGCAGATGCGCATTGCCGCCTTCCTTGAGCGCGGATACCAGATCGGCGCGCGTGGCCTGCAACGCCGGCGCAAGTCCAAAGGCCAACCCGGTTAAGCCGGTCAGCACAAAGGTGAACGCCAGCACTCGCCAGTCGGGGCTTAGGTCGAAGGAAATGGGGACCGGCAGCGGCATCCTCAACTGGGAGAACGCATGCATAACCCAGAGGCAGAGCAGGAACGCCGGCGGAGCGGCGGCCGCGGCCAGAAGCATGCTTTCGGTTAGCAACTGGCGCACCAGCCGGGAGCGGCTGGCGCCCAGCGACAGGCGCACGGCGATCTCCTTGCGCCGGTCGGCCGCGCGCGCCAGCATCATGTTGGCGACATTCGCGCACGCGATCAGCAACAACAGCCCGCCCAGCACCAGCACGAACTCTTTGAAGAACGGAAGGTCCTGCTTCCGCAGCGGCAGGATCTTTCCACCCCCCAACAGCGACACGCGCTGCCCCTTTCGATCCCGATCCGGGTCGCCGTAAGACTCCGCCAGTTGTTGCGCCACGGCGCTCAACTCCGCCTGCGCGCGGGCCTCGGTGACGCCCGGCCGCAAACGCCCGGCCACCTGAAACATGGTCAGATCGCGCCGTTCCAGAGCACGGTTCGCCATCTCCGGCGCCACGCGCCCGTCTACCGAGACCGGCAGCCAAAGATCCGCTGGAAACAGCCCGGGCGATGCGCCCCGAAACTGCTCTCGGCCGACCCCGATAACGGTGCAGGGCTGCCCATTGATGCGGATCGTCTTGCCGACAACCGATGCGTCGGAGCCCAGGCGGTCTTCCCAAAACCGGTGGCTCACCACCACCGCCGGCGCCTGGCCCGGCTGCTCGTCCGCCTCATCGAAGAAGCGTCCCAACAGCGGGCGCACGCCTAACGTGGCGAAGTACGAGGGTGTTACCAGATGCCCCCAGGTCCGTTCCGTGCGTCCGTGCAGCGAAACTCCGAATGGGACCGGAGCCACATAGGCGAAGGCGCCGGAAAACAGATCGTTCAGTTCCCGGTATCGCTTGTAGGTGGGATAGGATACCGGGGCCTGCAGCGCCACCAACTGGCTCGGGTTCGGAACTTCGGGCAAGTCGCGCAGGAGCCCATTGACTTCGCTGTAGGCGCTGGTTGCGATGCCAATGCCCAGGCTGAGGGAAATCAGCGCCACCGCGGTGAAACCCGGCGAGCCGGCCAGCATTCGCAGGCCGTGCCGGATGTCGTGCCGTAACTCCGTCAGGTACTCGGCGGGAACGCGGATGGCAATGTCCAGCAGTAGCCGGACAAGCCCGGTAATCCCGTGACGCCGCCAGATGGGACCGACGGCGTCCTCGGCCGCCTGAAGCAGTTCGTCTCCGTAGACATTCTTGAACTCTTGCGGAAAGGCGCTGGCCAGCGCCCGGTAAATGCGCAGGGTGATCGCTGCCGGGCGGTTCGATGCGCCGGCCGTTCGATTCATGACTCTGCCTCCCTCTTCGCCAGGCCGCGTTTGGCGCGAATCAAGCGAACCATCTCTTCCAGGCGCTCACACTCCAATTCGAGCACGCGCCGTCCCAGCCGGGTCAGTTTGTAGTACCGCCGGCGCGCGTCGTCCAGTTCCGGCGCCGGCCGCGCCTCGGACTCCTCGATGAGCCCGGCGTTAATGAGCCGCTTCAGCGAGCCATAGAGAGTCGCGGGCCAAAGGCGCACCGTCCCATTCGTCCGCTGCAGGACCTCCTGCATAATGCCGTAGCCGTGCTGCTCGCACCCGACGAGCGAGAGCAGAATGTGGAACCAGTTGTTATGAAGAGGAAGGAAGTCCCGAGGATCTATTGACATGATGATATATATATCATGTATTATATAGTTGACGCCAAGCCGGTTCCGCGCCCGTGTAGCGTGCGCTTATGACCATATTCGGCGGTGTACTCATCTACCTGAGCCTGATCGGCGCGGCAGTCGGCGCCGCTTCACTCTTGAAGCCAGTCCGGTTCCTTGGCATGCGTAGTCGGAAGAAAGGCCTTCTCGTCCTGGGCCTCGGTTTGTTGGGGTTCACGGCGGGCGTCTATCTGCCGGTCGCCGAGACGCGGGTGGAAACCCTCCGCACGCGACTGGACGAGTTTGCGCCCATTTTCCAATTCAGCGAGTTTCACAGGATCCCCATCAGCGCACCCAAAGATCGCGTCGACTCGGCGATCCGGACAGTGACTCCGGAGGAAATCCTGTTCTACAGAACGCTCACGTGGATTCGGGGGTCTGGCAAACGCAGCCCGGCGGGCATCCTCAACGCTCCCGGGGACCGGCCGATCCTCGAGACGTTCACCTCGGGGGCGTTTCTGCCGCTCGCGGAAGATCCGGATCGCGAAATCGTGTTTGGCCGGGGCGGGGACGGGCGTGGGGAATGGCAGTTGACGGCGGAAAAGTTCAAAGCACTCCATCGGGCCCCGCTTCTCAAGATCGTGATGAATTTCCGCATCCAGAAGGTGGACGCCACCCATTGTTCGCTCACGACGGAAACCCAGGTCTATGCGGCCGGCCCGCAGGTCCTGCGGGGGTTCGCCACGTACTGGCGGATGATTTATCCCGGAAGCGCGTTGATCCGGCGCATGTGATTGCGCGCAATCAAGTTACGGGCGGAGGCGGCGCCGGATGCCGACCCGGCTTCCGGCGTGGGGCGGCGGCCAGTTCCGAGGCGGGGCGCCAGCGTCACATTGCGGCGAGGGCGGCCCGGCCGCTTTCGAGGGCGGTGGCTTGATCCCGGCGGCGAATGGCGCTGGCCATCGACTTGACGTGAGGCATGGCCCGGATCAACTTCTCCGAGTCCGGGACGCGCGCCGGCCACTTGGCATCCGAGCGATCCGTCTTGTATGGCTTGTACGACGGCGCGGACATCTGGTGCATCTCGTAAAGCGCCTGGTTGCAGGATTCGATCTGGCCGTCCCATGACCCGTCGTCCGCCGTTTCCAGCGTCCTCAGGATGCCTTGCAGTAGCGTCTTGGTGCTATCGTACAACATGGTAAGCCTCATTTCGTCGGTAGATGTAGTGTCGAACCGGAGCCTTGGGCCGGCTCTGGCAACACCCAAACAGCCAAGCTGGGTCGGCGGGACAAGTCAATAATGCCATTGTAGCACACCGGCACTCGTGTTACACTAGAAGTCGATTTGATGATTTCGCCGATTCCAGGTCGACTTTTCTAGCGTCTCTACTCCCGCTACTTTCGTCCGCCCTCCAAATTAGCCTGCCTTCAAATCTGTAAAGGATAAACTAACGATGAAGAATATTTATGTTGGGAACCTCAGCTTTGGGGCTACCGAAGACTCCGTTCGTGCGCTTTTCGAAACGCACGGGACGGTTGGACGCGTGAACATTTGCACGGACCGCGACACTGGGCAACCCAGAGGTTTCGGATTTGTCGAGATGTCTAACGATGGCGAAGGCGAGAAGGCGATCGCGGCGCTGAACGGCACGGACCTGGACGGCAGGACGCTGAGCGTCAACGAAGCCCGCCCGAAGACCGAGCGTTCCGGCGGCGGTGGCGGCGGATACGGACGGAAGCGCTGGTAAGCTTTTCAGCGTAGCGGCCCCGATCCGGATGGAATTGCCGGATCGGGGCTGTAACATCGGAGCCTTGTGTGCGGCCCCGCGGAATGCTACCGTAGTCTTCCGAAGACGCCGGAACCTGCCCGGTTATCAGGCAAACAGATCCGTTTAGGTTAATCTGGCGGCGGGAGGACTTTCATGCTACGTTTACTCACCTTCATTCTCTTATCGGCCATCGGCGCCTGCGCCCAGATTCCCAGCGCGCTCGACGCCGATCCCACTGGTTGGAAGGACATCATGCCCGCTCCTTCCTTTGAAGGCTGGACGAGGCTCCCCTTCATGTCGACCGCGCCCATGGACGCGGTATCGCAGTGGAAAGTGGATACCACCAACCATGTGCTCCTCTGCGAAGGCAACCGCGGCCATGAGTGGCTGCGCTACGACAAGGAACTGGCCAACGCGATCTTGCACGCGGAGTACCGCTTCACGAAGATCGAGGGCGGCAAGGGTTACAACAGCGGCGTGATGCTTCGTAACAGCGCGGACGGCGCGGTCTACTTCCAGGCCCAGGCCGGGGAAGAAGGGACGGGGTGGCTGTTCGGCAGCAGCATGATCGGCGGCCAACCGCAACGCTTCAACCTGCGGTCCGAAATGAAGGAGAACCGCGTCAAACCGGCCGGCGAATGGAACGTTTTCGAAGTGTGGGCCGAGGGACCCAAGATGTCCGTCTGGGTCAATGGCGGCGTAACCACGGAGAAGGCCGATATCACCGTGCTGAAGGGCTACGCGGGCCTGGAAGCCGAGGGCTACCGCATCGAGTTCCGGAACATCAAGCTGAAGGAACTGAAGTAATAACCGGGCAACCGCTCCCTGACGGTCGCGGCTCCGCTCCGGGTTGCGACCGTCATTCCGAGCCGCAACCGTCAGGGAGCGGTTGGCCTCAAGCTACCGCGTCAATCTCCGGGTACGGCCGCTCGCGCCGGCTCGGGACTCCGGCGCGCCCACCACCCCTCGAACTTCTCTCCGAGGTCGTCGAGGAAGGTGTAGACCACCGGTACTGCCACGAGCGTCAGCAGCGTGGACGTGATCAAGCCGCCGATCACGGCGCGGGCCATCGGCGCCCGGAACTCCGCCCCGGCCCCCCATTCGAAGGCCAGGGGGAGCATGCCGAAAATCATCGCCAGGGTGGTCATGAGAATCGGACGCAGCCGCACCCGCGCCGCCACAATTAAGGCATCGCGCCGCGATAAACCCTCCCGGCGCTGCACGTTCGCGAAGTCCACCAGCAGGATGGCGTTCTTGGTCACCAGCCCCATCAGCAGGATCACCCCGATCATCGACATCATGTTCAGCGTGTCCTTCACCAGATACAGCATCCCGGCCACGCCCACTAACGACAGCGGCAGCGAAAGCATGATGGCGAAAGGCTGCAGGAAGCTGCGGAACTGCGAAGCCAGAACCGCATAAATCAGCACCACTGCCAGCAGCAGGGACTGCACGGCGTACCCGAAGCTCTCCGCCATATTCTCGGCCTCGCCCGTGTAGTCGATGCGGTAGCCCGGCGGAACGTGGAGCCCGGCGGCGCGCTGCTTGATATCGTTCACCACCTCGCCGAGCGACCGTCCTTCCGTGCCCGCGCTGATGCGGATTTCGCGCAGCAGGCCGCGCCGGCGGATCTTGGAAGGCGCGGCGCCGGTTTCAAGACGCGCCACCTGGCTGGCCGGGACCAGCGCACGCCCGCCCTGCGCGGGCAGGTCGAGCCCCAGCAAGTCGATGGCGCGGGTACGGTCCGAGCGTTCCACGCGCAGGCGGACGTCGTAGCTGTCGCCATCCGGGTCTTCGAATTGCGAGACCACCTCACCCGCCACCAGTCCCCGCATGGTGGATGCGACCGTACCCAGGTCGAGCCCCAGATCGCCCGCGGCATTGCGGTTCAATGCGATGCGCACCTCGGTCTGCGGCTGCTCTTCGCTGCTGTCCACGTCCATGGCGCCGGGGATCTTTGCGGTTACCGCCATCACCTGTTCCGCGAGCGGCGCCAGGGGCCCGAGTTCGGCGCCCCGCACGCTGATCTGAATCGGTTTCTCGCCGCCCCCGATCTGGTCCGCTTCTTCAATCGACGTACGTACCGCGCGGAACCGCGCCAACTGGCGCCGGACTTCCGGTTTGATGAGGCTGTAGTGCTCGCGTATCTTGCGCGCCGTAAGCCGTACGAAAATGTTGCCCTCGTTGATCGGCTTGGCGGCGTTGCCGCCGATCGTCGTATACGTGTAAGCCACCGCGGGATTGCGCCGGATCTCGGCTTCCAGTTCCCGTGCGATCTCCGCGGACCGGTCCAGGCTGATGCCCGGCGCCGCCTTGTAGGACACCTGGAACTGCCCGGGATCGGCGCTCGGCATGAACGCCGAGCCGAGTTTCCCAAACAGCCAGAAGCTCGAAACCACCGCGGCGGCGGCCACGAAAGCCACCGCCCAGCGATGCGAAAGCGACCAGCCCAGCACGGAGGCAACCACGTTCTGGAGCTTGTCCACCTGGTCGTTGATCTTGCCGAGCGAGCGTCCGAACCAGGAACGCGGAACGTTCGGGTCGGCGGCCGGATCGTACCAGCGGGAGGAAAGCATCGGGTCCAGCGTGAAGCTCACGTAAAGCGAGATCAGCACGGCGAATCCGACCGTAATGCCGAATTGGAAGAAGAAGCGCCCGATGATTCCGCCCATGAACGCCACCGGCACGAACACCGCGATGATGGTGAACGTGGTAGCCATGACGGCCAGCCCGATTTCGGCCGTGGCCTCGCGCGCCGCCGTGAAGTGGCCGGCCCCGGCGTGCATGTGGCGCACGATGTTTTCGCGCACCACGATGGCGTCGTCGATCAGCAGCCCGATGGCCAGCGACAGGCCCATCAGCGTGAGGATATTGAGGGTGAACCCCATGACCCGCATGATGATGAACGTGCTAATCACCGAAACCGGCAGCGCCGTCCCGGTGATGACGGTGCTCCGCCAACTGTTCAGGAACAGGAACACGATCAGAACGGTCAGGATGCCCCCGAGCACCAGCGTGACCTGCACGTCGTTCACCGAGTCGCGAATAAATGTGGAGCGGTCCACCACCTTGCGCAAGCGGATGTGCGCCGGCAGCTCCGAGTTGATCTCCTGGATCGCCTTCTCGATGTTATCGGCCACCTCCACCGTGTTGGCGCCGGACTGCTTCACCACGTCGAGCGAAAGCCCGGGCCGGCCATCGATCAACGAGGCGCTGCGCCTCTCCTCGATGCCGTCCACTACCCGCGCCACCATGGGGAGAAAAATCGGCGTGCCGCCGCGGAATGAAACAATCAGGTGGTCGAACCCCTCGACGGAGCGGAACTTGCCGGAGACCCGGACCAGCGGCTCCTGCCTGCCCTGCTCCAACTTTCCCGCCGGAAGGTCCTTGTTCTCGCGCTCGATCGCCTGCTGTACCTGCGCGTACGTGAGGCCGTAGGATTTCAGCTTGTCGCGGTCGAGGAAAATCTGGATCTCGCGGCGCGCCTGTCCGATCAGGTTGACCTGCCCGACCCCCGCCACCGTTTCAAGCCGTTTCTGGAGGGTCTTCTCGGCCAGCGAGGAGAGCACTTTGATGTCCGCCGTCTGGCTTTCCACCGCGATCGACACGATGGGCACGGCATTCAAGTCGATCCGTTGAATCACCGGCTCCTTCATGTCGGTGGGGAAATTGGCCCGTATGGCGTTGATCTTGGCCTGCGCATCCTGCTGGGCATCGTTGATGCGGGTACCGAGCCGGAATTCCACCACGATCGCGGAGAGACCCTCGGTGGTGGTCGAATCGATGTGCTTCACGCCGGAAATGGTGTTCAGCGTCTCTTCGATGCGCTTGGTGACCTCGCGTTCTACCGTCTCCGGCGAGGCGCCGGGATACTGCGTCTGCACCGTCAGCACCGGCAATTCCACGTCCGGGAACTGGTCGATGGCCAGTTCGCGATAAGAGAAAATACCGAGCGTGACCAGCGTCACCGCCAGCATGGTAGCCAGCACCGGCTGTTTGATGGAAAGATCGCTCAGAAACATGCGTTAGCTCCGCGCCTTCACGCGCACGCCTTCCGCAATTTCGATGCTTTGTTCGGAGATGAGCGCGTCGCCGGCCTTGAGGCCTTCCACGATCTCCAGTTTGCCCTCGCGCTCGCGGCCGATCCGCACGGCGCGCCGGACCGCCTTGCCATCCACCAACACGAAGACATAGGACGACTTCGCCGAACGGTCGTCGCGATAGACGGCCGCCGAGGGGATCACAATCGCCCGGGCGGTGCTCCCGGTGAGAATCTCGCCTTCCGCGAACATCCCGGCCTTCAACTTGCTCCCCGGATTCGGAACCTGAATCCGCACCTTGGCCGAGCGCGTTTCGGCATCGACGGCCGGCGCCATTTCCACCACCTGCCCCTCGAAGGTCTCGCCGGGATAGCTATTCACCGAGAAGGTGACGCGCTGGCCGGTCCGTATGGGCCCCAGGCCGGCCGAAGCGACCGGGCTTTCCAACTCCAGACGGCCGTTATCCACAACCGTAAACAGCGCCGTGGGCGCTTCCACGTAGGCTCCCTTGTTGATGAACTTCTTCTGAATCACGCCGGCGATGGGAGACTGGATCACCGCGTCGCGCACGCGCTTCTGGGCCACATCAACCGCCGCGCGGGCTTCGTCGCATTGCGCCGCCGCGACGGCCGCCTGCGCTCTGGCGTCCTGTTCGGCGAGTTGCGCCGCCTTGAGGTCTTTATCGGTGATGCCGCCGGATTTCAACAGGTTCTGCGCCCGCTCCAGTTCCGACAGGCTGTGAGCTTCCATAAGCCGCACGCGCTCCAGGGTGGCGTCGGCGACCTTCGAAGCGGTCTGCGCCTGGCGCAACGCAAGCTGGTAGTTTTCGTCGTTCACCCACACCACGGCTTCGCCCGCAGCCACGCTATCGCCCTCCTCCTTATCGAACCGCGTGATGCGGCCGATGATCTCGGCCTTGATGTCCACTCGCGCATTCGATACCAGCGTGCCCGTCACGGATACGGTGGCCAAAAACGGTTCCGCGGCTACGGTCACCACCGAGGCGGCCACGGGCGGCGGCTCCACGGCGGCCCTTTGAACCTGCGCGGCGCGGCAGCCCGCGAACAGCGCGGCTGCTGCCGGTATGACGATAAGAAGAAAAGTGCGCATGGATTTCTACTCCCAGGGTTGCTCTCCCATGGTCCAGCGCAGGTTGGCGCGGGCCACGGAGCAGTCGTGCAGTCCGCGCAGCAGGTTGCTGCGCGCCACGGAAACGGCGGTTTGCGCGTCCACCACGTCGAGCGTGGTAGCCGCGCCGAACTTGTAGTTGTCTTGCGTCATTGCCAGCACTTTCTCCGCCTGGCTCACGTTGGCGCGCGCCGCGGCGATGGTCTCCGCCGCCGCCTGGAGTTCGTCGAAGCCTTGCTGGACGGCCAGCCGGATCTGCTGCTCGGCCTTCTCCCGATCCAGTTTCGCGGCCCTCTGGTTGGCGATGGCCTGCCATACCAGGCCGCTACGTTTGAACCCGTCGAAGAGCGGGAACGTGAAGTTCACCGCGGCCGTCCAGCGCGTGAACTTGGGGTCGGCCAGATTCTGGGGAAGGCGCGAGGAAATGCCATAGCTGCCGGAAAAATCCGCACGCATCCGGTTTTCGGCGCCGGCCAGTTTGAGTTGCGTGGCCGCGCTCCGCTCCGCGATGCGCAGACGTTCCAACTCGGGACGTCGGCGGATGGCCTCCTGCTCCAACTCCGCGACGCCGGTCCGTTCCCAGGTCTTCTCCTCGAAATCGCCCGCCAGCTTGGTGGCGAAGTCCAACGGCCGGCCGAGGTAGTAATTGAGCAGCGCGCGGGCCTGGCTGACCGCGTTCCCGGCCCGCACCAGATCGGGCGCGCCGTTCGCCACGGCCACCTCGGACCGAAGCGCATCCACTTCCGTGGCGACGCCATTCTGGTACAGCGTGCGAGCCATCGCGGCATGGCGTTTCTTCTGCTCTTGCGTCTCCGCTACCAGTCCGCGATAGCGCTCCGCCCACAGCAGGTCGTAGTAGGCCTTGACCGTGCCAAGGGCGACATCCTGCTGCGCGCGGTCGATCTCCGCCAGCGAGCCTTCCGCTTCGATGGAGGCCAGGCGCAACGCCGTCCCCACCTTGCCTTGGGTAAACAGCGGTTGCTTGACGGTGATGCCGTAATCGAACAGGTTCACGGGGCTTGGAACCAGCGCGTCGCGGAGCTCCGGCGGAAACTTATCGAGCCCGGAGGCGTTCAGCAGGCTGGGATCGCGCAGGCGGATCGCGTCCGAGACGAACTGCACGTCCGGCAGCGCCTGCGCGCGTACTTCGCGGATCTTGCCTTTAAGGGCGTCGGCCGCGGCGCGCGCCTTGGCGACGTCCTGATGCCGTTCGACGGCCATCCGGACGGCCTCTTCCAGGGTAATGGCCGGTTCTTGGGCCGCAATCGGCCCCGCCAGAGAGCACAGCAGCAATACGTGCGGCAAACGGGACATAGGAGTTCACCTGCGGGTCGCCGGAAAAGTCACTCTCAAATAAGTACGCACCAAACGCCACCGCTGTTCTGAAGTGTTTAGGACCTTATTATTCGTATTACCGGCCACAAAACATTACTGTACCGGGCGGGTGGGTATGGATGCAAATGAGGTGGACACCTGAGGTTGGCCGCGTGGGGCGAAGAGCCAATGCCTTGGAGACTTGGTGCGGATGAGAGGACTTGAACCTCCACACCCTTGCGGGTACATGGACCTGAACCATGCGCGTCTGCCAATTCCGCCACATCCGCACGTTGGGACTAAGACTCTATTTTTTCAGACCGCGAAGACGGAGTCAACGACCCTCGCAGTTGGCGCCGAAAACTAGATGACGTCCACGCCCATGCTGCGGGCGGTGCCTTCCACCGATCGCATGGCCGCCGCCACGTCGAAGCAGTTCAGGTCGGGCATCTTGATCTTGGCGATTTCTTCCACTTGCTGGCGCGTGATCTGGCCGACCTTGTTCTTGTGCGGCTCGGCCGAGCCCTTCGCCAGGTTCACGGCGCGCTTGATCAACACCGGGACCGGCGGCGTCTTGGTGATGAACGTAAACGAGCGGTCCGAGAAGATGGTGATCACCACCGGGATGATCAGGCCTTCCTGGTCCTTGGCGGACGTCTTGGCGTTGAACGCCTTGCAGAAATCCATGATGTTGACGCCCTGCGGACCGAGCGCCGTGCCTACCGGGGGCGCCGGCGTGGCCTTCCCGGCCGGAATCTGCAGCTTGACCTGCGCGGTAACTTTCTTTGCCATACGTTAAACCTTTTCGATTTGCAGAAACTCCAGTTCCACGGGCGTGGCGCGACCGAAAATCGTCACCATCACGCGTAGCGTACCGCGCTCCGGGTTGACCTCGTCCACTTTGCCGGAGAAGTTCGCGAACGGCCCGTCGACGATGCGCACCGAATCGTTCTTCTCGAACGTCGTCTTGGGACGCGGACGCTCCGCCGAGGACGCCTGACGGTACAGTACCTGGTTGACTTCGTCGGCGCTCAGCGGCACCGGGGAGTTTCCGCCGCCTACAAAACCCGTGACGCGCGGCGTGTTCTTGACTTCGTGCCAGAGCGCGTCGTTCATTTCCATCTCTACCAGCACGTAGCCCGGGTAGACCAGGCGCTTGCTGGTCACCTTCTTGCCGTTACGCATTTCCACCACTTCTTCGGTCGGGATCAGGATCTGTCCGATCTTGTCCGCAAACCCGAAGGCCTCGGCGCGCGTGCGCAACGATTCCGCCACCTTGTTCTCAAAGCCCGAGTAGGTGTGGATGATGTACCATTTCTTGGCGGCCGAGTCGTCGTAAGCCGGGGGCGGCGCGGCGTTTCCGGGCGGGGCTGCCTCTTCGGCGGCGGGCTGCACGAGGGCCTCCGGAACGGCCGCGGAACCGGGTTGCTCGTCGAATGGAACGTTCTCTTCGGTATCCATGCCCTGCCTATTTCGAGAAAAACAAGAGGACCCGCCCGATACCTCTGCTCAGAATGCCATCCACGATCGCGAAGTATCCCGCGAAGGCGAACACCGAGACAATCACCACCGCTGTGGTACCTTCCACCTGCTTGCGGTTCGGCCAGGTCACGCGCCGCATCTCAAGCTTCAGGTCGTTGACGTAATCCTTCGTGCGCTGAATCCAGTTCTTTTCGTCGGCCATAATTCTTCCGTTGCTGCCCACTCCCAGATTGCGCGCGGTGTCTGGCAGGGGCGGAGGGATTCGAACCCCCACTCGCGGTTTTGGAGACCGCTGGTCTGCCGTTAAACCTACGCCCCTGGATCGACTCCCCGGGGACCTCCGGGGAGCACCATTTCATTTTACTTGATTTCCTTGTGCGGTTGGTGCTTCCGGCAATGCCGGCAGAACTTCTTCAGCTCCAGACGCTCCGTGGTGGTCTTCTTGTTCTTCGTGGAAGAATAATTCCGGTTCTTGCACTCGGTGCACTGAAAGGTAATGATTTCGCGAGCCATTGTCGATTACTCCTGCTGCTGGGCCGGACGATCCGGCCCCTACTTTACGATCTCGGTTACGGTACCGGCGCCCACCGTGCGGCCGCCCTCGCGAATCGCGAAG
>OCTA010002884.1_pt1 | contig 15424 bp, 9 predicted proteins | sample 1538991 | NCBI WGS metagenome assembly OCTA01 (sample SAMEA3539302, study PRJEB22396) | soil metagenome | biome: tundra; feature: field; material: soil | place: USA | collected 2010-05 | depth 0.15 m | reverse complement strand
CGACCGCCCGGCGCAGCGGGCGCGCGCCGTATTTCTCATCGTGGCCCTTTTCGATCAGGAGCTCCTTCGCCCCCTCCGAGAATTCAAGCGTGATCTTTCGGTCGACCAGCCGCTTCGCAAACTTCGAGACCTCGATCTCCACGATCTTCGCGAGATCCGCCCTGTCCAGGGGCCGGAAGAAGACGATGTCCGAGATTCGGTTCAGGAATTCGGGCCTGAAGATGCGCTTGGCCTCCTCGAGCACCTTCTCGCGCATCTTCTCGGCGTCGTTGAAGCTCGAGGATGCCGCCGAGAATCCCATCGTCGTCTGCCTCTGCAGGAGCTGCGCGCCGATGTTGGAGGTCATGATGATGATCGTGTTTCGGAAATCCACCGTGCGGCCCAGCGAATCGGTCAGCCGGCCGTCCTCGAGGATCTGCAGGAGGAGCTGGAGAACGTCCGGGTGGGCCTTCTCCACCTCGTCGAAGAGGATCACCGCATAGGGCCTGCGCCGGACCGACTCCGTCAGCTGTCCACCCTCCTCGTATCCCACGTACCCCGGGGGCGAGCCGATGAGCCGCGAGACGGAGAACTTCTCCATGTACTCGCTCATGTCGATCTGCACGAGCGCGTCCTGGTTGCCGAACATCTGCGCCGCGAGCTGCTTCGCCGTCTCGGTCTTTCCCACGCCCGTCGGGCCGACGAACAGGGAACGAGCCGATCGCCGCCGCGGATCCTTCAGGTCCGCGCGCGACCGCCGGAGGGCGCGCGCGATGGCGCCCGCGGCGACCTGCTGGCCGACGACCGTCTTCTGGATCTCGGCCTCGAGCCCGAGCAGCTTTTCGCTGTCCTTCTTTTCCATCCGCGAAAGGGGGATGCCCGTCCAGTCAGCGACGACCTGCATCATGAGGTTCTCGTCGATGCCGACGCGCTTCTCCTCTCGGACCTTCTTCCACTCCCCGGTGACCTGCTCATGGCGCGCCCGGAGCTGCTTCTCCTTGTCGCGGAACTTCGCCGCCTCCTCGAAATGCTGCTCGCTGATCGCCTTTTCCTTCAGGCCGCAGACCTCCTCGATCTCCTTCATGAGCGCCTCGATGTCCGGAGGACGGCTGAGCGCCGAAATGCGCGCGCGCGCGCCCGCCTCGTCCATGACGTCGATCGCCTTGTCGGGGAGAAAACGCCCGGTGATGTACCGGTCCGAAAGCTTTGCGGCCGATTCAAGCGCCTTGTCCGTGAAGGTCGCCTTGTGGTGGTCCTCGTACTTGCCGCGTATGCCCTTCAGGATCGTGATCGTGTCCTCGACCGACGGCGGCTCGATCTTCACCGACTGGAAGCGGCGGTCGAGCGCGGAATCCTTTTCGATGTACTTGCGGTACTCGGTCAGGGTCGTCGCGCCCACGCACTGCAGCTCCCCGCGAGAGAGCGCCGGCTTGAAGATGTTGGAGGCGTCCATCGCCCCTTCGGCGGCGCCGGCCCCGACGATCGTGTGGAACTCGTCGATGAACAGGATGATGTTCTTCGCCCGCTTGATCTCGTCCATCACGGCCTTGATCCGCTCCTCGAACTGGCCGCGGTATTTCGTGCCGGCCACCATGAGGGCGAGGTCAAGCGTCACCACCTTCTTGTCATACAAAAGTTCGGGAACATTCCCGGCCGCGATCTCCTGGGCGAGGCCCTCGACGATCGCGGTCTTTCCCACGCCCGCTTCGCCGATCAGGACGGGATTGTTCTTGGTGCGGCGGCACAGGATCTGGACCACGCGCCGAATCTCGTTCTTGCGTCCGACGACCGGATCCATCTCGCCCTTGCGCGCGAGCTCCGTCAGGTCGCGCCCGAAGGCCTTCAGCGCGGGTGTCTTGACCTCCTTGCGGTCCTCCGGCGGCGGTCCGCCCCGGGCCGGGCCTCCGCCCGCGCCCTCCTCGCCCCCAACCGCGCCCTCGGTGCCTGAAAATTGCGGATCGAGCTCCCGCAGGATCTCGTTGCGGGTCCGTTCAATGTCGACGTCGAGCGACTTGAGGACGCGCGCGGCCACCCCCTCCCCTTCGCGAAGGAGGCCGAGCAGGATGTGCTCGGTCCCCACGTACGAGTGGCTGAGCGTCTTCGCCTCCTTGCCGGCAAGGGCCAGCACCTTCTTCACCCGCGGGGTGAACGGCATGCTGCCCTGGGTCTTCATCTCCTGGCCGATGCCCACCTGCTTCTCCACGGCGGCCCGGACGGTCTCGAGATCAAGCCCCATCTTCTGGAGCACGCTGACGGCGACCCCCTGCCCCAGCTTGATCAGCCCGAGGAGGATGTGCTCGGTCCCCACGTAGTTGTGGTGAAACCGGTCGGCTTCCTTCCGGGCGAGCGCGAGGACCTGCTGGGCCCTCGGCGTGAAATTGTTCATCGGTTCCTGGGACATGTAAATGGATGGGCCGTTTCAGTTCTTTCCGGGCGTTGTAAAAATGAAATTCGGATGCGCGACATTGGCAAATTCCGAACGCAGGCGCGCGGCCCGGAAAAAGTCGCGCTGGCCTGCCTCGAACTCGCCCTTCTGGGAGTACTGCAGGTGGCCGGGTTGGGCCTCGATGACCAGCCTGTCAATGATCGCCCGGCAGGCGTCGGGGAACACCCCCAGATCGACCCCGAGGCGGATGAGCGACATGAGGTTCATGGCTTCGCCCGAGCTGAGCATGTGGCTGTTCTGCAGGATGCCGTACGCCCGGCCGATCTTGTCGAACACCTTGCCTGCGTCCGCCTCAAGAAGCTTCTCGCGGGCGTTGATCTCGTGCTCGATGATCGACTGAAGGACGTTTGCCAGGCGCTTGATGATGTCCTCCTCCGGCTCGCCGAGGGTCATTTGGTTGGAAATCTGGAAGATACTGCCGCTGGCATCCGAGCCCTCGCCAAAGAGGCCCCGAACCACCATGCCGAGCTGGTTCACGGAGCGGACGATCTTCTCCATCTGGCCCGCGATCACCAGGCCCGGCAGATGCATCATGGCCGAGCCCCGCAGGCCCGTGCCAATGTTCGTCGGGCAGGCCGTCAGGTAGCCCAGCGCCGGGGAAAACGCGAAATCCAGCTTCTCCTCGAGCGCCGTGTCCAGCTCGTCGATGGCATTCCACGCCTTCTTGAGTTGAAAGCCCGCGCGGAGCACCTGAATCCGGAGGTGGTCCTCCTCGTTGAGCATCACCGAGAAACTCTGGTCCTTGCTGATCACGACGCCGCTGCCCTGTGTCGAGTTGCTCAGTTCGCGGCTGATCAGGTGCCGCTCCACAAGAATCTGCTTCTCAAGGTCGCTCAGTTCGCTGACCGTCAGGCTCAGTCCCCGCTTGAGCGGGGACAGGGCCACCACAGCCTCGCGGCACTGCTCCATCACCTCGGAGCGCTGCGCGGCCTTCGCCCAGCCGGGAAACGGCTTGCCCGCCAGATTGCGCGCGAGCCGGACACGGGTCATCAGGACGATGGCCGTCTTGCTGCCCGCGTTGTCGGTCAGCTCGGAACTGGAGGCAAGAAGGGAGGCTATGGTCATTTACGGGCTCACCGGCTTTTCGGAGGCGGACTGCTTCACCCGGCTGATCTCGTCACGGTAGCGCGCAGCCTCCTCGTAGTGCTCGGTCTTGATGGCTTCGCTCAGGTCCAGCTCGAGCTTGCTCAGCCGGTCGTTGAGGGACATGCGGTTCAAAGCCGTGCGCGGGACCTTGCCCACGTGGGTCGTGCCCTTGTGCATTCCCTCGAGCATCGGCGCGAGAAGATCCTTGAATGTCTCATAACAGGCCGGGCAACCGAACCGGCCCAGTTTCTTGAAATCGGCCTGCGTAAAACCGCATTGTTCGCACCGCACGCCCCCGCTCGCAGGTTCCGGATTCAGCGAAGGCTTGACGAGCAGATCCGCCAATGAAAAGCCGCTCGGGTCGGTGACCCCCTTCTTCTGCGCGCATTCCTCGCAAAGATCGACCTTGTGCACCTTGTTGTTGACGATCTGGGTCAGGTGCACCGTGGCGGGCTTCGCGCAAAAATCGCATTTGAGCGGATTGTTCATGGTTTCTCGTCTTTCCTATGCACGTAATGTGCCATGCCTTTGGGCGCTGGCAAGTGTGCGTGCGAAGTCCCCCGTTATGGGACAACGCGGCACATCCCAACGCCCCAATGGAGATATCGTGACCCAGAAGCCGAACTTTAGTCCCGTTCCTGCAATCAGCGCCCAATCCCTGTCAGATCCTCGTACCCTCCGTCCGGACCCGGAGGCGGAACGCCTCAAGGACCTGGCGGGTGACCGGTCCCGGCTTGCCTGAACCGATTTGACGGCCGTCGAGCTTTACGACGGGTATGACCTCGGCCCCGGTTCCGGTCAGAAAACACTCATCCGCGCACCAGATGTCGTACCGCGTGATGTTGGTTTCCCGCGCCGGGATTCCCTGCTCACCGGCGATCGCCAGGATGGCGCCGCGGGTGATGCCCTCCAGGGCACCCTGGCTGGCCGGCGGGGTGACGAGGGCGCCATGGTGCACGATAAACAGGTTGTCGGCCGTGCACTCGGCGACATAGCCCTGCTCGTTGAGCATGATCGCCTCCAGCGCCCCAAACTGCCTCGCCTCGATCTTTGCCAGGATGTTGTTGAGGTAGTTGAGCGACTTGACGGTCGGCGGCAGCGCCGCGGGGCCGATCCGGCGGGTCGGAACCGTCACGATCGCGAGTCCGTTTTCATAGTGCTCGGGCGGGTATAGCTCTATCTTGCTGGCGATAATGAAAATCGTGGGTTTCGGGCAAAGCCAGGGCGCCAGCCCCAGGTCGCCGACGCCCCGGGTGACCACGAGCCGGATATAGGCGTCGGAAAGCCCGTTGACCCGGCAGGTCTCGCAGGTCGCCCGGCTCAGTTCCTGCCGCTTGAGGGGCAGGTTGAGCAGGATCGCCTTGGCCGAGTTTTCCAGCCGCTCCAGGTGCTGCTCCAGCCGGAAAACATTGCCGCCGTACAGCCGGATCCCCTCGAAGACGCCGTCTCCGTAGAGAAGCCCGTGGTCGAAAACGGATATTTTCGCATCCGATTGCTCCACAAACTGACCGTCGAGATAGACCTTCATCTCCAAAAACTAGCCCCTTTGGCGATTTCCTGTCGAGCACAGTCAGACGACGGAAGTGGGTCAGTTTGCTCGACCTGCAGCCAGATGGGCCTGTGTTGTTCGCCTCTCCGCGCTGCCGCGCTCCGTCGCAAAGCCCAGACGCGCATGGCCCCTCAGGCTGCAAGTCGAGCAAACTGGCCCACTACCCAGACGACCTCAGCCCTTAGATCGCGCTAGCGCGGAACCCGTCCAACCCTGAAGCAACGCGGCCTGAGCTCGGAAGCTCAGGCCGCGTGTCGCGATCAGGTGCGATTGCCAGCGGATTTCTTCAGCAGGCGAGAAACCGGCGGCGAATGCCGGCCAAGCCGACGAGCGCCAAGCCCAAGAGGCAAATGGTATCTGCGCCGTCGGGAGCACGATCGCTGTTAATGACATACGAAATGGTGACCCCAGGATCATTCAACAACCAACCCGCATTCGAAGAAGTGCCTGGAGTATAGGTTGCAATCTCGCCCGCATTCTCGGTAGCGGTCCCTAATGCGCCATTTACAATGGCAGTTAACTCAGCGCCAGAGGGAAAAACGTCCGCCAAATCTCCGTCCTTGTCGCTCGAATAAACGAACACCTGCTCGTAGTACGGAGCGGCAGTGAAACCCGTACCAAAGCCAATGGTACCATTCGAAGGATTGGTGCTCGCGACATTGTCGAAGTGTATGAGATCGGAAACGGTGGTTCCATTCGGGTCATAGATAACCACCCAGCCATTGACGGTATGATAACTGGAGGCGGCAAGAGGGAGCAGATAGGAGAGTGTGGTCAGGTCGGTCGCCCCGATAGAGCCGGCGCCCCCAGTTCCATTGGCAGGAAACTGGTCGTACGTCTGCTGGGAAAGAACCGTTCCTCCCGGCCAAGCACCAGATTCGGCTCCGTTCTCATTAATTGTGAGAGTGATCTGACTTCCCATGGCCGTGAGGGCTGAGCCCGCCGCCACCATTACTAGTGTTTTGATAGCATTCATACTTAGCTTTTTTGTTGAGGCAACGATTGGTGGTTAATTCGAATGGGATTGCCGCCGGATTGTCTTCCACCGAGCCGATAACCCCCGCAGCTGCCCAGAACCGGAAACCGGCAAGGCGAGCGGCAAATTACATGCCAAATGAAGCGCGGAAATTACATAGCAACTTCAGTGCCGAATCACCCGCGGAAAAAGGCGCCCCTCGTTGATAAATTTCTAATATATTGTATTAACGTTCCTTACCGATTCCATTTCGCAGCAACTATTTTTATGATTCGCGTTACAGTCCTTAATATCCGCCCGAAAGTGTCAGACAAACCGACAGTTTCGGGGACGAAGGAGACAAGAAACTACAGTAGTATTTATACGACAGATAGTTATGCAGCTTTCTTGGCTGCAAAACAATCCGACAACGCAGGAACTCGTACTCAGGGCTCGCTGTCTATGAGCCCAGCACGGCCCTGGATTGCCCGCGCGGTCCTCGGATATGCGTGGAGCACCGCGCAGCCGGGTCACACGTCGATCACGTCGCCTCCGCCGGGGGGACGGCGCGGAGGGCGGGGCGTCCCGCGAAGCATGCTGCTCACGATGATATTCGTGATGCTCACCACGAGCGCACCGCCGACGGCCGACCAGAAACCGGCAACGTGAAAACCGTCCACCAGGTGCGCGGCAAAAAGAAACAGCAATGCGTTGATCACGATGATCCCGACACCCATCGTCACCAGGATGAACGGAAGCGTGAAAAGGACGAGCAGCGGCTTGAGGAAGCTGTTGAAAAAGCTCAGCAGGACCGCAACGATCACGAGCGTCTCCCCGTCGTCGCATCGGATGCCTGGCACGAGCTTTGTCGCGAGGGCAACTCCGAGCGCCAGCACGAGCCAGCGAACGAGCAATTGAGCGAGAGGAGATGACATTTCCACCGCAACTGTCTCCGCGAAGCCCTTCCGGGCAATGAAAATCCTCATCATCCAGGACTATTTGAGAAGCGGCGGCACCGAACGGCAGTCGCTGCTTCTCTCGGAAGCGTTCGCTTCCGCCGGGAACGACGTTGTGTTGGTGACATTTCGGCCGGGGGGCGCACTTGGCGGGCTCCCTTTGGGTTTCGGAATCCGCCAAACCGGCGGGCACCTGACGCGCATCGCGCTCCAGCCATTCGACACAGGCATGGATTGGTTTGCCCCCGGACTGCATCGCCGGGCCGCTGTGTTCGCGCCGGACATCGTCCTGTGCCATGGCCGAGTGGCGAACTGTTATGCGTGTGGCCTGCAGCGTCTCCTCCCTTCCGCTGCTGTCGTCGCGACGCTGCGCACCGGAAGGCCCCTGCCAGGAATGTTCCGCCGCTCGCTTCGGGTCGCGAGACACGTGGTTGCCAACAGCCGCCAGGCGCGGGACTTTCTCGTCGCCGAATTGGGAATTCCAGAGGATAAGGTCTCGGTCATCCACAATCCCCTGGTCTTCCAACCGGGCGCCCTGCCCGCTGCCACAGGGGCCCGAGGGGACAGGGCGCCCCAGGCAACGGGAATCCGCAGCGCCTCGGGCGCGTCCGCCGGCACGCTTGTCCTGTTATGCGTGGCCATGTTCCGGCCTGAAAAGAACCAGCGTGAGTTGATCGAGATTGCCGCTGGGCTTTCTCCCGGCATCGATTGGCAGCTCTGGCTCGCGGGAGACGGCCCCACCCAGAACGCCTGCGTCCGGCTTGCGCAAAAGAGAGGGATCGCCGATCGCGTCCGATTCCCCGGCTTTGCGGCCGATCCGGGCGGACTCTACGCCACCGCGGATGTAGCCGTCCACGCTTCCAAGAGCGAATCGCACTCGAATTTCCTGATTGAGTCCCAGGCCTCCGGTCTCCCGGCCGTGGCGTACGAGGCGCGGGGCATCTCCGAGTGCATGGTGCCCGACCGCACGGGATGGGTTATCGAGCGCGGCAACCGCGCCGCATTCCGCCTCGCCCTGGAGCGCCTCGCCTCAGAGTCGCCCGAAATTCGTTCAGCTCGTTCCTTGGAGGCCAGCGCATTCGCACGGGCGACCTTCGATCCGGCCCGCCAGGTCGCCGCCTATCTCGAATTGTTCAAACGACTCCTCAAGGCTTGATGGTTGGTGGTGTCCTGATGATTGACAAATCGCCCGGCGTGCCTGCCGGTGTGCTTGTGGCCAAGCCCGATTCGAACGCACCCGGCTTCATCCGCCTCCGCGGCGTCCGCCAAAACAACCTGAAAGGGTTCGACCTCGACCTCCCGCTGGGACGGTACATCGCCGTCACCGGGCTCAGCGGCTCAGGCAAGAGCTCCCTTGTCTTCGACACGCTCCACGCCGAGGGCCAGCGCCGGTACGTTGAAACGTTCAGCGCCTACACGCGGCAATTTCTGGATCTGCTGGCCAAGCCGCGGGTGGATTCCATCGAGAACATCCGGCCGTCGATCGCGATCGGGCAGACCAACACCGTCAAGACCTCCCGCTCCACCGTTGGGACGATGACGGAGCTGACCGATTACTTCAAGGTGTGGTTCAGCCACGCGGCGTCGTGCTTCGATCCGGCGACGGGCAAGGCCGTCGTGGACGACAACCCGCAGTCCATCTGGAAGAAGACTTCCGGGGATCAAGCCGGCCGGACCCTGGTCATCGCGTTCAAGATAGAGAAACCGTCGAGTCTGGGCTGGCCCGAGATTCTGAACAATCTGAAGGCCCAGGGTTATACCCGAGTTCTGATACCCGGCGCTGCTGTCGGCGCCGCGCGCATCGACGAGCTGCTCGCAGGCCGGCCGGACCTGCCCAGCGGGGCCGGCGCGCACGTTTTTGTCGCCCAGGATCGAGTTGCGATCCAGCCGGCAAATTCGAAGCGGTTTCTCGAGGCGGCCGAGACCGCCCTCCATTTTGGCCGGGGCGAACTCCGGCTCTTCGCCGAGACAGAGTCCCCGGGCGGCGGGAGAATCTTCGAGGCGGCGGGACACTACTCCCGCGGCCTGCATTCGCCCGCGTCGGGCCGCACCTTTCGTCCGGCGACGCCGGCATTGTTTTCCTTCAATTCCCCGCTCGGCGCGTGCCCCACCTGCCGGGGTTTTGGCCGCATCATCGAAATCGACACCCGCCTGGCCATCCCGGACCAGTCGCTCTCGATCGACGAGGGCGCGATCAAGTGCTGGGAGGGAGAGGTCTACGGCGCCTCGAAGGAGGACCTGAAGGTTTTCGCGCGCCGGCGAAAGATTCCGACCGACATTCCGTTCGCAGACCTCACCGCCGCGCAGCAGGCCTACGTGATCGACGGCGAGCCCGGCTACGGCGAGGAAAACGGAAAGACCTGGCCGAAATACTGGTACGGCATAAGGGGGTTTTTCCGCTGGCTTGAAAAGAACACGTACAAGATGCACGTGCGGGTGTTTCTTGCGCGTTACCGCAGCTACAATCCATGCCCGGACTGCCGGGGCCGCAGGCTCCAGCCCGAGGCTCTCTGCTGGAGGTGGCGCGGCCTCACGCTCCCCGAGCTCTATCAGATGCCCTGCGCGAAGCTGCTCGCCCTTTTGACGGAGACCGGCGGCCGCGCGGGCGGCTCGCCCGCCGCAGAGCTCGCCTTCGATTCCATCCTGAGCCGCCTGCGCTACCTCGACGAGGTGGGCCTGGGCTACCTCACGCTCGACCGGCCGTCGCGCACGCTGTCCGGAGGGGAGGTCGAACGGGTCAATCTCACCTCCTGCCTCGGCACCTCGCTCGTCGACACCCTGTTCGTCCTCGACGAACCCAGCGTCGGGCTGCATTCGAGGGACGTCGACCGGCTCATCCGGATCATCCGCTCGCTCACCGACGCCGGCAACACGGTCGTCGTGGTGGAGCATGACGAGGCGATGATTCGCGCGGCCGACTTTGTCGTCGAGGTCGGACCGGCGCCCGGCGCCGCCGGCGGACGGATCGTTTTTCAGGGCAGCGTCCCGGAGATGCTCGCGAGCCCCGACAGCATCACCGGAGCGTACTTTTCCGGACGCCGGTCGGTGCCGGTGCCGGCCTCGCGGAGGCCGGTGGGTGAGCAGTGCCTCTGGTTAAAGGTGCACAATGCGGCGAAGCACAACATCGCCGGGCTGTCGTTTCGCATTCCGCTCCAGCGCCTCGTCTGCCTGAGCGGCTTGTCCGGATCGGGAAAATCGACGCTCCTCGACAACGTGCTCTTCCAGGGCCTTCAGGCTCGCCGGCGGAAACTGACGGAGGATCCCGCGGCGGTCGAGGCCGTCGAAGGCGACGAGGCGTTTTCAGAGATCGTCCTCGTCGATCAATCGCCCCTGACGCGAACCCCCCGGTCCAATCCTGCCCTCTACACCGGGGCGTGGGAGCTCATCCGCGAGCTTTTCGCCGCAACGCCCGAAGCCCGCGCGGGCGGCTTTTCGGCGTCGAGTTTCTCCTTCAACGGCGGCGACGGACGCTGCGATCACTGCCAGGGCCTCGGGTTCGAGCGGATTGAAATGCAGTTTCTATCGGACGTGTTCGTGCCCTGCCCGATCTGCGAGGGACGGCGCTTCAAGCCCGAGGTTCTGGCGCTCACCTGGAACGGCCGTTCGATCGCGGACCTGCTGGAAACCGGCGTCTCGGACGCCCTCGCGCTCTTCTCCGGCCATGAGGCCATCCGCTCCCGGCTTGCCAGCCTGGAGGCGGTGGGCCTGGGATACGTGACGCTCGGCCAGCCCCTGAACACGCTCAGCGGCGGCGAGGCCCAGCGACTGAAGCTCGTCCGATACTTGGGGGAATTCTCGGGCAAATCGGGGGGCGCGGGCAACGCCCTCCTTCTCCTCGACGAGCCCACGACCGGACTGCACCGCCACGACGTGAAGGTCCTGCTCGGCGTCCTCCAGGCCCTCATCGACCGCGGTCACACGGTGGTCGTGATCGAGCACAATCTCGACGTCCTCAAGACGGCCGACTGGATCCTGGAAATGGGCCCCGGTGCCGGGACCGACGGGGGCCGCATCGTCGCCGAGGGCTCCCCCGAGGCCATCGCCGCGGCCGGGACACCCACCTCGCCCTTCCTTCGCGATGCGCTCGGAATGAGCCGCGGGGAGGACCGCCCGCGCGCTGGCGGGTTGGAGGCTGCCCGGGGTCCCAACGGGTCCGGACGGGGCAGCATTACGGTTTCCGGCGCGCGGGAGAACAACCTGAAGAACATCTCCCTTTCGATACCGCTCCATGTCCTGAATGTCGTCACAGGCGTCTCCGGATCCGGAAAGTCGACCCTCGCCTTCGACATCGTCTTTGCCGAGGGCCAGCGCCGATTCATGGAATCGATGTCGCCCTACGCCCGGCAGTTCGTCGAGCAGCTTCCCCGCCCCGATCTCGACAGCGTATCGGGAATTCCCCCGACGGTCGCCATCGAGCAGAGGGTCACGCGCGGCTCCCGCAAATCGACGGTCGCGACGATAACGGAGGCGGCCCAATACCTGCGCCTGCTGTACGCCCGCATCGGCGTCCAGCACCATCCGGACTCCGGACGGCCGGTCGTGCCGCTGTCGGCGCCCGCCCTGAGAAGGCTGCTGGCCCGGGCGGTCGCATCCCGGCCAGCGCGCAGGACAAGGCACCTGTACCTATGCGCTCCCCTGATCCGCGGCCGCAAGGGTCACCACCAGCCCATTGCCGACTGGATCGCCCGGCAGGGGTACGAGCTCATGCGCGCCGACGGCCGGATCGTGCGGGTCGACCAGTTCAGAAAGCTCGACCGGTACAAGGAGCACGACATCGAGGTCGTCGTCGCGGACCTGAAGGCCGGTTCCGTGCCGCTGCGCGGCGGCAAGCCTGGGCGGGGTCCGTCCGCTCTCCTCGATGAAGCCCTTGCTCTGGGCAAGGGCTCCTGCCTCGTCGTGCGGGCGGAAGGGGACGTCCTTTCGTGGTTTTCAACGACCCGCACCGACGCCGAGACCGGCGAGTCGTTTCCGGAACTCGAGCCCAAGCATTTTTCGTTCAACTCTCCCCGCGGGTGGTGCCCCGCCTGCCGGGGCCACGGCCGGATATTTCCATGGATGCTCGAGCCCGACGACGAGGACGGCGACGATCCCCTCGCCCGGCTTCGACCGTACGGCATCGACGAAACCTCGGATCTTTCGGACGCCGGGCGCCCGTGCCCGGAGTGCGGCGGCGCGCGGCTGAACCGGATGGCCCGCGCGGTCAGGCTCCCGTCTGCAGGACGTGTCGCCAAATGCTCGCCGGGCGAAGCCGGTCCGTCCCTGCCGGAACTCCTCCGCCTGACGCCTGCGCAGCTTTGCTCGCGCCTGCGGCGCCTGAGGCTCGATGCGCGGGGAAGAATCGTCGCCCAGGACATCCTGCCCCAGATCGAGGAACGCCTGAACTTCCTGGACCGGGTGGGATTGGGGTACTTGTCCCTGGACCGGCCCACCGAAACCCTATCCGGCGGCGAGGCGCAGCGCATCCGGCTGGCCGCCCAGCTCGGGTCAAACCTGTCCGGTGTGCTCTACGTCCTCGACGAACCGAGCATCGGCCTCCACGCGCGGGACAACGCGCGCCTGATCGAAACGCTCCGGGCGCTGCGGGCCAAGGGTAACTCGCTTCTCGTCGTCGAACATGACGAGGAGCTGATGGCCCGGGCCGACCACATCATCGACCTCGGCCCCGGCGCCGGCGTGCACGGGGGCGAGGTTCTTGCGGCGGGCACGCCCGACGAGATCCGGCGCAACAGCCGTTCGCTCACCGGATTGTTTCTCTCGCGGGGAATCCGGCATCCGCTCCGCGGAGAGTACAGGCCCGTCGGCCCCGGACCCGACCCCCAATGGCTCGAGCTGGAGGGGGCTCGCGCGAGGAACCTCAAGGGATTCGACCTGAAGCTGCCGCTCGGCCGCCTCGTCATGGTGGCCGGCCCCAGCGGAGCGGGAAAATCGACCCTGTTCCGGGACCTGCTGGGCCCCGCGACGGCCATGGCGATCCGGGAAAGAAAGCGGCGGCTGAGCGGCGCGGAGTTTTTCCGACGCACGGGGAGCGAGGGCGATGATCCCGGCTCTGCGGAAACCGCGCCATTCGTCGCGCTGAGGGGGGCGAACGGCTTCCGTTCCGTCATCACCGTCGACCAATCCCCGATCGGCAAGACCCCCCGTTCCACGCCTGCGACCTACCTGGGGATCTTCGACGCGATCAGGAAATTCTATGCCTCGCTCCCCGAGGCGAAGGTCCGCGGTTACACGGCGTCGCGGTTCTCCTTCAATACGTCCGGCGGCCGCTGCCCGGCATGCGAAGGGGCCGGCAGGATCCGTTACTCGATGTCGTTCATGCCGGACACCTTCCTTCCGTGCGAGGCGTGCGGCGGCGGTCGTTACGGGCCGGAGCTGGCCGACCTCACCTGGAAGGGCCGCAGCATAGGGGAAGTTCTCCGTCTCTCGTTCGAGGAGGCGGCCTCGTTTTTCGACTTCCACGCGCAACTGGGCGCCGTATGCCGCCTCATGGTCGACTGCGGCCTCGGGTACCTGACCCTGGGGCAAAGTTCGCCGACCCTGTCCGGCGGCGAGGCGCAGCGGCTGAAGCTCGTTTCCGAACTATCCCGGGGACTCGGGGAATTGCCCGATCCCCGGCGCCCGGCGCCGCCGCGCAATCTATACCTGCTCGAGGAGCCGACGATCGGCCTGCACACGAGCGACTGCGAAAAACTGATCCGGGTCCTGCATTCCCTGGTGGACCAGGGGCACTCCGTTGTCGTGATCGAGCACAACATGGATCTGCTGGCCGAAGCCGATTACATCGTAGAACTGGGACCGGTCGGCGGTCCCGAGGGGGGAGAACTCCTCTACCAGGGCCCCCTGGAGGGCCTGCTCAAGGTCAGGGCCAGCCCGACCGCGCCCTATCTTCGCTCGAAGCTTCGGCTCAGGGTGCCGCAGCCACGCTCGCGTCGTGCGCCTGCGCCGCGCCCCGCACCGCCGCGATAAGCTCGCTCATCGCAACCGGCTTGAGAAGATACCGGAAAAGCGCAGCCTCGTTCACGCTTCGCAGAAGCATTTCCGGCTTCATATAGCCGGTCACGAGGACCCGCTGCATGTGGGGATACTCCTCCCTCGCGCGCACGAGAAACGTCATCCCGTTGCCGCCCGGCATGAGGTGGTCGCTCACCACCACCTTGAAGGACTGGTTTCGCAGGAGAAATTCCGCTTCGCGAACCGAGTTCGCCGTCTTCACATCGAATTCGTCGCCCAGCGCCGCCGCAAACACATCGACGATGGCCTGCTCATCGTCGACGACCAGCACGGCACCTTTCTTCGGCTCATCAGGCTGGACCGGCTTGGATTCAGTATTGCTCATGAAGGGTGATGCGGCCGCCGACAATGACGCCACGCCCATCCGTGGCAAATCGAATCTGCCCCCCGGCGGAACGGTCGCTCTTTTGGTTTGCCCGCCGTCCCTTCCGGCGTCTTAACTTTCCGCGAACCACGATGGCAAACCCCGACCTTCAAGCCGCAGCGAGCGCCGGGACGCTGCGCCAGCTCCCGCCGTCCGCTTTCACCGCAGCCGCCCTCTCGGCGCGCAACGCCTCGGGTAACACGGCGATGCACGCAGCCGCCAAGAACGGCGGCCTGCCGGACCTGCCGCCGGCCGTGATCACGGCCGAACTGCTCTCGCTCCGCAACGACGCCGGATACACGCCGCTGCACCACGCGGCGGTGGGCGGGCACCTCGACCAGGTTCCCGCCGGGTTCCTCACGCGGGAGGCGCTTCTGAGCAGAAGCAACGCCGGGTATACGGTGTTTCACTCGGCGGCGGCGAATGGAAGCCTCGCGCAGTTGCCGGCGAACCTGCTCCCGGCCGACGTGTTCGAACTCAGGACCGAGGTGGGAAATTCCGTGCTGCACGAGGCGGCGGAAAACGGGGCGCTCGATCGCGTGCGCCCGCAGATGATCACGGCAAAAAGCATGGCCTGCCAGAACCTCGCGGGCGAAACCGTCATCCACACGGCCGCATTCAACGGGCACCTGGACCAAATTCCGCGCAACCTGCTGACGGCGGAGAGCCTGGCCCAAAAGACGAGCAGCGGCGACACCGTGTTCCATGCCGCCGCCATATCCGGCCATCTGGGGCAGATACCCGGGGAGCTGTTCGCGCACGAAAGCCTCGTTGCGTCCAGCAAGAGCGGCTTCACGCCCATTCACGCGGCGGCGGAGACCGGCCAGCTCGACCGCATCCCCCGGGCGCTCCTGACCGCAGATCTCCTGCTCACCCGCAATGACAGCGGCGACACCCCCCTGCACGCGGCCGCCTTTGCGGGCCACCTGGATCAGATCCCGCCCGAACTGCTGACCGGGGACCGCCTCGCCTGCCGAAATTACGAAAGGGTCACGGTCCTTCAGACCGCGATCGACCGGGGTTTCGCGGACCAGCTCCCAGAGCAGTTCCGCCCAAAGCCGCAGGGCGCGCTGCGCCGATT
>OCTA010002881.1_pt1 | contig 15432 bp, 10 predicted proteins | sample 1538991 | NCBI WGS metagenome assembly OCTA01 (sample SAMEA3539302, study PRJEB22396) | soil metagenome | biome: tundra; feature: field; material: soil | place: USA | collected 2010-05 | depth 0.15 m | reverse complement strand
AAGATACTTCGTGGCGTACTGCGGTTCCTCATATTCCTCAAAGAGGTATCCCGTACGCCCCGCCGTCATATCGAACGCTGACTCTCGTTGCGCCTGCCCGTCCTCTGCCCCGATTCCCCTCCAGCTAGCAAAGATTTCTATTCCCATAGTGGTTCCAATTAGAACTGATAGTGCTCGACCTTTGTGCGTGACGGTCGGAGCCGTCCGCACTCTCGACGCACCGGCCGCAGTCAAGGTCAGCCCGCAGGGCGACCTTGACCGGACGGTAAAATGGAGAGAGGCGGCGGCGAAGACGGGATCTACCCCAACAGAGGTTGGGGCGAGTGCGGGGGGGGCTATTCTGCTCCTGGTATCCGGTCGGCCTTGAAGTCCTGAATGCTTTTCTCGACGAACGATACAAAGTCTCGGCCCTGAGTCTGCTTTAGTCTGTTCCAAACCGATTGAGGAATCGGTAAGCTAAAGAATCCTCCGATGTCATGGCTGAGATTTTGCGGGCTGACGTAAATTTTGGCTAAAGCTGCGCGATACGCAGCGAAGGTGTGCAAGATGAGAAGATTGATGAACAACTCTTCGTCGGTTGTGACAGGGTGCTTCTCAAGGTCAGGTTCGGCAGCGCCGACGCGAGCAAGCTCCGGTCGGGAGTAAAGTTGCGTCCAGAGGTCCCGATGATGTTCGGTGATCGTGAAAAGGGTTTGCACCCGCTTGACTCGCTCATCGGCACGGAGGGCAAAGGCCGTAAATAAAAGACCGAAAACAATGCCGATACTTTGCAGCAGCTCAAACCAGTGAACCGCGCTCCAACTTAAAACTGCCATTGCCCGCCATTATACCCTGGCGGGAATCCGAAAGGAAACGGCTAGACCGAGTCGGGAATGTCCGGCTTCGCGAGGATGAGCGTCTTCCTAGGAATCCAGACAATGCGCTCATCTGGACCGCAACCCACGGTTGGCGGCAGGTGAGGGAGCCCCTTAGCAGTCATGTCGATTCCGATTACGGCAAAATTGCCATCCTCCAATGCCAGGATGTCCGGACAGTTATTGCACGCGGCTGTTTTGGCACCGTTTAGGTGAGGGTCAGGTCCGAGTCGGTGGAGGAACATAGGAGCGATGTGTCTCTCCCCGTTTACGCCACATCATGCCGTACCGCTCAAGAACAAATTACGGCACAATGGGGCGTGCCGCCACAACCTAACATTTCCAAACAACTTGCGGCATTTGGCGGTAACCTACGCCGCGAGCGGGTTTCCCGAAACGTCACCCAAGAGAGGCTCGCCGAGCTGGCCGATCTCAACATCCGGACTATTCAGAAAATTGAAGCTGGCGAGACGAACATTTTACTCACTACTGCTCACCGGATTCAACGGGCGCTCAAGTGTCCCTGGGAATCCTTGATGCCGAGCTAGGGCGTCACTCAGAGAAGAGTACGCGTTTAGGAATCTTTTTCTCTACCCACACGTCCCGCGCCGTCTGCCGTTGGTATCCGGACTGCGGCTCTCGGGCGGTCGGATCGAAGGGAGAACCTTTGAGGGCTTCCCTGTAGTCGGAGGGGGTAATCCAAATCGCTCCAAGCGGTTGAGCCTTCACGTCATCGAGGGTCGAGAGCCAAGCATTGGTGAGAACGGGCGGGGTATTTCTCACGAGCTGTTCCGCGATGTTATTCCGTCTCTCGGCGGTCTTGAACACCATGAGAACCCGGAACGGATACTCTCGAAAGGCTGTCGGCTTTCCGCCGTTTCTCACAGCGAAGTTCCCGGATTTGTAATAGTCGAGGTAACAGAGAGCGCGGGAAACGAGCGTGTCGAGAGTCTCGGTCGAACGATCCAATTCGAGAAAGAATGTGTGCTCGGAGAGTCCATCATTCGTCTCGGTCTCGTGGACTCGGACAAAGCCGTCCGGCCTCACGAGTACTTCTTCGCCGTCGCGACCAGGACGTTTGGCAGTAAATTGATTTAGGAGCGGCCATGTCGTGAATTCGGCTACCGAAAAATTCTTTGTTCCACGAATGGCACAATGGAATGCCGTTTTCACATCCATGACCTCAAGTTCATGGGAAAGAGTGATCGGACTTATTTTTGTTCTACGCTGGAGAGTCTCGGGTGGAAGGGAAGGGTACTCCCGAAGGACTCCACGCTCCCTGAGCGTCGCGAGTCCTTTCGGGGCTAGAAATAGAAGCGACGGTTCGAATGGGCGGCGAGCGCGTTCGGTGATGAACCCTTCGGCTTTAAGTTTCTGAAGCCGCTTCTTTGCTCCTTCCTTTTTCTCATTAAAAAAAAGATTGGCGACATGGCCGGCAGTCATCACGCGCGATTCAAATAGATTGCGGAGGAGAAAAAGGTCGCGGTCTTGGATTAAGATCTGAGAATTTGACATTTTTGGTCTCTCAAGCGGCTGCTAACGTTAGCCCGCGTAGACGGCACATAACTGCGCCTAGCCGCAGTGCCCGAGTGTGAACCAAAAGAAAAACGAGGTCCATTATCAATGGACCTCGTTAGCGGATCAGTGAGAAACTGCGGCTATCTGGTCGACAAATGTTCGGCTTGCGGCGGCTACCATCTCGCGATTGCCCTCAGCAATTCTGACCCGTAATTCAAACGGGCAAGAATGCCGGCAATAGTAGAACGAGCGATTCTCCCACGACTCACGGGCTGCTTGTGCAATACCAAATAGCGAATGCTTCTCAAGTTCCTCTATTATCTCCATTTGCAGGTTCGTCATAAGGTTTCCTTCCGGGATAAGTATACGACATTATATGGCATTCTTTATCCACACCTAATTGCTCTCATTGACTATCGCGCCGTTTGGCTTTCGATGTCGCCGCCTCTCGCAAAGTGGAAGCCAGGGCTGTCCATTAAATGTTCCAGGGCACCATAAGGCCGTTATTGCCATCGACGGGGAATTATAGGGTAGCAGGTAGAGACCCTCCGTACCATTATCTCCTAGCGCCCTCTTCCTTACGCTCTCTGAATTGGGAGCGCCCGGGCAGACTATCACAGCCCCTACTTTCTCTAAAAAAGCGCGAAGATCGACTCGGTCGCCACGCAGTCGGCTGTTTTTACCGGTCAACGGTCTATGATCCTCGTCGAGGAGTCTGCAGATGGTAACTGTGATTGTGCCCGTCATACCGCACAAGTCATGAAGCATCTTGGGGAGGCTGTCCTCTGCGAGTCGTGTTCCGAGACCAAAAATGAAATCGAGCGGAAGCGCCCGTAAAGTCGCACGCGCCTCTTCCTGTAATGGGGCTACGTGATGCTCATTCAAGTCAATTTCAAGAGGAAGAGGTACACCGAGCCATTCGGCAAATATATTTATCGTCTGTAACATTGTATTGATGTTGTCGTCGAAAAATATCAGATGGTCAGCGGAGTTGACAGTGGAGTCGCTAATCGGAGCTATCGCAGGCACTTCGGCCTCGGCTAAAATAGGTGAATTCTTAAAATAATATAAAAGGTGTGCAGCACTATCGGTAAGATTCCCCAATGGTGCGAGAAGAATCTTTGTGACGCCAGCAGCCTTTAGTTGGCGACACTTCTTTCCTACTGCTTCCACAATCTCTTCCGGATTGAAGACGCGAAGCAAGGTGATGAGGTCGAGGGCAGTCGACTGCAACTCTTCTGGGAACTGCATAAGGAACGCGGAGACGCGAGACGGAGTGACGCGATCGCCCCTGTAGGAGCGAAACTCGGCAAGATTCTTAACCGTGGCCGTAATTTTCTCTTGCGCCTCAGCTGTCAACAAGAAGTCCGACTTTGGCTTTAATGCAGGTGTTGCCTGATAATAGTCAGTCTTAGAGATAGTAGATTTGAGGGCTAATGCCTCTTTCGCAGTCCGCTCGCTTAAGAAACCCTGCTGTTCAAATTCGAGACCGTAAGCCTCAAAGATGATCTTTTCAGCCGCGACAGCGACGACTCCACATATCTCGACGGGTGCGAAAATATAGGACAGCGCCCGTTTCCTATAATATTCCGCGACTTGGTCAATGGGAAGGGCCCATCTTCGGGGTAGTGTAGCCGGCTGTTTAATATAAATGCTTGTGGCCCCTTGTTGGATACGCGTGTGCTCTGGCACGTCGACTGTAATCTGTTGAAGACTCTCCTCGGTGACGATTTGTCGAGCTAGACGAGCGATGTTCCAGACTTCCTCCTTAAGTTTCTTAAGGAAGGCGGAGCTATCGGATTTAATTCCCTTTATAAAGGACCAAGTCGGCGAGTCAGCATCCGCGGTGACGCCTTGGGTTCCCGCCTCGGACAGCGAATTACGAAGGCCGAAAGCGAAGGCGCGTTTAAGTAAGTTCCGTAAATGAATTGGCCTAAGTTTTAGAATTTCAGCGTGATCTCGTGTGAACAACTCGTCGGGCCGTGTATCGCCTGGCAATGGGAGATCTTCATGATCAACCATGTCCTCTGAGAGGTATAACCATCGATGGCACTCTTTGAACTGAGGAAGCTGTTTCGGGAGAGTAGCTAAAAGGTTTGATAATTGAGCCTCTGCGGCCCGTACCTTTTGATGAAGATAAATCTTATCGTATAGCGTTGCCCGAGCTATACAGAATTCTTCGAAGGCGAATTGGCCACCGTGAGTAGTTCCGAGAACATAGAAAGGCTGCCCCGATGGCATTGTCTTGAGATGGGAGAGTCCGTCTGGCAATTCCAACGGCAAGAGATGGAAGACACGAAGCTTATCATATAGGCGGGTTAAGTCGATTCCTAATGGAATTCCAGTGAGGCGAGCATCACGCTGCATGTAATCAAGCTTGTCGGCATCAAGGCCACTACTGAGAATCTGCGCTAGGAATATCGTCTTGGTATTTCTGGGAATAGGAGTCCCTGCAATAAAACGGGCGGACGCTTCTAGCCATTTGTCGATGTTCTCAGGTGTCGATTCTGGAATGTTTAAGCGATTAGCGAAGGCGCGAATTGCTGGCGACGATATGATGGCGATTGATAGGAGCTCTGCGGGAGCGAGCGGTTTTGATAAGCCTAGCGCCTTAGTATAGGCATTAACAATATATTTAGTAGATGGATAGCGCGCGCTTCCTTCGAGGTCCGCAATGGCTCTTTCTGATACATGGCTGAACACGCAATGGCCTATGTCGTGGAAGAGGCAGGCGAGCCGAAGGGGAAGCTCATAATCTTCGGCGGTATCTAATATAGAGGAATCCTTAAGCTGTTTTATGGAGTAGATTTGCTTAATGCGATCTAACAGCTTCATAGCTTGTCCCAAAACTCCCAACGTGTGTTCAAAGCGGCTGTAGGCAAGTGTCGGATAAACTAAGCCGGCCAAGCCAACTTGGCGAATGCGTCGGAGTCGTTGAAAAAGATTTGTATCGAGAAGAGCAACCTCCCAAGGGCGGAGATGAATATATCCAATAAGAGGGTCGACGATCGATTTACCTTCCGCGGTAATTGAGGTGCTTTCAGCTAGAGAATGCGGTTCGAGGTGTTCTGAAACGAACGCACTAATTCCGTCATGAAATAGGTCAAGTGTGGCGTCTTGAGGAAGCCAGGCGGGGAAGGGTTTGCCGTCACTCATTGGCTGGTCTTAGGCAATATAGGTGGGTTGGCGGCTAGGTTTGTCGGTCAGATACGCTATGATTCAGCGATTCTGCCTGTCGCGCAATATGTTAACGTAAGCGTCGTTTCGCCGGAACGTCGGCGTTTTCCAGTTGCTTGAACACTGACTCGGTAAAGTTCGCTGCTCGGTCGGCAAGTTGTTTCTGCGCTTCCTTCCCTTGCAATGCGAAAGGGAGATTCTTATACCTGCTCTCGACGTATCTCTTAGTTCTTTCCGCATTACCCGGCGTGGTTACTACCTCCGGCGTGTAGAGCGAGACCGGCGCGCTCATTCCGACAATTCGCGCAACCCCTTGGCGCTGTTTCTGGTCGAAGAGGACTGCCATCGACCGGAATAGTTGTTCTTCGAGAGAGCGAAACTGAACGTGCGCTAACTCCTTTCCCATGACGGGTATGAGGACGGGGGTAGTGGTCTCGCTTTCCGATTCAGTCCATGTGCTGCTGTCACCACCGGAAAGGGCATCCGACTTGCTCCACCCACTCGCTTCATTCTCTCCGTCGTCGGAGACCATTCCGCTTTGACCTTCGCTTCCGGTCGTGCCGGAAAAGACGCCTCCGCCATGACTCGTGCTCCTGGTGTAACTTGTCCGCATCTCTTCGCGGTACGCCATGACTTTCGTGGAGAACAGTTCGTGTTTCACTTCGTCCGGATTCATGACTCCCATGAAAAGCCATTGCGCCATGACCTTGAGGTTTTCTTCGTGGGACAAACGGAAGACCACCTTGCTCGAAGCATTTTCCATTATGGAGTTGTAAACCCGCTTCCCATTCTCACCTCGGTCAAGGAGCTGGTTTGGAAATTGATGGGCCATCGTCAGGTGAAGCCCATAGCCGCGAGCTTCATCGAGGTTTTCGGCAATGGTCGGCGTGACGAATCGCTGGAACTCGTCGAGGTAGACGTAAAAGGGTTTGATGCCGTCCCTTTTCCCGCGCTCCTGCGCTGCTGTCCAAAGGTCGCTCAAAAGGAGTGTGGCAAAAAGTTCGGCATTCTCTTTCGAAACTTTCGCTCTTTCCGTTGCGAGAGACACGAGAATGATTTGCCCTTCTTCAAGGGCGGCTCCGAGATCAAGCGAAACCTTTGGCAACCCGAACATCGAACGCATTGACTGATTTCGGATGAACCGTTGAAGACGGTTCACGGTACTTCCGATTTGAGACTCGAAGTCTCGCGGGTTCAGAGTGTTCGCGTACTGCCAATCCTGCCGCGAAGGCTTGTCCTTCATGTCGGCGGTTAGCATGTAACGCATCTGCTTTGAGACCCGGTCGATGAGGTGTTCTGATTCGACGAGTGTGAGTTTCTTTTCGTAGAGAGTCCGTAGGACGTTGCCCGCCCATCGCGCGAAAAGGGGCGTTTGATTTGTTCCGCCTTGGCCCCAGACGTATGCCATCGCGTCGGTGATGTTGTCCACGAGTACGGCGGGGTCAGCATCTCGCTGGCGAAGGAGATTGTACGAGACAACCCAATCGTCCTGTCGCAGGTCGATGGGCACGATGGGCCGGTCAATTCTGTGCCATGCGAGCCATCGCATGAGGCTGTCGTAAAGGTTGCCATGCGGATCGAGAAGTAATAGACCGCACTTACTCTTTTGCCAGGCGAGAATATCCTGACGAATTAAGTGTTCGAGGAACTTGCTCTTTCCTGTTCCGGTGCCGCCGCAGACGTAGAGATGTTTATCCCGTTCAGTGCGAGAAAGACGAAGCCGGGCCTTTCCACCGGAAAGCAACCCCAGGTCGAGGTCATTACCTGGTATCGAGCGCATGAGGACCAAATACCAATGACACCGTCACTTGGGGTGAATCCCGTCGATAAATACGTTATCTAGCGCAAATCGCACCTGACCCGCGCTCAACAATTCTCCAACAATTATCTCCGCCTGTAACCGGAAGACGCTACCAATAGCACCCATTCTTGGGGCAAATTGAAGGGTTATCATCGTTGATTCACCGATGCCGATATCCATCATCTCACCCAAACGCATTTGGAGTGCCTTTCTCCACTGTTCACTCCATTGCACATCTTGCGATCGCATTTGTATATATAACAGACATCCGAAAACATCTTTGGCTGAACCCGTGTCGAAATACAAATTCGGAATCCCAATCCCCTCACTCCCAATTAAGCTTAACGTGCCGCCTTGGTTGTCGGCGAGATATGTAGCTGCAGTGTCCATTGTCCCTCTTACTGAGTCCAATCCTATCTTAATAGGATTCGTTTTATGATTCTGAACTCTTAAAACGGTAAGCACACCATTCGAGCTAGTGAACCGGAAGGAAACAACCTCAACGACGACGTTATTTGAGACGCTAGTGCTATTGGGAGCAGTGAAATCCTTCGCTTGAGATTCGGCAGGCGGTTGCCCGTCTGTCGTTAGTCCTTCAGACATCGGTGCTCCCTTCGCAGGTGCCAACATTTCATCAATTTCCTTAGATCGTGGGATTGTCGCCTTCGTTGCTCCTAAGACCTGAGTCGTTTCGGTCGAAATTACTTTCGCCGTCACTGAGAGTGACGCGCCGAATGGCGTGATTGTCCCAAGAACGATTGCATCGACACCGGCAAATTGACCGAGCTTGCGTGCATTGTCCGGGTTGACGAGGCCGGATGCCGTCAGTTTGTGCTCCTTCAAGATACTCGCCATGTTCGCTCTGTCCATCACGGCGAAATCTTTCGCGGAGTTGACGAGCGATACCGACAACTGCTCGGCCATGAACCTTCCAAGTTCGTTCGTTCGGCCGTCGAGATCGGTGAAATCAATGACCGAAATCTTCTTGCTGCCAGACTTGGTGACGGCGGCAGACAGATCGTTTGAGATCTTTGTAATGCGGGAATCGAGTTCGTCGGCTCTTAGCGGCAAGGATAAGAGAAACAGGGCAGGCAGGATGTATCGCAGCATGGCCAGAATTCTAGGGCAAGACGCTTGGCAAGAGTCCTTATGATACGCAGGGCATTGAGGTCACGAGCATTAAGTACGTAATTCCGCGTGAAAATATCACCGGTAGGCACCGTCGCAAGCTTACCGCCGACATTGACCACGTCATTCATGAAGAGCCATAATTGAGTGAGCGCTTCGACTGGCTTCGATGAGGCAATGTCACCGGACTTGTAACCGTTAGAGCTTCCGTTCCAATCCAACTCTGGAGAGCCCCACCATGATTCAGACGATCATCATTCAGAATTTTAAGATCTTTCAGACATTTCGCTTAGAATTAAATGGCGACATGAACCTTCTCGTTGGCAACAACGAATCCGGAAAATCTACCATCTTGGAGGCAATAGGTTTAGCGCTCACAAAACGTATAGGAGGGAGAAACGTGGACCACGAACTCTCGCCATTCTTGTTCAATAAGGAGTGCGCAAGAAAGTATCTTAAGGATCTCAAGGACGGAAAGAATCCAGACCTCCCAAGCATTCTCATAGAAGTCTATTTGAAGGAGACCGCAGAGCTAGAGTTCCTTCGAGGTAGCAATAACTCCCATAAGAGCGACGATATCGGCGTGCGTCTGGAAATCGTCTTCGATCCGGATTACAAAGAGGAATACGCAAATCTCTTAAAGGATCCTGAAGAAAAGCGTCTAATTCCAGCGGAGTACTATAGGGTAAATTGGTTCTCCTTTGCGAACAACGCGATTACTGCACGAAGCCTTCCGATAAATATTTTCCATATAGATGCGACCGCAATCAGGTTGCAAAGCGGCACGGACTACTACGTGCAGAACATCATCAACGACAACCTTGAGCCCAAAGAGCGCGTGGCTTTGGCCATCGCATATCGGAAACTGAAGGAGAAGTTCACGGAGGATGCTTCGATTCAGACAATCAACAAAGGACTCACTAAGGGAGCCATAACCGAGAAGGATTTAACGATCTCGATAGATGTTTCCCAAAAGAGCAATTGGGAGACCAACCTAGTTCCACATCTCGACGATCTACCGTTTCAGTTTGTAGGCAAGGGTGAGCAGACGGCACTAAAGATAATGCTCGCTCTTGATAGAAAGGCGGCGGAATCAGACATAATCTTAATCGAGGAACCGGAGAATCATCTCTCGTACTCCTCGATGACCAAGTTGATCGCGAAGATCGCGGCGAAATGTAAAGGAAAGCAAATCGTCATTACCACGCACAGTGCCTACATTCTCAATAAGCTCGGCATCGAAAAGGTGCAGTTGCTTCACGAGTGCAAGACAACATCGTTGACGAAACTGCCTCCGGATACGCAAAACTATTTTAAAAGGCTGTCGGGTTACGATACGCTTCGGCTTATCTTGGCTGATAAGGCGATCTTGGTGGAAGGCCCTTCTGACGAATTAGTTATTCAAAAAGCCTTCCTATTGAAGTACGGGAAGCTACCCCTCGACGCAGGGGTCGATGTGATTAACGTTCGAGGTCTATCGTTCAGTCGGTTTCTCGACATTGCGAAGGAGCTTGGGAAAAGCGTTGTCGTCGTCACCGACAACGACGGGGACCACCAAAAAAAGGTCGTCGATAGGTATGCTCCATACGCGGCAATCAAAACGATCAAGATATGTGCCGATACTGACAATGCAGCGAAGACTCTCGAGCCGCAAATTATCAAGGTAAACACAGTCGAAGCCTTGAATAAGATTCTCGGAACGGCTCATGCGGACAGAGACGCGCTCGCGCATTACATGGAGAGCAATAAGACGGAATGTGCGCTCAATATCTTCGACACCGCAGAGCCGATAGTGATTCCTCAATACGTGCAAGATGCCGTTAGCTAATGGGAAAGTCATTGTCGCCTGTGCCGGTTCCCGGAAGACTACGTCGATAGTAGAGGAGGCGCTTGCAATTAAAAAGGGTCGCGTGCTCATCACGACCTACACGAATGAGAATGTGGATCAAATCCACGCGATTCTTATTGAGAAGAACGGTTTTGTTCCGCCGCACATTACCGTAATCTCTTGGTTTAGCTTCCTTCTCCAGGACGGAGTCCGACCCTATCAGAATCAACTCGCAGAAACAAAACGGATTGAAACTATCGAGTTTACGTTTCGCGGCTTTCGCGGAATAAAGAAGGCGAACATCGCGCAGTACTACCTCACGAAAGCAGGGAATATTCTGAGTGACCACGTCTCTGAGTTTGTCGTCGAGTGCGACAAGAAGTCGGGAGGATTGGTCATTCGACGGCTTCAGAAAGTCTACTCCCACATTTTCATCGACGAGATGCAGGACCTTTCGGGTTACGACTTCGATTTCCTAGAGTTGTTATTCGTTTCCAAAATCCAAGTGACCGGGGTCTGTGACCCACGACAAGGCACATACAGCACGACGCGGTCTTCGAAGAACAAGAAATTCAAGCGGGCTGGTATTCAAGAATGGATTGAGGAGAAAGCAGCGGCTAAGCTGATTGCTGTCGAGCCGAGAGTAGACTGCTACCGGAGCAACCAAATGATTTGCGACTACGCTGACGCACTCTTCCCGCATCTTCCTAAGTCGGTTTCGAAGAATGGTACGAAGACGCAGCACGACGGCGTGTTTTTCATCCCCGGCAAAGACGTTCACAAGTACCACAACGAGCATAAGCCTGTCGTCTTGAGGTGGAACAAGAAGTCCGAGACGCTTGGTCTCAACGCCTACAACTTCGGGCAGATGAAGGGGCGGACGTTTGACCGTGTACTGATTTTTCCAACGGGACCGATGAAAGCTTACTTCAAGTCGAAGGATCCAAGCGATGCCGGAGACTTGAGTAAGTTCTACGTCGCTATTACGCGTGCGAGGTACAGCGTCGCTTTTGTCGTCTAGGTCAACAGATAGAGTAGTATTTGATATCCGACGATCAGGACCAAATCATACGACAGCAGTGTAGAGATACTTCTGAAAACCTGCGAAGGCTTGCCCGATTTCCGCAGGCTTCCCGAGATCCGTAATCGCGTCGGCGATAGAATCTTGGTATTTCAACCGAAGAAGGGGAGTGAGTTTCGACTGATCGAGTTCCTCCACGCCGACGTTGACGTAATGTGACAAAACGAAGTCGAGAAACGCCTGCTGCTTAGCGGTGAAGTGCGAATTAATATAAACGCGAGCATGGTTGGCGCGTATTTCGCGCGGTACTGGCGGCAACGCATAGGCTACATGCGCCAGCACGTCGAAGAGGTCGCTCTTCTCCGCGTCGATGATCTTCTGCATCTCGGCTAATTGGTCGTGCCCGAATCCTTTTTCGGCCAGACCTTGCAACAGCTTCGCGCGAGTATCCGGTGCGCTCCACAACCTGCGCAATTCCTCCTCACTCTGGAAGAAGTCCGGCAGCTTACCGAAAAGCATTTCCATGAACTGCTGTGCCGACATCGGCGTGCCATCGGGATGCCAAAACGTCGTCGCCATCATGTGCTGAATCGTGCGCACCTTGCCGTCCGCGAGCTTCACTTTTACTTTCTTCGGACGCGATGGCGGTTCGGGCTTTGGGCTAGGCGATAGAGGCGGAACCGGTGGACGTGGTTGTTTCGGCTCCGGCTCAATCGGCTCGCCGTCCCATTCAGGATCGCTGAAATGTAAATGCGCCTTCACGAAGTCATAAATCGTGAAATAATCCTTCCCGTCATAAAGCCGCGTGCCACGCCCGATGATCTGCTTGAACTCAATTATCGAACGAATTGGCCGCATCAGGACAATGTTGCGGATGTTTCGGGCATCTACACCGGTCGAAAGTTTTTGCGATGTAGTGAGAATGGTAGGGATCGTCTTCTCGTTATCCCGAAAATCCCGCAAGTGCTGGTCACCCAACGCGCCGTCGTCGGCAGTTACGCGCTGACAATAGTTTGGGTCTTTGCTCGTTTTTAATTGGTTGATGAGGTCACGGACAAGCAGCGCATGAGATTGATTCGCGCAGAATACCAACGTCTTCTCGTTCTGGTTAATCTGTGACATGAAAATCTCGACTCGCTTTTTCTCGCGCTCGCGGATTTCGATGTTCCGATTAAAATCCGTCTCTTCGTAACGTTTTCCGACTTCAATCTCACCCTCGACGACCGTGTCATCCGGCGTAAAAACATAGTCATCAATCGTGGTTTGGATTTGCTTCACCTTGAACGGTGTGAGGAAGCCGTCGTTGATGCCTTCTTTGAGTGAGTAGATATAGACGGGATCGCCGAAATATCGGTAGGTGTCCACGTTCTCGTCGCGCTTAGGCGTGGCGGTGAGGCCGAGTTGAACGGCAGGCGCAAAATAATCCATGATAGCGCGCCAATTGCTCTCGTCGTTCGCGCCACCGCGATGGCACTCGTCAATGACAATGAAATCGAAGAAATCCGGCGGATATTCGCCGAAATAGGGAGACGACTGGCCGTCCTTCGGCGGGCCGCTCATAAAGGTCTGGAAGATAGTGAAGAACAAACTGCCATTCTTCGGCACCTTACCCTTCTTCTTGATGTCATCAGGAGCGATGCGCACGAGCGCATCTTCGGGAAACGCAGAAAATGCGTTGTAAGCTTGATCCGCCAAATTGTTTCGGTCGGCTAGAAATAGGATACGTGGGCGACGGGTCGCCTCGCGGCTCAAGTTCCAACGAGCGTGAAATAATTTCCAAGCGATCTGAAACGCGATAAACGTCTTACCGGTGCCGGTAGCGAGCGTGAGCAAGATACGCTGTTTATTTGCTGCGATGGCCTGCATCACCCGCTCAATGGCAATGTCCTGGTAATACCGACTCGGATGGGAACCGCCTTTGTCCTCGAACGGAACGGCGGCGAAGCGGTCGCGCCAGGCATCGGCTTTGGCGAATGTCATCCTCCACAGTTCGTCCGGTGTGGGATAGGCAGGAGCTTCATCTTCCTTGCCGGTCTGCATATCAATGCCGTAGATGCCGCGTCCGTTGGTGGAATAGGTGTACCGGACTGCCAATTTACCGGCGTAATTCTTCGCTTGTCCTACGCCTTCGGTCAGTTCTTCATCCCATGCCTTGGCCTCGACGACCGCGAGCTTAGTGTTCCGATATTCCAGGATGTAATCTGCGGTAAGAGCCTTACCGCGTTTGCCGTGGCCCTCAATGCGACCGGGCGCAATCGGATACTCGCGCCTGATGCGGCTGCCCTCGACGACGCCCCAGCCCGCCGTTTTTAACGCGGGGTCAATGTGTTCGGCTCTGGTTTCGGCTTCGTTCACGGATGATTAAAGTTTACCAGTAAACGCTTGGTGTAGCAGCGACTGTTTTAACGCATCCAGCGCGGCGACCTTCCGCTCATAGAGGCTCGCGAGGCGTTGGATTTCTTCACGGAGCGAATCTAGCTGTGAAACAATTGCCGCCTGCTCTGCTGGTGATGGCACAAAGATTTTATGGGTGTTGAGTCGCTGAATTGTTAACGCGCTGTAAGCGGAGCCATGGGCCATTTTGTTTAGGCTCTCGACGAACGAAACCAACACATAACGCAGGAAATGCGGATCAATCGTAGTGAATCCTTTTAGCCACAAAACATTTCCGTCCTTGAAGTAGAAATCGTTGCTTCCTTGAACAACGTAGATTTCACCAATCGTGCCGATAGCAGTAAGCAGAATGTCACCCTGCTTCGGCACACCGAAAGCGGCCTTGATTTCATTGTAGCGAACATCGGAAATGAACAACTCGGTGGTAATGTCCCGCCTGTTCGCCAACTCTTTGATTTCTTTGGTGCGATAAAATGGGACTCCCGACTTTACATATTCGCTTTTGAATATGCGTTTGCTGGAAGTAATGGTGCCGAGTTCTTCAAGTGTTTTCTCCACCCACCCCTTGCCGCGCTGGGTGAAGACAGATTGGAGGTGGCTTTCGAAGAGGGCGCGAGCGTTTTGGAGGTTTTTTTCGGCGTTGGCTTTGGCGGTGGCGAGGCCCTCAAACACTTCGTCGAGTAGGCCGACGATCCGCCGCTGTTCGGCGAGCGCTTTCGGATAACTGATTCTAACACGCGAAATGTCCTGCTGATTAACGCTGGCCTGATTGACAGATTGCTTGCACACGCCGCGCCAGTATCCGCTTTGGAAAAGATACTTCAAAGCATGATCTAAATAGGCTGAAGTCACAACCTCTTTGGGGCGCATGAGCAGCAGATTCACGCCGTGGTAAACCGGTTCCTCGCAATCAAACACAGCAGTTTTTCCGACGTGAACTGCGCTGTTTATGTGACTGAAAAGAATATCGCCCGGTCGCAGGCGATTCTTCTCCTTGTCGCGTTCGCTCAACTCTGCATAGCCGACTCTGTCCAAATCAAAGGTCGCATCTGAAATGCTCTCAATTCGGGAAATCCTGTCCCCATTGCCGCTCTTGTCCTGCTTGCAGTTGACGCCATTCCTGATGACCGCCAGCACGTCGCCCAAAGTGCTTGTTTGCCATCCTGATTTCATAGCAGCGCCTTGATATTAGCTAATGTTTCTGCGCTCTCGGCATCTAGCACAGCGATTTGGTCCATGATGGTCTCGGGGCTGAGGTGTGAGTCTTCCTTCGCGCCGTTCGGATTTTTACTCGATAGTTCAAACGTCGTCGTGTCGATGCTCGCCACATCCACGGACCACGATTTGGGCGAGTCGGGTTTGGTCTTTTGCAGCGCGATGAACTCGGCGAGGTCGGCATCGTTGAGCGGGTTTGTCTTCCCCATGTTGCGACCAGGATCAAGTTGGTAGAACCAAACCTTGCGCGTCTTGGTGCCTTTCTCAAAGAAGAGCACTACTGTCTTCACGCCTGCGCCTTGAAACGTACCGCCGGGACAGTCGAGAACAGTTTGGAGGTTGCAACTTTCCAGCAGCAACTTGCGCAGGCTCACGGAGGCGTTGTCGGTGTTCGAGAGAAACGTGTTCTTGATGACCACGCCGCCGCGGCCGCCGGCCTTGAGAATCTTGATGAAGTGCTGGAGGAAGAGGAACGCCGTCTCGCCGGTCCGTATGG
>OCTA010002879.1_pt1 | contig 15434 bp, 15 predicted proteins | sample 1538991 | NCBI WGS metagenome assembly OCTA01 (sample SAMEA3539302, study PRJEB22396) | soil metagenome | biome: tundra; feature: field; material: soil | place: USA | collected 2010-05 | depth 0.15 m | reverse complement strand
GTTCGCCGCCAAAGGGTGGTGGTACAGTTTAACTAAAGAAGCCCCTTTCGGCTCGTTGCTGGCCGCATTGGCCGGTTCTGGGCCGCCTCGCACGGGGCGGCCGGTTTGACGGCCAGATGGGGCATTGGCCAGCTCCGAGCCGAAAGGGGCTTCTTTAGTTAAACTGTACCACCAACCTCCGGAGCAACGTCTTGACTTTCGCCGGCCCAAGCCGATATCACGTCCCACACAAGAATGCCCATTTCCGTTCAGGCGATTCGACTTACGATCGCGCGCGACCTATAGCACGCTGCTTAGCAGTGGGTTGCGCGTAAGCCTGATGGTTTTCCTCCGCCGATGGCCCAATGGCGCCCATCGCGGAGTCCGGGTCGCCCGGCGGCCCGTTTTCAAGCCTTTCGCCCTTTCCTCTTTTCTCGTATGCCCTTATACAAGTCGTCATCCATTCCTGCGCCGGAGGACCGGGCGCGCCCCAATTCCATTCCCGGGCGCCGCCCAAACCGTCCCGCCGCAGCCGGATGGCGATAGATTTCGCACGCACGTCCATGCAATCCCAACCCGTCACCAGGTACACGTCGTTCCCTCCGGTCGACCTGCCCAATCGCCAATGGCCCAGCCGCACCATCACCCGCGCACCCCTCTGGTGCAGCGTCGATCTCCGGGACGGCAATCAGGCCCTCGCCCAGCCGATGAGCGTCGAGGAAAAGCTGGAGTTTTTTGACCTGCTCGTCCGCATCGGCTTCAAGGAGATTGAGGTCGGATTTCCCTCCGCATCGCAGATCGAGTTCGATTTTACCCGGCGCCTGATTGAGGAGGGCCGCATCCCGGGTGACGTCTCGATCCAGGTGCTCTGCCAGTGCCGCGAGGATCTGGTTCTTCGAACGTTGGAGGCCATTTCTGGCGCGAAGAATGTCATCTTCCATCTTTACAACTCGACTTCGCCCAAACAGCGCCAGTACGTCTTCAACAACGCCTCAAAGGCGGACATAGTCCGGATAGCCACCTCGGCCGTCAAACTGCTCAAGGACAGGATCCAGCCGCTCGCGGCCGCCGGCGCGCGGATCCGGTTGGAGTATTCTCCGGAAAGCTTCACGAGCACCGAACTCGAATTCGCGCTCGAGATCTGCGAAGCGGTGACCGACGTCTGGCAGCCCGCGCCCGGGGACAAGATCATCCTGAACCTGCCGGCCACGGTCGAATACGCGACGCCAAACGTCCACGCGGACCAGATCGAGTGGATGTGCACCCATCTGACCCGCCGCGACCGCACGATCGTCTCCCTGCACACGCACAATGACCGCGGGACGGGGGTCGCCGCCACGGAGCTGGCGCTGCTCGCCGGGGCGGACCGCGTCGAGGGAACGCTCTTCGGCAACGGCGAGCGGACCGGGAATCTCGACATCGTCAACGCGGCCCTGAACCTCTACACGCACGGCATCCACCCGAATCTCGATTTTTCGGACATCAACCACATCCGGGACGTGTACGAGCGCTGCACGCGCCTGGAGGTCCCTGCGCGCCTGCCCTACGCCGGCGAACTCGTCTTTACCGCCTTCAGCGGATCCCACCAGGATGCCATCAAGAAATCCTGGGGCAGCCGCAAGCCGGGCGCGCCCTGGGACGTCCTTTACATACCGATCGATCCGGCGGACATCGGCCGCAGCTACAGGGCGATCATCCGGATCAACTCCCAATCGGGGAAGGGCGGCGTCGCCTACGTGCTCGAGCACGAGTTTGGCTTCTCGCTGCCGAAGCTCATGCATCGGGAGATCGGCCGGATCATCAACGACATCGCCGATGCGAAGGGCACGGAACTCACACCTGCGGAAATCAACGAGGCGTTCCAGGCCGAATATCTCGCCCGCACCGCACCCGTGGCGTTGAAGCAATTCAAGGCGTCGGAACATGACGGCATCGTCCACGCCAAGGCGAGCCTCACGGTCGACGGTCAATTGCACGCGCTTGCGGGCACGGGCAACGGCCCGATCGACGCATTCGTCAACGCCCTTGCAAGCGCTTCCATTCCAAAATTCGACGTCATCAGCTATTCGGAACATTCGCTTGGCCGCGGCGCGGAGGCGCGCGCGGTGAGCTATATCCAGGTGAAGACCGATCGCGGCCGCGTCCTTTTCGGAGCGGGGATTGACACCAATATCGAGCTGGCGTCGATCAAGGCCGTCGTGAGCGCCGTGAATCGAATGCTGGTAAAGCGCTGAGACACCGGGAAGACGGGGGCCGCCCACATGCGCCTTCCATTTGCGATTCTGACGGCAATGGGGAAAGTTGGCTGCAAGGCTCCACTTCAACCCCTAAACCGCACGCCGATCGCAATGGGAAAATCATACTCAATCACGGAAACCGATGCCGGCGCGGCGGACTTCACGTCCGTCGCCCGGCGCAACCGGCCGTCGTCCGCCGGCGACGCCTGGCACTTTATTTCCGCCTTTGTCCGCCACCCGAAGATGATTGGGGCGGTGGCCCCGAGTTCCCGCAGGCTCGCCGGAGCCATGATTTCCGCCGTGGACCTGCGGACTGCCGGGGTGGTGGTTGAATTGGGCTCGGGAACCGGCGCGATCACCGGGCCGATCCGGGCGGGGATGGGGCCGCATGCGACATTCATTTCGATGGAACTGGATCCCGGCGCCGTCGACCGGCTCACCAGGCGGTTTCGCGGACTTCACGTGATTTGCGACAGCGCGGAATTCCTGCGCCTGCACCTGGACCGTCTTGGCCATCGCCATGCCGACTGCATCATCTCAAGCCTGCCTTGGTGCAGCATGGACATGGACCTCCAGGACCGCGTCCTGGATTCGATCATCGCTTCGCTTCGGCCCGGCGGATGCTTCAGCACGATGGCCTACCTTCACGCCAGCGGATACGCATCTGCCCGCCGCTTCCGGGCGGCGCTCGTCCGCTATTTTGGCCGGGTTACATCGAGCAAGGTCGTCTGGGCCAACGTGCCCCCGGCGTTGGTGTATTCCGGCCGCCGGGCGGAGTCGTGACCCGGACGGAATGGCCCGCTCCGCGGCCGGGTTTCCCAATGCCCAATCTCCTCGCCGAGCCGGCCAGGGGAACCTTATTCTCCGGTCATGAGGTTCCTCCAGGTCCCGGAGGCGAGATTTAGGCGAACGCCAGCCGCTGCGGGGGCATTCCGCCCAGACCACGACCCGGCCGATCGCGCGGCGCCCCTTCAGGGGAGGCTTCGATGAAATTTGTCCCGGCAAAGGCGCCGCTCACGGGCGAGACGCTCGATTCGCTCACGGCCCGGCTGGCCGCGCGCGGGGAACCGGCATTTCGCGCAAAACAGATCCTCGAATGGCTCTACAGGAAGCGCGCGCGATCGTGGGACGCAATGACCAACCTGCCGAAGGCGCTGCGAATCTGGCTGGACGAGACGTTTTCCCTGATGCCCGCAACCCTCGTTTTCCATCGGCAGTCCGAGGACGTAACGGACAAGCTGCTTCTCGAGATGGAGGACGGATCGCTCATAGAGACGGTGATCATCCGGGCCCCCCAGGAGGGCGTCGGCCTTGACCACTCCCGAAAGACGATCTGCATATCCACCCAGGTGGGCTGCGCCATGGCGTGCGTCTTCTGCGCGAGCGGGCTGGCCGGCTGGAAGCGCGATCTTTCCGCCGGGGAAATCGTGGCGCAGCTGCTCCAGGTGTGCTTTTGCGAGGATGCGCGCACCCCGCGCGCGAAAGCCGAACTGGCCTCCTTCGACAACATCGTCGTGATGGGCATGGGAGAACCGCTGGCAAATTACGATGCGCTCATCGCCGCGCTCACGATACTCAACGCGGATTGGGGCCTCGGATTCGGGGCCCGGCGGATCACGATCTCCACGAGCGGCCTGGTTCCAAAGATCCTGAGGCTCGCCGACGAGCCCATGGGCTTCCGCCTCGCCGTGTCTCTGCACGGGGCGACGGACGAGGTGCGGACCAGGATCATGCCGGTCAACAAGGCCTATCCCCTGGCGAAGCTCCTTCCTGCCGTCCGGGCTTTCGCGGAGCGGCACGGCCGCATGGTGACCCTCGAATTCATCCTGATCGAGGACGTCAACGATTCGCCCGAGCAGGCGTCGAAGCTTCGGGATATAGCCGGCGATCTGCACGCGCACGTGAACCTGATCCCCTACAATACGGTCGAGGGTCTTCCCTGGCGGCGGCCGGCCGAGGACCGCCAGGAAGCCTTTGCCGACGTGCTTCGCCAGGCAGGAATCTCCGTCACGCTCCGCCGCGAAAAGGGGCACGACATCGCCGCCGCCTGCGGCCAGCTCCGCCTGCAGACCGAGAAGCAGCGCGAGTCCGGGCCCCTCCTTTCAGGGTCCGGCCCGAATCCGCGCCCGGAGCCTTGACCCTGGCGCCTTTATAAGGGAAGTTCCACCGGCAGAGCAGTCTGCGTTTTTTCGGTTTGGTCCCCACGCTTCAATAGTCTTGGAAAGGCATCCCATGGAGCCGCCCCCGATCACCCCCCGCGAACCCGCCGGCAATGACAAGATATGGAGCATCCTGAGCCATCTCTCCTTTCTTCTCGGAGTCGGCTTAATCCTTCCCCTGGTCGTCTATCTGGCGATGCGAAAGGAATCGGCATACGTGGCGGACAACGCCCGGGAAGCCCTGAATTTTCACATCTCCGTGGTCATCTATTCCATTTGCAGCGTTCCGTTGGTCTTCATTGTGATTGGAATACCGCTCCTTGTGGTGATCGCATTGTCCGCGCTGATCCTCGCCATCGTGGCCGCGGCCAAGGCGTCCGACGGCGGCTGCTACCGGTACCCGCTCACCTTGCGGCTCGTGCACTGAGCGGCAGCGCCGCCAATTTTTCCTTGCCGAATCCGCCGCGATTTCTAGGACGGAACATCCCGCGGGCTTGCTGTTTCCCAGGAGTGCCCGCAGCTTCCCCTTTCCCTTTCGCTCATGATCGAAGTAAAAGACCTGGTCAAAACGTATGGATCCAAGCGCGCCGTCGACGGCGTAACCTTCACCGTGCGGAGGGGCGACATCCTCGGCTTCCTCGGGCCCAACGGAGCCGGCAAGTCCACCACGATGAAGATGATCACCGGCTTCCTGCGCCCGGACGCCGGGACGGCCTGCGTGGACGGAATCGATGTCTCCGTGAACCCTGTCGCCGTGAAGCGCAAGCTCGGGTACCTGCCCGAAAACGCGCCCGCCTACCCGGAGATGACCGTCGAGGAGTTTCTTGCCTTCATCGCCGAGGTGCGGGGCTTCCGTGCACAGGACCGCCGCGCCCCCGTGGAACGCGCCGTCGGGCTCACCCACCTCGAGCCCGTGCGCAATCAGACGCTTGAGACGCTCTCGAAAGGGTACAAGCAGCGCGTTGGATTCGCGCAGGCCCTTCTTCACGACCCGCCCACCCTGGTTCTCGACGAGCCCACCGACGGGCTCGACCCGAACCAGAAGAGCGAGGTCAGGACCCTGATCAAGAACATGGCCGCGGAAAAGGCCGTGATCCTCTCGACCCACATCCTCGAGGAAGTCGAGGCCATCTGCAACCGGGTCATCATCATCTCGCGGGGCCGCGTGGTCGTCGACGAGACTCCGGCTCAACTGCAGGCCCGGCAGCCCAGGGCCCGCCTCGACGAGATCTTTCGCAGCCTGACCCAGTCGGACGCCTGAACCCTCCCATCCATGTCCCAAGTCACCCCCGTCTTCAAACGCGAGTTCGGCGGATATTTCCGTTCTCCGGTGGCCTATGTGTTTTTGTGCGCGTTCCTGGTCATCTCGGTGGCCCTGGCCCTTTCCAAGTTCGGCGGATTCTTCCAATCGGGCGTGGCGGGCCTGGACCGTTATTTTGAGTTTTATCCCTGGCTCTTCCTTTTCTTCGTGCCCGCGGTCGGGATGCGGCTCTGGTCCGAGGAGCGGCGCTCGGGGACGATCGAGCTCCTCTTCACGCTCCCGATCACGACCTTCGATGCCGTGATCGGAAAGTTCCTCGCGGCATGGGCGTTCCTGTCGCTTGCGATCCTTCTCAGTTTCCCGATGGCCGTCACGGTCGGCTACCTGGGTTCGCCCGACTGGGGGGTCCTGCTCTGCAGCTACGCCGGCAGCATCCTCATGGCCGGGGCCTATCTCGGCGTGTGCTCGCTCACGTCCGCCTGCACGAAAAGCCAGGTGATCAGCTTCGTCGTAAGCCTCATCGCCTGCGCGGCCCTGCTCTTCCTGGGCCTGAGCGCATTCACGAGCTTCCTCGAAGGCTTCCTCCCCGTCCATGCGGCGGACGCGATCTCCAACTTCAGTTTCATCACCCACTTCGACGCCTTCACAAAGGGCATCGTGGACCTCAAGGACATCATGTTCTTCCTTTCGCTCACGGGATTCACGCTGTTCCTGAACGTCGTGGCCCTTGAACGCTGAACGCCGGCACCATGAAATTAGGAAAGAAGACCCTCTCCATCGCGCTCCTGTTTGTGGGCCTGCTGCTCATCAATTACCTGGCCTCTTCCCTGCCCTGGCGCATCGATCTGACGAACCAGGGCATTTATACGCTTTCGCAGGGAACGAGATCGCTCATCGGAAAAGTGTCCGAGCCGATGACGTTCGACTTCTACTTCTCGAGGGGGGCGAACGGACTGCCGGTCTTTTACAAGAACTACGCCGAGCGAGTCCGGGAAATGCTCCGCCAGTACGTCCGAGCCTCGCATGGAAGAATCTCGCTCAAGCTGATCGACCCGGAGCCTGACACGCAGGAGGAGGAGAAGGCGACGGCGGCGGGTCTCCAGCCGCAGCGCATGCAGACCGGCGGCGAACAGTTCTATTTCGGCCTGGTCGCCACCCAGGCGGACCAGCAGAAGACGATAGCCGCCCTCTCGCCGGACCGCGAGCAGTTCCTGGAATACGACGTCTCGGAGCTGGTGTACGGAGTCCAGCAGCTCGACAAGAAGAAGCTCGGACTCATCACGAGCCTGCCGCTGCAGGGCACCCAGGGAAACCCGATGATGGGCCAGCAGGGCACGGAGGGCCAGTACGTCATCAATGAATGGCAGGACACCTTCGACATCGAGTCCGTCGAAGCCACCGCGACCGAGCTTCCGGCCAAGCTGGACGCCCTCGCCGTCGTCCATCCCGAGAACCTGACACCCAGGCTCCAGTTCGCGATCGACCAGTTCCTGCTCAGCGGGAAGCCGGTCTTCGTCGCGGTCGATCCCGCTTCGGAGTACTTCAAGCGCCAGGCAGGCCAGATGGCGATGTTCAGCGGGGGCCCGACGCCCAATGTCTCGAGCGACCTGCCGGCGCTGTTCGGGGCCTGGGGTGTGGTTTACAATTCCCAGAAGATTGTCGGGGACAATGACCGGGCCACGGATCTTCAGAATTCGAGCAACGGGAATGTGGCGCGTTACCCCACCTGGCTCAGCCTTACCCGCGACGATCTCAATCCGAAGTCGCTGCCCACGGCCCAGCTGACCTCGACGCTCTTCGTCGAGGCGGGGAGCCTTTCCCTGAAGGCCGGGAGCGCGCTCGCTTTCACTCCGCTCGTGCAGACTTCGCCCGACGCGGGCGAACTGGACGCCGCTGCCCTGCAAATGGCCCAGCCGGAGGATCTCGCGCGCCAGATCACCCCCTCCGGGAAGAAGACCATAGCCGCGCTCATCACGGGCAGGTTCACGACCGCGTTTCCCGACGGAATGCCGAAGGATAACGCTCCGGCCGACAAGAAGGACGAGGCCAAGCCCGACGCGGCGAAGGCTTCCCCGGCCCCGCACCTGACCCAATCGGCCGGAACATCCACGCTCATCGTCGTCGCAGACACCGACTGGCTCTTCGACGACTACAGCATCCGCAAGTTCAATCTTCTCGGCACAAGCGCCGCCGAGCCGCTCAACGACAATCTTTCGTTCGCCGCCAACTCCCTTGACTTCCTCTCCGGGTCGCAGGACCTGATCTCGATCCGCGGCAAGGGCGATTCGATTCGTCCGTTCACGGTCGTGCGGAACATGGAGGCCGGGGCGAACAAGAAATACGAGGAGAAGCTGACGGCGCTCGAAGCCCAGTTGAACGATGTGCAGTCGAAGCTCACCGAGCTGCAGGGTAAGAAGGGGGAGGCCAACAGGCTCGTGGCCTCACCCGAGGTCGCCAGGGCGATCGAGGACTTCCAGAAGCAGGAGGCCACCCTTCGGGCGGAGCGCCGGAAGATCCGGCTCGCCCTGCGCGAAGGGATCGACGCCCTGGAGAACAGGCTTCTGGCGATAAACCTGCTGGCGACTCCGCTGCTCGTATGCGCATTCGGGATCTGGTTCCGCCGTTCGCGCAGGAAGTGATTTGCACGCGATGAAACTCAAGACCATCATCGTCACCGTGACCGTCCTGGCCGTCCTTTCCGGGGCCGCCACCTGGGTCAACCGGCCGCAGGCTCCCGCGGACTCCGATCCCCGGATCGACAAGGCGTTCGTGGATTCCTCCGCGATCGAAAAGGCGGCCAAGCTCCGCCTCTCCGACCAGGGCAAGACGGTCATCCTCGCGCGCCAGGCGGACGGCTCCTGGAGGGACGAGAGTTACTACGATATGCCCGCCGACTTTTCGAAACTCTCGAGTTTCGTCGGCGACCTGTCTTCGGCGAAGATCCAGCGGCTCGTCACGACGAATCCGGCGCGCATCGCCCGCCTCGAATTCAAGGACACAAAGATCGAGCTTCTCGACTCCTCGGACCATTCGATCCTCCTGATCAACCTCGGCAAGAACGCCGACTCCGGGGGCCGCTTCGTGCGCTATGGGGACGACCCGAAGGCCTACCTCGCCAGCCTGAACGCCTGGATGGACACGGACCCGAAGAACTGGGCCGACGCCCAGCTCCTGAACGTCAAGGCGGAGGAAGTGGCGAAGATCGAGGTGCCCTTCGACCAGGCAACCCCGGCGATCTTCACACGGGCGACAAAGGACGGCGCCTGGACCGCCACGCCGATCCCCGCGGGCCAGCAGGTCAAGTCCGACAAGATATCCTCCGCGTTGACTTCGCTCGGTTCCATCCGGTTTTCCGACACGACCGCCCCGGAGGACGCCCAGGCCGCTGTTGCGAAGCAGCATTTGCGCATCTTCAAGCTGACGACCTTCGATGGGAGGACCTTGACGGTCGCCCTGGGCCGCAAGCCGGAGGAAAAGAAGCTCAAGCCCGCCGAGAAGAAGGCCGAGCCTCCCGCGTCCGGAGCGCCTGCGGCCCCGGGAGGTGCTCCCGCATCCGCGGAGGGAACCCGGGCTTCCCCGGCGAGCCCGCCGCCGGCCAAGCCGGCCGCAGCCGACAAGCCCCCGGAACCCGAATACGAGACGATCCCGGCAGGGCCCGTCTACGTCTGGATCGCCTCCACGGACGCAAAGGCGGGCGTGAATGCGCTCATGCAAAAGCGCTCTTTTCAGGTGGACGATTACACGTTCACGGGGCTTCCGCAGAAGCCGGATGAGCTGTTCGAACCCATGCCGCCTCCTCCAGTCCCCGCGACAAAGCCCGCAGAGAAGGCGAAATAGCCACAAAACGCCGGCTGGGGGAAGACCGGCGATGCCGTGGGCAGAACGGTCTTTACAATCATATCAACGCTTCATTATATGTTGATATGACTAGGAACGACCCGCCCATCTCGGAACTGTTCGCGCGCAAGCCCCCCCTGCGTTCGATCGAGTTCTTTCCCCCGCGCGACGAGGCCGGGGTCGGGGCCCTGCGCCAGGCCGCGGGGGCCCTCCGGCGGATCGGCCCCGACTTTGTCTCGGTCACCTATGGGGCGGGCGGCAGCACGCGCGAACGCAGCGAACAAATGAGACTGCTGCTCAAGGACGAGTTCCATTTCACGGTGATGCCCCATCTCACCTGCGTCGGCCATTCCCGGGACGAACTGGACGCCATCGCGGATCGAATCCATGCGAGCGGCTTTCGCAACATCATGGCGCTTCGCGGCGACCCGCCAAAGGGTGCCGCCGACTTCCAGCCAGCGCCCGACGGCCTGCGCCACGCCAGCGAGCTCGTGGTCCTCCTCAAGGCACGGCACCCGGATTTCTGCCTCGGCGTCGCGGGCTATCCCGAGAAGCACCCCGAAGCGCCGTCCCCGGAAGTCGACCTCGCCAACCTGAAGAGGAAGGCCGACTTGGGCGCCTCGTTCGTGACGACACAGCTCTTCTTCGACAACGAGGTCTACTACCGCTTCGTCGATCGGGCGCGCGCCGCGGGAATCACGGTTCCCATCGTGCCCGGGATCATGCCTGTACTGTCGCTGAAGCAGGTCCAGCGCTTCACCTCGATGTGCGGAGCGTCGCTCCCCCAAAAGCTCGTCCGCCGCCTCGAGGCCGCCGGCGACCAAGCCGACGTTCTCGAGGCAATCGGGATCGACTGGGCCCTCTTCCAAATCCGGGAGCTCCTGGAGCGCGGCGCCCCGGGGTATCACCTCTACATCCTGAATCGGGCCAAGAGCGCCCTGGCCCTCGCCGCGGGCCTGGCGGCGTAGGTTGCGATCACCGCCGGCGGCGGGGCCTTTTTTCGGTCAGCCTCCGGCGAAGACTGGGCGGAATCCGGCCTCGGCCAGGATGCGGGCGACCGCCTCACGCTGGTCTCCCTGGATCTCGATCCGGCCCTCCTTGACCGTGCCGCCGCATCCGCAAGCGGCGCGCATCCGTTTCGTCAGCGCTTCCTTCTCGGGCTGGCCGATGCCGGTGAAACCCGAAACGACCGTGACGGTCTTGCCGCCGCGCCCGCCGGTCTCACGCAAGATGTCCACACGGCCCCGGCTTCCCTCCGCCCGGCGCCCGCTGTCTTTTTTCCCGGTGGTTCCGGGCAAGGTCGCACGCGGCGCCGGCTGCCCGCCCCCGGTCCCAGGGCCGCCACGGGACCTGGTTTCTTCCGGCAGGCCCGCTTTGCTGAGGCCTGCAAACGGGTTTTGTGCGAGGTTTTCCCCTCCCTGCGTCGAAATCCTTCCATCCGGATTCATTTCGCCGGCATCTCACCCCCCAGATAAGCATACGCCTTGGCATAACTGCGCCGCCTGAGAAGATGCGTCAGTTCCGGCGGGAGCGCGCCTTCCTCGATTTCAAGAATCTCCTCCAGCCCGGCCAATTCGCCGGAAATCGCCGCGGCATCAGAATTCCTGATTCCATTCAGGAGCAGCATTAGGCGGCCTTTGAGATGGGCTTGGGCGTTCGACGACATCACCCAGTCAGTTACCGAGGTTGGACCCATTTGCAAACGCGGCTGTCGAACGATCCCTCTTGGCATTCTGGCAAGGGAACTGCTACCGAGGATCCCGCCGGCCCGTCACGCACGGCAAACCCCCACCCGTGTCGATTCTCAGTTCCCAGTACAATCCCGGCGAGTTCTTCGATGAAATGATTGGCGCCGGCGGGCAAATCCGCCCCCATTACCGGCGTCTCACCGAGCGGCTGGACACGCTTCCGGAGAACGATTTCCACGACCGCCGGGCAGCCGTGGATCTGGCCTTCCTCCGCCGCGGCGTCACCTTCACGGTCTACAACGACTCCGAGGGCACGGAGCGCATCTTCCCGTTCGACCTTATTCCGCGCATCATTCCGGCCAGCGAGTGGAAGCAGCTCGAAGCGGGTCTCATCCAGCGGATCACGGCGCTGAACCTGTTCCTTCACGATATCTACCACAAGCAGCAGATACTGAAGGACAATGTCGTGCCAACCGCGCAGATCCTCAGCGCAAAGCACTTTCGGCGGGAGTTCATGAATTTCTCGGTGCCGCGGAACATTTATGTCCACATCTGCGGCACGGACCTGATCCGCGACCGCGACGGCCGCCATCTGGTGCTCGAGGACAACCTGCGTTGCCCTTCGGGCGCATCGTACATGATCGAGAACCGCGCCGCGATGCGCCGGGCTTTCCCCATCCTGTTCCAGAGCTACGGCGTCCGGCCGGTGGCGGGCTATGCAGATGCGCTCCTGAAGTCGCTTCGCTTCATTTCAACGCGCCAGACGGACAAGCCCACCGTGGTCCTGCTGACGCCGGGAGTCTATAACAGCGCCTACTTCGAGCACACCTTCCTCGCTCGCCAAATGGGCATCCCCATCGTCGAGGGCCGGGATCTTCTGGTCAACGACGCCCGCGTTTTCATGCGCACAACGGCGGGCCTCATGCCGGTCGACGTGATCTACAGGCGCATCGACGATGATTTTCTCGATCCCCTGGTATTCCGGTCGGATTCGGTCCTCGGCGTGCCCGGGCTGGTCGCCGCTTACCGAGAGGGGAACGTGGCCTTGGCGAATGCAATCGGCACCGGAGTTGCCGACGACAAGGTGATCTACGCCTATGTGCCCCGGATCATCAAGTACTACCTCGACCAGGAACCCATTCTCCCGAACGTGCCGACCTATCTCGCGTCGGATCCTGCCGACCGAAAGTTCATCCTGGAGAACATCGCCAAGCTGGTCGTCAAGGCCGCCAACGAGGCGGGCGGGTACGGGATGCTCATAGGGCCGGCGGCCGCCAAGGAAGAGGTCGCCGAATTCCGCTCAAAGGTGGCGGCCAATCCGCGCAATTTCATCGCCCAGGATCCGGTCATGCTCTCGCGTTCCCCGACCTGGTGCGATGGATCCCTGAAGGGCCGTCACATAGACCTGCGTCCCTATATCCTGTACGGTGAAAAGATCACCGTGACGCCGGGCGGGCTCACCCGAGTCGCCCTGCGCAGGGGCTCGCTGGTCGTCAATTCATCGCAAGGCGGGGGCTCCAAGGACACCTGGGTGCTCCAGGGCGAAGCCTGATTGCAAGCCAATGCCACCCACCGTCCGGCTTCCCGTATTCCGCCCCCAGGCCACCGTGATGCTCTCACGGGTCGCGCACTCGCTTTACTGGATGAGCCGGTACATCGAGCGGGCCGAGAACGTCGCCCGCCTGCTCGAGGTGAATCTCCAGTTCGTCCTGGATTTCCAGGGCATCGACGACACCGCGCACAAGGAGCACTGGGATTCGATTCTTGCGAGTTCGGAGGACCAGGCCCTCTTTGCGATGCTGCACGACACCGCCGACAGCCGCAACGTGACGGATTTCCTCGCGCTGGATCTGCGCAACCCCAACTCGATCCTCTCCTGCGTCTATTCCGCCCGCGAGAACGCCCGCATGATCCGCGACCAGATCTCGATTGAGATGTGGCAGACGATCAACGAGCTGTTCCTGTTTCTCAAGGCGCGCGACACGGCCGAGATCTGGGCCACGGGCCCGTACGAGTTCTTCCAGGAGATAAAGCGCCACTCGCACCTCTTCCAGGGCCTGACCGAGTCCACCTATTCCCGCAACGAGGGATGGGAATTCATCCAGTTCGGAAAACTGATCGAGCGGGCCGACAAGACAACCCGCATCCTCGATGTCAAGTACCACATACTCCTGCCGAGCGCGGACGACGTGGGCGGCGCGGTGGACACCGCCCAGTGGCAGGCCGTGCTGCGATCGGCGAGCGCCCTCGAGTCGTACCATCGATTCTACGTGCATGAGATTCTTCCGTGGAAGGTGGCCGAATTCCTGATCTTCTCGGAATCCTTCCCGCGTTCGCTCCACTACTGCGTGACGCAGATCGACGATTTCCTCTGCAGAATCCTCGCCGAGTCGGGCACGCGCCGGCGAACGGAAGCGGGTCGGGCCGCGAGCCGGCTCCTCGCCGACCTTCGGTCCCTCACCATCACGGACGTGCTGGAGCAGGGCCTGCATGAATTCCTCATCGATATTCAAGAATCCCTTGACCGGATCGGCGATGAGGTGATTCAGACCACGATGTTCTATCCGGTAGAAATCCCGCCGGAGGAACACCAGCAGCAGCAAGAACAGCAACAACAACAGAGCGCCTGAGGTGTCGCGGGTCGCCGCGCCGTTCCCGTGGCCTGCCATCGGCCCGCATGCTTCTCCATCTTCTCCACAGAACAACCTTCCTCTACGCCGGCGAGGCCCGGAACAGCTTCAATGAAGTCCGCCTGCGCCCCGTGGACAACGATGTCCAGACCTGCCGATCGTTCGTCCTGCGCGTGAGCCCGGAGGCAACGGTGTCGGACTATGCCGACTTCCACGGCAACACGGTGCATTTCTTCGACATTGCGGCGGGGCATGAGCGGCTCGTCGTCGAAGCCGAGTCCGAGGTCGAAACAAGCCCGGATGCGGGGCGTCCGGCCATTCCGGCCGTTTCGCCGGAAGTCCTGGCCGGATCCCCGGAGCGCGAAATGCAGGCCGAGTTCACCACCGATTCCCATTACGTTCCGCTCGCTCCCGAATTGTGGCGCGAGGCCCAGGATGCGCTGGCCGGCGGGCGCGGGGACGTCTGGAACGATGTCATCCGGATCGGCGGGCATGTTCACCGCACCATCGCGTATCGGACGGGGGCGACGGGCGTCGGCACCCTGGCGACGGACGCTCTGGCCATGCGAACCGGCGTGTGCCAGGATTTTGCCCACGTGATGCTCGGTCTATGCCGCTGCATCGGGATTCCCGCGCGCTACGTGAGCGGCTATTTCCTCAACAGCGACCGCAAGACCGGGGAACCGGAGGCCTCCCATGCCTGGGTGGAGGCGTTCATCCCCGGCCATGGATGGGCTGCCTACGACCCCACGCATGCGCGCCAGGCCGACGAACGGTATGTGAAGGTCGCCGTTGGCCGCGATTACGCCGACATCCGGCCCGTCAGCGGGACCTACCGCGGAGCGAAGACGCGCGAATTGCGAGTCGAAGTCGAAGTGCGCCAAGCCCCCGCAGCCATCGCGGAGAGAGCCTAGTTCTTTTCCATTTCCTGGGCTATCGAGGTGACCTTGCCGTCCTTGAATTCAATCCGGAACCTGTCGAATTCCCTCGCCACCGGAAGGGGATAGAAGGGTTCGGGCGCCCACCAGCCCATGGATCCGCCCCAGCCGCGGTGCCGGTATCCGCCCCAGAAGGGGCCGGCATAAAGATATGCGCCGTCATAGGTGGCGTATTCCACATAGTGCCAGGTCTGCACCTGCCCCTGCGCATTCGTGCGGACCGTGATCCGGTCGGGGTCTCCGAGCGCGAGTTTCACCGCACTCATGTCAAATCCGATTCCGACCTGCCCGGCCTTCACGAGCGCCTGCTGATCGGGATTGAGGCGTGAAAAGGCTTCGGGATCGTTCTTGATGCGGGTTTCAGGAGTCGAGCAACCCGCGAGCCACACCGCGCCCAGCGCGGCGGCGCAGAAGAGCCAGCATCTTTTTGTGTTCATGGTGCGGGGATGAATCCGGTCGGGATGGTAATTTTACTGCACTTTTCGGCGCGTATCGCCATTTTCTAAGACGACAGGTTGGACACTTTGTTTCGCATGTCATCCCTTCTGCTCTGGGACATAGATGGAACTCTACTAAGCTCGGGCGGCGCGAGCCTCCGGGCGCTCCGGCATGCGCTGCTGCAAGTATTTGACATCACGAACTTCCCGGAAGGAGTTGAATACGCGGGGTGCACAGACCGTTGGATTGTACGCCAGATCTTTGTCC
>OCTA010002878.1_pt1 | contig 15438 bp, 12 predicted proteins | sample 1538991 | NCBI WGS metagenome assembly OCTA01 (sample SAMEA3539302, study PRJEB22396) | soil metagenome | biome: tundra; feature: field; material: soil | place: USA | collected 2010-05 | depth 0.15 m | reverse complement strand
CGCCCTACGTCGATCCCTGCACCGACTGCGTCTACCTGACCGACTTTTCGTACCGTGTCGTCCGGGGTGGCTCGTTTGGTACCGACACCGAGGACATCTTCCCGACCGCTCGAGACGGGGACCTTCCCGAGAGCCGCAACGCGTTCTACGGCCTGCGCTGCGCGAGGAGCCCCTGACCTTCGCGGTCTGGGCGCCGAGGTCTCGAGCGTCCGGCGTCAGTTGAACGGCGGCATCGGGAAGGGAGCGGTTCCGGCCGGATCGGTGTCGTCCACGCGGTGCATCTGGGTGACCAGCGGCTCGTCGAGCCAGGCCTGCAGCGTCGCGATCTGACAGACCGTCAGCGGCTTGCGCAGGTTGGCGCCGGTCTCGTCCTGCGGCGGCATCAGGCGGGATTTCGAGCAGCTCGGTGGATCGGCGGCGTCGATGACCGCGATGACCACTTCGAAACGTTTGGGCGTGGGCGCGCTCGGGCACGAAGACGGGTGGGCGCCCGCCGTTATCCAGTCATACGCGTGGTCGTATCCGCCGTTGGCGACGGTGGACGACGGATCGATGACGTGGCAGCCGCTGCCGCCGCCGCAGGTCGTGATCAGAAACGGCTGCACGTCTTTCTGAAAGCTGACCGTCGCCGGCAGGTTGCAGTCGTTACCGCCGCCGCTGCCGCCCTTGCCTGTGGCCCGGGCCCCTCCGCCGGAGCCAGCGGTTGATCCACCGCTGCCGGCGCTGCCACCACTACCGGCGAGCGATCCCCCATTGCCGCCGTTGCCACCGCTGCCAAACGATCCGCCGTTGCTGCGCCCACCGCCGCCGGCGCTTCCACCGCTCCCCGCGACCGAACCGCCCGACCCCGCCTCACCGGCGACACCACCGGAGCCCCGCGCGCCGGCGACGCCGCCCATCGAGCCACCGCCGCCCGAGGTGCCGCCCGTCGACGCCAAACCTGCCGCTCCGCCCGAGCCAGCGATGGACGCGCCGCCGACCGAACCAGCCGCATCGCCCGTGCCGCCTGCGCCACCCTTGACCGAATTGCTGGGAGAGGGCGTTCCCCCGCAGGCGCCCCAAAGCGTACCGACCACACCGACCACGCCGAGCGCCCGAAGGTGCGATCGGCCGCGTGCGCCCTCAAGGCGCCGCATTGACGTTGCCCAGAACGAACACGTAGTCCTGATAGTCGCCGTTGCCGGCTTCTTCCACCGCCAGCAAGTACTGCTGCGCGATGTTGGTGCCAATTGCGTTCTTGAGCGGATATGCCTTAAAGCGATGGATCCCACCCGCGGGCACGTTCAAGGAGTCTTGGCTGTAGTCGTAGTCGCCGTTGACGACGTTTCCGCCCTCGTTGAATTTCTCGGTCTTCTGGTCTGAATAGACCCAAATCCCGAAGGCCGCGGCGCCCGGATCGAACGTCGTCGCGCTGCCCGTCTGCAACGGCGGATAGACCATCCGGGCCTTGTCCGACGTCTGCGCATCCGTGCTCATCGCCATCGTTCCGACGGTGTTGAGCGTGGTCGAGCTGGTCGCGGGGTACCATCCGTAGGGTAGTGCGCCCACCGGAGAGAACCGCGCCACGACGGTAAGCGTCACCATCCCCGAGCCGGCCTTGGTGAAATGCGGCGCCGCCACCTCGTCGGTACCGCTCTCGATGCCGGGCAGGTTGGCCGCCATCATCGAGGTGTTCGGGTTCCAGTTGTTCTGCGCCTGGCCCACGTCGAGCTTGTAGCCGAGCGCGATCAGGATTTGGCCCAGCGTCGGCTCATAGTTGTCTTGGATGAGGACCAGTCCGTAAACCGTCGCTTGCGTCGAGCCGGAGCCCGAGGTGGCGGACAAGCTGGCCGTCAGCAGCGTCGACCCCAGATCTTTGTTCGCCGGAGCGGCCGGGAGATTCGACCGGGTGGTCGACAGCTGAACCGTGACCGACAGATCCGCGCCGGCACCGAGCGTCGCCGGAAACGCCGGCGGATTGACGATCTGGAATAACGCCGCGCCGGCAATGGCCTGGCTGGTGGCCTGAACCGGCATGCCGCTCGGCCCAAGCGTGAGCTGGGCCTGACCGCCGATGCTGAGGCCGGTGATTTGCACCGCGGCCTGACCGCCGTTGTGGAGGCTGATTACCGAGGTCGCGCCTGGCGTGGTCGTGCCGCGGACGCCGGTCACTATGACGCGATCGGCGCTGAAGGCCAGCGCGCCCGCGGCCGTACCCGTACCGCCCGTGCCGCCCGCGCCGCTGCCGCCCGCGCCGCTGCCGCCGCTGCCGGCTTTGCCGGCTCCCCCGATCCCGCCGAAGCCCCCCGTCGCCGCGCCACCGGTGGAACCGCCGCTGCCGCTGGGCCCGCCCGAACCGCCGACGGGACCACTGCCACCGGTGCTACCCCCAGCGCTGCCCGACGTGCCCGCGACGCCGCCCATTCCAGCAACGGATCCACCAGCACTGCCGCCATCGCCCGGCGCCGAGGTCGTTCCCGCCGCGCCGCCGTGACCGAGACTGCCGGCCTGTCCCCCGCTGGATCCGCCCGAGCCGCCCGTCGTCGAACCGCCGCCCGACGTCCCGCATCCAACCACGACGGCCAGAGTCTGCGCAGTGACAGCCAGCCAGGCCAATCGGATACGTGTCGGCGGTGCCGATTTTTGTTGGGCGGTGACCATCGGCGAAGTTGACCGGACGCGGCGCGAACGCCGTCCCTAGAGCAGGCCTCCCGTTATAAGGGCCAGCCAACGTCCCATTGGTGCGCCGATCGCACAAAACCTGGCCTGCCGGACGACCGAGCTAGAACGTGCCGACCTCTGACGAAAGCTCCGACGCCCGCGTAATCTTTGTGTAAGTCAGCGCGATGCTTGAGGTTGTTCGTTATAGTCGCCGAAGTTTAAATCGCTTCAGCTCGCACAGCCGCCTCGCCGCGCCCGCGGTTTTGTGTTTCCTGGTGAGACCTTAGTGCACCAGTCTGGACTTTGTCGGCCCTAATATAAATCACGGCGCCTTCGCGGAACAGGCGGATCTGTTGACGGTATTCTTGAAGGCGCGGTCTCTGGGCTTCGAATTCAAGGAGGCCATCGCGCAAATGGCAAAACTACGTTGCAATCGCCAAACCTCCCTCATCACTTGGAGATCAGACCCATAGCGACCGCCGTCATCGCGGTGACAGGCTTGGTTCCGCTCTCTCAGGATCAGGTTGCGTTGCGACTCGCGCTAGTGCTTGGAGAAAGCATGCCGGACGATACCTTCTTGAGAGCGGCCGACAAGGGGCGACTTACCAGTGGTGCGCAGATCCAGACGCAGGTGCAGCGAGCGCTGGCGGATCCACGCGCGGCCAATGGCGCGGAGGCCCTCAGCTCCGACCGCGTCATCGCTACCGGCGTTCGGGCAACGACCACACCTTGGACAGCCTCGGTGACCAATCTGCACAACGGCGGGCAAGACGGTCGTGCCAGCCACGGGTGTTGCTATTGGCGAAACGATCTTCTGATGCGTTACACAGTTCGTCGTGGGACGGCCGGCCTTCGCTCGACATTCGCCTTGGGGCTGATCATTGGAACGGCCATGCTGGGCTCGATCGCTTGCTCGAGCGGAGCGAGCCAACCGGGCGGAACAGGGGGCACGGCGCAGGCGGGCGGCGGTCCTGGGAGCGGTGGTTCGGCCGGGACAGCCGCGTCGGGAACGGGTGGCGTCACCAGCTCGGGATCGGGCGGCGTTGGCACTGGCGGCACGGTCTCCCAGGGGTCGGGTGGCGCGGCAGCCTCGGGCGCCGGAGGAATGGGAGCAGGCGCAGGAACGGGAACGGGCGGCCTTGCGGCGTCCGGCGGCTCGGCCGGGACGGGAAATTCCGCGGGAGGCTCCTCGGCCGGGGGCGGGCCTGCCGGCTCCGGAGGTGGCGCGGCCGGCGCGACTGGAGCGGGCGGCGCGGTCGCCGGCGGCGCTGGGACCGGGGGAGCGGCTGGCGGCCCGCCGATCGTCGACCTCTTCAACGGCACGGATCTCACCGGCTTCAATGTCTACATGGCGACCTCTACAAATAACAATTCGGCGAGCACGCTCCTCGCGACGGCCGCCGCGGTCCTGGTCTTCAAGCCCGAGAACGGAACGATCCACGTTTACCCCGACCAGGCGGATCAGTCGATCCAGGTTCACTATCTGATGCAAACGGTCGCGTCGTACAGCAAATACAATCTGTGGTGGGATTACAAATGGGGCACCAAGAAATTCGCGCTCGACTCCACGGGTAAGGGGCTGAATCTGACCTCATACCCGCGTGATGCTGGATTGGTCTGGCAGATCCACGGCGACAAGACCAAGGTCTGGCCATCGGCCATCGAGTTTCAGAATAAGTGGGGCTCGACCGGAGATATCTTTGTTCTTTATGCGGAGTGTAAGTGTCTCGCGGTGCCCGGCAGCAACCCGCTTCAATTCGCGGAGGCCGCCAACGGCGGAGTCGCGATGACCGTCACGGGTGGGTTGACTCAGGTCATGCGCAGCGGCAATTTTGAAATGCCGGGCGTGGGTGCGGACGCCTCAACCGGCGTGGGATCGGACTGGAACACGTGTCTTCTACAGGTCGATGCCGGCGTCGCTACCTACACCGTCAACGGACACATCGTGAACAGGACTCTAGGGGTCATGGACTCGACCGGGACCCCGGTCACTTCAGGGCCGATGGCCTGGCAAGCTGAACAGGCCGAAGTTTACTACCGCAACCTTCGCATCCAGGTTCTTCCATGAGGTTTTTCATGACGAGCTCACATGGCCCTAATAGTTCGCGTAGCCCTAATAAGACGACTCTCGTCCGCGCCTTGTTGGTCACCGTCACCCTCTTGGGTCTCGGCGTCGCGACGATAGCCTGTACGCCCGCGAGCCCTCCGGATACCACGACCGGCACGGGAAATGGCGGCAGCTCGTCTGGCGCTTCAACCGGTGCGGGGACGGGCGGGTCGGCAACGTCGCTTGGCGGCTCCGTTGGGTCTGGCTCGGGCGGCGTCATGGCGTCTGGAGGCTCGATCGGCGAGGGGACAGGCGGCGCGGTGGGCTCTGGCTCCGGAGGATCGACCGCTGGCGGCTCCGGCGGTTCAACGGTCGGCGGTTCGGGCGGATCGAGCGCGGGCGGTTCGGTCGGAACCGGGGGCTCTCAAACGGGGGGCTCGGGAGCGGGCGGCGCGGTGGGCTCGGGTGGCGCGGGCGGCTCCGGCGGCGCGACGGCGGCAACCGGGTGCAACTGGGTTCACAATACGACGACTGACCTGTGGTCGTTCGCCACCCCGGCGGCGGCCGACAAGATCGTCCTTTTCGACGGCACGACCCTCGCTGGTTGGCACAAAGAGGACATGCCCGGTACACCGATCACGTGGATGCTGGTTGCCGGTGGAGCGATGCAGGTGGTGCCCTCGGGAACGGGACAAGCCACCGAAGTCCAGAGCGACATGAAGTTCAGCGACCTGTGCGTTCACGTCGAATACATGACCCCCGTGTTCCCCTCCACGACCACGGACGTCCAGAAACAGGGCAACAGCGGCGTCTATTTGAAGAGCGCTTACGAGATGCAGATTCTCGACACGTCTAAGTTGCCGCCTCTCATTGATGGCTGCGGCGCCGTCTACAAGGTTTCGCCGCCCTTGGTGGTTGCGTGCTACCAATATTTGATCTGGAATACGTACGAGATCGAGTTCCAGGGATCGGTGTGGGACACGACGGGCAAGAAGACCAAGGACGCCGTCATGGTGCGGGTGGCCCTCAACGGCAAGCTCGTTCAGCTGAACGTGGATCTGAATCCGCCCGGAGGGTTCACGCAAGCGGGGATAGCCGATGCCCCGGGCCCGCAGCCGCTTGGGCTTCAGGACCACCTCGACCTGGTGCAATTCAGGAATATCTGGGCGACCATTCCCAAATACTAGAGGCTCCTCGCGCTGCGCCGGCTTTGGCCGAGGCGGTCGAGACGTCAAATGACGGATCGCCTTGACGGGTTGGCCCCGGCGCGAAGATACTCCCGGCGACCTTCAACCCAAAGGGCCCTCAATGGCAAAGAGACCAGTTGTGACCTCCTCGGTTCTGGCGGGTATTGCCTGCTCAATCACCTTTGCCCTGACGGTTGGGTGCCAGAAGGCGCAGCCCCCCGAGGTTGCCTCCGCGCCCGCGACGCCCGCGCCCGCGGCGAAGCAGTCGCTCACCATCTGGTGGGCCCAGTGGGCGCCCGCCGATGGGTTGCAAGAGCTGGCCAGCGCCTTCGCCCAGAAGGAGAATGTCGAGGTCAAGGTCCACCAGATCCCGTGGGCCAATTTTCAGGATCAGGTGTTCCAGGAGTTCGGCAAGAGCCAGACCGCGTTCGACATCGTGGTCGGCGACAGCCAATGGTTGGGACGAGCCGCGACCAAGGGGCTCTACGTCGACTTGACGGGCTGGCTTCCGTCGGCGGTCGACATCAAGACTTTGCACCCCGTCGCGGTCCGATACCTGGCGGAGTACCCCACGGGCTCCGCGCACTACTACGGGGCGCCGGCCGAGACCGATGCCATGGGATGGGCGTACCGCAAAGACTGGTTCGAGGATCCGGCTGAAAAGGCGGCCTTCAAGAAGAAGTACAAGAAGGAGCTCGCAGTTCCGCGCACGTGGGACGAGCTCAAGACCATCGCCGAGTTCTTCACGCGGCCCGAGAAGAAGCGTTATGGGAACGTCCTGGTCACGGGTCGCGGTTACGACGACATCGTCATGGGATTCGAGCAGGTGCTGTACGCGTTCGGCGGCTCTTGGGGCGACGCGAAGACGCTGAAGGTCAAGGGGGGGCTCGATTCTCCGGATGCCGTCAAGGCCCTGGACTTCTTCAAGGGCCTGCTCAAGTACGCGCCGCCCGGGGGCAGCAAGCTCGGCTACGGGGAGGCGCTGGAGCCGTTCGTCAACAACTCATCCGCCATGCTGATGAACTACTTTGCCTTCTTCCCGGACCTGGCCAAGAAGATGTCCGGCAAGGTCGGGTTCTTCGCGATGCCCAAACAAGGGGATCGCCGGTTTTCGAGCCTGGGAGGCCAGGGATTTTCGCTCTCAACCAAGGTGCCGGCTGCGCAGCAGGAACTGGCGAAGAAGTTCATCGCCTGGTTCCTGCAGCTCGATACCCAGAAACAATGGGTGCAAAAGCCGGGCGGATTCACCGCGAACGCGGAGATCTTGAAGAGCGACGAATTCAAGAGGGCGAGCCCGTACAACGCCGCGTTCGCGGAGTCGCTCGACATCGCCACGGACTTCTGGAACCTGCCGGTCTACAACGAGCTCATCGCCGCCACCGCGCAACAGCTCGGCGAGGCCCTCGACGGCAAGAAGTCCTCGAAAGATGCTCTCACCGCGATGGCGGCCGAGCACGAAAGGATCTTCCAGCAAGCCACGCCGTAGGCGGCGGCGGATGGGCGAGGTGGCAACGTGGCAACGTGGCAAGGATGAGCCGCAAGGAGGACCGCGCAAGGCCTGGACCGGCGCAGTCGCGCCTTTTGGGCTGGGGATTCGTGACGCCGGCGCTGATCCTGCTTCTGGCCATGAACCTCTTTCCGCTCGTCTTCAACATCTATCTGAGCTTCACCAACGCCGATCTGTCGGGTGGGGCTGTCCGGAATATCGGCGGGCACAACTACACCGTGCTGTTCAACGAAGCGCGCTACGCGAACGCCTTGACGCTGACGGCGCTGTTCGTGTTGCTGTCCATCTCCATCGAATTGATCCTGGGATTCGGATTGGCGCTGGCCCTGCGCGATCACGTGCCCGGTAAGCCCGTCATCCTGACGATCTTGCTGATTCCAATGATGCTTTGCCCGGTGGTGCTTTCGCTGTTCTGGAACCTCATTTTGAACGGAAATTACGGCGTGTTGAACCAGTTGCTGGCGTTTCTGCACCTGCCTCAACCTCAATGGTTGACCGACGACGATTTGAAGCTGGTGTCGATCTTGCTGGTCGACGTGTGGATGTGGACGCCGTTCATGATGCTGATTTCATTGGCCGGGCTGAATGCCATTCCGAAGTACATCTACGAGGCGGCCGAGATCGACCGCGCCAGTCGCTGGATGGTCTTTCGAACCATCACCCTGCCGATGTGCGCGCCCCTGCTGGGGCTCGCGGTGCTCCTGCGGGCGACCGACGCGCTCAAACAGTTCGACCTGGTCATGGCCATCACCGGCCCCAACGACGCGTCGACTCAGACGCTGTCGGCGGGCATCTATCAAGTGGTGTTTCGCGACTACAAAGTCGGCCTTGGCTCCGCTTATGGCGTCGTGATCCTGGTGGCGGTCATCGCCGTCGCAACGATCTTCGTACGCTACATCGATAGCCTCAATCGGCGGCAAGGAAAGGTCGAGGCGTAAGCGCCGTGAGACTTCTGCGCGCGGTCGTCATCCTGTCGTACTTCGTGATGGCCACGCTTCCCCTGGCGTGGCTCGCGCTGACGTCGGTCAAGACCTACGACGACACGATCAGCGCCCACGCGAAGTTCATCCCCTGGGCGGAAGCTGGTACCCGGGGCGCCGAGCAAACGGCGGAGTCGGTTCGGTTCGCGCCCACGCTCGACGCCTACCGCAAGCTATCCAAGTCGGTGGCGGGAACGCCTCACGATTTTTATCATTACCTGGGCAACAGCATAATCATCGGTGTCCTGTCGACGTTGGCGGCGGTGTGCCTCGGAACCATCTGCGCCTACGGATTTTCGCGGTTCAAGATTCCAGGCAGCAAGGACTGGTTGTTCTTCATCCTGTCGACCCGCTTCTTGCCGCCGCTCGCGGTGGTGGTGCCCGTGCTGGTGATGTACCGTTGGTTTGGCCTCGAGAATACGCACGTTGGCCTGGTCGTGCTTTACACCAGCTTCAACCTCTCGTTGGCGGTGTGGCTGATGAAGGGCTTCGTGGACGAGATCCCGCGCGCGTTCGAGGAGGCGGCCTTGGTCGACGGATATTCACGGCTGCGGACCTTCGTGCGCGTCATCGTTCCTCAGGCGGCGACCGGAATGGCGGTAACGGGCGTGTTTTGCCTGATCTCATCGTGGAACGAATTTGGTTTTGCCATGACCCTCAATAACTACGAGGCCAGGACCGTGCCCGTCTACTTTGCCGGGCTGCAAGGCAACATCGAGGGCGTTCCCTGGCCGCAGATTGCCGCAGGAATGATGATTTTCGTGGCGCCCATCGTGCTGTTCACGGTATTGGTGCGCCGACACCTATTGCGCGGAGTCACGTTTGGGACCATCAAACAGTAACCCCGCCAGCCGCTTCATCATCGCTCTCGATCGGGTGGCCATCGGCGGGCTCGTGTCGGGCTTGGCGCTGTACGTGATGCCCCTCTGGCGGGAAGGGCGCCTCCGCTGGGCGCTGTGGCTGACGCTGGTCTCGACCGTGCTTCATGTCTACACGTCCCACAAGAGGAGCACGTGAGCTTTCTGGTGCTCGAAGGCCTGCAAAAAACCTATGGCGACGGGACGCACGCCGTACGCGGGATCGATCTGTCGATCGAAAGGGGGGAGCTGATTGTCCTGCTCGGCCCGTCGGGCTGCGGGAAGACCACCACGCTGCGCATGATCGCAGGGCTGGAGCTGGCCACCGGTGGCTCCATCCGATTGGACGGCAACGACGTCACGCGATTGCGCCCATCGCGACGCGACGTCGGGATGGTGTTCCAGTTCTATGCGCTCTACCCGCACCTCACCGTCCGCGAGAACATCGGCTTTCCCCTGCGCGCCGGGGCGGTCGCGCCTTCCGAGATACGCAGCCGGGTCGACGCGGTTGCGGCGCGAATGGATCTCGTGAGGCTTCTGGAGAGCTACCCCAAGCAGCTGTCGGGCGGAGATCAACAGAAGGTGTCGCTGGCGCGGGCCATCGTCCGCCGCCCCGCGGTCTACCTGATGGACGAGCCGCTCGGGACGCTGGATGCCGACCAGCGGTTGGCCATGCGCGAGCTCATTCGCGCCGAGCAGCTGGCCTCGAAGGTGACAACCATCTACGTGACCCACGATCAGGAAGAGGCGATGAGCCTCGCCGACCGGATCGTGGTCATGGAGGGAGGACGGATTCGTCAGGTGGGCACCCCCGCCGAGGTCTACGATCAGCCCGCCGATCTGTTCGTGGCCACGTTCGTCGGCAGCCCGGGCATGAACTTCATCCGCGGCGAGGTGGCCGGTGGGTCGGACCATTCGATGTTCGTCTCTGAGGCCGGGCGGATCAGCATCGACATTCCACGCCCCGCCCGTTTTGGTCAGGCCACACTGGGGATCCGCTGCGAACACGTTTACGAAGATCCCGCCGGCTCCATCGTCGGCAGCGTCCTGACCGAGGAGTACCTCGGCAACGCGAGCAACGTCCACGTGGAGACCGAGGTGGGACGCCTCATCGTGCGCGCCACGGGGGCATCGAGGCGCAGGCGGGGCTCCGAGATGCGCTTGCGACTGGATCCGAGTCAGATCTCCGTGTTCGACGCGGCGACGGAGCAACGTCTGTGAGCTCACGCGCTCTCGTCGGCGCCAGCGGGGAAGTGGACGACGTCGCGGACCTCGCGTCGGGGGCTTCGCCGGCCACCGCGGCCGCGCCATTCCTGAGCATTCGCGGCCTATCGAAGCGCCTCGGCCGTACGCAGGCGTTGCTCGGTATCGGCATGGAGGCGCACGCCGATGAGCTGCTGGTGGTGCTCGGACCCACCGGGGCGGGCAAGACGACCTTACTGCGAACGATCGCCGGACTGGAGCAGCCCGACACCGGAACCATCATGATGGCCGGGCACGATGTGACGGCCAGCGATCCGGCCGAGCGCGACGTGGCCCTCGTGTTCCAGAACTTTTCCTTGTATCCGCGCTGGACCGTCAGGCGGAATTTGGAGTTTCCACTGCGCGCCCCGGGCCGGAACATCCCCGAGGCGGAGATTCAACGCCGAATCGGCTGGGCCGCCGAGCTGTTGAAGATGTCGCGCTTCCTCGATCGCGAGGCCTCGCGCCTGTCGGGGGGCGAGATGCAGCGGGTGGCGATCGGCCGCGCCATCGTGCGCCGTCCCCTCCTGTTCTTGATGGACGAGCCGCTGACCAACCTGGACGCGAAGTTGCGGGAGGCGTTGCGGGTGGAGCTGGTCGAGCTGCGCCGGGAGCTGAAGACACCGATGGTGTTTGTCACCCACGACCAGGCCGAGGCTCTCTCGATGGCCGATCGAATCGTCGTGCTGTCCGAGGGGCACATCCTTCAAACCGGGACCCCGCGCGAGATCTACGAGCGACCCGCGTCGCCGGTTGTCGCCTTGCAGCTGGGCCAGCCCGCCATCAACCTGCTGCGCGTCCGGCGCGTGGAAGGCCATTGGGTCGCCGCGGACGCGACCCCCCTCATGCCCGCCGATGCGGCGGGACCGAACGACCGGCTGCTCGGTATTCGCCCCGAGGACATCGAGCCCCAAGGTCCCGCGACGCAAAGCGATCGCGCGGGTGGGCCGTCCGAGGCGTTGGTCAAGGTCGTCGAGTACATCGGCCCGACCACGACGCTCCTGTGCGAATGGGCAGGCGCTCACGTTCACATCGTGATTCCGCGGCGCGGGACGATTCGCCCCGGGGATCGCATTCGTCCGCGCATCAACGCCGCCCGCGCCGTGCTGTTCGACGTTGACCCTGACTCGTCGAGAGGAGGTTTCACATGACCACCCGTGCCTTCCAACCAAAGTTCATGAAGATGAGCGTGCTTACCGCCGCGCTGCAGGAGTTGACGCCGCGCTCTGTCCGCGACGCGGACCCCGACCGGGCCATCGAGGACTGGCTGGAGTTTTCGCGCGAGATGGACTGTCCCAATATTCAGATATCGGCAGCGCTCCATCCGATGGAGGCAGACGTCCCACCTGAGACGATGCTGGATCCCGTGGCCAACACGCTCGATCTGCGCAAGCCGTTCGACCAGGCGCGCGCGAAGCGGGTGCTGGCCGCCATGGAAGCGACGCGCGTGGGCGTCACGGATATCGCGTTCTTCGACAACTTGTTGCATGACGACAACGACCTGCGGAAGAAGAAGCACGCGTTCGTGGTGCGGATGCTCGATGCCGCGGCGGCATTGGGGCTGAAGGCCGTCTGCGGTTTCGTCGGCCGCAACCAGAAGCTGTCGATGGACGGCAACCTGGTCTTCTTCGAGGAGGTGTTCGTTCCCCTGTTGAAGGAGGCGAAGGCGCGTGGCATCGAATATCGGGTCGAGCAGTGCCCCATGCCCGGATGGACCATCGGCGACAATTTTCACAACAACATCGGGTACACCCCGGCCTTGTGGATCGCGCTGCACCGCATCTGCGAAAAACACGGCGTCGGCGATCAGCTCCGCGTCCACTACGATCCGTCGCACGCGATCCTGATGGGCCAGGACACGCGATCGATATTTCAGTACCTCAAGGACAGCGGGTACGATTTCATCGTCGGCGGCTTCCACGTCAAGGGTCAGGTCATCGATCCGAAGGGTGTGGCGGCCTGGGGGTATGGCGGACAGACCGTGGAGCGGGGCGACTGGAAGAACGGCCAGCCCTCACCGAATCCCGCAGATCACGGCAACGCATGGAAGAAGCAGACCGTGCTGTGCGAGCACGAGCTGCCCGGAACGGCCAAGCACGATCCGCTCGGCTATCTGCAGAACCGAACGGTCGACTGGCTGGATCACCAGCTCGCCGCGCGTGAATTGCTGAAGCTGGACGTCGCCAACACCGCGCTGGTCATCGAGCACGAGTACCCGCGCGCCCGCATCCAGGACAAGGCGCGTCTGAAACCCATCTTGCAGGGGTCGATTGCGTTCGCGCGCAAGATTGACGAGGCCGCCGCTTGCATGTACGCGCTTCATCACGAGGTGCTTCCGGCGCAGGACATTCCGGTCCAGGGCCGCGGGCGCGTCCCTTATTGGACCTAGCACTTAGGAGTCGGCTCAGATGCCAAAGCAAAAACTCAACGTTGCACTCATCGGCTACGACTTCATGGGCCGGGCTCACTCGAACGCGTGGCGTCAGGTGGCCCACTTCTTCAAGGACGTCCCCTTCGAGCCCGTGCTCAAGGTGCTGGTGGGCCGCACCGAAGCCAAGGTGGCCGAGGCGAGCGACCGCCTGGGATTCGATGAATACGCGACCCGTTGGCAGGATGTCGTGGCGCGCAAGGACATCGACGTCGTCGACATCTGCACGCCGGGCGATTCTCATGCGGAGATCGCCATTGCCGCTGCCGAGGCGCAAAAGGCGATCCTGTGTGAAAAGCCTCTGGCCAACAGCCTGGTCGATGCGGAACGGATGCTGGCCGCTGTCCAGAAGGCCGGGGTCATCCACATGTTGTGCCACAACTACCGCCGCTGCCCGGCGGTGGGTCTGGCCAAGCAAATCATCGACGAAGGACAGATCGGCGACATCCACCATTATCGCGGCGTCTATCTGCAGGACTGGATCGTCGATCCGACTTTCCCGCGCGTGTGGCGGCTGGAAAAGTCACGCGCGGGGTCTGGATCGCTCGGCGACATCCTGTCGCACACGATGGACCTGTCGCGGTATCTGGTGGGTGAGCCGGTCGAGGTGTCGGGGTTGCTCACCACCTTTGTGTCCGAGCGACCGTTGCCCGACGAACCAAACAAACGCGGCAAGGTCGACGTCGACGATGCCGCCCAAGCGCTGGTCAAGTTCGCGAACGGGGCCGTCGGCTACTACGAGGGGACGCGTTTCGCGCCCGGCCGAAAGAACTACAACCGTCTCGAGATCAACGGATCCAAGGGCAGCATCGTTTGGGACCTGGAACGACTGAACGAGCTCGAGGTCTACGTAGAGAGTGGACCGCAGAGCGGGTTCCGTACCATCTCCGTTACCGACGGCAAGCACCCCTACATGGCCGCCTGGTGGCCGCCCGGCCACATCATTGGGTACGAGCACTCCTTCACCCACACGATCTACGACTTCATCCGAGCCGTCGCCGACCGGAAGCAGCCGCGGCCCAACTTCCAGGACGGCCTCCAGAATCAACGTGTGCTCGACGCCATCGAGCGCTCGGCAAGCACGGGGCAATGGCAGAGAATCAGCGAAAGGAAAACCGGATGACGCGCGAAACGAAAGCGACCGTCGCTGCTCTTGGCTTGGCCCTGGCAACGCACCTCATCGGATCGCGCTCCGCGATCGCCGAGATACCGCTGGGGCAATACGACGGCTGGCGGCTGAGCACCGATGGTCGCGTGAACGCCTTCCTCAGCGTGGCGGAAGGCACGGGACTTCCGGCCAACGAACCCGACAATCCGGGTGCGGGCACACCCGACTACGCGGACTCAAACAACAATCTCCACGCGATGCGAATCCGCAACGGTTTCTTGATGAGCGTTCTGGGTTTCACCGGCCAGAAGGAGATCAGTCCAAATTTCAAGGTGACGACGCGGATCTCATTGTGGATGGATATAACGGGCAGTCGAACGAAGAACAACCCGGCGGAGATCGATCCGAGAGAGCTGTACCTGAAGCTCGAAGGCCCGTGGGGCAGCTTCCTGGGCGGCAGCGACATGGCGTTATTCGGTCGCGGGGCCACCCTCATGGACGCGCGGATCGCGCACGACTACGGCCTCGGATATCCGTGTGGCGTTGAGTATGCCTCGGGCGGTGGGTGCGGCATGGTTGCTTTCGGCGAGCCTTTCCCGGGTTTCGAGCCCGGTTTCGTTTATGCGACCCCGAGTCTCGGCGGCCTCCAGATCTCCCTTGGAGCGTACGATCCCGCGACGATCGCCAATGCCCAGTTGAATCGGGCGCCGCTGCCCAGGTTTGAGGGAGAGGTGAAGTTCGAGCTCAAAGACATGATTCGCGTCTTCGCGAGCGGTTTTTGGCAGGTACTGGAAGGCACGGTCCCGGACACCACCACCGGGACCCTCGTGGAGAGGAACCTCCACACCAATGCCTGGGGCGTTCAGGGAGGCGTGATGGTGGCTCTTGGGCCCGTGATGCTGGGCGGTGCCGCTTACGAGGGCGCCGGTTTCAGTCCCATCACCTACGTCGACGAGAGCGTAATCGCCGCCGACAGCACCGGCGTGCTGCGCGACTCCCAGGGCGCATTTGGACTCGGGGCCATCTTGATCAACGCCTTCCACGTGAAGATTGCGGGTGGTGCGGGCGTTTGGCACCTCGACAAGAACAAGAACGACGGCGGCATCATGAACTCCGGAAATCCAACGAACCCGCAATTGATCAAAGAGAACCTGGGGGAGACCGTGGGGCTCTACCAGACCACCGGGCCCGTGCACTTCGCTCTCGAGTACTTTCGCGCGCAGTCGACCTGGTACGACTATGGCGTGGCAAGCGCGTCCGATCCGACGATGATCCTCGCCGTGACGCCCAAGCAGGTCGTGAACTTCATAAATGCCGGCATGACCGTGGTTTGGTGACGGCAGGATTCCGACTTCGTGGCTTTCGGCGTTGTGGCTCGCGTTCCTCATTTCGATCGGCGGTAGCTCGAAAGGCACTTCGGGGGACGGACCGGAACTGAATCG
>OCTA010002876.1_pt1 | contig 15442 bp, 15 predicted proteins | sample 1538991 | NCBI WGS metagenome assembly OCTA01 (sample SAMEA3539302, study PRJEB22396) | soil metagenome | biome: tundra; feature: field; material: soil | place: USA | collected 2010-05 | depth 0.15 m | reverse complement strand
GAATCGATTGGCGCGACCGATCATCACGTGCGTCTCGTCGTAAGCGCGAACGGCACGGTCGTCGGTGTGGTCGGCGCGATCCTCGGTTTCATCGTGGGCTTCGCCGGTTGGTTGGCGTATCGTCCGAGCTTCGAACAGAGCGCGCATCACGTCATCGGTGTGTTCGCACTTCCGTGGACCGTCGTATTCGTCGCCATGGTCCTCGCCGTCCTCGCCGCGTATTTCGCGGCGTCTCGTCCTGCACGTGCCGTGACGAAGGTGCCGATCGTCCACGCGTTGTCCGGTCGACCGGCCCCGCCTCGTCAGATCCATCGGTCCGCGATCCCGGGCATCGTGATCCTGGTCGGGGCATTCTTGTTGCTCGGTTATTCCGGTGGAACCGGTGGCGGCAACGGCAGTGGTGGAGCACCCGAACTCATTCTCGGGCTCGTCCTCTTGATGCCCGGATTGATCCTGCTCGCGCCATTCTTGTTGTCCTTGACCCAACGAGTCGGCCGTCGAGCGCCGATAGCGACGCGTCTCGCACTGCGCGATCTCGCGCGGTATCGGGCTCGATCGGGTTCAGCGCTTGCGGCGATCAGTATCGGCGTGCTTATCTCGGTCATCGTGGTGCTCGCGGTAGCGTCGCGCGGCAACGTCCTGGACTACGCGGGACCCAATCTCGCCTCGAACCAACTCGCCCTCCACACGGGCTTCCCGCCTCAGGGCCAGATCATTGTCCATCGCAACGCGAAGGGTCAGTTGGTCCGGGTCCGGCACCACAAAACGGAGACCGCAACTCCGACGCAACTCGCCGCCAGTGCCGAACAAATCGCGAAGGGACTTGACGCGCAACTCATCCCACTCGAGTCACCCAATGCTGGACTGAACGGCACCGAGGGCGGTCGCAACTGGAGCGGGCAGATCTACGTCGCGACGCCCCAGTTGTTGCGGGCCTTCGGTATAAAGGAGTCCGAGATCAACCCGAACGCGGATGTCTTGAGCATGCGTCCGGGTCTTTCTGGTTTCTCGGGTCTCGTCTTCAACTACGGGACCAATAGCAAACAAGCGGGCGGTCCCAGCGCTCCCGGAGGCAACTCGGGCCCGAGTTGTTCGCCCGCCAATGGCTGCCTCGCGCACCCGGTGATTCAGGACATCAGTGCACTTCCGGGTGGCACTTCGGCACCGAACACGGTTATCACGGAACATGCCATGAAGGAGTTTCACATCACCGCGGTCACCTCCGACTGGCTCGTGGTGGGAAGTCAAACCTTTACCGCGGCTCAGATCAGTAGTGCGCAGCTCACCGCGTCGACGCAGCAGCTCCAAGTTGAGTCGAGGAACGACATTCCCTCAACGTCGACCGTCACGAACTGGGCGACGCTCTTCGGGATCATCATCGCGCTCGGCGTCCTGGCGATGTCGGTCGGTCTCGTGCGAAGCGAAACCTCGAGCGATCTGCGAACGTTGGCGGCGACGGGAGCGTCGAGTTACACGCGTCGCACGTTGACCGCAGTGACGGCGGGTGCGCTCGGCTTTCTCGGCGCACTCTTGGGCGTGGTGGGTGGTTACGTCGCCATGATCGGTTGGCTGCGGAGTAACTCGTTGAACGGAGGAATCTCGGCTCTTGGCAACGTCCCCTTCGGTGACATCGTGCTCATACTCTTTGGCATGCCGGCACTTGCCGCAGTTGTGGGATGGCTCTTCGCAAGTCGGGAGCCTGCAGTTTTGGGCCGTCAGCCAATCGAGTAACGACGAATCGTCGCCGCGATCACAAATAATTGCTTCTTCTTGACGAACGCAGTATTTGGCTGAGCGACCGTTGGAAAGTCGTGCAAACCTTGACGCATGAGGATAATGGCCGTACAATGGCCGTACGAGAAAAAGAGGAGCCGACGTGAGCACGTCTGCGAGAGCAAGAGACAAGCGCCTCGAAGTGAGGACCACGCTCGAAGAGCGGAAACTCATTGACCGAGCCGTCGATGTTGTCGGGACTGACTTGACCTCCTTCGTGATCACCAACTTGCTGGATGCGTCACGTCAGGTCCTGGCCGATCGCGATCACTTTGTCCTTACAAGCGAAGCCGCCCGGCAATGGGACGAGATCAACGAGTTGCCCGCTCGAGAACTCTCGGGTCTGCGACGTCTCATGGATCGTCCATCACCCTTTAGCGAGTGACGTCGCCGTATCGGGCGCCCCGGCAGATCACGTCGAGTGACGACGTCGATGAGTTCATTTGTCGATCGTCGGAACAAACGCAGTGGCTACGTCGCTACGCGCTCCAGTCGTCATCGATGGGCACAACTCGAGTGTTCGTCGTCACTCAGCATTTGGACAACTCGGTCGTTGCTTACTACGCCTGGTGCATGGCGCAACTCGAACTCGCGGCCGCTCCCACCCGACTTCGAAAGGGAGCTGGTCGATATCCGCAACCAGTGGCGCTCTTAGCGCGACTCGGAGTTCACACTGAGCACGAGGGGAGAGGACTCGGCACGGCGTTGCTGGTCGACGCAATTACTCGTTTCGTTGCGATGAGCGTCGACATCGGTTGTCGAGGACTGTTGATACACGCCGAGAGTAACGAGGCTCGCAATTTCTATCTTCATCACATTCCCGAGCTCGATGAGAGTCCCACGGACGAACTTCACCTCGTACTGCTCTTGAAAGACGCCAAACGAACGATGCTCGGAAAGTAGCTTTCGGGACTGTCAATGCTGACTCGTTACAAGACGGCGGAATCGATCGCGGTCCTTGTGGACTGGGTTCAAAGACTGCCCGCCCCCGGCTTCAGGCCAAGGACGTTTCGCAGACCGAGGGTCGACTTCGTTATGTGAGGTTTCAACGCACCGAGCGAGCGCGACCGAACCGCGCCGCTCATGACTCCGGCCCCGTAGGCGACGTCGTCGGCGACGCCGAGCGGAATGTCGACGACGCGAACCCGCGTCGATCGCCAGCGATACGCCGTTCCCACGAGGAACAACGTCAAAGCGCGGCGGCGAAGCTTGGGGTGCAAAGCACTCAGCAGAATCAAGATTCCGAAGGTGCGGACTACCGCGCGCGCCATAAGGGGACCGGCACGAACCATGCCGCGTCCGACGAGCTCGCCCGCGACTTTGTCGGCGTTGTCCGTCGTAGTGAGCATTCGCTCGCGTAGTTGATCGCGGGCGGCGGCAATGATGCGAAGACCGACCATCGGCTTTCCGACGAAGGCACTCGTCCACGCGAGAAGCGTCCAGGTGTCGGCGCGGAAGGGTGCGAGTCGTGTGCCGTGTCGTTTCGCGAGCTCGCTCGAGGACTGACCGTAGCGGATGCGCTGGCTCCACCAACCGCGCCACGAGTCCCTCGCATGGTGCGTCACGACGACGTCGGCGACGTATCGAACGAGCCAACCGTGATCGTGGAGGCGCCACACGAGGTCGACGTCCTCCCCGTAACGCAAGGATTCGTCGAAGCCGTCGCCGAAACTGCTCCGTCGTACCAGCAAGCAGGCACTCGGCACGAAGTGGACGACCGAATTGGGAATCACCAGTGCACTGCGATCTCCCATGTCCAAAGGACTGAATCGTTCTTCGAAGTGGTCGCGCAGCGACGGGCCGCGGTCGCCGCGAATGCGCGGTGCGACGGCCCCTTCGAGGGGATCGTTGAAGTGCGCCTGCAACCGCGCGAGAACGTCGAGTGCGTTGTCGAAGGTGACGTCGACATCGATGAACCACAGCAGCGGTCGTGACGTCGCGCGCGCTCCGGCGTTTCGCGCGCTGCCCGGTCCTCGGTTCTCGTCCAAGCGCACCACGTCGACACCGAAACGTTGCGCGCAGTTCGCGACGGCCAGCGCATCGCTCGAGGCGTCGTCGACGATTGTCACGTGAAGTCCCCGCAGTGATTCGAGCAATACGCTCAACGACTCGACGTCGTCGCGAATCGGCACCACGACGTCGACGTCGTCGGTGCTCGCGGTGCTTCGGAAAAGCGGATGGAGGAGTCCCTGTTGCACGAGCGTGCGCGCGAATCGCTCTTCACCGACTTGGACTTCGTTGCCGCGCACCCATCGTTCGGCGACCGCTCGAGAGCCGCCCGGCAGACGCAAGAGACGCCACGGTGATCCGCCGGTGAGGAGGTCGCGGTCGAGGAACTTCGCATTTTCGTCGAGGATCACCTTCGTCCCCGTCGGGATCGGGACCTCGACCGGGAGCGGGGCCAGGGGGAGAAGTTGGCTCACGGGAGGAGTCTGGCACGATTTGGTCTGGCGACGGCTGTCGCAGGGGTCAGAATGGGGATGTCCGAGGAGGAACGATGTCGACCGAAACCCTGATCGAAGAGCCGGTTGTCGAGACCGAAGAGAGCGAGGAGCTTCTCGTTGAAGAGGTCTCCATCGACGGACTCTGCGGCGTCTACTAAAGGTGTCGACTTCAGTAGTCCACGCCTTTGACGCGTCCGCGCCCTGGGCTTTGAACGAACAGGTTTCGTTGCGCGACGAGTCCTTCGGCGCCTTGGCGTACCACCACGGGACCCGCCGCCTCGTGTTTCTCAAATCGCGCGAGCTCGTCGAACTCGTTCGCCGCATTTCGGAGTTCGAAAGTGTCGACGCTGCGCTGGACGACCTTGTCCCCGAGGGCCAACGCGATCGTTACCTGGCGGCACTCACGTCGCTCGCGCGCTCGGAGATCGTCCGTGTGCGCTGAGACATTGCGCGATCGCTTCGAACGGGGCCTCGCCGCGCCGATCTGTCTCACGTGGGAACTCACCTACGCCTGCAACCTCGCGTGCACGCACTGTCTCTCTTCCTCGGGCCGGCGTGACCCCAATGAGTTGAGCACCACGGAAGCCAAGGCGTTGATCGATGAAATCGCGGCGATGCAGATCTTCTACATCAACATCGGCGGTGGTGAACCGATGATCCGCCGCGACTTCTTCGAACTCATCGAGCACGCGGTCAACCAGCACGTCGGTGTGAAATTCTCCACGAACGGGACTCGGATCGACGAAACGGCGGCGCGCCGGCTCGCGAACATCGACTATCTGGACATCCAGGTCTCGATCGACGGAGTCGACGCGACGACCAACGACCGAATTCGCGGCGCGGGGAGTTACGACAGCGCCCGTCGGGCGATGGACAACCTGCAGGCCGCCGACTTCGGACAGTTCAAGATCTCGGTCGTCATGACCCGCGACTCGATCGAACAGCTCGACGAATTCGAGCCCCTCGCCGCGCACTACGGCGCGGAACTTCGCCTCACGCGACTGCGCCCCTCGGGCCGGGGCGTCGACGTGTGGGAGACACTGCACCCGACGCTCGAGCAGAACCGACGACTGTATAAATGGCTCCTCGAGCGTCCGAACGTGTTGACCGGCGACTCGTTCTTCCACCTCTCGGCGTTGGGCGAACCACTCTCGGGACTGAACCTCTGCGGTGCGGGGCGCGTGGTCTGTCTCATCGACCCCGTGGGCGACGTCTACGCCTGTCCGTTCGTGATCCACGAGGAGTTCCGGGCCGGCAACGTTCGCGCGGCGGGCTTTCGAGACGTGTGGCAACACAGCGACCTGTTTCGCACACTTCGCGAACCGGGCAACGCCGGAGCGTGCACGTCGTGCGGCTCCTACGACGCGTGTCGCGGCGGATGCATGGCGGCGAAGTTCTTCACGGGACTCGAGATGAGCGACCCGGACCCGGAGTGCGTGTTCGGCCACGGCGAGCGCGCGCTCGCCGCCAAGAAGGTGACGCTTCGCCCGACGCCGTCGCCTGATCACTCGCGAAGGGTCCCCGTCGCGATCTCGGTGCGCTGACTCGGGCCGAAATCGAACCCTCGTATAAAGTCGCACTGAGTCGGGAACGGGGATGTGATGGCGAGCAAGTGGTTCGAGTCGGTGGCCGTCGCCCAGCGTCGGGCGCAGAAGCGCCTGCCCAAGTCCGTCTACGCAGCCCTCATCGCCGGAAGCGAAAAGGGACTCTCGTCGAGGGACAACTTGGAGTCCTTCGACCAACTGGGCTTCGCGCCCCACGTCGCCGGCAACAAGCGCGAGCGCACGATGGCGACGACGGTCATGGGCCAGTCGGTTTCGATGCCGGTCTTGATTTCGCCGACCGGTGTGCAAGCGGTCCACCCGGACGGCGAAGTGGCGGTCGCTAAGGCCGCGGCCAATCGCGGCGTCGCGATGGGGCTGAGTTCCTTCGCCAGCCGCTCCATCGAAGAGGTGTGCGCCGTGAACGCTCAGGTCCTCTTCCAGATGTACTGGTCGGGGGATCGCGACACGATGCTGTCGCGTCTGGCTCGGGCCCGTGAGGCCGGCGCCAAGGGCATCATCCTCACGCTCGACTGGTCATTCGCCAACGGACGTGACTGGGGCAGTCCCTGGATCCCCGACAAGATCGGTTTGAAGGCGGTCGTGAAACTCGCTCCGGAAGTGGTGATGCGCCCGCGCTGGTTCTGGTCCTTCGCCAAGACCGGTCACATGCCTGGTCTGTTGACACCGAACATGGCCAAGCCCGGCGAGAAGCCCCCGACGTTCTTTGGCGCGTACTACGAATGGATGCAGAGTCCGCTGCCCGACTGGGACGACGTGGCGTGGCTGCGCTCGAACTGGGACGGACCGTTCATGGTGAAGGGCGTCAGTCGTGTCGACGACGCCAAGCGCGTCGTGGACCTCGGCGCCACCGCGCTGTCCGTCTCCAATCACGGGGGCAACAACCTCGACGGGACGCCGGCGCCGATCCGCGCGTTGCCGGCCGTCGTCGACGCCGTCGGGGACCAGATCGAGGTCCTGCTCGACGGCGGTGTTCGCCGCGGCGGTGACGTCGTCAAAGCCCTGGCGCTCGGCGCGCGCGCCGTGATGATCGGCCGGGCCTACTTGTGGGGGCTCGCCGCCGAAGGCCAAGCCGGTGTCGAGAACGTGCTCGACGTTCTGCGCGGCGGCATCGACTCGGCACTGCTCGCGCTCGGCAAGTCCGACGTCAGCGAACTCTCGCGAAGTGACGTCGTCGCACCCGAGGACTTCTTTCGGCGGTTGGGTCCGTGAGTCGCGTCGCCATCGTCACCGGAGCCGCGCGCGGTATCGGCGCCGCCACCGTCGACGCGCTGGTCAATGACGGTTACCGGGTGATCGCGGTCGATCGTTGTCGTGACATTCCCGAGGTCCCGTACGCGCTGGCGACGTCGGCGGACCTGGACGGCGTCGTGGCGCGCCACGGCGACTCGGTGTTGGGACTCGTGGGCGACGTGCGCAGCGCCACGGACATGCAACTCGCCGTCGAGACCGCGACGCGCCACTTCGGACGACTCGACGCCGCCGTCGCGTGCGCCGGCGTCGTGGCCGGCGGTGCACCGATCTGGGAGTTGAGCGACGCCGCGTGGGACGCGGTGTGGTCGGTGAACGTGCTCGGCACGCGGCGGTTGATTGAAGCCGCGGTCCCGACCTTGATCGCGAACGGCCCGGACGCGCACGGACGTGTCGTCGCCGTCGCGTCGGCCGCTGGGCGAACCGGCCTCTACCATTTGGCGGCCTATTCGGCCGCGAAGCACGCGGTCGTCGGACTGATCCGCGGCACGGCGATGGACCTGGCGCCCTACGGCGTGACCGCGAACGCCATCAGCCCCGGTTCGACGCGCACGGCGCTGCTCGACGCGTCGGCGAAGGTCTATGAACTCGACAGCGCCGAAGCGTTCGCCCAGCAACAGCCCATCGGTCGACTCATCGAACCGGTTGAGGTCGCCTCGGCGATCACGTGGCTCTGCTCGCCGGCCGCGTCAGCCATCACCGGCGCTGACGTCGCCGTCGATGGCGGCATGACCGTCGGCTGAGCGACGTCGACTTCGCGTCGCGACGTGCGCAGCCGCCGGACTACGGAAGTGGATGAGCCTGGAAGAACGCCCACATCAACGAATTCGCGTTGACGAGACTCGACTGGGGACCGAGCAGGAACGTGTCCGACGACGGCACTTTCGGACCGCCGGGCCACTCGTGACCTTCGCCGTTGATCTCGTACAGCCCAATTTGTGCTCCGTTCGAGCAACCGTCATAGACCGTCTCCTCGACGCCGTTCACCGGCGTCGAATGCGCGACTGACGTGCAGTGATCCTGGCTCGACCAATCCTTGGCCGCGGTGGTGACCGAATAGGTCCAGTACTTCTGGCCGTGTCCGGCGAAGGGATCGACGGGGTCGGCGGAGCCGTGGAACGAGATGACCGGCACGGCCCTCGTTGTCGGGCAGGGCTTCGGGCGACGCAACCCGCTCACCGGTGCGACCGCGGCGAAGAGCGCCGAGTCGTCACAGGCCAACTGGCTCGTCATGCGGGCGCCACCGGAGAATCCGGTCGCGTAGACCTCCTTGGGATTGACGCAGTACCGGGACTCCAAGATGCCCACCAGTGAGGTCAGGAACTTCACGTCGTTGGCTGACTTCGGTGGGACGGGACGGCCGCCGTAGAGGGGCACGCCGGGAATGTTCCAGTCGTAGCCGCTGCCGTCGGGGATGAGTCCTTGGGGATAGGCAACGATGAAGCCGTCTTCGTTGGCGGCGGCGTCCATCTTCGTGAACTTCTGTTGCGTCGCGGCTGTGCTGCCGCTGCCGTGCAGGTTAAGGACTACAGCGAGGGGAGTGGCGCCGGTGGAACCCTTGGGCACGTGCACGATGACCGTTCTCGAGAAGCCGTTCACCTCGAGTGACAGGGTCGTCGAACTGGGTGAGGTCGACGTGCAGCCGGACGTCGTCGCCGCGGCGACCGTCGTTGTCGTGGCGCCGAAGGGGACGACACCGAGGGCGATGAGACCGACACCCACCGTCAGTGGCGATGTCCTGAACGCTTTGATCCCGACCTTCGCGATTCGTCCCATTTGTCACCTCTCGACACCGAATCAAGACAACTCGAATCATATGCAACTGTGTTGCCTAAATGCTAGGGTAGTGGCGTGATGCCTGATCCGCCGGGACAATTGCTCTTCGGCGACCTCCTCGCCCTGGCCCGAGCACGGTGGATTCGAGCGATGGCCGTGCGACTCGAAGCACTCGGGTTCGACGATTACCGACGGAGTGACGCGTTGGTGCTGCGCGGGCTTCGACGAGGGGAGGTGCCGCTCGGGAGCCTGAGTGCGACGTTGGGTCTCACGCGCCAGGGCGCGCGAAAGGTAGTCAGCGGATTGGTTGAACGTGGCTATGCCCACGTGGTCGTGTCCAGCGAGGACTCTCGTTGTCGCTTCGTCCAATTGACGCCCACGGGGCGCGTCTACGCCGGCGCCGTCGTGTCGACGTTGCGTGCGTTGCACGACGAGGTCGTCGCCGGTGTCGACGCGGATGACGTGGCGGGAGCGTACTCGGTGCTCGAATTCGTGAAGGGCGGATTCGGCGTTTCGTCGACACCACGAATCTTCGACGTCGCTACGAACGGTGAATCTTGAAGATCGACGCGCCCGAGGTCGAGAGGTCCCTTTGACTGGTCGTCGTAACGAGCTCGTAGTAGCCGGTCTGAGCATCGGAAGGAATTCTCAGTATCAAGGTCGTGACCGAACTTGAACGGTTCGACACTCGAACGGGTTCTGCAACGGCCACGAAAGATCCCCTGTTTACGCTGAGCGATCCTGATCTCGTCGCTGACTTGATGGCTTCGGGACTGGCGAAGGAATTCGAAAGGTACGCGGTCAGTGTGATCGTCCTTGCCGGATATGTTCCGGACGATGCTTCGACGGGCGTCCACGACAGGTGCACGATCTCGCCGGGACGATAGACCGCGTTGGGGTTGAAACCTGTGCAGCAGTTGAAACTGAAGGTTGCTCTCGTTGACGTCGGGGTACCCGAATTGTGTGAGTCGACGTAGTCACGAAGGAGGACCACGGCGCCGATCAAGATGGCGATCAAGATGGCGATGACGACGAGTTGACCGATCGTGTCACCGACTGAGCGCTTCGGCGTGCCATCCATGAGCCCACGATAGGTCGTGTCGAGTGAACTTTTGGTCGGCCCGTGGCGCGGATGAAGTATGGTCGAAGGTGCCTCGCGGCAGCGAAGTTGGTGAGATTCCAACGCTGTCCCGCAACTGTAAGTGGTCGTGCATTTCGACCATGTAGCCAGGTCGCCTTCCGCGAGGAGATGTGAAAGACAGCTCTCGAGGTAAGGAGCGGTCGTTCGGATATCCATCCGTCGCCCAACCCACTTCGACGGAAAGGAGATATCCATGTTCAGGTCCCTTCGGTTGGCTCTCGCGCTCTTCTTGAGTGCGCTCGCCCTTCCCCTCATCACCGCGAGCGTCGCCGACGCGTCGGCGAAACCGAGTTGTGTCGTGTCGCTCTCGCCGACCGCCACGGAGACGCTCTTCGCCATTGGCGCCGGGCCCCAGGTGCAGGCGGTCGACAAGGATTCGGACTATCCGACCACCGGTCTGCCCACCAAGCGCATCGATTCACTCAATCCAAGTGTCGAAGCCGTGATTGGCATCTGCAAAACCACGGCGGCCCATTCGGCCAAGCCCGATTTGGTCATCATTTCCTACGACGCCAACCAAATCAAGGAGAAGCTCACGGCAGTCGGCGTAAAGGTCATCGAACAAGAGCCTCCGCTCAACCTGGCTGGCGCACTCGACCAGATCAGGCGGCTGGGTGCACTCACCGGCCACGTGACAAAGGCCGACGCACTCGCCGCGTCGATCAAGACGACGATCGCCCAGGACATCGCCTCGGTGCCGAAGCACCCGGGAAAGACCCTCACCGCGTACTACGAGCTCGACACGACGTACTACTCGTTGACGAGTTCCACGTTCGTGGGATTACTCTTGAAGTCCCTCGGCGTGGTCAACATCGCCGACGCGCAGAACACCACGGCCGACGCCGGGTACCCGCAGTTGAGCGCCGAATACATCCTCAGCGCGGATCCCAAGATGATCTTCCTCGCTGACACGATCTGCTGCAAGGTGTCGGCGGCGACCGTCGCCAAGCGGCCCGGTTTTTCGAAGGTCGTCGCGGTCAAAGACGGCGAAGTGATCGGACTCAACGACAGCGTCGCGTCGCGCTGGGGCCCGCGACTGAGTCTGCTCATGAATCAGCTCACGGCGTCGGTGAAGGGTGCGCTGAAGAACCCCAAGCTCTGGAAGTAGAGCGTTGACCAATCCGCCCACGAGAAGTCGGGTCGCAGTCGTCGCGGCCGGCACCGTCGTCGCGCTCGTCGTCGCGATCGTGTGCGGATTGGTCATCGGTCCGACGTCCATAGGCACGTGGCGCATCGTGGGCGACACGCTCGCGCACGTCGGCATCGGCCACAACACCCTGACGCCGCTGCAATCGACCATCGTCTGGCAGTACCGAGCTCCGCGGATGGTGATCGGACTGCTGGCTGGTTCGATGTTGGCGGTCGCGGGCGGGACCTATCAAGGTGTCTTTCGTAATCCGCTGGCCGATCCCTACCTACTCGGCGTCGCCTCCGGCGCGGGACTCGGCGCCACGTTCGCGATCATCGACATCAGTCACGGCACCGGCACGCCCGCCTGGACGCCACTGCTCGCCTTCGTCGGCGCGCTCGGTGCGGTCACCGTGACGTGGTTGATCGGCGGACGGAGTTTGCGGTCGAATACCGCGACGTTGATACTCGCCGGCGTGGCGGTGGCGTCGCTGCTCACAAGCGCCCAGACCTTCTTGCAACAGCAGTCGAGCGCTGGCTCGATCGCCCGTGTCTACATCTGGCTCCTGGGTTCGCTCGCGAGCGCCGGATGGAGCACCGTGTGGCTGGTCTTTCCCTACGTCATTGTCTGCATCATCATCTGCGTCGGTGCGGGCCGAGCGCTCGACGTGATGAGCGTCGGCGAAGATGAGTCGCGTTCGCTCGGCGTGCCGGTACGGCGCGTTCGCTTCATCGTGATCGCGGCCTCGTCACTGGGTACCGCGGCCATCGTGTCGGCCGTCGGACTTATCGGCTTCGTCGGCATCATCGTGCCGCACATCGTGCGCCTCCTCGTCGGCACGTCGTACCGGCGGATCCTTCCGATCTCCGTGATCTTCGGCGCGGCCTTCTTAGTCTTCGCCGACACGATCGCGCGCACGGTGATCGCGCCCTCGGAGCTGCCGCTCGGTGTGGTGACCGCCCTCATCGGGGCACCGGTCTTCGTGATCATCCTCAGCCTCCGTCGACCGGTGGCGATATGAGCTCGGTCGAAGTGAAGGATCTGAGTGTACGCGCCGGCTCGAAGGTGCTGGTCTCGAAGGTGACCCTGAGCATCGATCCCGGCACGTGGTGCACGATCATCGGCCCCAACGGGGCCGGTAAGACCACGTTGGTCGAGACGATCGCCGGGCTTCGCCGGGCGTCGCACGGAACCGTCTCGATCCTCGGCCAGGAAATCGCCGCGATGAACGAACGAGAGCGAGCGCTGCGCGTCGCACTGGTCCCGCAGCACCCGGTCGTGCCCAGTGGCATGAGCGTCTATGACTACGTCGCACTCGGACGCGTCGCCCATCACGGACTGTTCCACTCGGCGAGCGCTCGCGATCGCACGGTCGTCGAATCGGTCCTCGAGCGACTCTCCCTGATCGAGTTCCGTGAACGCGACGTGGCGACCCTCTCGGGCGGCGAACGACAGCGAATGGTCCTCGCGAGGGCGTTGACGCAGTCGACGATGGTCGTCGTGCTGGACGAGCCCACCACGGGACTGGACTTGCGCCACCAGATGGACTTGTTGGAGCTGTTGAAGAGCGAAGTCCACGAGTGCGGCCTCACGATCATCGCGACGTTGCACGACCTCACCTTGGCCGGTCAGTTCGCCGATCGCCTCGTACTGCTGGACAAGGGCGAAGTCGTGCTCGACGGCCCCGCCGCGCAGGTGATTCGCAGCGACGAATTAGCCCGGCGCTACGGTATGACGCTGCGCGTCGTCGACGTCGACGGATCCGACGTGGTCGTGCCGGTTCGTCGCTGAGCGAACGTGAACGCCTGGTGAACCTATTTCAATGGAACTATCCAATCCCTTAGACTTGTCACAATCAACGAAGGGAACCACGTGCGACGCACGCGAATCGTAGCCACCATCGGTCCGTCCTCGGAGAGCGACGAGGTCCTGAAGGAACTCGCCGTGGCTGGTGTCGACGTCTTTCGACTCTCCTTCGCGCACGGGGACATCCCTTCGGGCATCGCGCGCCTCCGACGCCTGAGGGACCTGGTGCCCGATCGCGCCATCATGGTCGACATCCCGGGTCCCAAGATCCGGGCCGGCTCCTTCGGCACCTCTCCGGTGTCGCTCACCGTGGGCGACGAAGTCGAGTTGAGTGAAGGTTTCGACGAGTCGTCGTCCGCGACGCACATCGTCGTGGAGCGCCTCCACGTCCTGGCCCAACTCAGTGTGGGCGACCTGATCCATATCGGTGACGGTGGGGTCTCGCTCCTGGTCGAGAAGACCGGTTCCAAAGCCCGTGCCCGGGTCACGTCCGGCGGGTCGGTCCAGGGAAAGCCGGGGCTCTCGCTGCCGTCTTCGTTGCTGAACGACCGCCTACCGACCGACGACGACCGGGCACGCTTAGAGGCGCTGCGCGGCGAGTCCTTCGAGATCCTCGCGGTGTCCTTCGTGCGATCGGCCTTCGACATGGTCTCGGTCCGCACGGCGCTCTCGCGAGACGACGTCATGATGATGGCCAAGATCGAGACCGGCGAAGGCGTCGAGAATCTGGATGAGATCATCACGGTCTCGGACGCCATCATGGTCGCGCGCGGGGACCTCGGCGTGCGAATGCCGATCGAAGAGGTCCCGCACCTCCAAAAGGAGATCGTTCGCCACGGCGTGCGCTACGCCCGTCCGGTCGTCGTGGCCACCCAGATGCTCGAGTCGATGACGCACTCCCAAGTCCCGACGCGCGCCGAAGTGACCGACGTCGCCAACGCGGTGCTCGACGGAGCCAGTGCAGTCATGTTGAGCGGTGAAACCGCGATCGGCGACGATCCGGTCGCCGTCGTGACCACGATGGACCGCATCGTGCGACGGGCCGAAGAGTATTTCGACTACGCGGGATGGGGCTCGGATCTTGGCGTCCAACAGGTTGGCGCGGGAACTCGCTCGACCCGCGTCACCGCGGCCATCACCGGCGCCGCGTGGCGCGCCGCGATGGAGGAGCAGGCGGTCGCCATCGTCGCGTGCACGCGTTCGGGCATGACCGCTCGCGCCATCTCTCGCTTTCGACCACCCATGCCCATCGTCGCGATCACGCCCAGTGACGCGACCGCGCGCCAACTGCACTCCTCGTGGGGTGTGCAGGAGATCTACGTCTCACCGGCCCAGGACATCGATGAACTGTGTGAAGTGGCGGTCACGCGACTCAAGCAGTCGGGTACGGCCAAGAGCGGCGACCCGGTCGTCATCATGGCCGGTTCAGCCTCGGGCGGCGCGCAGGTCACCGACACCGTGCGCATGCTCATCGTTCCCTAGCCCTTCAAATCTCGAAGCGTTGTTCGAGCACGGGTTCGTGTTCGAACGACGACTGCGCCACGTCACCACGCCGGGCGTTCCTTCAACTTTGCGTAAGAAAACCTCGAAGACGACATCCGATTTGAGTGGTGGTGACGAATAGACCTCAGTGCCGCAAGCACCGAGGCTGACGTTGGACCAAGGAAAGCCAACGAAGCCTCCGAACGGTCCCACGATCGTGGGTCGACAAGGAGGAGTGGCAATGCAGGACATCTCTCGGAGGGGCTTCTTGAAAGTCGCTCGCAACGGAATCGCCGCGGCGGGACTCGTCGCCGTCGCCCCGACGGCGTTGGCCGCTACCGCCGGGGCCGCGATCAAACCCAAGGCATCGAAGCCAACACCCACGGTTCGACCGGTCTCCTCGAAGGAGAACCTCGTGATCCACGTACCAAATCCCAGTACGGGCGAGATCCACTTCATGGTCGGCACTCGAGAAGTCGTACGACACGACCGCGCCCTCGTCGCGCGACTCGTGCGCGACGTCAGCTGATCCAAGCAGTAATCGCGTTTCCTTAACTGTCCACTCTCACTCTTCAGAAAGGCCTACCTAATGTCGTCCCACTCAGAAGCACCGGAAATCTCCAAGGACCCCGTCGCCGACAGCACGGACCTCTACGCCTTCATCAGCCCCGACAGCCCGAACACGGTGACGCTGATCGCGAACTACATCCCCCGCCAACAGCCCGCCGGTGGCCCGAACTTCTTCGAGTTCGGCGACGACGTGCTCTACGAGATCCACGTGGACAACAACGGTGACGGCGAGGCTGACGTCACGTTCCAGTTCCGCTTCGAGACGGTCCTCACCGACACCGGCGCCAACGACACGTTCTTGTACAACACGGGTCAGATCATGTCGCTGAGTGACGCCACGTGGAACCGAAAGCAGTTCTATTCGGTGACTCGCAAGCACAACGGCTCGTCGAAGGTCCTCGCCAGCGGCCTCGCCTGCCCGCCGTGCAACGTTGGCATCAACTCGATCCCGAACTACGCGGCGTTGACGAGCCAGGCTATCCACCCGATTGGCACGACCACGGTCTTC
>OCTA010002875.1_pt1 | contig 15444 bp, 16 predicted proteins | sample 1538991 | NCBI WGS metagenome assembly OCTA01 (sample SAMEA3539302, study PRJEB22396) | soil metagenome | biome: tundra; feature: field; material: soil | place: USA | collected 2010-05 | depth 0.15 m | reverse complement strand
GATGTCGCTTTCAAGCCCCGGCGGCACAAAGGCGGCGGCGACAGGTTCCAACTCGAGAACGGCTTTGCGGCGGCCGCGGCGCGGCGCGGCGTCCGGTTCCAACATGGGCGCGGGGCTGTCGGCGAACTCGTCGTCCGCGACTACGCGCCGGCGAATAGGGAGCACGCTGCTGAGTTGGAGCGCCACGCCGCGCGAAAAGCCATCCACGGAGAAGCTGGAAATCAGGTACAGGGCGATCAGCAGAACCGCTCCCAGCAGCAGCAAGGTGCCGGCCTGATTCAAATATCGCAATAGGGTGGTGGAGACCAACAACCCGGCCGCGCCGCCGATTTGAAAAGAGCCGCGCCAATCGAAGGATGGGCCGCCGAGCGCGAGCAAGCCGCTGACGGCAACGGCGGCAAGGCCGTATCCGAAGCCGCGCGCGATGGGCGGTCCGACGGGCTGCAGCCGCAGCGACCGCCAGCCGGCGACGAGCAGCACGAATGGCAGAAGCCATAGCGCGAGGCCGAACGATTGGTAGCCGAAGTCGGCGATGGAGGCGCCCACTCGTCCAATGGCGTTGTGTGGGGGATCGGCCGGGGCAGCCGTGTTCCAGCTCGGATCGGCCGGATCGAATGTAAGCAGGGACAGCACCAGCGCGATCGAGGCGACGAGGCACAGCAGCCCAATCACCTCCCGGACGCGCGGGAGCCTCGCCAGAGACGCAATTCTCATGCCGCTTTACCGGCGGAAGAGAGCTAGAGCGATTATTAGTATACCAAGCACGACGCGGTATAAAACAAAAATCCGCATTGTGTGGTGGCGCAAAAAACGCATCAGGAATGCGACCACCACGGTTCCGGTCAGCGCGCTGACCAGGAAGCCGACGATAAAAGCGGTGTGCATCCGGGGCGGGATCCCGCCCGCCTTGTGCAGTTTGTATGCGGTCATCGCGGCCGCGCCAGCGATGGCGGGCGTCGAAAGCAGAAACGAGAAGCGCGCGGCGGAGGCCCGATCATAGCCGCGGGACAACCCGGCGGAGATGGTAATGCCGCTGCGCGAGACGCCGGGAATGAGCGCCACGGCCTGGGCGAGGCCGATGTAGATGGAGTCCCACAAGCCGATGTGGCGGATGCCCCGGTGCTGCCGGGCCACGTATTCCGCCCACCACATCAGCAGCGCGACGGCGATGAGCATCGGGCCGTAAATGAGCGGCTGGCGCAGTGTCGTTTCGGCGGCATTGTGCAAGAACAATCCCGCGATCACAGCCGGCACCGTGGCGGCTACGAGGAGCCACAGCAGCAGAGGATTGGCATCCAGGTCCGGATCGCCGCCGGAGCGAAGTCCGAAACCGTGCGCCAGAACGCGCCACCAGTCGCGGCAGAAGTAGATAAGAACGGCGAACAGAGTACCGAGATGCAGCGCGATATCGAACGACAACCCCGGATCCTCCCAGCGGAAGAGCCAGGGAAACAGGTCCAGATGCGCCGAACTGCTGACCGGTAGGAATTCAGTGAGTCCTTGAACCAAGGCCAGGATCACGGCCTGATAGAGCGGGTAGGGAAACATTGGGTCAATGTAGGTCATAATAGCCTACTCGTCCTCTGGAAGAGGGACCAGCGCCAGGATCGCGGCCATGGCCGAGCGCAGCGGGCAACGACTCGGCATGGGAGGGCGCCGCCGGGAACTGCGCAGCCGTGGGCGGCGCGATGAGCAGGCTGCCGAAAAAGGACTCGATGGGACCGCCCCCTCTCGGTCACGGCCTAGTAAGCAGCGCCCAGCACAGGAGAATGCATTCGGGCCGCGCACGCCAGCAAGCGGTCTTGACTGCCCGTGGCAGAAATGCCAAAACCGCTAGTTTTGACGATTTCCCGTTTCTACCACAGGCCGTTAGGCTTTCTTCCGCAGCCTGTTGGGCGGGCGGCGTGCGCAGGCCGGTCCGAAGCCGGGCTACGATGAGTTATTGATTATGCGGATCGGAATTCTGATTTCAATTCTGCTCGCGGCCGGCGTTATCACCGCAACGGCACAGCGGCGCCAGGCGCCTACCGCGCCCGGCAAGTTCGACTATTACTTACTGAGCCTCTCGTGGTCGCCGCAGTACTGCACCGACATGGGAGACGACCCGCAGGATCCGCAATGCGCCCCGGGGCGGCGCTACGGTTTCGTGGTGCACGGCCTGTGGCCGCAGAACCAGGATGGCAACAATCCGCGCACGTGTTCGCCGGCGCCCCGAATGGATCCGCAGACAGCGAATTCGATGCTCGACGTGATGCCCAGCGAGCAACTGATCGTGCATGAGTGGGGTTCCCATGGGACCTGTAGCGGACTCGCGCCCGGGGACTTCTTCAAGCTGACGCGCGCGGCGTTCGAGAAGCTGAAGATCCCGGCGAAGTATCAGCGGCCAGGCGCCAACCTGACGGTCCCCGTGCCGCAGTTCCGGCAATTGCTGGTGGAGGCGAACCCCGGGCTGAAGCCCGAAGACTTCACCATCTACTGCGACGACACATATCTGCGCGAAGTGCGCGTGTGCCTCGATAAGAGCCTGAATTTCCGGGCCTGCGGGACCCGGGTCCGCGACGCCTGCCGCATCGATACGATGCTTCTGCGCGCCGTGAAATAGGCGTCAGGGTGGGAGCAGAGCTCGGCGGCACCAGTGGTAGGATCAAAGTGTCCACCTTTGTCGGGGCGTAGCGCAGCCTGGTAGCGCACCTGCCTTGGGCGCAGGGGGTCGGGCGTTCAAATCGCCCCGCCCCGACCAATAGAATTAGTGAGATACGGCCCTCATTCCGAGGGCCGAGAATTCACTGTAGATAGAATCGTAGCTGTCGTTTCCCTCCAGATTCAGCACGAGAAATGCCGCTGGGTTCCGCTGCTGTCTTGGGCGCAGGGGATCGGGCGTTCAAATCGCCCAGCCCCGACCAATAGAATCAAATAGATAGCTGCTGTTTTCGCCGCGTACAGAAGGCCGCTGCAGATAATTCCGTAGTTGCGAGAATCCTCAAGACCCCACCCACGGATTTCGACGACTGGAGGTCAAACGACCATCCAACAGAATGCTGGAGGACCGAGTCCTGTCTCGTCCCCACATCCTTTTCGCCCAGTTGCGAATCGTCTGGACGACCCTGGGACTTCCTTGATAGACGATTTTATGGCCGCCGGGGTCCGTATAAAATTTGCAGAGGCCTCAGCCCTAAGGTGCATCACCTGAACTGGGCTCGATGGGCCATCAATTCAGAATTGACAGTCCCGACCATTCAAATCCAATACATCGAGCCGTCCTCCTAGCTCAAGAGATCCACAAGGATCAGCGCTGGACGTCCTCCGCGTCCGGGTCATAGGACCCGGAATCTCGGTATTGGAGGTACGCCGCCACCACGGTCCTCATCGTCCGTTCCCCAGCGGCACACCTCGCCGCACATAGACCCTCACAACGGCCTTCTCTTGTCAGCGTTCCCGGGTGTAGAATAACGAGCTAAATACCGAGCGATGAGCAAACATCTGGATCTCCGTCCGATTAGGTCGACACGTGCTACCGCAGGAGATCCGCCGCTCGCGTCGGGTCTCCTCGGCGCCCACCAGCCTGTCAAGGCCCTACTTGACGACATTCTCGATGCTCTCAAGGCGGCACGTGCTGAACGAGGCGTGCCCCTGTTCGTCCTTGGCGCCGGCGTGTCCAACGGCGTTGTACCAACTCTGTCAGAAATTGCACAATGGCTCCATCGTGAACTTTCAGACCTGAACATCTGGGTAAAGAAAGACTGGAGGACCGATCACGCACTTTCCATTGTCTCTGGCGAGGCCACTCGGAGACAGGCCGCTGAATTCTTCACTCTCATTCAGCGGCAGGAGGAACCATATCAATCGATTTGGCGAAAGTTCTCAATAGGCTTCCTTTCTGCGGGTCTCACAGTGGGAAATTCATCGTTTCAAGGACTCTCTTCCAGCACTCCGACCCCTGCCCACCGTGTCCTAGCACAACTCCTGGCACGCCAAGAAGCACACATAATAAGCCTTAACTTCGATGGTTTGACGCGCAAAGCACTGACCGAGATCAATCAAGGTGGCCTTGTCCTACACACCGAACGGGAACTTCGAACGTATTTTTGCAGTGCTTCCCAGGTTCATTCACCGGCTTTGATAAAGATACGCGGAGACGTTCTTTACGCTCGCTGTGCTAATTCAGCCTGCTGTCTTTCAACCGAGCCCTATCCGTTAGAACGCCTCTCGCAACAGACTACACCGAAGGGAATGCCCATCTGTCCAAATTGTTCTGCTTCCGAACTGTGGTTGCAATTTGATTTTCCAGGATTACGGATCAAGGAAGAAGCTGCCTATCCAACCCTGTCCTCTGCACGTAGATTCTTGGGTCCTCGCATTTCTTCCATCGTCACAGTAGGACTAAGTGGCCGATGGGATCGATATATGCTTCATTTCCTTCTTGACCTCGCCATAGAACGACGTCTGCTGTTCATTGATGTCAACCATTCACCCTCGTCCTTTATAGATGATTTTCGCCATCTTTATTACCCATCGCTTCAACAGTGGAATACCGCCCCAACCGCGCAGGTGCCGCCTGTTTACTGTCACATCCCGCTGAAGGCAGATGAGTTCTTCGAGTTTATTAAGAAGAACTGGTATGAATAATTTTAACAGCGCTGCGTTTCTATCCAGCGACGATCTAACGTCGTCATCATACCTAAACACGTCCTCCGAAACGACGCTGCCAGCAAAGCGACATGGTGGCAACGTCTTCATAGGTGAAAAGGACTTTCGTCTCTTTATTGATAGAATTCCGTCCCAAGTCAGGGGAGACCTGATGCAAGTGTCGCAGCTTGGGCTTAAGGAGCTATGGCTAGGCAAGAGTCCAGGGAACCATAACAGATGGCATCATTCTGTTGGTTGCTTTAACGCTGGATTATTTTGGCTCGCCGTATTGGAGCAGGATGAAAGAGTCCCTAAACACTGTTTGTCTTGGCCGCTTGATTCGTGGGAAAAAGTCCGCGCAGTAGTTGGCACCGCTCTCCTGCTGCATGATTTTGGCCACCTTCCCTTCTCTCACATGATTGAAGAGGTGCTCGCCTCCATGAACTGGCTTCCTCCATCACACGTATCCGGGCTTGAGGCGACCGTCCTTACAGAGCGGCTCCAATCCGAGGCCTTCGCTTCAACCTGGAAATGGCTATCAGGGGAAATCCTCGGAAAACAGAGTCCCCGACCAGTACGCCCCAGTCAGGCGCGATGCCTTGTAGAAGCGTTGATTGTAGGGCGATACCCGGTTCCGTGGATACAAACGATTGTCAATTCCGCAATCGATGCTGACAAAATTGATTACATTCGATTCGATTCAGCGTTTCTGCACGATTGCCCGCACCCAACGAGGTCGAGGTTGCAACAAGAGAATCCGTCTCAATGGCTTGCCGAGTTCCTTAGTGAACAAGAAGTGAATCACGCCGGCTTGATTAGATTGAACGGGAGAAGCGCGGTCGCAGCTGCAGATCTCTGTAGAGAACGGATGTTCATCTCTGACCGCCTTTACCTTTCTCCGGAACTTCGCGTGGCTGAACGAATGGCCTTTGAGATCATACAGCAGTTTGTGATTAGATCTACCATGAGTTCGGAGTTCAGCAGGCGCGCGGGCATGCCATTCGGGACCGATTTCGGTTTGCGCTTTCACGCCGAGTTTTCCAACTCCGCCTGCACGCCGGGCGACGTTGGGAGAATTACATACGAGACCGTGCGCGATAACTTGCTTTACATGCTGCCTGGCACAGGGGGCCGTATGCGAGAGTTTCCTCTGCTGGTCCGAATGGCTTCGGCCATACAATCGTGCCCGGGGATCGACCCGAAATACAAGGAGTTTTTGTCCAGGTGCCTCAGTTCGCTGCAGGACCTGTGCCCTGGCGAGGTCGGCACCCCCACATCCGACCTCCGGTCTCTCGTTCGTTCTTCCCTGGTCCGAGAGCCAATTGTCTTTGCGCGATCTGAGTTCACCAAGGCGCGGGAAGTGATTCGCCAAATTCAACATTCCTACGCACGGGAAGCACTGATTGACTTGATTCGGCTTCCCAGGCTCTTGGGTGCTCCCGATCGTTGGCGCTGTGGCCCCCTCGGTTCCCTAACAACAGGTGTCGACTATACGATATTGGTCCCTGACGGACCCGTTGAAAGTTGGGGGCCAGGGAAGGTAGCGGCAACGCCTCTGACGGATGAGGCCGTTGACAGTCTAGACCGACCGTTCTGCCGAGTCATTGTCGTTGCGCCGAGCGACGCCGCTTCCTCCCGAGCGGAGTACATATGGGACCGAGTGCGATCGGCCCTCATGGAGGGAGGCGTGAAATTGGTAGAGACGAAGCGAGACATCTATGACTACCGTCGGCATTAGTTATCAGATACGACAAGACATCAGGAATGGCGGCTTTACGATTGCAGCTGCATACGCAGTTTCATACGACGACGGAGCCGGTTACATTAGAGCACCGCAAACATGGCAGTTCCTCTATCCAGCAGTTGATGGGCTTCCGCGGACCGGGACTTTTAATGCCTCTGAAATTCTTGGACTGCTTGGAGGGGCTCCGAACCGTCGCGAGGAGTTGTTGTCGGAGGCTTTTGAGAGAGCGCTTGGTGATGTCCTAACTACTTATTTCTGCGAAAGTTTGGACTTCTTTATAAAAAGCGACAGTGCATTACTGCTGGTGTCTGGCGTAGCGTTTCCAAAACTTATAGGACGAGTCTTATCACTTCGGCCACCTGAAAATGTTGCGATCGCTTGGATTTGGCCGCAGCCATTTCTCTCGTGGACAACGCAAGGGGTCACCGAAACTATATTACGGGATTCACTTCGATATGGACTCGGAGCGCAGTGGGAAGATGAACCATTGCTTCGCTCACATCAAATAACGCCGAAGTCGGGCTTCTCGCCCTTGGTTGTTCAGCAGTTGTGCCTGTGGGGCGTCTCAAAGCCTTTTGACGATTCGGTGCTTCATTTGGCGAAACAGCCAATCGAGAACTCTTTCTTGCCCCGTGAATTGGCAGTATCTCTGGGACTTTGCGAGGTTCAGATCGCCGGTCAGCAGCCCTACAGTGAATTAGTGCAGGAGGAACCATTGCGCCCGCTTCCAGAGCGCTACCCCCACGATGAATATATTCAATCCGACGAACAACGCGAAGAAAAACGCCACCTGGCTCCTCCGGGGTGGGGAGTATTGTGGAGAAAATGATTGTGTTGGATGACGTAAAGGCTGATCCAATAGAACTCGCACGACTACTCAGTCGCCAGCTATTGGATCAGTGTGGATATCAAGTTATTTCGCTGAAACGAGTTCCATTACTAGCACTTGCGAGATACTTGGGAGTTACTGTGACATTTTCGCAACAGCGAGTTCGCGGTTCTCTATGGGCAATTGATGAAGACCAACCGGATCTTTTCACGAACTACCTGGCCAAGATACGGCAGGAGGGGCTGGCTAGTCGGTTCACTCTCGCTCACGAGCTTGGTCATCGCGCCGGGCGCCTCTACTTGAATGCTTCGCAGACATCGCTGTGGAAGAGCAGTGAGTGGAAGATATTTGTTGACACATTCGCCGGCAACGTATTGCTGCCAGACGACCTACTGTTGTTGTCGCTTAGGCACCTAAGTGCGCCTTTTCACCTTCATGATTTGGTCAAGCTCAGTTGTTTGTTGGGCGCCAGCATTTCATGTTTACTTGTTCGAATGCGTCAGTTATTAGCAACTGTCACCATTGAATTTGATCAGGTGATTATTTTGGCGACTGCGGCTTTGAGTCGCCGCAGTTTAAAGGACTACGGCCCGAGGGTTCTAATTAGCCTTTCGCCGATAGGAAGTTTTATCCCTCATAATACAAGACTCGCGTCACTTGGCTCCACTTCGCTCGCAGGCATTTTTTCGAGCGCCCCTCCTTTTGTTGAGGGTACGGTGGAGGATGATATGCGAATTTGGGAATCATCTACTCGATGTGCTCGTTATATAAAACTAACATTCAAATACGTGGTGTTTTTGGCCTCGAATCAGGATAGACTGTTGCTTTCTGTTTCTCATAGGCTGCACGGATAAGGCAATTGTCACTGTGGTTATTATGCGATATAATGTAGATATATAGTGTTGCTATATAAAGGATAACAAAGGAGGTAAACAACTATGTACAACGCATTGTTGGGCACCACGGGGGATCGTGATCACACGAATGTGGAGGCATCTCATTTGACTGCGCGTGCCAATGAGATGTTCTACCCGAGATCCTGCTGGTACGACATAAGTGGTCGTGTACTGGGGTGTGGCAATCTGGAAATGCAAGATGTTTCTCGGCTGCGAGGGACTCTTGCTGAAAAGGAAATTATTGTGGTTGTCAGCGCCGCATGCCGCGCGTCGCAGGGAATAGATGAGGTATTGGGATGGTGCCCATTTCTTATCACGAAGGACAAGATTTACTTTGTCTCGAATTCTAAGGATGTTCTTAAAAATCCTTACCCACATGGAAGCATCGAGGCGTCAGTGCTTGACGTAGCCGAAGCGAAGGAGTTCTTGGCACAAGGAATCTAACCTAATACTGCGCGCTGAGTCAAAGTGAGTGGCGACGAGAGCCGGTCTTTAATAAAAGGCCGGCTCTTATTCCTTGTCTGGGACCAATCCACCATAGTCGTACTGGTCTTGCCTCCCCGGATTGAGGCTGGGAGCGGCTACTATCATATCCTGCCGGCAATTCGAAAAGCACTGAGTGGTTTTTCACGCTAGGTCAAACCCTCCTCCGGTTTCGAAGAGGTGTCCGGAAGGCGAGGTGATTCATTCAGTTGTGGGCTCATCCTAGTAGACCGGCGTTTCCATGCCAGACGGGAAACCTTGAACTCACTTGCCACTCCAACTCCCTTTATCCACAGATTCAGAGGGGCAACTGCTGCTGCTCACGTGGTTTCGGTCCCTCAGGCTCTGACTGGTACTTCTAGGCCCGGTAGGGCGGTAGCCCGAGCATCATCTTGCCAGCCTTTAGCCCCGCTTCCGCCGAATCCGCGCGAAATTCAGCAAGGGGATCATCTTCCAGCAAGTACTGGTGGGGGTAGCCAGAAACGGCGGGGAAAAGCGCTAATGCGTAGTACCACAGAGGCGGCTCGCGCCGGCCATCCGCATGCGACATCGTCACGAAGCGTCACGTGTGGAATCGAATCGCGCCTCGGTCGTCCAGGGTTTGGTGGTGCATCTTGGGATAGGCGTCAAGGCAACGGCAACCCGGAGAAATGTGCTTCCGTATTCAACAACCGCTTACTCTGTCGGATTGCGACCACAATGCCCTTGGACCGAATCAATCCGCCAAACGCAATGTTCGGCCTGCGTTATGCCAACTACTGGGCTCAGCCAAGCGGTGGCTGAGTTATAGTCATGAGGGGACCCACTTTAACAGCCATTCGACTTCCTGATCGTTGAAAGAAGAACCGTGGCAATTCAAATCACGTGTATCAATAAATCAGGTGGATATCACCAGGACCCCCACCATGCAATCAGCGACCTCGGCTGGACCAGTGACCAAACCGGGGCCACAGGCAAGAGCACCAGACTCCAGGTTTACGACTGGATCAAAAACCAAGATGGCGTTGCATATGTCACCGACCGGTATGGTAATAGAGCCAATGTTGCCACGCGAGAGCACAGCAACGGTACCAAGTATCTCCAAACCTACGCCGACCAAGTGTGGACCGACAACCTGCTTTCGTTGCCAGAGTGCCGGTGAATGAGTACAAGACTGTTATCCACTGCATGAAGCAAAGATATGCGGATGAGCCACTTTCCCCCTCCTATGCAAACTTTTGATTTTGCTAAGATGCTTCTGCCATGATCAAAGCCTCCGTGCAAACTGCTGCGGGCACAGCAGGCTTGATCTAGGAGCGAGGTTCAGGCCTCAAGCTTTTCTTGCGACTCCTGTTTGCGTTGGATGAAACTCACTAGCCGAGACAGAAGTAGGTGACAAGTTCGATGTATGTCCCGTCTCGAGCTCGGGTTCCTACCCAAGTTTATCCACAGGTTGACCGCGGCGGGGCCGCAATTCACCGTCACGCCGTCCGTCCCCTCTGTCCGCCGCCACTTCCATTCGCCATCGTGGAGCAATCGTGGAACACGCCGGTGGACCTGGCAGTTAATCAGGTGCCTCCCCCCTCCATCTCGCCCCGCCGAGTCTACTTGACAAGTTTGACCGTGCTGGTATGCTTATGTCATTAAAGAACTCTTAATCGGACTCTTAATCGGCATGAACCGCTTTACGCTCCTACTGTGTTCGTGCATTCTCCTCTCCGCCGGCTGCAGTCCACCGCCCACTCAAGTGTCGCCCTCGCGGGTACACTCCGGGGTGGCCAGTCAGGGCCCTGCCGTCGATGGGTACGAAGGGATTGCCGTCGACTTTTCGGAGATGCTGCGCATTCCAGGCAAGTACGAATGTGCAGGGACCAGCGTGACAATGCCAGACCTTGATACATCCCAAGAACAGGATGTCACATTGCGCCCATTGAACAAGGTCCTGTTCCGCACGACAGGCACTTCTCACTTTCAGTACGACGCCACGTTTAGCAAAGATTGCGCCCGCCTCTTCTATGCGGACGCACTCGATACAAACGTGCGCATCCACGTTGTCGATGTCGCCTCGGGAGCGATTTCACTATTGGTGGTACCTGATTCAGCATTTCCGGAGACGTTGGTGCTGAGGCTCGGCGTCGATAACCCCCAAGCGTATTTCCCTACTCTAAGCTGGCTCTACTCGATAGATCAAGACCACCTACTGCTGAGTTTCAACAATCCAAACACCGGTGGAGACGCGTTCACCAACCAAACCAGCCAAGCCATATATGATTTAACAACTCACGTGCTAACGTTTGTCGCCGAGGGCGGAGGTTCCCCACCACTTCTGCTCAATTACCGCACCGATACGCTTATCATGCCCGCTGACCCAGATCGCACAGGTGCGATAACCCACAGAGTCGAGATTGACCTCAAGACAGGCGAGAGTACGCTGATCGCGCTGACAGGACCGTATAACTACACGCTGCCGTGTGACCGAAATGCCTTTGTTACGAACAGTTTGTTCCTCAACTGCCGGCGTCAGTGGTTACAACGACTACTAGACTAGCCCTGCCGTGTCGTATTTCGCGGGACGGTTGCTGAGTGATAAAATCGTCCTTGGTGCTCTGTTTTGGAGAATTCTGAAAAGGAGGCGTCTTATGAGGAGTATATGGCTCGCTGCGGCTTTGGCTGTTGGACTGACGGTTGGACGCGTCGTGGTAAGCCACGCCCAATCGCCACAGGCGGCAGAGGGCATCAGCAGTACGGATTTGGTTAAGGAGATCCATCTCATTCGAGCATTTCTGGAGGCCTCTCACAAAGACAACGCAAGACTGGAGGTGCTACTTAACCGCTATCGACTGCAGCACGATACGGTGGCCTCAATATCGGACCGACTTGAATATATTCGTGATGAACTTGCGACGGTTGACAATGACATCGCTGCGGCGTCCACCAAGGCTGGGGATTTTCAGGTCAGCTCGAACGCTGTTTCCAGCACGGATGCTGAGGTGAAACCACAACTAGAGTCGCAGCTGAATGACTCGCAGGCGGTGCTGCAGGACCTCAAGAGCCGACAGACTCGACTACTCGCACAGCAGAGTCGCCTCTCCTCGGCGCTGAACACGGAGCAAAACAGGGTTCGGGTCTTGGAGGACGCGCTAGACGCAATCGCCCCTACACGGTAATCCCTCTCGCACTCGCACCTCAGGAAGAGCGGACCATGCCCAGCTCGCAAACTACCGAAAATACGCTATTGCGTAGTTCGGTACAGCAGACTTTATTTGCCGCATTACGCTTCTGATTCCAGTCCTAGAAACGTTGACTAGAAACGAACTGTTAACCGATGAGGCCTGCTCGCCCCAGGCCGGATTAGCGTTCATTTCGCCTATCGCAAAGGAATATGTCAGAGTCTTGCTGCCGTCCGTGTTGCTGACTTGGCTGACCGACACCGGAGAGACAATCACGGCCGTATGCACGCCATTGATCGTGGTGGAAGACTTATATGTGCCGAAGTCCAAGACATCCCATTGCTGCGGGACATAAGACGGGTCAATATAGTTCGTGATTGAATAGGCGGATGGGTACGGGATACGGCGATTTTGGCTCCGTCGCAGCCAGGCAACGTACCAGGTGCACTGCCCATACCCACGGGTATTGATCGTACCGATGACACCGCCGCCCCACGGTGTACTCGCCGGAAGGCCAGATGGTCGGGGCAAGGGTTGCGTCAGTCGCGCGCCACTGGCGTTGGTGATCGTTATTGCCACACTGGGGTTCTGCATGTACCCGAAAGACACCCACGGGACGAAGGACGGCCCAATCGTAATCTGGCTATTGGTCCAGTTCGTGACCGTGCTCGTGATAGAGCTGTCAGAGAAGCTAACGGAGCCGGGCTGGCTCCCGAAGCCTGAACCGTTGATCTGCCAATACGTTACGTTTGTGCTGCTGACCACATCCGTATCGATGGCGTAGTAGAGGTAATACTTACCTCGTGTCGGCGCTGAGCTCGGTTGGCCCTGCCACTGTGCGTTTAGAACTATGTAGTTGCCTGAGGTTCCGGCGGTCCAGCCTCCAATACTGCTAATGGTCATCGCCGTGTCGCAAGTGTTTTGAAACGTCTTTGGAGAGCCAGGCAAATCGATTCCTGTGGCAGAATATGTTACACGGACGCTGTGCACAGCGCCGTTCTTGAGGTTCGCCGGTAGAGCGTAATAGTTGAAAGCGTGGTTGCCAATCCCCTGGTTGGCCAAGTCGCTCCGATAGTCGGCCGCCTGAACCGTCGCAAGGAAGGAACTATCGATATAAACGTTGACGGCGAGAGTCGTATTAGGGCTGTTCGTATCTTTGACCCATCCGTAAAGGTGCGAGCAGTCGATGCCGTCAAAAGAGCCAGCATATCTGGGAGAACTGCTTGGCGCAGCAAGGGTGAATGATGTATGGCCCTGGTACTGGCCGTTGACGTAGACCTCTAGCCACCAAGTCCCAAGCGACGATGAAAACTGGGCTATGGGGAGATAAGCAGACGGCCCGCCAAAGCAGTAACTGCCGGAGGCATTCAACTTGTTCCAAGTAATCGTCCATACCCAGGAGTTCGAAGGGTTGAGCCAGTGAACGGATACCTGATCCCCCGCGTTCATGCCCGATATCACGAAGTAGGGATACACATAAGCATCGGTTGTCTGAAACGAAGTGGCCGCTGGTGGCGCACCACAGCTTGTCGAACTGGGCGCGGTCTTGCTGACTTCGAGACTCAGAAGGGTGCTTCCGGCGGCTGAAGGAGTGAGGAGGCTGCACGCTGAGGTTAGGAACGTGACCAGTGCCAGGGATCGCATGGAAATACACCTCGGTTCTCGGTGATGGCTGCTCCACCTCGAGTGTACCTCGGAGTGAAGGCGTGCGGACCCGCTTTTTTGTTTGGAAAGGCCGAAAGTCGTGCAGATAGTGCCAGAGCCAGGTTGCAGACTGGGTCTAATACTACCAGTACCTAAGCTTCCTGAAGAGCGTCTATCCGTTGACTGCCGGAGCATTTGTCGGCGGCAGCGGGCAGTTTGAGTCGGGAATACAGTAAGTGTATTCCCGTGACGACAAAAAAGACCGTTCGGCACCGCTCGGAGCGACTTGTCCAAGACTGCCGCTTGAGGATACTCTTACCGGGGTGCAGACGGAACCCGATGATCGCTCTCCGGGAGCTTCGACCGCTGGTGCCTATGGCGGTGCAAATGCCTTCCAGGCTTGTCTCCGACAATACCTTCCGAATTCATCTCGGGGCGGCGGCTCCCAGACCGGTGTAGGAACATCGGCAACCAGGTTGAATCCGGTTTGCGTTGTTCCCTGCTCGGGATTGTGACCATAGAGGCCTTCGACCATCTCCGCTAGGCAGGCCCGCATAGATAAGAGGGAATTCGGCCTTCATCACGGCTCAGGAGCAGTGAAATCTTGTGAGGTCCACCGGAGCAATTCAGATGACGGAGCCGGCCAGGATGGGCGGCAGGCCTCCTGCATCGTTGAGTGGTCTTTTGGGTTTCTGCGTTAATTAAGAAACGGCTCCCGGAGGGCCGGGAAAGCCGTTCATCACCATGCAAGATAACGGATTTTATCATGCCTACCTGTATGAAGGAGATATGCCCCTTTCACCGAGGGGCGTCAAGCGCTAGAATCGAAGCTCCACGGCGTCGGCTACTTTTAAAATCCGGATGTGGCCCAAGGTGCCGCGGTTTCGTGAGGTGACGATGCCTGTTCCAATCCAAGAGGTTTATAAGCAGATTTTCGAGGCGCACCGGCATGCATCTGAGTTTCGACTGAGAATACTAACGGTATGGGGTGTGGTGTACGCGACGCTATCGGCAGTATTCGTCTGGACGCAGTCGGCTATGAAGCCCCTCAGTTGGACTGTCACGCTACTTGGCGTAGCTTTCACCTTGTTGCTGTGGATGGGAGATGCTCGAAACCGGCCAGCGATTCACCGCTCAAAAGAAGTTGGTGCTGAAATTGAACGGGACCCAACGAGTGAAATCCCGGAAAACCAACGATTCTTTAGCGGCCTTGAAAAGGGAGTGTCACATAGCAGAGCGATCGACGTCTTCGGAGCTATCATGTTGTTGCTGCTCGGCGTTGCTACCGTCTACCTCTTGTGCAGTCGTGGCCAACTTCCGGCGTAACGTCTAGAAGGCTTTTAAGGAAAGACCGCCCAAGGCCGTGGACCGGCCGGGTCAGCGCGGGCTGAAAATCGCCTGAGATGCCATAATTTTCGCAGACAAAGACCCGGTAGCCGACCGTTATGGCCAAGGCGCATGCTATGTCGTGGATGTCGCGGATGCCGATGGAGAACCGGCAGCCGTGCATGCCGGTGTCGAGGTCCAGGATGCCGGACATCTTCATGCCATCTTTGGAGACGGCGTACTCGTCTTTGACCACTCCGACGTGCTGAAAGCCCAGCGTTTTGACCATGGCTTCGATGACCTGGGCAAGTGGAATGGGCCGATGGGTTGCGGTTCCTGGCGGTCAGGCGGCCACAACAAGACACGAGATTATGACCGCCGGGCATGCCGAGGTGGATTCCATCTCGGACATGAGGAGTGTCGGATTGCGACCCGCATGTCCTATCATCACGGTCGCAATCCGGCGCAAGAAGGCGCGAAAGAAAGCGGGAATCGGTGAGGCAGTTTGTGCTGTCCGCCTATGACAGCTCTCTTCGCAGGCGCAGAGTGCCGTTCGTGGTGACGGTTCCTTTGATCCGCAACGGCAGCGCGGCTAGCCCGACGCGCCCCTGTTATTCCGCCACTGCAGTGGGATGCCAGAGGGCCTAGTCGCATTTCAGCTGTTCCCAGCGCTCATTGACTGCGTAGCCCTCGCCAAGATCGGCGCATCGATCCGGATCTCCTCGCCAGCGGATTGATGGCCGGCAG
>OCTA010002874.1_pt1 | contig 15447 bp, 12 predicted proteins | sample 1538991 | NCBI WGS metagenome assembly OCTA01 (sample SAMEA3539302, study PRJEB22396) | soil metagenome | biome: tundra; feature: field; material: soil | place: USA | collected 2010-05 | depth 0.15 m | reverse complement strand
GTCTTGTTGCGCAGGGCGCGGGGGCCGGGCGTGAAGCGGCGGTCGCAGGCATGGCAGCGGTAGACGCGAACAGTTTCGAACTTCTTGAGACGGCGGCCCTTGGTGGCGATTTTCGGGCTGCCGCAATACGGGCAGCGCTCCGGCGGCTTGACCGGAGAAGGGGGCGGCGATCTGACAGCGCGGTTCAACATGCGGGTTGTCATAGCACAAGTGATACGAAGAGTCACGAATTTTCCAGAAGGCTTGCGGGTGAGGTGGTCGCGGATTTGCAAAGAGACGGTTCGGGACGGGCTTCCGCCGTCGCTCTTCGAGCTATGGCGGGACAGGGGTCGCGGATTTGCAAGGAACGAGAAGGTGCGCGGGGCTCGGCAGGGCTGGTCGCGGATTCGCAAGGTGGCGGTGGAAAATGATGAGGCGTCGCTGAGGGTTAGATACTGCTGGGCGGAAGCTCAGCGGGATGGGACACTTCTGCGGCGCTTGCGCCAGCAGCCAGCGCCGCACTCGTCATACGCTCCGCATGGATGCTTGCCAATTGCGGCTGATCGAGGTTGCGGAGTTGTTCGAAGTCAGGGGCGTTTGCCATCACTTCGAGCAGTCGCTCCCTGCTTTCCCGCCGGAACGATTCGTGAAAGAAGTCGTAGACCTCCAGCGCACTGTTCGCGTGTGTGCTGCGCTGGCCAACGACGCCGAAGAAAGTGTCAGGGTGGCGTCTCCAGGCAGCCAGTTCCGCGTTCGACAGGGGCATGGTGCAGATCACTGACCGGCCATCGTCGAAAGTGACGCCGTAATAAGCAGCGCGCTCTGCCTCTGCGACCGTCGCGGCCGTCACCAGTGCCGGCCGCTCCTCGCCGGTGCTGTCCGGCACCATGTAGCGCTCACCGATCAGAACCCGGTGCGCCTCAGCGCCGAACGCATATTCCGGCATCTGCCCGTCGAACGTGGTCGGAATGTCGGAGTGATCCTTGAACGATTTGATCAGTTCATGCATCTCGATATGGGACTTCCGGGCATCGATAACACAGCGGAGATCGGCGAGCACGCCACTCTTGAAGTCCGGGATTTGAAATCCCTCGGCGAGTGCCGTGCAGCGCGGAGCGGGAGCATCAGGATAGAGATCCCAGGGCGCGTTGGTGACAAACACGTAGGCAGGCGGACGAGGCTGCCCGTAAAGCGGCTGTGCCTCGAACGAACGTAGCTGTTCAAGCGCTTTTTTCAGAAAGGCGGGGGGCTGTTCCCCGGCCGCGTCATCACGGACGTTTATGTCGATGAAGACGATCCGCGAATGATTTGCATGTTTGAATAATGCCTTATTGAAGAGGCGTCCAATGCGAACGCGGTGTCCTTCACGACGCTTTGCCTCCACCGAGAAGCGCCTGCCGGTCCGCCGGTATGTGGCTGTGAATTCGCAATGCGTTGTGCTGCCGTCGGCTTCATCCTCGAATTCGATGTCGAAGCCTGCCCGAATCAGCGTCGCCGCGACGTAAACCTCATAACGCGCACCGGTGAACTGGTCGGGATTGCGCAGGCGGGCGAGCAACCTGGCTTGCAGCTCGGCATTGTGATCAAGCGCGTACAGATCATATGCAAGGTGCAGGTAAGCGGCGCCGGCGCCGGTCATGGGGGCCGAATTGAGTTTGCCGGGCTGCTTGACGAAGGTGCGCTGGTATTCGCAGACTTTTTGATACCAGACCAGGATCGGATGACGCTGTTCGATAGGCTTTGCGATCTCCGCGTTCCCCCATTCGGAGCCGATCGCGACCTTGATGTAGTCGAGGAGAAAATCCTGAAACGTCAGCCAATGCCGGGATTGCAGCAGTCGATTCTTGACCGCCACAAGGCGGCGACCGTTGAAGTCCACGGAGATGATCGGTTTGCCAAGCCCTTGTTGCCGTTCCCGCTGGACGCGTTCCGCATCGGCTCGGGCACGCGCTTTGTCAAACCCGGCCATCATATGCCCCATGGGGCCAGTGGCAGAGCCGTGGCAGCGTTTATACTTCCTGCCGCTGCCGCACGGGCAGCGTTCGTTGCGGCCGGTCTTTGCCATCGCTGAACCCCGATATCCATCCATTCTCCTCCCAGGCAAGCCCGCGAAGACCACAGGAAATTCAAGAGCTGAGGAAAGGGTAGTCCGGGTAGCGGTCCGGCGGAATTGCGATGCGGCGGAGCGCGTCCATAACATTTAAAGATTTCCCTCGGCCGCTGCTGCTCCCATCGCCTCTTGTTCCTGCCAGTTTACGGCCGAAGCGCATCAGTCGCGGCGCTTTATCCAGAAGAGGCGGACATTGCCCCCGGCGTCGGTTGTCTTGAAGCCGATGCCGATGGGACGGCCGCGATGAAGCAGGGTGAAGTTGCCGTCCGGGAAATCGTAGACCTCTTCGAGATATTCCGGCACGAAGACGTTCCGCTCATGAAGACGTTCCGCTCATAGAGTTTACGGTCGAGGGTGAGGCGGCGTTTGTGTTTCCGTGTGACGGCGGCGATATCGGCGTCGCTGACCGGTTCGATGCCGCGGGCGATGCCGATATCCCGGTGCTTCAGCCAGCCGAGCCGCAAGGGGCGCAGCAGGCCCAGCAATTCTGAAAGGATCGCGGCACCTTCGCCGAGGAGGAGGGACGGGAGGTCGTCGCGGCGCATGGCAAACAGCGTGCGGTGCTGCTCCTGGCCATCGGGGAGTGCTTGCGTTTCGTGCAGGTCGATGACGCCCGAATCCGGCCCGGTATGAAGGGTGTAATGCCTACCCCCGCCGGCGGATTTCGGCACGAACACAAGCTTGTCCGCGCCGACCTCGACGGCGAACTCCTCGCCCTCGATGCCCTTCGCGCCGTGCGGCAGGGTGTACCGATCCATATAGACATTTTCGCACTGGTTCATCGTGGGTGATCTGGTCGCAGATTCGCAAGGAAGAAGGGGGGGAACGGGCTGGTCACGGATTCGCAAACGATGCGGGCGGCGGGCCGGTAACGGATTTGCAAAAGATTAGCGCAGGTAGCATGGTCGCGGATATGCAAGCTTTTTGAAGGAAAAGATGAGGCGGGGCAGGGGTTTCGCGGATCGGGGCTTGAAGGGGATAATTCCCGGCGCACAAGGGGGCGGCCGCCCCCGTTGTGTATCCCCCCGCACGGTTGCCGGGGCGGAGGGCTGAGGGTGATGGCCGGGCGCATAACATACTCGCCGTACTGCCCGCCGCCCCTCATCTTTTTCGCAAACAAACTTGCACCACAGCGAAGGCTTTTTGAGAATCGCACATTCGCGCGGGGCGATTTTTAAGAATCGCGCATTCGCGCGGGGCAGCCGCTATACTTCGCTCCCTTACGAACCGGGAGACACGGGAGGCCGGATGGGCAAGATCGTCAAGACATCCTTCGGCGCTGTCGATGGACAGGCTTTGGAAAAACTGCCTCGTCCGGGGAATCTGTGGGTAGGTGGCACCCCGGGTAGCTTTCCAATCGCTTGATACGAAAGGAGTTCCGTAATCCGAAAGGCTCGAAACCCGCAAGATATTCCCACGGTGACTTTGGCTTTGCTGCTGAGCCCCTCCACGACAGCAACGGAAAGCTCTTTCTTGGCCCGGAAATAACACGACTGGCCGGGCGCGAGGGGCGCCGGCGGCGATGTTCGCCGAAGGAGACCGGAAACTGGTGGAGGCTAGGCTCGACGGCACCGCCAGCTCCGCCGCGAAACCGCCTGCGAAGTGCCCTTCCCCAAAACCTCATCGGATCGAAAGACCGCCATGCCTTGAAAATCCCCGCCCGAATGGCGGAAAACTGTCGGCGTCCCTCCATTTCCGGCTGAACTAGGACAAACCGGGGAGCCTTGGTGTATACTTGGCTCGCTGCCTGCTCAAAATGGCAATCCCGGCCCGGAACAAGCGGATAGCGATGATCGGTTGTGAATAATGGACGCTCCCTGGTGAGGGGGATAGAATGACAGAGCATCAGACACCGACCGAAGTCCTAGATTTCCGAGGCCATGATATCTTTCTCATCCCCAGTCGCAACAACAGCGTTCTCCTTTACGCCCCTACGCTTCGGAAACTGCTTAGGATAACAGCCAGACTCGCGGCCAGGATCAGCGAGGAAGGACTTCCCAAGGAACCCGCATACCCAGGAATCCGAGGAGTTGCAAACCTCCTCGAAAGCGCCCTGAGCACTGATGCAATCCAACCTTTTCAGCTCTCTCATCGGCCGTCTAGGTATTTTCATCTGGCGTTGGGTCTCACAAGGAATTGCACACTCCAGTGTCTGTATTGTCACGCTGATGCTGGACAGGCCGAGGCGATGCCCCAAAACGTGGTGGAGAAAGCAGTCCAGTATGCGTTTGATTCAGCTCGGACGAATCACTTGAAAGGCATCAACGTTTCCTTTGCTGTCGGTGGTGAACCCACAAGTGACTGGGAGGCATTTACTTTCTGCATTCACTTGATTAAAGAAAAGGAGACGGAATACAAGATCCCTGCTCGACTCTCGATGACCACTAACGGATATTACGGCCAACGGCGGCGGGAGTTTATCGCAGAGAAGTTTTATAGCGTCCTTCTCTCACTGGATGGTTCGCCAGAGATTCAGAATCTGCATCGCCCAACAAGAACCGGTACAGAGAGCTATTCTCTCTGTAGTGAGACGGCTCGGTTTTTTGCGAAAGCTGTTAAGTCCTTCTCCATCCGGTCTACTGTTTCGGATAAAAGTGTTGCAAAGATGCCTGAAATTGTGAGGTTCTTCCATGCTGAGTTTGGGAACCAATATGATTTGGTTTTCGAGCCGCTGGTCCCGTTAGGCCGAGCCATCTTTAATCAAGTGCAATTAAAGGAACCGGGACAAGAAGAGTTTGTAACCAACTATATCGCGGCCAGGGAGCTCGGGAGTACTCTTGGCTTGGCGGTGAGGACTTCAGCAGCCAATCACAAAAGGCTGGTGACAAGCTTTTGTGGGGCCATGTCTATTCCGTCCTTTACCGTGACCACCAAGGGCGTAGTTACGACCTGCGAACGGGACAGTGAGGGCACATCTTATGCCTATGGCGAGTTCTCACCTCAACTGGATGCGTTCGTGCTGCACGAAGATTGTATGCGGCGGAATGCTGTTCAACACATGCCGGAAGAGTGTCATCGCTGTTTCTGCAAATGGCATTGTGCGGGAGACTGTCCTGATGTGCGGAACATCGGATACAACCGATGTTTTGTGAATCGGTCTCTGATGCTGTACGAACTTGAGACGATACTTAACACCGGTGCCACTTAGAAAAGAGAGGAGAAGTGTTAGATGAAACACGCAATTACCGATGAGACCTACGCTGCGGAACAGGAATCAGAGATTCTAGCCGCTGCGACTCTGAAGTTCGAAGAAAATGTGGGCGTCGATGGCGTTGACGACTGCCCTGATTACGGTTGCACTTGCATTGCCCACGAGAAGTGTTGTGGATGCTTAGTCCAGTGACGTCCAGTTAACACACTCTTCGCCCTTCGCTGGAGGAATTATTGTGCGGCTCCTTGCTTCTGCTCCGCTGAGAGCAGCGGATCAAGGAATTGTCGGCGGAACACGCATCAAGACGATGGTGGTTGGTCCTTCGTCCGTAGAATTTGTGGGTCAGCGGCGGTCCCCGGGGACTAATAAGGACAGGGCGATCTGATTCGTAAGCCGCGTTTTTTCATAAAGGTCCAAGGTGCTCTTAATATGTTAAGAGCCTCACCTGAAAGCTCGGCGAACTGGCCCTGGGTTTCAAGGTGAAGCCGCCCCAGGCAAGAGTGAGTCCAGTCTCGCTCCAGTAGGATGCCCTTTGGACTTCTTCCCGATGTCAGCATTGGTCTCTGGCAGCATCAATTCAAGTGTCCACTCAAAAACAGCGTGGACACTCTCATCGTGCCCACTCCCGGGCAGAACGTCAATCTTAACGGGCGCTACGAGTTCCTGAAGAAAGTAGCTCCCCTGAACGTGGACATAATCATCCGGGAACTGACAGGATTGGGGTCGCCACAGAAGGCTTGCGGGTGAGGTGGGCGCGGATTCGCAAAAAACGGGCGGAGGCGCGTTGGTCACGGATTCGCAAGAGACGGATGGGAAGGGGGCTGGTCACGGATTCGCAAGATACTGTAATGCGGTTCGTTAAACCAGGCTGTGTACAGATGGGGCCGGCAGATAAAGGAAACGCCGTTCTCGCTGTAGATTAAATGGTGCAAACCCCTTTAACCAACGGAGAACGGCGATGAAGTATTACTGTGGTTTAGACGTTTCATTGAATAGCACGGCGGCATGTGTTGTCAACCAGGACGGCACGATCATTCGTGAAGCCGACGTGCCATCGGAACCTGCTGCCATTGACCAGTGGCTGAAGACCATTGGGCTGCCGATGGAACGAGTGGGTCTGGAAGCCGGCGGTCTGTCATCGTGGCTATGTCACGAATTGCTTGCCGTCGAGTGGCCCATAATCTGTATCGAAACCCGTCATGCCAAGGCGGCGATGAAGGCGCAGCAGGTGAAGACCGACCGTAACGACGCCCGCGGGCTTGCCCACATCATGCGCACCGGCTGGTACAAGGAGGTCCACATAAAAAGCCAGGAGAGTCAGGAACTGCGAATGTTGCTCAATAACCGCCGGTTCCTTCTGGACAAGCGTCTCGACATTGATAGCCAGATTCGGGGATCGTTGAGGACGTTCGGGCTCAAGCTCGGCAAAGTCACGCCGAAGACCTATGAACCGCGCATCCGTGAATTAGTTGGGGATAACGAGAAGTTCCAGGCCTGCATTTTCCCGATGCTGGAAGTGCGGAGAGTTCTCATCGAGCAGTTCAAGAAGCTGGAAAAGCTGGTTCTCGACTACGTGAAGGAAGATCAGGTGTGCCATCTGTTCATTACGGCTCCGGGTATCGGGCCGCTGACCGCCCTGGTCTTCAAGACCTTTGTTGACCGGCCGGAGCGGTTCAAGAAGTCGAAGGCTGTCGGAGCAGCAGTGGGGATGACTCCACGGAAATATGCCTCTGGCGAGGTTGACTATGACGGTCATATCACGAAGTGCGGCGACGCCTTCGTCCGGATGCATCTGTTCGAGGCAGCCAAGGTTCTGTTGACCCGGTCGGGCAAGCCCAGTGACCTTAAATCCTGGGGCCTCCGTCTCGCGAAGCGCAGTTCGAAGAAAAAGGCCTGCGTTGCGGTAGCGCGCAGGCTGGCCGTCATCCTGCACGCCATGTGGCGCGATGGCACAGCGTTCCAGACAACTCAGGTGCAGGCTGAACTGGCGGCGGCCGCATAGGCGCACCCCACGGAAAAAGAATAAGGAGAACAAGGATTACAGCTCTTCTACCCGCAAGGGGAGAGCCGTCCGGCAGGACGGAAAGAGACAGAGGTTGAGAACGTCCACGACCTGGTAGCAGCAGCCAAAACCAACAGACCGCTGACTACGTTTGCAAGATAGTTCCACCTCACTCTTTGAATGGACAGTCACTTGGAGCGGCGCTGAAGAGAGGCAGAGATGCCGGCGCCGACTCCGGAAAGAAGCGTGATCCCTGCCAATGGACTGCAAGAACAGAAGAAAAAGAGCTTTGCAACGAATGAAAGAGGATAGTCATGAGCCAGACCGTCAGACATAGGCCTTAGGGCCTAAAAAAAGTCCTTGACCTAGACCGCATTAAAGAAGGTGGTGGGAGGAAAAGTTGAAGCGCGACAGGGGGTTAGCGGATCGGGGCTTGGTGGATAGTTCCCGGCGCACAAGGGGGCGGCTGCCCCCGTTGTGTATCCCCGCCCGGTTGCGGACGATACGGCGTTCGGCAAGCCTCACAGGGAGGAGGTGAAGATAGCGTTTGGCCATTCCTGATCCCCTTGCTAATCTTCAGGGGTTTGGGAGGGGAGGGGCGCTTACCACATTTGCTGCCATCCACAAAGAAATAGGAAACCCGTCGAAGGAGCATGTTCAAGAGGACAGACAACACTTATCCTTCCGATATCAGGCAACTGACGTCATTGCGCTTTTTTGCGGCTCTGATAATCGTCATTTTCCACTTTTGTCAAATCCTGCCTTTTAAGATCACAATTACCGACTTGCCCGGCAAAGGCTACCTAGCGGTGGACTTTTTCTTCATGCTCAGCGGTTTTATCCTGTCGCATGTTTACCTGAACGAAATTGAGGAGCGAAGGTTCCATGCCCGTGATTTCTATATAAGAAGGCTTGGCCGCATCTATCCGGTGCACCTGTTTACCCTTGTCGTTACTGTGTTCCTTCTGCTGTTGTCTTACAAGCTGGACCCTGCAGATGGTCTGCCGAAATATTTTTCGGCTGGCACATTGCTGACCAACATCATGCTTGTCCACGGCTGGGGTTGGAATGAAACTGCGATATTCAGTTTTAACAGGCTGTCATGGTCGGTCAGCGCGGAATGGTTTGCCTATCTTCTGTTTCCGTTGTCGGCATTTTTCCTGCAGCGCATCCGGGGTGGAATCCTTCTCTGCTTCTCCTTGTTTTTCTTTTTCGGACTGTCGCTGCTGACCCGCCACATCCTGGACGAGCCGCTGCCCCAGACAACTTTTGGACTTTTACGGATTCTGCCAGAATTTCTATCCGGGATGGCGTTGTACCGCATTGGCCGTCGTTACAGCCTAAAGCATTGCGGGCAATTTACCTTGATGGCTTGTGTAACAGCAATTCTCCTCCTGATGCATTTCGGTGCACCGGATGAACTTATCGTCCTGTCTTTTGGCTTGTTAATACTGGTTGCAGCGGAGCAGGCACGCGAGGGGGTTGGAGGGCTGCTGACGTCACCCATAACCATTTGGCTCGGACAAATTTCATATTCTCTCTATATGGTTCATTTTATCTTGAGGGAGAATGTGTTCTTGTTCTTCTCAGGATTTTTCTATGGAACCCATGTTGACAGCAGCCACGTCGCTATACCTCTCGACGCGTTTTATCCCTTGTACTTCGCTACGCTTGCGCTGTGTCTTCCTGTAGCGGCTTTGTGCTACCACTTTATAGAACAGCCCTCCCGCCACTGGATAACGAGGCGATTCGCCCGGACGCCTGCCAAGCCGGCAAACGGGCGGATAATCGAGTGGTTCCAGACTAGTTTACCAAAGCCATGTGAGATGATCCCGTATCTCCTGCTGGCCGCGGCAATCCTCGCAGCCTATGCAAATGTCTATAAGAACGCTTTTGTGAGCGATGACTTGTGGATTATTGTTCACAACGGCTTCTTACGGCATTGGAGTAATCTGCCGGATCTGCTGCTTGGTCCGGGCTTTCAGGGTGGCGGATGGAAGACTGGTTTCTTCCGCCCCGTGCTTATGCTGCTCTATTTTTTCACGTATCAGGCCTTCGGGCTCTGGACCCCGGCGTTTCACGGTCTTAATATCGCCCTGCATATCGCCAATACAGGTCTTGTATACGGACTTGGGCGCCGTCTCGGTTTGAAGCCGGGAGTTTCATTTGGAGCCGCGCTCCTGTGGGCCGTGCATCCAGTCCATACGGAAGCTGTGGCCTTTGTGAGTGCCCTCGGCGATCCGCTCTATAGTTTCTTCTGCCTTCTGGGCCTTCTGGTGCTGCTTCCCGATTTTGCGCCGCGAAAATTCTGGCTCGCGGGCCTGATCTTCATACTCGCTCTCGCCAGTAAGGAACAGGCCGTGGTTTTCCCCGCGCTTGTGACTGTCACAATGTTTCTGGCCAGCAAAGAGCGCCTGCGTCCTGCCCTATACCTCAGAACCTGGCCGCTGTGGCTGCTGGCCGCAGTTTATGTGGTCCTGTGGCTGATGTATTTCCATGCCGGGAATTCGCCCATGGAGGAATCGCAGGATCCGGTCTTCCTAGGAATCTATGCGCACAATCTCACGAACCGGATTCTGACCTGCCTTGCGACTCTTCACCTTTATCTAGGCATGATGATCTGGCCGACAGATCTGCATTTCGAGCGCAGCTATCCCGTCTTCGGCACCTTGTGGACCTGGCAGGTCCTGACTGGAGCCGCGATGGTAGCGGGGGTTATCCTGCAGATAGTCTGGGGACAGGCGCGGCGCGGCTTGGCCTTCAGTTGGGGGTTCCTCTGGTTTGCGGCGGCGTACTCGCCGAGTGCCGGCATCGCTGTTCCTGTCGATGCGATCGTTGCCGAGCACTGGATGTATTTGCCTACTATCGGCATTGCCGTCGGCATTGCCCAGACTGTGGCCGACTGCCTCGACGGGAAACGGCAAAACGTGCGCGTCGCAGCCGCAGTCCTGGTGACCGTGATTGCTATGGCCCTGGGCATCAAGACCTATCATCAGAACACAGTCTGGCACGACTCGGCCTCGCTCTATGAGGATATCCTTCGGTACGGCGAGGAGTCCGGTCGAGCTCATCTTAACTTAGGTCTCTTTTATTCGGGTCAGGGCGAATTTGATAAAGCGAGTCAACAGTTTCGCATGGCGATCGCTCATCCAACTCCACTGCCACAGTCGATGATACCGGTCCTGCATTTCGATCTCGCGCTCGCTTATCTGCGGGACAAGCCGGATGAAAACGATATGGTTACACTCAAAGCGCTGAGGCAGGTGCTGCCGTTTTCCTCCCAAACCGCCGAGGCGATTGAAGAAATGCATAAAGCTCTGGAACTCGACCCGGAGTTTTATTGGGCCAATAAGTTTCTGGCCGTGATCTACGCTTATCAGGGAGATGACGGGAAAGCATTTTTGTTTGACAGGCGGGCTGAAGCCGCTTCGCAGAACATGTCGCGTTGAATGTGATCGGGAGCAGTGAGCTCTTGCCTCACGCCGTCAAGCACCGAACGACACGAAAGAAATATCACAACCGTTAACCTCCCGTTAACCTTCAGCAGGTAGGGTCCACAAGTTCATTAGTTTAAGGGGACAATTAACAGCAGAGAAGGAGAATTGCTAATGGGGGTAAACCCAACAGTTTTGTCACCAGGTGCCATCTGGAGAGCAATTGTTTGAATTATCAGGACAAATATCAGGAAATCCGTGCTATCGCCATAATCCCTCAAAACGGGACGCGGCGGTCCGCGTGTATCTGACGGTATGTGCAATGTTTTTGTGGCCGAGATAGTCCTGAATCAGCCTCGTATCGTGGTTGCGATTGGCCAGGTAGTAGCCGGTTGAGTGCCGGAGCATGTGCGGATGGACGTGGAAGCGCAGCTTTGCGCGCTTGCCGGTCTGTGCGACCAGGTAATTGAAGGCCTGCCGGGTCATCGGCCCGCGTTCGCTCAGGAAGAGGTACGGTGAACGGGCGTCGGCACGCATCTCGCGCAGGCGCAGCCAGGCGCGCAGCGCCCGCAGTTCGTCACCTTCAATCGGTTGATGCGTCGAGAGGCTGCCTTTCTTGCGGCGCACATAGAGGCGCGCGGTTTCCAGATCCATATCTTTGAGACGCATGTCGACGAGTTCAGAAACTCGCAGCCCATGCCGGAAAGCCATGAGCATCATGGCATGGTCGCGCACCCCGTGACGGCTGTGACGGGCGGCGTCGAGAAAGCGCTTCATTTCCGCCTCGGTGAGGAAGTTTTTCCCGCCGTGATCGACAGCCGTGCTTTTGACTTTTATCCGCCGTTTGGAAACCACTCTTTACCTTACGGAAGTTGACGACCGGTTATTTGTCTCTGCGAAGCGCCGGATTTCCTGTCCGGCGAGAGCGCAACTTATTACAAAAGGGGCTTTCTGTAAAGAGTATTGCTGTTCGCCTTCAAAAACCGTTGCTTTCCGTCAGAAGTCATGCAGAAATTACATCCGTTATGCAAGTTTGCAAAGCCATGATTGCAGCGAGGAGTAATGGAAGACGGGGATGCAGCCGGGCGACGGGTTCTCATGGCGGAAGAGCGGACGCTCGCCATGACAAAGAACCGCGCGCAGCGGCTGGGGTTTGCACTGATGCTTTTGTTTTACCGGACAGAAGGCCGGTTCCCGGATGAATCGACGGAAACCGATCCCGCCATCGTCGCGCAAGTAGCTCATCAGATTGGTGTGCCTGTCACCTCTGGCCACAGCTTCGACTCAGCCAGTCGAACCGGAAAGCGTCATCGTACCGAAATTCGCAGCTTGTTCGGTTTCCGCGAGGCGTCCGTGGCCGACGCCGGGATGCTTACGACGTGGCTCTGCGAACAGGCGGCCACGGAAGGCGGAATGCCAGATCATCTGACCGCACTTCTTACAGCACGGTGCCGTGAACTTTTGATAGAACCGCCATCGATTGATCGTGTTGATCGTATCGTCCGGGATGCCATCAATGACCATGATGAACGATTCTGTTGATCGTATCGTCCGGGATGCCATCAATGACCATGATGACCGCTTCTGCGAGGGTATTATGACCCGCCTCTCGCCGGTGACGCGCGCCAGGCTGGAGGCGCTGTTGCGGCCTGCCGAGAACGAAGTCGATGGTTTGGAAGGCGACCAGTTGCCCGAAACGCCCCATGCGGTGCTGCACTGGCTGCGAAGTGATCCGGGGCGACCGAGCCTGGCCAACGTCCAGGAAGAACTGGCGAAGCTGGAGCTGATCCGCCGGCTTGATCTGCCGCGTAATTTATTTGACCATGCACCGCCGCACGACCTTGACCGCTACCGGCAGCGTGTCGCGGTTGAAGCGCCCTATGAACTGCGCCGACATGCGGAAGCCGCCCGGCTGACCTGGCTGGCGGCTTTCGCATATCTGCGTGGCCGCACCCTGACCGACAGCGTGGCAGATCTTCTGGTCGAGACCATCCATCAGATCGGCGCCCGCGCCGAGCGCAGGGTCGAGAGCGAATTGCTGGATGACCTGAAGCGTGTAACAGGAAAACAGAACCTTTTATTTGAGATTGCCGATGCCGCTCTTGGGCAGCCGGACGGGATGGTGCGCGAGGTTGTGTTTCCGGTGGTGGACGAGCAGACCCTGCATGACCTGGTCAAGGAATGGAAGGCCACCGGACCGACCTACCGAACCACCCTGCGCACCGTGATCCGGAATTCTTACAAGGGCCATTACCGGCGCATGGTGCCGAAGGTTCTCGCGGCTCTGGATTTTTGTTCGAACAATGAACAGCACCGTCCGGTCATTCTGGCGCTTGATCTGGTCAAGCGCTACGCCGACACAAATCTGCGCCTCTTCCCCGCCGATGAAGAGGTGCCGGTTGATGGCATCGCCTCCGGCCTGTGGCGCGATGCGGTTGTCGAGAAGGACGCCGGCGGACGGTCACGTATTAACCGGATCACTTATGAGATATGCGTGCTGGAGGCGCTCCGCGAAAAGTTGCGCTGCAAGGAGATCTGGGTCGCCGGCGCCAACCGGTACCGGAATCCGGATGATGATCTCCCTCCGGACTTCGAGACGCAGCGCGCGCAATATTACAAAGCCCTGAACCTGCCGTTGGACCCTGATCGCTTCATCACCGATCTGCAGACTGAAATGCGCAAAGCGCTTCGTACGCTCGATTCCGGTCTGCCCGGCAACCGGTTTGTCCGCATCAAGGAAAGTGGTTCGATCAGCCTGACGCCGTTTGACCCTCAACCCGAGCCGCCCAACCTGGCCGCGCTCAAGGCCGAGGTTTCCGCGACCTGGCCCATGACCAGCCTGCTTGACATGGTCAAGGAAACCGATTTAAGGCTGAATTTCACAGGCGCTCTGAGAAGTCCGACAGCCTACGAGACGATGGATCGAAGTGTTCTCCAGCCACGGCTGCTGCTTTGTCTGCACGGTCTTGGAACCAACGCCGGTCTGCAGCGCATGGCCGGCATTCAATCCGGCATGACCTACAAGGATCTTGCCTATGTGCGGCGAAGATATATCAGCGTTGATGCTCTGCGTTCGTCAATTGCCACGGTTGCCAACGGCACGTTGCATGCGCGCGACCCCGCGATCTGGGGTGACGGCACCACGGCCTGCGCCTCTGATTCCAAGCATTTCGGGGCCTGGGACCAGAACCTGACGACCCAATGGCACGCCCGCTACGGCGGCCGCGGTGTCATGATCTACTGGCATGTCGAACGAAAATCCTTGTGCATCCATTCCCAGTTGAAATCGCCATCCTCGTCCGAGGTGGCATCGATGATCGAGGGTGTGATTCACCACTGCACCGAGATGGAAGTCGATCGCCAGTATGTCGATTCGCACGGTCAGAATACCGTTGCGTTCGCATTCTCCCGGTTGCTGGATTTTCAGCTCCTGCCGCGTCTGAAGGCAATCCATTCGCAAAAGTTGTATCGGCCCGATGCAGGGCAGCCTGATGCCTATAAACGGCTGCAGCCCGTGCTGACGAAACCGATCGACTGGGAGCTGATCCGTCAGCAATATGACCAGATGGTCAAATACGCCACTGCGTTACGGCTCCGCACCGCCGAGACAGAGGCGATCCTGCGGCGCTTTACCCGGAACAACGTCCAGCATCCTACCTACAAGGCGCTCGCCGAACTCGGACGTGCCGTCAAGACGATCTTTCTTTGCCGGTATCTTCACAGCGAAGCCTTGCGCCGCGAAATTCACGAGGGACTGAACGTCATCGAGCAATGGAACGGCGCCAACGATTTCGTATTCTTCGCCCGCCGGGGAGAACTTGCCAGCAACCGCCGCGAGGATCATGAGGTCTCGATGCTGTCCCTGCATCTGTTGCAAAATTCAATGGTCTATATCAATACGCTGATGTTGCAGGAAGTCCTAAGCAGACCTCACTGGAAAAACCGGCTGACGCTCCGGGATCTCGGCGCCATGACCCCGCTGTTTTGGGACCATATAAACCCATACGGCCGCTTTGATCTGGACATGACAGCCCGGCTCCCGCTTTCTCTGAGCGCCTATTCTCGTTACATAAAAGTTGTTGTGTAAAGAGTTTTTTTGGAGAAATATCGGCGCTAAGTCAACAGGTTACTCTCCAGATGGCACCTGGTGACAAAACTGTTGGGTTTACCCCGGGTAGGCTGCAAGCTTGCGAAGAATGGCCGAGGCAGTAACGGTTCCCGAACGGACGGAGGTGCCCAGACGCAGCACTTCATCCCAGTGCGCTTCGACATGAGGGAGGTTGATCGAATCTCCAATCTGCGACTTTAAGATAGGTGGCACAGTCTGGTCAGGCAGCACGTACAGGCTGCGATCCTTGAGGTCGCGCAGACGTGGAGCAAAACGAAATCCAAAAAGATGGCAGAGCCCGAATACGTGGTCGGTTGCGCCGCCCGTGTCGGTATAGTGCTCGGCAATCTGCAGGCCGGTTTCATGGTAGAGAAGTCCGTCGAGCACGTGGGGCGCCTCGCTTGCGGTGGCGGCGATAACCTTGGTGTAAAACGGTCCGAACTGGTCGGAGACGTGGGTGTAAAAGGCAACACCGGGTTCATTGCCATGCCGTGCGTTGATGGCGGCGATGGCTCTGCCATGGCTGCCGGCTCGAAAATACTGGCCGTCGGAGGATGAGGTTGTGCCATCCCCCCAGATCTGGGCGAGCGGCAGAGCGCGATGCGCCTCGATCAACCGGGTCAGCGCCCCGGCATAGGAAGCCTCGCGGATATGCCAGTCATG
>OCTA010002872.1_pt1 | contig 15452 bp, 12 predicted proteins | sample 1538991 | NCBI WGS metagenome assembly OCTA01 (sample SAMEA3539302, study PRJEB22396) | soil metagenome | biome: tundra; feature: field; material: soil | place: USA | collected 2010-05 | depth 0.15 m | reverse complement strand
AGAAGGTCATGCCCCGCTCCTCGCACTCCTGCTGGTCGTACTTCAACTGCAGGCTCACCGGGTCGCCGCACTTGTTGCAGAAGTCGGGCGTGTTCTTGTTGTACGTTCCGCACTTCTGGCAAAGCACTTCGCCGGGAAGGAACGGATCGGTAATCACCATCGCCCCGCAATGCACGCAGGCCGTGCGCAGGTGGTGCAGCCCCTTCAAGTGGCCGCACTTGCACTCCCAGTTGCCGATCGAGAAGTCCACAAAGTCCAGTTGCGAGATGCCGCGGAAGTCGGTGATCGGGAAAACCGACACAAACACCGACTGCAACCCCGAGTCATCCCGCTCGTTGGGCAGCTTGTCCATCTGCAGAAAACGCTCATAGGAGCGCCGCTGCACTTCAATCAGGTTAGGAATCTGGGTTGCGGTGGGGATCTTGGAAAAATCGAGCCGGCTGCGAATCGCGCGCTTCTCGTTAGGCATGCTTCACTCCTGAGGCTCTTCGTTCCGGCTCGAAACCCTGATCGGGCTCCCTGCCGGGCCAGCGCCCGAGTCTCGTCGGCGCCAGCGGATTACGGTAAGAAAATCGATGATCGGGACTGGCGCACCGCGAGAAACCGGTCCCACCTATGCGCTCCAGCCAACCTTCCGCTGCAATCAAGCACACCGGGTAATGCATGCCAAGCGTGTTCCTTAAGTACTGCGCCTATGAAACGAACGGGTCATTGCCGCTCTGTCGGGAAGTGCGCTAGACTGCGCACAATCGGAGGAGTAGGCGCACTGGCTGAACCCGTCATTTATTAACCTGCGCGTGAAAAGGCACCTTAAGCCCGTCTCAGCCAGTAAAATCTGTTCAGCCTAATGGGGAGACACGAAAAGCCCGTAAGGACGCAATGCCTCACGAGCGCGGCCCGCTGCCTGTGCTCCCATCCGAATTTCCAATGACTGCTCTCGCCGATCCAAAGCTCGCTTCGCCGCTCGCTCGCCAGTCAACCCAACCGTCAACAGGATTCCGCCTAACCTATTGACCCTAAGGCACTTGAATATCGCGCGATGAATGCCACCGGAGTGCTTGGCTTGGCCCCGGCCAACAGACGCTTTGTGCCATTCCGATGATTTCGAAACGCGCGGCCCGCTTCTGCCCTGTTCCGTCTGACGTGAGGAATAGGGCAGAAAGACGCGCACTCATGATCTTAGCGCGTTCCGGTCGGGCTTGCAAGTGCTCGGTCGTAACTACTTGATTTCGACCGTTGCCACGCCTTCGAACTTCTTCTTGATGGCTTCCGCCTCGTCCTTGGTCGCGCTCTCTTTCAGCGCCTTGGGAGCGCCGTCGACCAGATCCTTGGCTTCCTTCAAACCGAGCGAAGTCACTTCGCGAACAGCCTTGATGGTGTTGATCTTGTTCGCGCCGGCATCCTTCAGGATGACCTGGAACTCGGTCTTCTCTTCAGCCGCCGGAGCCGCTGCCGCACCACCGCCACCCGCGACTGCAACCGGGGCCGCTGCGGCTGCCGATACGCCAAGCCGCTCTTCCAACTTCTTTACCAAAGCCGCCGCTTCCAGCAGGCTCAGGCTTACAATCTGCTCTTCCAACTGTGTCAGATCCGCCATTTTATTCTCCGATCAGAACCGTTTGAATTGATTGACCCCGGGAGCAATTCCGGCTGAAAGTTTCCGATGCGCCCAGACATGCGCACTTTCTGCCTTGCCGCTTCCCTAACCCGTACAAAACTTGTGCCGTCTTCAGCTTCCGCCCCGAGAGAGGTAGCTAAAAGCCGCCCTTAGGCCGCTCCGGCAAACTTCTCTTTTTCGACGCCCTGGTTCAAAACCACGGCCAAGTCGCGGCCCGTAGCATTGATAACAGTTGCCAGACGCTGGGCAGGCGCGTTGATGAGGAACAGCAGCTTGGCAAAGATCTCTTCCTTGCCCGGCATCGTCGCCAGCGCCTTGACCTCATCTACACTAAGCAGTTTGCCGTCCACGATTCCCAGCTTGAACTGGAACTCGGCGTTCTCCCCAACCCACTTCGCAAAGCCCTTGGCGAGCGCAACCGGATCGCCGGAAGTGAAGGCCACAGAGCTAACGCCCTTCAGGCCCTTCAGCGCGCCTTCAACCTGGGTGCCCTCGCCGGCGATGGCGACCAGTTTGTTCTTGACCACGCGGTACTTGCCGCCTGCGTCCCGAACGACCTTACGCAGCGCGAAATCCTGTGCCACCGTCAGCTTGGCAAAAGTGCCAATGATTGCCGTCGTCGAGGTCTCCAACTCCTTAGCTAGTAGCTGGACCTTCTCCGTCTTCTTCGCTCTCGAAATTGCCATCTTGTGCTCCGCGCAGTGATCAGTGAACAGTGGTCAGTGGTCCAGTTACTCTCGAATCCACTGCCCTAATTCTGCTCGCCGATCTCTTCTCTCGCCCTACGGGCGCTTGATCAAATCCGTTTCTCAAAATCCTCAGGCTGGGCGTAGTAGCGGGTGTTCCGCTGCATTGACCGACCTGCCCGCCGCCTCTTAGTGCTTGCCGGCGGCGTCAGCCACAGCCGAATCGAGCGGCACGCCAGGACCCATCGTGGAGCTCAAAGTGACGCTCTTGATGTACTTACCCTTGGCCGCTGAAGGCTTGGCACGAACGATGGATGAGATGACTGTCGTCGCGTTCTCTACCAGCTTTTCAGGCGGAAAACTAAGCTTGCCCACCGGAACGTGCACCAGGCTGGTTTTGTCGGCGCGAAATTCCACTTTACCGGCCTTGATTTCTCTAACCGCAGAAGCCACATCGAGGGTAACCGTACCCGTCTTAGGGTTCGGCATCAGGCCCTTGGGGCCGAGCACCTTACCCAGGCGGCCGACAACCTTCATCATGTCGGGAGTCGCGATCAGAGCATCGAAAGCTGTCCAGTTTTCTTTCTGAATTTTCTCGACCATCTCTTCGCCGCCCACGAAATCAGCGCCTGCATCCTGCGCTTCCTTCTGGCGATCGCCGGTGGCGATTACGGCAACGGTCTTGGACTTGCCCAATCCATGAGGCAGAACGACTGTCCCGCGGACCATCTGGTCCGCGTGGCGCGTGTCGACGCCCAGGCGCATCGTAAGGTCAACCGTCTCATCAAACTTGGCGTATTTAACTTTCTGCAGGAGGGTAACTGCCTCGGGCAGTGCATAGGCAGGCAGGGTTACAGCCGCACGCGCCTTCGCAATGTTCTTGCTGGCTTTCTTTGCCATTTTTCCTCGTCTCCCACCGTTTTTGCCAACCCCGCTTTGCGAGGAGCCATCTCCGGTGGGGGCACTTCAGTTGCCGCGTCCATCAGAGAAGCCCAAAAAACCGTGGTGCTATTGACGGTCCGGATAACCTCTCCGGACACATCTTTGGATCCTACCGGAATGGCAGCATGAATGCAAGCGATTCTGAAACCGATATCAAGACTTATTCCGGGGCGTTTCCCGGCCCAAATGATCCCTTCGCAGTCCATTTCAGCCGTCGCACATCTAAGAGGTGAGCGATACCGAGTGCTCAGCATATTGCTAAACCGCAACTAACTAGCGGCGTGCAGTGTTTGTCAAAGAAGAGGAATGGGTTTGATTGCCGCTGGGGTAGACCGCAAGTTGTCCGCAGCGACCGACTCTCGAAGGAGTTCAGCAATGAGGAAGTTAGCGATAATCATAGGAATGTTTGCCGGAACGCTGCTGACGGCGGCCTCCGGATTTGGGCAAGGGGATAATCAGGGCCAGGGTCAAGCGGTCGTGACAGTTTTGCCGGCACATGACGGAGAAGTGCCTGCCAACCTTTCGCAGCAGGACCTGAATGTCAAGATCAACGGCAAGGAAGCTACCATCAAGAATTGGATTCCCTTCCGCGGACCCAACGACAAGTTGGAACTAGTCGTCATGATCGATGGCTCCGCCCGGTCAAGCCTCGGCACCCAGTTGAGCGAGATTGCGCAGTTCGTCAATACTTTGCCTCCCACGGCGAAGGTGGCGATTGCTTACATGCAGAACGGAGCAGCGGCGATGACCGGCCCGTTGACAACTGACCACGCCCAAGCCCTAAAAGGCCTCCATCTGCCGGGCGGTGCCGCCGGCTCCAATGCCAGCCCCTATTTCTGCTTGTCGGACCTGGCGCATCGCTGGCCATCGAACGACCGCGGAGCACGGCGTGAAGTTGTGATGATCACCGACGGCGTCGACGAGTACAACCGGCGTTATGACCCTGAAGATCCTTACGTGCAGGCTGCAGTCACCGACTCGGTGCGAGCCGGAATCGTGGTCTACTCCATCTACTGGCATAACCGTGGAGGCCGCGATGCGACCATGGGCGCAACTGACACCGGTCAGAATCTCCTTCTGATAGTGACCCAGGCCACTGGCGGCAACAGCTATTGGGAAGGTTATGGAGAACCGGTTTCATTCCAGCCCTACCTGCGCGACCTGGATCGCCGCCTGCAAAACCAGTACGAATTGAGCTTCACTGCTCCGCTCAAAGGCAAGCCTGAAACCGCGAGCATGAAACTCAAGGTAAGTGGAATCGCCGGCAAGGTCGACGCTCCGCAGCAGGTATTTGTGAATCGCGGCGAAATGTAACGCACTCGCATTCAGCGTCAGAGTTTCGCTGTGCAGGATGCGCGTTGCCTCCCCGGTAACGCGCATCTTGTTTTTGGGCCCATAGAGTCTCGCTGTAAAAGAGACTTTGAGAACCTTCCCCCCGCCATTTAACGTGTTCCTAATCGCGATCCCGCGTCACGACCCCTGCGTCCTGAAGAAAATCCCTTGCGTATAGAGGACTATGAGACCCTTGAAGCTGGCCCTTGCTCTTTGTGTATTCGTCTGTGGCATGCTTGCCGCACCTGCTCAGACACCCGCCGCTCCGAATGCTGCCGCGCCAAGCCTGAATAGCAATTACGCCCGAGACCCCAACCAAGCGTTGGATCAGAACTACACTGATCACATTCGGAAGTACACCACTGATCCCTCGTTCATCTCTCCTCTGGTTGACTACCTGCCGGCTTCCAAGAGTGTTCCCACCCCGGCTAAGGTGCTCGGCGACGTGTCAGGCGCGCCTGACATGCTGCCTTACGCGGAAGACGTCTATAAATATTTCCGCATGCTTGAGTCGAGCAGCCCGCGCGTCAAGGTCTTCACTATCGGCCACACCGAAGAAGGCCGCGAGATGATCGCCGCAGCCATCGCTGATCCTGAATTATTGGCCGCGCAGAAGGAAAACAACGCTCGACTGGCTAAGCTCGCCGATCCGCGCACCATCGGCTTCGATGACACGAAGGCTCGCGAGCTCATCGACAAGTCTTACCCTGTTTACTACATCACCGGAACCATACATTCGCCGGAAACAGGCGCACCCACCGCGCTGATGGAGCTTGCGTATCGCCTAGCCGTCGATGATGCGCCCTACATCAAGTACATTCGCTCGCACATGATCGTGCTCATCACGCCGGTTGTTGAAGTGGACGGACGCGACCGCATGGTCGATGTTTACAAGTGGCACAAGGCGAACCCCGGCAAGGATTATCCGCGGTTGCTCTATTGGGGCCACTATGTGGCGCACGACAACAATCGCGACGCCATGGGTATGACTCTCGCCCTCACCCGCAACGTACTCGATACCTATGTTGCTTGGCATGCTCAGGTCTTACATGACCTGCATGAATCCGTTCCTTTCCTTTATGACAACACCGTGGGCGACGGTCCCTACAACGCATGGGTCGATCCGACGCTCGCCGATGAGTGGGCTGAACTGGGATGGAACAACGTGGCGCAGATGCAGACCCTGGGCATGCCCGGTGTCTTCACGCATGGCGACTTCGATACATGGAGTCCGGGATACTTGATGTTCCTCGCCGGAATGCATAACGGCATCAGCCGCCTCTATGAAACCTTCGGCAATGGGGGAGCGGACACAGAAAAACGCATCCTGCGGCCGGAAGAATATTCGCGCACATGGTACCGGCAAAATCCGCCGCTTCCCATCGTGACCTGGTCGCAGCGAGACAACAATAACTATGAAGAAACGGCGCTGCTGACGACCATCTCCTACTTCTCGCGCAACACCCATCACTTTCTGGAAAATTACTACACCAAAAGCAAGCGCTCGATTCAAAAGCCGACGCTCGAGGGACCTTCTGCTTATGTGATCGCGGCCGATGCAGCGACCAGCAACCGCGTCATTGAGTTAGTCAAGGTGCTCAAGCGGCAGCATGTCGAAATCCAGCAGCTCTCAGCGGCGGCGACATGCACGGTGCCTGGCGAGAAGCGCACCGACAAGCCTAAGCAGGAAACCTTCGCAGCCGGCAGCATCGTGGTTCGCATGGATCAGCCTTACTCGCGCGTGGCCGATGCGCTCCTCGATCGCCAATATTGGGCGCCCGATGATCCGCAGAAACATCCATACGACGACACCGGCTGGTCATTCACCGAGCTCTTCAATGTGAAAGTCACGCGGGTCGTTGATGCGTCCATTTTGAAAGCAGGCATGTCACCGGTGGACGATCCCGCCTCGCTGGCTGGCAAACTCTCGGGAACCGGATCGATGCTCGCCGTGGCCAATACGGGGCAGGTCTCCCTGCTTGGCTTGGTTTACAAGCTCAAAGGGGCTGATATCAAGGCCACTGAAAAGCCCTTCGATGCTGCGGGCCATCATTTCCCTGCCGGATCGCTGCTGATCGCAAGCGCACCCGACGACCGCATCACAACAGGGCTGCATGATCTTTCTCTCGATGGCACGCGCCTCGATGCCGCGCCCACGGTTGCCACGCACCCTGTTACAGCGCCGCGTGTAGCCTTTATGCACACATGGCTGGCGACGCAGACTGAAGGATGGTGGCGCTACGCATTCGACACTGCGGGAGTGCCCTTCGACTACATCAGCACCCAGACTGCCGCCAAGGAAGACGACCTGCGCAGCAAGTATGACGTGATCGTGTTCGCACCCGTTGGGCGCGCTTCCTCGCAGGACATCGTGAACGGCATGCCGATGTGGAATAACGCCATGCCGTGGAAGAATTCCGAACTCACGCCGAACCTGGGCCGTATCGACTCAACTGACGACATCCGCCCCGGCCTCGGATACGATGGCCTTGCCCACCTCAAGAAGTTCGTTGAGCAAGGCGGCCTGCTGGTCACTTGTGAAGATACGGCGCAATTCGCCGTCGATATGGGACTTGCTCCGGGCGTCAGCGTGGCGCCTGCCGGCGATGTAAAAGTGGTCGGCACGGTGCTGAATACGGTTTTTGTCACCCACGATCATCCCGTGTCGTTCGGCTACGAACAGAGTGTGCCGGTCATGAGCGCAGGAGGTATGGCATTCAATATCAGCAACACGCTGGGGCGAGCGGTCGGGCGCGTACTCATGGACCCCTACGCACAACGGCCCACCGGTCGCGGCACCGTGGAAGACAGCGATGAGCCGCAGGGTCGCAAGATCACCGAGGCTGAGCCGCTCGAAAAGCAGCAGCCATGGGAGGCGCGCAAACTCAACGAGGAACAGACGCGCAACAATCCATCGGTGATCCCAACGCAGTATCGGCCCGAGGTCATCCTGCGCTTCTCCGAGGCCAAATCTTTATTGCTCTCGGGTCTGCTTGACCACGGCAGCACGATCGCCGAACACGCGGTGGTGGTCGACGCACACCTCGGAAACGGCAACGTGCTGCTGTTCGGCAACAACCCACTCTACCGCGGCGAAACCGTGGGCACCTACCCGCTGGTCTTCAACGCGATTCTTAACTACGATCACCTGGCGCATCAACCGGCCTCTCCCGAGAAGCAATAGGCGTCCGAAAGGGTTATCAAAGAGAGTGCCGCCTGCCCCGCAGTTAGCATTGTCTCTTTCATCGCGCAGGCCTTTTGTGTCATGCTTGCTGCCATGGGAAGCAAAGATAAAGGCAAAAAGGAAGTCAAGAAAGCGCCTAAACCGAAGCCCAAACCGGAACCCGGCCGCAAGCGCGAAGGGTTCACGCCAGCCCCTCCAAAATAATGCAAAGAGCCGCCCGCAATCACCGCGAGCGGCTCTTTGCATCTGGATTGAAGGCAGGCACCTCGGCCTGAGACCTCTTGAAGTCATCTTTGTTGTATGTCCGGGTCAAAGGCAAAGGCCTTTACCGGATGCTCTTCGCGTGCCTGGCACTATCGGCGTTTACGTGGCTTTGCCGACGCTGCTCGTTGCCTATGATCTGGCACACTTGTTTTCGTCCAAGCCTATGAATGGTTGCAAATCAAATTTGTTTGGACGGCCCAGTCACAGGGCGCAAAAGAAATCTGCGCCATAACACCGACAACGACAATCAGAGGTTCAAAGAAAACCTCTCCTTTTCGATGACACCAATCTGTGAGTACTGCGCTTTCTCCTCATCGACTCTCGCGTCAAATCTCAGTTGAATTGTGCGTCAACAATAAGCGAACCATGAGCGTTAACACTGTCTCTACGTGCATGACTTTCCTGCAACGGAGGCACGACCTCATGCATCTGAGGAATTGTTCGTTTTGTCATAATGTCCTGCTCTGATGCGTTCGTTGATTAGGTTGATAGCTTAGCCCGGCCGCCGGTTATAGATCCCTTGTGAAGTCATGATGGGCTCCCTGTCCTTCACCCGCGCGGCCTGAAGTTTTTTCTGGAGGTAGTCCCGTGAGAAGTCGTATGCAATTGTCCGCTCCCGCGGAGAGCGTGGAAGTGTGCGCAGTCCAAAAAGCCGCGTTTTTTCGTTTCGCATCCTTCGCTTTCCTTTTACTAATCGCATTCATCTCCGCTCCATTTCATGCTGCGGCACAAGCTGTTTACGGCTCGATTGTCGGTACAGTTTCTGATCCAACCGGCGCAGTCATTCCGGGAGCTACGGTGACGGTGACCGACGTGAGCAAAGGAATTTCGCAAACTACAACCTCAAATGCAAGTGGCAATTTTGAAGTCACCCGTCTCGTGCCCGACTCCTATTCCGTGAAGATCGACGCTAACGGTTTCACTTCCGCGCAAGCCAGCAAAGTGAACGTTACCGCCGGAGGAGCGCAGCAGGTGAACCTTAAGTTGCAAGCGGGTGCCGCAGCCGCCACCACTGTAACGGTGACAGCCGCTGCCCCTCCTTTGAAGACAGATCAGTCGTATGTGTCTCAGGTCATGAATGAACAACAGGTGCAGGCGCTGCGGAACATCGACCGCAACCTCAGCCAGTTTTCATTGCTGACCGCAGGCGTGCAGCGCTCCAGCTTCAGCATCAGCCCTACTGAGAATCCGCAAGGAACCGTCGCCGTTGAAGCCAACGGCAGCAACTACGGATCGATCGGGTGGCTACTCGATGGTACCGACAATCGCGAACCTGTACTGGGCATCATCGTGGTCAATCCAACCATTGACTCCGTGAGTGAAATGCAGGTGACGACGTCCAACTATCCCGCCGAATTCGGTGGCGCGGTCGGTGGCTTTATCACCGCGCAGACGCGTTCAGGCGGCAACGAATTTCACGGAGATGGATTCGAGTTCCGCCGCAGTGGCGAGTTTGAAGCACGCGATCCATTTACGCAGTATCCCGGCGTGCCATTTCCCGGTCAGCTCTATAACCAGTTCGGTGGTTCGGTGGGCGGACCGGTTCGCAAGAACAAGACGTTCTTCTTTCTCGACTACCAGGGAACACGTCAGCGCGTGGGCCAGACATTGCAGCAGAATGTACCCACAGCACAGGTGCGCAACACTTGCCTCACGGGTGCGGGAGTTTGCGATCTGAGTCAATACGCTTCGACCATCTATGACCCCGGCACCGGCACCACGTACGCCGCCAATGCCGTGCCCGCCGCCGCACTCTCGCCGCAAGGCATTGCACTTCTCAGCACGCTGCCCGCACCAAATTCCGGAGTGGCCGGAGCAACGGCGAACAACTACGTTGGATCAGGTAACGGCATCTACAACGGCGACCAGGCCGATGTTCGCTTTGACAACCAGTTCACACAAAACCTGCACAGCTTCGGACGCTACGATTATTCGAACTACCGCTTGTTAGGCGTACCGGTATTCGGCGCGGCCGGCGGTCAAGGCTTCGGTATAGGCAACAGCACCGGAACCGATCAGGCTCAGAACCAGAGCGCTGCACTCGGCTTTGACTGGGCTTTGAAATCAAACTTGCTTACTGACTTCCGCTTTGGCTTTCTTGACTATCACATTGCAGAGAATAAGTACGACGTGGGTACCAATCCAGCCTCTGCTATTGGCCTGCCCAATCTCAACACTACGGAACCCGGCGCCTCCGGTTCCCCCACCTATAACGTTGAAGACAGCAGCATCAGCAACTTCGGTACCCAGGGGTGCAACTGTCCGCTGCTCGAAAGCGAACAGGTCTTCCAACTCGCCAATAACTGGACGAAGATCTGGGGCAACCACTCCATCCGCTTCGGCGGCGACATCCGCTATGCCTTGAACCTGCGTAACGCCAGCGACTACAACCGCGCCGGCCAGCTCAGCTTCGGCAACGGCTCTACGGGTACCGGTATCGCGTCCGTTTTATTGGGTTATGTTGATACCTTCCCAGCGCTTCGACGTTTATAGTGCGACCGCAGCTAACCGCCAGAAGCGTGGCGCCTTCTTTGCGCAGGATACGTGGCGCGTCCGTCCGAACTTCACGCTGAATTATGGCGTCCGCTGGGACATCGTCTTTCCTGAAACAGTCAACAGTCCCGGACAAGGTGGCTTCACCGATCTTTCGACCGGCTTGATTCGCGTTGCCGGCGTCGGCGGCTATGGAACCAATGGTGGCGCAAATGTCGACCTTACGGACCTGGGTGGAAGACTCGGCTTTGCCTGGCAAGTTCACAACGGAACGGTATTACGTGGCGCAGTAGCGCAGATGTACGACTCTGAAGGTTTCTTTGGAACCATCTTCGGCAGCGTGCTCACGTACAACATTCCGGTCTACAACGATGAGGATGTGACTACCGGCAACGCCACCGGCAAGTACGCTTACAGCTACAACACGCTGCCGGCAGAGCAGGCCCAGTACGCGGTGCCAGCCAGTGGCTTGATTCCGATCCCCGCCAACGTTAGCCCTGAGATTCGACCCAACACACTCGTTCTTCCTCGTGTGGACCAGTACAACCTCAGCCTGCAACAGCAAGTCACGCCGGATATGAGCTTCACTCTTGCTTATGTAGGGAACTTGGCGGAGCGCATTTATCCCGGCGAAACGTATGGCTACAACGTTAACGAGCCCGCGCTACCCACGACTCCCGCCGACTTGGCGAATCGGGATGCGCGCCGTCCGTCCTACAACCGCTTCGCCAACATCTACAACGGGGCACTCGTGATCTGCTGCAGTCAGGACATCACATCCGCAGCTCCAGCCGCTCGTGCCAACTACAACGCCTTGCAGGCCAACGTCGAGCAGCGCCTTGCCCATGGTGTGCAGCTTACCGCGCACTATACCTGGTCGCGTGCCATGAACTACGGTTCAACTTACTTCGCGCAGAACCCGCGCGTCGAATATGGACCGACAGACACCAATCGCAACAACGTCTTTGTGCTTAGCGGTCTGTGGCAGCTGCCAGTCGGTCGCGGCAACATGATCAACACGCAAGGCAAGGTGCTTAACGCCGCAATTGGCGGATGGCAGCTTTCCGGCACAACTACGTGGGAAAGCGGCCTGCCGTTTACGCCGACCTACGCTGAGTGCGGCGCCGATCAGGACATCGACAGCAACTTCGGCAGCCCCGGAACTTCCAGCGACTGCCGTCCTGACAAAACCGGCAGCACGCTCGCCACGCACGTGGGATCGCTCGACCCATCCACCCACTCCATCACATACTTCGCTCCCGTAGCACCGCTTTCAGTGAACGGTGCGGCTGCTGGTCCCTTCGCTCGTCCTGCTTTTGGAACCATCGGCAACATCGGTCGCAACTCTCTGCGCGGACCCTCCGACTACTTCGCAGATGCCTCGCTGTTCAAGGATTTTGCGATCACCGAGAAGATGAAGCTGCAGTTCCAATTCCAAGCGTTCAACGTGTTCAACCACGTTCCGCTGGGAGTGCCGAATGCTACCGACGCGCGCTGCATCGACTGCTCGCTCACGACCGGGGCTCCCGGCCAGATCACCGGAGTCGACAGTGCAGTTTCTGGTGCGGGCCTGCCCTATATGCGCACTTTGCAATTCGGCGGCCGCTTCCAGTTCTGAACAATCTCAACCCGAACGCAAGAAGGCCCTCCCGATCGGGAGGGCCTTCTTATTGCTCAACTATCGAATTGTTCTGCTTCAGCGAAGTCGAATCTTAAGCAACGACCTCAATACCCATCGAGCGGGCCGTTCCCTTGATGCTCTTGATTGCGGTCTCGACAGACGAAGCGTTCAGGTCAGGCATCTTCTGCGTTGCGATCTCACGCACTTGCTTTTCGGTGACCTTGCCCACCTTGTCCTTGTTTGGTGTTCCGGCACCCTTGGCAACGCCGGCAGCCTTTTTCAGCAGAACCGCCGCAGGCGGCGTCTTGGTGATGAAGGTGAAGCTGCGATCAGCATAAACGGTAATCACAACCGGAATAATCAAGCCTGCCATCTCTTTATTCTGCGTACGCGCGTTGAACTGCTTGCAGAATTCCATGATGTTGACCTGCGCCTGACCGAGCGCGGGGCCGACCGGAGGTGCCGGGGTGGCCTTGCCCGCTTCAATCTGCAGCTTGACGTATGTGGATACTTTCTTCGGAGGTGCCATCGATGATTCCTTCGGAAACCAGCTTTCAGCCCCTAGCTTCTGGCTGTCAGCTGGTTAATTCTTATACGAATTTTGGTGCTGCGGCTCAAGCGTTCGCTATCAAACCAACGGTCGCTAGGTGACGCGTCGGCTAGAAGCTGGAAGCTAGTAGCTAGAAGCTGCAACTACTCAATCTTTTCGACTTTGCCAAACTCCAATTCGACCGGGGTAGAGCGTCCGAAGATGGTCACCATGACCTTGAGCGTTTCGCGATCTTCGTTGATCTCATCCACCACGCCATTGAAGTTGGCGAACGGTCCGTCCGTAATCCGCACAGACTCGTTCTTTTCAAACTTGATCTTCATCCGCGGCTTGTCTTTGGCCGTCTCTGAACGGTAGAGGATCGAACTCACTTCTTCCTCCGAGAGCGCGACCGGCTTGTCGCCGGTGCCCAGAAAGCCAGTCACTTTGGGCGTATCTTTCAACACGTGCCAAAGGTGGTTATCGAGGTCCATCTCCACCAGGACATAGCCAGGCAGAAACACGCGATCGATAGTCCGCTTCTTGCCGTTGACGATCTCTGTCACCGGTTCAGTGGGGATCATCACCCTGCCAACCTTGTCCTTCAGGCCAAAGGCCTCGACACGGCTCGCAATCGACTCACGCACCTTGCGCTCAAAACCCGAGTACGCGTGCAGGATGTACCACTTGAAGGCCGGATTACGCTCCGGCTGAGATTCAACGGGTTGTTCCAGTTCTTCTGCCATTCAATGTCTCGTTTCGCCGCCTGAGCCTTACTGAGATCCACCCAGTTTGGTAATCAACTGTTGCAGGGCATGGTCAAAAACATAGTCCACCACAAAAAAGAAAAGCCCAAACAGAAACACCGCGACGATGACCACCGAAGTGGTGGCTTGCACTTCTTTGGGAGAGGGCGTCACGACCTTGCGCATTTCCGCACGCACTTCGCCCAGAAAATGGGTGAGGTTGTCCCACGCGCCAACCACGTTACCGGAGAGATTTTCCATCGCCCCCGGCTCCCGCCGTTTCAGCGGCGCCGGCCGCTCTTCGTTGTTCACGATTGCTGCCTTTGATGCCATACTTTTGTTCCTTCGCTTCCGGCGTCATGTCGGAAGCACCTTACCCAAACTGGCAGGGGCGGAGGGATTCGAACCCCCAAGTTCGGTTTTGGAGACCGACAGTTTAACCGTTGAGCTTACGCCCCTGAATGCAGCCCTCTAGCTCTTCTCTTTCAGCCTCTAGCCCGCGCTGGAGTAGAACTTGCGGGGCTTGAGGCTGATAGCCAGAAACTGATAGCTGCTCTTACTTTGTTTCCTTGTGCGCCTGGTGCTTGCGGCAACGGTTACAGAACTTCTTGAACTCCAGACGGCCGGTGGTCGTCTTCTTATTCTTCGTCGTCGAGTAGTTCCGTTCCTTACACTCAGTGCACTGCAATGTCACAATTTCCCGCATCTCTAAATCCTAACCGATTCGGCGTTTTGCTGCTTTTCCGCCCTGAATCTGAAAAACTCACCGAAAACTCAATCGTCAGCGATCAGCTCTCTTCGTGCTCTTCGAACCTTTGCGGCTGTCAGCCGCAAAGGTTCTGACCACTGTTACTTGATGATTTCCGAAATGGTGCCTGCGCCCACGGTGCGTCCGCCTTCGCGGATGGCAAACCGCAGTCCCTTTTCCATGGCCACCGGCGTAATCAGCTCCACCGTCAACTGCACGTTGTCGCCCGGCATCACCATCTCCGTGCCTTCCGGCAGCTCCGCCACTCCCGTCACGTCCGTGGTGCGGAAGTAGAACTGCGGACGATAGCCCTTGAAGAACGGCGTATGACGGCCGCCTTCTTCCTTGCTCAACACGTAAATCTCGCCCTTGAAGTTGGTGTGCGGCGTGATCGAGCCCGGCTTGGCCAGAACCATCCCGCGCTCCACATCTTCCTTCGCAATACCGCGCAGAAGAAGTCCGGCATTGTCGCCCGCCAGCCCTTCATCCAGCTGCTTCTTGAACATTTCAACGCCCGTCACTACCGTCTTGCGCGTTTCCCGGAACCCGACAATCTCGGTTTCCTCGCCCACCTTCACCTTGCCGCGCTCGATACGGCCCGTAACCACCGTGCCGCGTCCCGAGATCGAGAAGATATCTTCGATCGGCATCAGGAACGGAAGATCGATCGCCCGGTCAGGCAGCGGAACGTTCTTGTCCACCGCATCCATCAACGCGTCGATCTGCGCTTCCCACTTGGGCTCGCCGTTCAAAGCGCCCAGGGCGGAGCCGCGGATCACCGGAACGTCGTCGCCGGGGAACTGGTACTTCGACAACAGCTCGCGCACTTCCATCTCGACCAGGTCGGTCAGCTCTTCGTCTTCGACCGCGTCGCACTTGTTCAGAAACACCACGATGTACGGCACGCCGACCTGGCGGGCCAGCAGAACGTGTTCCTTGGTCTGCGGCATCGGGCCGTCGGTCGCGGCTACCACCAGGATGGCGCCATCCATCTGCGCCGCGCCGGTGATCATGTTCTTGATGTAATCGGCGTGACCGGGACAGTCCACGTGCGCATAGTGACGGTTGGCCGTCTCGTATTCCACGTGCGCCGTCGCAATCGTGATGCCGCGCTCCCGCTCCTCAGGCGCGTTGTCAATCGAGTCGAACGAACGGAACGTATTCTTCGGGTTATGCTTCTGCAATACCTTCGTGATCGCTGCCGTCAACGTCGTCTTGCCGTGATCGATATGCCCGATCGTCCCCACGTTCACGTGAGGCTTAGAACGATCAAACTTTTCCTTCGCCAT
>OCTA010002871.1_pt1 | contig 15453 bp, 31 predicted proteins | sample 1538991 | NCBI WGS metagenome assembly OCTA01 (sample SAMEA3539302, study PRJEB22396) | soil metagenome | biome: tundra; feature: field; material: soil | place: USA | collected 2010-05 | depth 0.15 m | reverse complement strand
CGTTTAGTTCTGCCGAGATACGTGAATAATGGCTCCCATACCAGGAGGGGCCGAGTTGACCGCCGAGATGACCATATCTGCCATGGCGATCTTTGGTTGTAGGCGATGAATCTGGATGGATTGATAAACCACGGCTCCGGCCAAGAGGAACATCACCCAGTTTGTGGTATGGGCGAAAAATCGTGTATGGAAACGAATGCCTCTCTGAGGCACCGAGACTGTATAATGTTTATAGTTTTTCATGTGGTTATTCTATCAAAGATTCTTGTTATGTCAACCGCTGGTTTTCTTCATAGTACATATCCAGTATATACGTGGATAAGGGCGGTTGAGAGACTTGACAAACTCAAAATATGCTATATCCTGAGGGTGGTCCGCAGTGCGGAGCGAAACCGGGATAACCCTCTGCCGCAGGCCCGGCTGCCCGCTGCGGTTTTTCCCGTATCCAAAAAAAACATTGGGGTTTCCTGATATTCAGCGTTTTCGCTGGTGGTTCCCTTCAACTTGACAACCAAGCAATCTATGATACAATGTATGTACACCAATCCTGCGTGCGTTTTATCGTTGTATTACCGGGACTACAGGATATAGGCGTCGATTGACAATCCTCTAATATGTGATATGATTATCAAAATGGACAAAGTGTGTCCAGCGGTTTTCGTATTACCGCACTCTATACAGTATATCAGCGCCAACCGCTGACCTTCTGCCAGAAGCGTGCTGCCATTTGACTTATAGGCGATTTGATGTATGTTTGATACAATGGTCGTCCTATGGTCGGGAAGACCGCCCCAGGGTGGCAGGCAATAACGTTAAACCGCTGAAGGTGAACCACGGCGGCTTGCGGTTTAACTAGCTTCAGCACTCATTTTAGGAACGAAAAACTCATCATTAAACTATTTGTAAAGCGGACCATATCCAAATATTCCAAGCGGTATCATTTCTATTTTTCTACTTTCGCTTATACTTATCCCTATATGAGTGAAAGCACATTAAGTCAAAGCCTATTAGAGTTTTCCCCTATTCAAGCCTCCCAGAGACATTATACTGAGGATGAAATCACTTCTCTTGTTACAGCCATTCGTAGCTTAAAAAATGAAGTTAAAGACCTTATGATAAAGCAAGCAGTTAATACCCTACAAGTGCCATTAGAAGTTGTTGAACCAGCGGTGAAAGAGTATATGAGGCAGTCTTATAAACTTGGCCGTCCGCCACTTGAAGGAGAAATCAAAGATGCGATAACCAAGACCAATACTATGAAAGCGGCTGCGGAGTATCTGGGGGTGTCTGTTACTACATTAAAGCGGTACAGCCAGCTCTACGAAAAAAACAGCGAGGGGGGTACTCCCCTCCGGCTATGGCAGCCAACTCGTGGCAACTCGGTGTTCAAGAGAGTCGGGCCTTGAAGGTTTCCGCTGAGATAAGGCTATTGTCACATCTTGAACCTTTTGCTTCCCGTATATCCGTATCATCTCCTTGAGGGCATCAATGGCCAACCATGCGGCAGCACGTTTGTCCTTCTTTCGTAAGGACCTGAGGCCAAGAGGCGATTTGGTTTTGTTCGTAAGTCTCTGAATCGTGGCAGCCAACTTCACAAACTTGATAGGCATTCCAATACCACGTTTGGCGTCAAAACTTACGTTATCATCAACCGCACACAGGTCCACTCTGTCAGCCGTTAAACGATTGTCAGGGGCCATAGCAGAAATTCTATGCCTGTAATTCGTTGGTTTTTCATCAGGGAATACCAGCACAACAATATCGCCTCTTTTAAGTGTTTTCATAAAGTGTGCTTATTTATCCATTAAACCCCAAAACTCATCCATCCATTTTTTGTAAGAAGGAACATGATCCGCAAGGTCGCCTGAGTCATCAATGCCGATGCTTGAAAGTTTTTCCGAATCAAAAAAGTTAAGAGAGTTAGCCCATCTCTGTAATTCGAGAAGCAACTCTCGCTTAGTTAGTTTTCTTTTTGCTTTACTCATTTCAGTCAATACGTTTCGTTATCACTTCCAACACCACGGCGACAACCAAAATGATTAGAAAGCAGTTTAGAACATGGTTGAGTGTCATAAAGATTTACACAAAGATGTGCCAACCAGCTTCTCTATCCCAACCAAGGGCATAAAGTTTCTTGATTTGTTCTAAGCTGTATTTGTTAAAATCTTCAGCATAGTCGCCGCCGGCCCAGATTTCATCGTGTTCAGCACGAAGCGAAGTTTCAGGTTCAACAGCCTGAATGATTGTTAAGCCTTCGACTATTTCTTTCATATTGCTTATTGGCCAACTTCAACCAATGGAATGAAGCACTCAGGCGTTCTTGTCTCTGCTAGTTCACAGCAAGGCGTCGGAATGATTGGATGCTTCTTGACTAAATCTTTCTTGTAAGAGGCTTCTACTTTTGCGACCAAATCATCACGAAGCCGTCTGGCTACTGCCAAAGGCAGTTGGATACAGTTTATCCCTGCCGCACCTTCAAACAGTTTGATTTCTTGTTCAAGGGCAACAATAATCATGCTGGTTTCCATGCCAACTTCAAGTTCAAAGATTACTTTCATACCCAGATTATATCAAAGATTATAAGAAAAATAACAAGACATACTACTAAAAACATCATAAAGCGTATTTACTAATTGGTTATCTCAGGCCAAGATGATATGGCAGTCTTAGCCCTTTCAAATCCATGATTAAAGGCCAGTAAGGATATAATGATACCGATGACCACTCCTACAATCCAGCCGATGGCCATTCCCCTCAAATTTGCCTGTCTCATTTTGTTTATCACAAACGGATTGACCTGAGGACAGTTAGGATTGGAGCATCCAAAGTCAGCGGCGATATACCCAAGACTGCTGCCGCAAATATTACATGTGTATTTTTCCATAAATTATTTGACGAAAATCCAATTTCCGCAGTTAGCAGTAGGGCACACTACATAGAGAAATGTTCCATCGTTGTCCCCGCCGGAGTTATTCTCTAAGACTTCGCACTCTGCCAGTAATACGTTTGCTACTTCGCATTCACAACGGGTGCAAGTGCCTTTAAGTTCTACGGGACGCCTTACCGCCTGCGGCTTGCCTTGTTTTAGTATTTTCATAAAGATTACTTCTTAACCACCATTCCGCCATTGACCAAAATCCATGTGTGCTTTCGCATAAGTTTCTCTGCTTGCCCTTTAGACGTAAATACTTGAGCAGTTTCTTTCTTACCACCATTGTCATGGCTAAGCGATTGAAAGTAACTACCATTGCGAAACTCTATAATGTATTTCATAAAGCGTATTTACACAGGAGGAAGCATAGATGGCGACTTCTCTATCTCACTCAGACGCCGGGCCAAATCAGTCAAAAGTTCATTGGCCCTATCGTTGCCACATCCCCTTTGATACTGGCTGATCATATCAATAACATCATGAATGGCGATAAATCGTATGCCTGTTCTACGTTGTTCTGTTACCGTTACTTCGCAACTGCCGTCAGGATTTATTTTCATGATGCGTATTTAGGCTTACTCAGCCTGGGGAAAGCAAATCACGTTCACGCTGGGCCGATCCCTGTAGTGGCGGATTATCTTTAGTGCCGAATGGCAACTTAGCCATTTCTTGGCCACGAGCATCACGATAACCGTGTTCAAAATCCATCTTCGCTGCCAAGTCTGTTAAGACTGCGTAAATCTTTTCTTGGTTGCGATAAAGCCTTCCAAGGTCAAGTTGAATGGGGAAAAGGCCACAGGATGAAGAGCCAACTTTCTCAAGCGGAGGATATATTGGTGCTTTGCTTTTCATGATGTAGGAAACGGCGTGGGTGCGAGACTCATGGCAATGACATTTGCTCCATCGGTGGTTGTTTCAGCATTCATCTTAACTACGTCATCATCTTTACAGCGATAAGCGAAGTTCAGGAACTCTTGCTCTTGTCTGTTTCGTTCACCCGTAAACGTCAACCTGCCATTAACTATTTCGATCTTCATATCCAGATTATACCAAAGATTTACTGTTTGTCAACCCACTCCCAGGCTGCAGTTTTGCCGTTATAGTGGGCGAAGCCACGCTGTATTGCTTCTTTACGAAACTTGTTGAAGTCCTCGGTTTGATAGCCGAATGCTAATAAAGTAATGAGAAAAAGAATAGCAAAAGTAACCGTCGTAACTACAAGCATGTTTTTCATGTGGTTATTATACCAAGGATTTCTATTTTGTCAAGTATGAACAGTTTTGGGCAAAGTGTTAATTCCGATCAAGCAGACCAAAAAGACCTGACATATGAGGAAACAATTTGAGAAGATGCTTACGGGCAATCCGCCGGTTGGCGAAGGAGAATACAAATGAAGGCCGCCCCACACCTGGATTTACCCTTTCATATTGAAGGCCAAGGTTCTCGGCAACTACAGGCAGAGACTTAGTATATTCACGTCGGACAGGACATGGAGACTTTCCATCAGCCGCCATGCGAATGAGATTCGCAAAAAACAATGAGAACTTTATGCCGGTTTTTTCCTCTAGTTCAAAACAGGCACCAAAGCAAGTATTCGGACCATAAGTAAGCATCACGAAAAGAGCCTGCCACCACGAATAATGATTGCGAGGCTTTTGAGTTGACCCAACTCGCTTCCTATAAGCTTTTAACGCGTTTGTTGCTTCAATATCTTTCTTCAATGTTCGTATTGTCATAACCAGATTATATCAAAGGTTTATTTTTTGTCAACCAGAAGAAATCAAGCACATTGAGGACTTTCACCCCAGTTACGATTTAGTGCCGAAACCGCTTACTTGCCAGGCTGGTCTGGTTTCAGATGAACATATGGGCGTCGAAGCGAATGTAAGCACTAGCCACTCGCTTCATTTCGGTCCGGTCACACCGGATAGTAATAATCACCGGTCAGCCTTTCGGCCTCCTGCCGAGTGCGAAACTAACACCGGCCCATACAAAGTGTGCGATTAATAAGTCCGTTTGACGTTATCTAGCAGCGACAACCGCACACAAAATGTGGCCGCCTTGCGGACCTTTAGGGTCCTATAGGTATGCTGCCGTCTGGCTTAACCACTGTCCGCCAGACAACCACAAGGCGGTAAAATCAAACTTCTATTTCATCAAAATGATTTTTCTCCATCATGCTTTGAGAAATAGGCCGAAAATTGGTGACGGGTAGCCAATCCCAAGGTCCGCCTTCCACGTAAGCCAATGTGTTGCGGTGCAAAATTCCCTCTTTCATCAGCGTTGGAATGGCTGCCGTTGTAAAAGGACCATGATCTGTCCCGGCGTCATCGAGAATCCAGAACCGCATGTTGTATTCAATCGCTGTTGGCCTGGGAGTATATTGAGAGATTGCCTTTGGCGCCGCTGGTCTGCACATATCCTTCCAGCCCGTGCTACCAAACTCAATCCAATCCGAGTAGCGTTCTTTTCCCTTTAAGGTCTTACCAAGCCGAAAGCATACTCGGGAATGAGAATCAATCCGGCCATCGCGGATGCACTCAACAATCTCGCTTTTGGTAAGCGGACCATAAACATTATTGTCAAGGTCCTGCACACACATAACGGGAATATCGCTTATGCGAGGCGGATATAACATCACTTCTGGCACCACATCAGAATTAGAGGGAGTTTCGCTTTCATCAAGCAAGTGCAGAGCCTTTTGAGCCAGAGGGAAGTTCCTACAGGCATCAATAGCGGCAGCAAGGAGCAGAACAGATACCGCTGCTTTTCCCTTCTTATTCATAACGCAGTCTCCAGAAAAGCCTACTTCTTAACAGGTTGTTCGGTATCGCTGAAGGCCGAAGCGAGAGAGGCCCATTGAGATTTGACCTTTTTGACAAGGCTTTTGGTCCACGGCCAGCCCCGCCACATATCAATGATGGCGGCGATGGTAAAGATAATCAAGGCAGTTTTTGTTTTGTTGTTCAATTTCATACTCAAAGATTATCAGAGTTTTTTTATTTGTCAAGTTTTTCATTTATTAAGCACTTTTAATAGGTAGAGTATATTTATTACTATTAGATACTCTACTATGAGCAGCATAATATACTCAATAACTGGCGAAGAATTACAGACAATTCTTAATACAAGCAAAACTTATGGTCAAGTGTTAAAGCACTTTGGTCTTGAAAATAAAGGAGCAAATGCGAAAACTCTCAAGCGGCGAATTAAAGAAGAAAACTTGAGCGACACAAACATACTCAAAGGTTTCAAGTTTGGTGGCGGCTGGAATAAAGGGACCAAAGGAGTTTATCTAAAGCGAATGTCATTAGAAGATGCTATGAAAACCATTTTCATTTCTAACTTTCAAGGTTATCCAGCATCAGCAAAAAAATATGTTAGAATGTATCACCTAATGGATGAAAAATGCTCTGATTGCGGATTAAGACAAGTGTGGAATAACAAGCCAATAACATTGGAATTAGAGCACGTTGATGGCAACTCTCATAACAATGATTTATCAAATCTTAAGTGGTTATGTCCAAACTGCCATAGTCAAACGCCTACTTTCAGGGGAAGGAATAGACGGATTAGGCACTATTGTATAGATTGCAAATGTGAAATAGTAAAGGGATCGGCAAGATGTAGAAAATGCGATAGTATTAAACAAAGCACATATCAAATTGGCGGACATAAAAGAAAAGTAGAATGGCCGGAGAAAGAGAGATTAGAAATGCTTGTAAATACGATGCCTTTATCTAAAGTAGGAAAAATGTTTGGAGTATGTGATGCATCAATTAAAAAATGGTGCCGCCATTATCAAATACCCGCCCCAAAATTTGGCAGAGGATATTGGGCAAAGAAGATGGTGCGCTCGGTTGGATTTGAACCAACGAGGGGATTGCTCCCGGCGGGTTAAAAGCCCGCTGTTTTCGGCCTAACTTAACGACGAGCGCATCTAACTAAAATTAAAAGGCACTCCCTGCGGTATAGAAGTTTCCTTCCGGGGTAAACTTTCACGGGCTAAACCCGATTGTATTCCGTAGGGTGAACCGTTAAAGAGTCGCACCCTTGAAGCATTTAGCTGCTCGAATAGCCATCCGATTCAGGACTACCGTTGCTTCGCGGGGCGTTTCCACATCAGCCGGGGTGCCCTTAAAGGCACGTTGTCGGGCGATACCAAGAGCTGCGTTCTTATCAAACTTGTCGCCTGCCTTTCGGTTACACTGGCTCCAACCCAAAAGGATTTGTGGAGCCTCAACCAAGCCCCTGGGATGAATGGTTGCCAGAACCAAACCGATCTTTTCTCCGCCGATACGGCGAAGTTCACCTTTGACGTTTTTGACCATCTTGCGGCCCTTGACCGTTCGGATATATTCGTATATTTCGTTGTTCATATGAGTATTGTATCAGAAAGTTTGTAGTTGTCAATACCACCCTGTTAGACGGCGCCAGTGTAGTGGGTGCTTATAACAAACGCTGCCAGTTGCTCCGTTAGCGAAAGCTATTAGAAATCTTGATCCAATCAGAGTTGAAAACCCGATTATTAAAATGACGTGCATAAGAGTATTGTATCAGAGTTTTATTCCCTGTCAAGGGATGACCGTTATTTGTAACGTGCCAGAGACTTCCACGAGGCCATGAGTCGCCACATCTTCAAAATACCAGCCATCGCTTTGGGTTTGATTGTTGACATTGCCGGTTGATGTCCACTCGCCAACAATCTTGCCGCCGGAGAATTGGACAATGTGATGTTTCTTTCCAAGGGCGGAGAATTGTGCCCGAGTTGCATCTTTACATCCGACAGCAAGAAGGGCGACCAGAACGATTGACCAAAGTAGTGTATTTTTCATATGGTTATACTATCAGAAAGTTTGTGATTGTCAAGTGGTAGCAGCCAGAATACTATTAGCTACTTTGTTAGCAACGGAAGCACGGGTGTTCGCTGTTCGAGACTCCGCAAAGTTTCTTGCTTTCAGTTCCCTTGCGGCTTTCTCCCATTGGGAAAGTTCAAACTCTCGTAAAGCAAGAACCGCGATGGTTGCCGAATAATCATCCAGACTTATTGTTTTCATGGTTATATACTATCAGAAAGTTTGTGGTTGTCAATCACGCATCAGAGTAATAAACTCTAGCTGGTTTCTTGGACTAGTAATATTTCTATTCGCTTCCAGCCATTCCGGCTCGTAATGCTCCTCAATGGCTCTCTGAACCGCTCTCAATGAGTCAACCGGATCATTATCACCGAAAGCAAATAGAAATCGCTTATTCTCAAAAACCGAAAACGGTATTCCTAGTCCCAAAGCCCACAACTTCAGCAGTTCAAGTTTTTCGTTCACAATATCAAATGGGAAAATTATTTATTAGCAAGTTTCAAAGTGTAGCACATCCAATCAGAAAAAAAAGGGCAAGCGAGGCCAAAATGACGATGACGAGCAAAGTAGGCGGTTTTTTCATATTCGGATTATATCAGTTATTTCTATTCTGTCAAGATTATGAGGGATAATTTAACGATATAACTGGAAATGGACCTGCTGAAGGTGAAACCAAAAATATATTAGGATATTTATTGGCAATCGCAAGAGGATCAGTAATCCCTGCCCTCTTAAGTCCGCCAATTGTTCTTGCTCCCTTAGAGAGAATAGCGAAAAGTTTATCTTGCTCTTCCGCTTCACTGAAATCCATTATTCGGTTTTCTTTTTTCATATACTATCAGTTATTCCTATTCTGTCAACCCCTCGGAAAGTAAATGAATGCTGGTTTAATCCATACCGCTGGCAAGCTCATGTCATCAGGGAAAAAGTTGCCTTCGCTTCCACACCAGCCAGTCATTCCGAAACTATAGATGTAATGCCAAAAATGGTTTTTGTCGCCGGGTTTTCCTGGAGGATTTCCAATGTAAATTGCTCGTTTCATGGTTTCTTATTCAGAATGCTATCCACTAAATATTTATATTCGCTATCCTCATTCCTGGCCATTCGCCAAGCAAAGAAACAGATACAAACGAATATAGGAACGACGATGCGGGCAACTCTCAAAAGGATTTCAGATTCTTTCATAACCAGATACTATCAGACATTTCTAAAAAGTCAAGTTTGTGGCCTAACAATAACACGGTAGAAATTTTCCCCTTCAAATTGAATTTCGTTATTACCATCAGCAGTATTCCACAGATGAATACCAGGCAACTTATTTTCACGCATTAAAGTATCCCACAATTCGTTTTCCTCAGCGAGTGTCATTTCAACCGCTGGAATTGTGACCGTGGTTTTTCTCATGTGGTTATTCTACTAAAGATTTCTGCTTTGTCAAATGCTGGCCCTACAGTCACTATATATGCTGGGCAGTAATCACCGGTTTATAGAACGAGCAGGGCTAGACGCCGAAGCGTTCCCGCACCTGCTCAGTACCGTATCGCTTACTTCCTACCGTCCAGACCCAGTTTGAAAAACTGTTTCCAGCCGGCTTTGTTCTGGCGGAGCACATACCATTATTTGCCCACGGTGTATCTATAATATACACAGATTCGCAGAAACTACGTTATGTCGCCATTTGGCTTGTAAAGAACTTTGGGCCAGAGGCCCGTAAAAAATCGGGGTTATAAAGCACCAAGGCCATACAAGGTTTGAACCTGGCGAATAACTTTGCGAGAGGATGGTATTTAACGCTATGCCTGGCATACGGCTTATGAGGATCGACCGGATCTCTCTCTGCCTGCCATAGCTTTCCGGCGAAGTCAACCAGAACATATCCGGCCACGCCCCTCAAGTGTGTATCAAACTTGCCTTGAATGATGGCCTTAAAATCTGTCTCTGTCTCGACAGCCATTGGGCCGGTTATCTCAATCTTATGGCGGGCAACCGTGGTGGTCCTAACAACAATCAATTCGGCGTGTTTCATATCGTGAGATCAGTATATCAAACTTTCGGGGACTGTCAAGTATTGAAAAACACCGTAAGCGCCTCATCTATTGTAGCAAAGCACCGTTCATCGTTATCGGACCTGATTTCGTAATGACTGGAATCACGCAACAGGCCATCAGCCAGCTTAAACTCAAAAACGTAATAAAGACAGACTCTCTCGCCACACTCTGTTGCGACAGCCAACCGGGTCTCAACCCGATATTCCGCCAATCTCTTTTTGAGAGTTGTAAATGTTTCGTTCATAGTTAGATTATATCAAACTTTCAGGGCCTGTCAAGCCCTCTTGGTTGGACAATGCGTCTTATTCTTGCTTCCAGTTATTTTTCCGACTGGGTATTTTCTGGAACCAATTTCGCCACACTTGCCGCACCAGATTGAGCCTTCTTCGGAGCATATCCAATCGTGAAGCTCCAAAGCGTTGCGCATGGACCTGGCACGTTTGAGTTTTAATCGCATTTTTCTATATGCTTCATTCGCTTCGGCTCCAACCACATGCATCGCTTCATCCAAAGCCTTATTACTAGCACGCAGATTAGGATACTCCCTTCCCAAAGCAACCAAGTTAATGATTTCTTCAGCGGTTAATCCAAAGGAAAATGTTTCATCTGTCCAACACTCCCTTTCGCTGAACTGAGAAAATTCACTTCCGGCGATGGACCTTGAGAGTTGTGCGAATGGTATTGATAACGGTTTCATATTAGGATTGTATCAGTTATTTACAAAAAGTCAATGAGACAATGCTGCCTCCAAATAACAACCCGTAGTAAATCGCACCCCAAAGTATCGGATGATTTACAAAATGATAGACCAGTTTCATATCAGGATTGTATCAAAGATTTCTGTTTTGTCAAGACTCTGATGCTATTTCTCGTAAAGCCGTTTCCACACTTCTGACAGCGTATTTTGTTTCTCCGTTATATAGCAGGTCAATAATACGTTGATCATCCCAGGTCGGAAACCAGCCCTTCAAATGCTTGATTGACCACTTTGCTTTTTCGATTTCAAGTTTCCAGTTTCGTTTTTCGTCTGCGGATTGGCGACCAAATCTGCCGGGTATCCGAGCTTCCCACGGCGAGCCCTCAGGGAGAGAATCATTCAGCGATTCGGTTGCTGTATTAGGATTTTCAAACCAATCAGGAGCCACCAGCTTCGCCCGATTATTCCAACAGATTGCTTTCATTGACCAGAGGACGTAAATGAAAGTCTGCTTCGATGTTTTGATTTCAGGGTAAGCCTGCCTAAGTTGGGGGAATATTTGCTTCGTGATGTCGTAAATGTGATGCGGTTTGCCTTCCGTATCATTGTCAAAAATGGCCAGGCAAAGATTGTCGCACAAAATTGTGATTAGGGGATTTGATTTTTTCTTTTCAATCTCCCTGGGGACTTCGATTGATTTTTTCACACCTGGACTATATCAGTTATTTCTATTCTGTCAACCCCTTAGACATCTTTCCCTTCAGCATACCTAAACCAATTTATCCCGCCCGATAAATCCCCGTTATTCAGCATCTGAATATTGTCAAGCTTTCCTGAAATCTTCTCGCATATCCTGTTTTCATAGGTCCTATCAGCGAATATAAAGAATGTTAGTGTCTTTGACATTCCGCCTTGGCGATGCTGACGGCCGTTTGCTTGGAGAACTTTTATGGTGCTGAAAGATGGATTTATGATTGCCGCCCTTGGGTAGCGGCCGGTGACATCATGTAATCCGATTGACTCAGCACATTGAAGATTGACTATCATTACTCGCTTTTGGTCCGCTTGAAAATCATCAATGTCCCTATCTCTTTGATTCTGCGTTCGCTCTCCGTAAATAAGGCCGATGAGATTTTTATCACGGAACCGTCGAGCATGTTCAAGCCTGGTTTTGATTGCTTCAATGGTTTCCGTAAAGCTCACGAATACTACTACTGATTTGCCTTCATCAACCAGGTCCTCTATCTTTTCTACCATTGTAGGCACCTTTAGCATTTCGATGGTGCGCCTGGCCTTCATAATCACAGCGAATACATGAGCAGAGTAGTTCGCTGTTTGCTTTTCAAGCCTGGCAATGTCCAATTCCATTACGTCATAAGCTTGTTGAATACGGTCGCTGTTAGGCCCCATGTCAAGGGCATCACATATTATTTCGTTTTCAGGAAACAAAGCGCCCATATCCTCACGGGTTAACCGAGAAGCGATTTTATGGTGATTAAAAAGATGATGATGAACAGAAGCCATCTTTCTGCGTGATTTATCATCGACATCGTCAAAAGTCATAGCACCATAATGGCCGGTTTCTTCTGCTCCTGATTCTAAACAGAACCGCTTATATTCCTTCATTTCGGGAGTAGGAATCAGGTTTACTGCGTATCCAAAGGCCCGCATGTCTAAAGGTGAACAGGCCGCTGTAGCAGATAATACCAACGTCTTATATCCTTGACGCTTCAAACTCATCAAGAACCCAGCTTGAAGCGAATTGGTCCCTTTACATCGGTGAATTTCATCCGCAATCACCAACGCCCCAGCAGGGAAATATAGGACCGCGTTGAAATATTTTGCTGCTTTCTCATCGGGGTGGAACTTGCGAAATTTCTTCGTGGCACTTTCCGTCATCGCTTTGTCAACAGGATTCTTTGCTGACTTCCGATACTTGAGCCAATTCGTGTTGCCTCTGCACAACTTTTCAAAATTTATATAACAAACCGCTTCTTTTCCAAACTTGTTAAGAATCTCTTTCCACTTACGGAGAATTTGCTTCGGACCGACCACCACGATTGGACCATCAAAGTTTCGGGCAACAGCAGCCGCACAAAAAGTTTTCCCGCAGCCTGTTTCAGATAAATCTGCCGCTATTCCATTGTAGAAAATAGAATCGGCAAGCCTTATTGTATGGTCCTTCTGGGGCTCAAGTAAACCAGTTGTATCAAAAGTCATTGTCATATTAGTTCAGACATTATATCAAAGATTTTTCACTTGTCAAGTGAGCCTTTTTGGTATATATTAGTATATGAAAGTTAGCGGTATTTACAAGATTATTAACAAAACTAATGGGAAGTATTACATTGGTTCATCAAACAATATTATAGGAATACGAGGCCGTTGGGCAAACCATGTGCATTATCTAAATAATAATAAACATCAAAATCGGCACCTTCAACGAGCATGGAATAAATACGGAGTTGATGCTTTTGATTTCACAATACTTGAAAAGGCGTTGCCTGAATCACTTCTGGAAATAGAGCAAAAATATCTTAATGAGGCAGCCAGAGAAAAAATCAAATGCTACAATATGAGTTTCATTGCTGGAAAAATCGAAATGACTTCGGAAGTAAAGAAAAAAATCAGCGAAAGCCTTAAAGGCATCAAAAGACCTTATAAGCCCTGTAAACCCAGTGATGTTGCGAAAAGAGTTGAAAGTAGAAAATGGTATAAACATCATTCAAAAAAGACCAGAGACAAGATTAGTAAAGCAAGAATGGGGTATGTCAATTCGCCTGAATCAATACAACGTATGAGAGAAAAACTTAAAGGTCGAAAGCCGTGGAATGTCCATCAAACTATTTACACTTTTACTAATAGAATAACCAACGAGATTTTCGTAGGTATCAAAAGCGATTTTATTAAAAAATATAGTCTTTTCAAGCAGCCAGTTTATCTTATGATAAATGGAAATGGTAGGCTTAAATCTTACAAAGGCTGGACCGTTATTCGTTGAGTATTATAAGCGAAGTAGGATACCCCTGAAACTCGCCAGTTATATGAAACTCAGTAGTGTCGCCGTAGGCGTTCTTTTTCTTCGCCGCAGACACCAAGTTAATCTTCTGCCCCCAGGGATCTAATAATACGCCTTCGCCGTTGTCTTCCAGTGTGGTTAAATCGCTCCAGAACGTATTTGTATCCTCGTTCAGGTTCCACACCAGGAACACCATTGGCCACTTGTTTAACAATTCTCTTGCTTTCATTCTTTTCTAAAACCGTTTCTCCTTTTCTATGTGGACCATACCACACTTCTCGCCATTGTCAAATGGAAGCTAATCCTCCCGAATAACACACAGGTCTCTTTCAGAGAAATCAAGCTTCATTCTCCTGGAACGGCAATAATGTGGATAGGCACATTATCAGTCATAGCACGGCCTCTTGGCGTTTACCCTATCTTCTATCTTTTTGCCTCACCGGCTTTCCATCCTTCACGGCATCCCTTATGTGTTTAACAGACTTAGCGCTTATTTAATCCAACAGGCACCGTCTAACAGGAGGATTGCCCTAAGTCTAACCACTGACAACACCTTTATATTACCACACTTTCCCTATCTGTCAAGTGCTAACAGTTTCAAAAAGGCTGGAACTGCCTTTTGGTCTTGTGCTTGATACTGAAATTTCGTAAATCCCATTTCTCTGGCCAACCAGTTAAGGTTTAATCCAATGGCTACAGCCTTGGTCAAATTGACTAAAGTAATCTCTGCTTCCTCTCCAAATAGATTCTGAAAATGTTTAACCTGTCCGATGCAGGCTTTTCGTTCCATCAGCCATTGAACCGTTATCTTTTTCATATTATTCTTGCTTCCATTCGTCCCCTTCAATACACGGCGGCTTTCCTGGAGGTAATAATTCACCGGTCTTTGGCATCTCGCCGGTTGCTTGCTTTATTCTTTCAATCTCTGTCATGCCGACAATACCAACGTGAGCAGTATCTTTCATCGGGACAATTCCAACAGCACAAATAATGTCTATTTGTCTTTGGCCACCAGAAGCATAAACGAAAAATACTTCGGCGGTATTCATATCCTGAGGAAGCTTTGCCAGTGCCGTCTTCATTTCTCCTAAGTTCATAACCAGATTATATCAAAGTTTTTTGGTTTGTCAACAGGTCAATTTTTAATAGATACAGAAAGCGTATTGCTTCCTAAATCTTCCAAAGAATATTTGGTTTTATCCAAGTGGTTCCCCAGAGTAATCTTATACAGCCTATATCTTATTTTGTCTGTGGCAGGAAGATACAGCTTTTCTTTCGGCAGTTCTTTGAAGAAATAAGGGAGTATTTCATTCAGTAGTATGTAAATGTATGTATTGAAAATTGCCGTGTCATATTTGAGATTACCATAGACATTTGGTGGCGAGTAGTTTGGTTTATTATTTTTATCAATGAACCACATTTTTGCTTCATATATTCCACCTGCTCCTTTAGACACTCTTATTTCATGCTTAACATTGTTTCGGTCTATAAACGAATACCAGCAATTTCCAGTTTTAGAATAATGGTATAAATCATCTTTTGCTAAAGATACCCATTCTGCTATCATTAGATAGTTTTCTGATAAAACGCTTTTTGAAAGGGGAAGTTTTTTGTATTCAGAAGATTCTGTTAATTCTGCTAAATTTTTTCTTAATCTGTCTGTAGCAATAACATATTTTTGAGATTCATACGCAGAATCTATCATTGGTTTTAGTTTAATCATATACCTAATAAATATATTAGGTGCCCACTATGTCATCACCGAATGTAAAAAATCCAGCCTCTACTAAATCCACAATTTTCTTGCTTTCATCCCACATATAACCAACTTCTTTCCAGCCAGCATGTTCAGGGTTCAGAGCATCAGCACAAATGACATTATGATTTAGGATTTCCCATAT
>OCTA010002864.1_pt1 | contig 15484 bp, 6 predicted proteins | sample 1538991 | NCBI WGS metagenome assembly OCTA01 (sample SAMEA3539302, study PRJEB22396) | soil metagenome | biome: tundra; feature: field; material: soil | place: USA | collected 2010-05 | depth 0.15 m | reverse complement strand
ATCATGGAAGACACCGGCCTCTGCCCCCGCGCCATCAGCAAGGCCATCTCCCGCCTCGACAAACACCACCTGATCTTGCGTGTGGCGAAACACGGCGCGCTGCCCAACTGCTACCGGGTGCTCCTGGAGCTGGCGGCGCCGCAGAAGATCCCGGTGGCAAAGAAGCCGGCACGGGCTTCCAAACGGCTTACGCCTACCAAAATCGTCGAGGTCAAAGTGCCGGAGCGGGCGGCACCTCCGCAGAAGCGAACCGGCAGGCGGCGGCGGAAGGATTCTCCTTCACTGTTGCATGTCGAACGACCAAATCTCTTTGAAGGTCTCTGGATCGACCCCGACAAACCAATCTAGGCCGAACAGATCCTATGGTCCAGATCCGTTAAGATCCTTGAAGGTGGAGAGCGCATGTCGGAGATCAACCTTGAGTTCCTGTTGGGAGCCATGCCGGCGGCAGAGGCCACTCTGTATCGCGTGTTGATCCAGTTGATCCCGGCGCCAAGCGCGGAGTCGAATATTGCCGCCAGCCGCCAAATCGAATTACAGGTGCTCGCCGAGCGCACTGGCTTTTCGAAGCGGTGGGTGATCGAGCTCTTGCAGCGTCTGGAAAAGAAGAACTTCATCCGAACTGAGGGCGGGAGCGGCGCGGTGAAATGGATCCGACTGCTTCCTCTCGGCGTCCCCCTGCTGGGAGGACCAGAGACCAACCAATCGTCGCTGAAAGAGGCGACGAGCCCGGCACAAAACCCGGGGAAAGCGAAAGCTCCTCGGGCGGCGGCCCCCGACCAAAGCGGCGCCGCAAGGAAACAGCGCCAAGCCCGAAACCGGATGCTGACTTCGACGTCGCCCCGGCCGTGGAGAAACCGGCGGAAATGCCAAAGCGGCGCCGGAAAGGACGGACGTCATCGATCCCGCCAGCCGGTCTGGCACCAGACAACCCTGTCATGCTGGCCAGCAGGGTGATACCGCCGCCACCACCGGCACCAGTCGGTCCGACGTTGCCCACCGCTATAATGCCGCCACCGCCGCCAGCAACGCCCCCAAACGGTCCGGCGCCAAGCAACCCTGTGGTTTCTGCCACGACGGTGACGCCAGCAACTTCAAAGGCACTCGGCGGCCGGACAGCCCGCAGCCCAAGGGTGCGCGCCACCAAGATCGTACCGCCACCTTCCGCGGCCCCCGGAGACCTTGCAGCAAACAACGTGGTGGTGCCCGCCGCCATGGTGACACCACCAGCGCCTTCAGCGGCCCCGGGCGGCCCATCCGCAGGCAACCCGATGAGCGCCGCCAAAGTCGCACCGCTGCCGTCAGCGGCACCAGGCAACCCCGTGGTGCCTGCCGCCAAGGCGACGCTGCCGCCTCCGCCGGAACCAGCGGCGCGATGTCCGCTCCACGAAACGCGAACTCGCGGGCCGTAGCTGCGCCTATGCCGCTGCTCCCTCCCGTGATCAGGCAAACCTTTCCTTCCAGTTTCATTCTGTCCTCGTCGGTCCGTAGGCGATCATTGTTGTTAGGCGCCACCATCCGCGCGAGCCTGAGCCACGGGCCCTCGCTGGCGCTGATGCTCAAGTATCCACTGCGCCGCAAGCGTATCAAAGATGTAAGAGCCAGCGCCATGTATCACGTATTCCGTCTGAAAGAAGTGGTACGGGAAGCTCTTGAGTTCCATGAACTCCGGTCGTATCAGGGAAGCGCCTGAGATCACCCCTCCTGGAATGTACGACCACTCATCGGGATTGAAGCCATAGGCGATCAATGTCGAGTTCGTTCCCACGCCCGACACATAACTTGCATTCGTGGCCGGGTGGCAACCCAGCACGAAGTTCACCACGTTCAGCAAGCTGTTCGCGTCAAAGATGTCCGGCAGATGCTTCTGAAGGAAATAATGGTGCATGGCTGCGGTCTGCATGTCCCATCCGAAGCCCATTTGAGCGTTCCCTCTCGCCTGCTGGGGCGAATCCAGTTTCCAGTCTTGTCTCAAGACCGACGAAGGAAAGCGCACCCCATACGGATTGGAAGCTTCCATGGCGTCCGTGGCGGCCTTCCACTTAGTCGCCTTTTCTAAAATCAGGTCGCGATATTCCGGATCGGAGGTCTTGGACATCACCCGCACTAACGTCCAGCCCGGCCCACCGCCAAACTGCTCTGGTGAAGCAGAGCGGACTTGGGGCAGCAGAGCATAGAGACGCTTCTGGTAACGCGCATCGTCCGTGGTGAGCCATAGCTCCGCCGTGGCTACGATCTCGTCCGTCGGAAAGTTCGAGCCGCGACCCACGTAGGCGTTTGGAGCATATACAGGCGCGTTCGTCTGCTCGTACTCCCAGATTTTGCCCGCCGCGGCCAGACACTCTTCGCCAAGGGCGGATTTCTTACTGCGCAGCACCCGACTCGCCGCCGCAAGCGTTTGAACCACACGGTATTGCAGCCCGGTGTTCCGGTTGGTGAATGCCCATCGATCATCGGGCTTCCCGGACCGGTCTCCGGTTGCCTGATCAGGCTTAAGGCTGCTGTCGTACACAAGGTTATCAGTGACGCTCACCGGATCGCCCATGTGGTCGTATTGTCCGCGCGTGCTTTCGATAATCCCGGCGAAGATGTGCCCCGCTACTCGAAAGGAAGCCAGCAAACCTTCCACGCCGCACTCGACCTGCTGGAGAAGATCTTCTTCGCCATCCGGGACGTGCAGCAGCACCTCGCGCTCAGCCCGGCGGACCGTTGTCTGGTCCAAACCCGGCTGAAACTCCTCCTGGGCCAAAGCTAAGGCCAGTGTGGTGGCGGCGATGCTACCGGCCGGCAGATCATGGTCGCAGGCGTCATGCCATCCGCCCCAGTTCAGCCCGGGAATGTGCTGGTAATCGGCAAAAGTCGTCTCGCGCTTTCCCTGCTGGTAGCCATCAAAGTGCATCCTGCCTTCGGGCGCCTGCGACGCGTCGTCTAAATGGCAGGCCCCATGCCAGGTACGAACGCCCTCGCGCACTGCCACGTGGCACATCTGAACAGGCAGGAAGACCTCCAATGTTGGCCGCCAAGCCTGATCATAAACCTGGGGATCGATTCGGAAGGGCCCCGCTGTCTGCCCTCGAAATTCCAAGAGATATACTCCGGAATCCACTACTTCGCTGAAGTCAAAGGTAGCGTACTTGTAGTAAAGGAAACGTCCCCAGGGTTTGGGGTTATCGGCTTTGATCAGATCCTTGTCGCCATTGAGCTTCATCTTGAAGAGGCTCATGCTTCCGGCCATCTCGTCGCGCGGGTCGAGTTCCACCACTGCCCGTTTCCGCTGCTTGGGATGATAACCGACCTGCGAGATGCCGATCACCGGCGTTCGACGCCACTTCGGATCGATTGAAGGCCTGATCTCGACCTCTACTTCGGTCGCGGTCGATCCCGGCTCGATGGGCGCAACCACCGAAAACCAAGCGGTAGGGTGGTCGCCGCGCTTATCCCCGAGTTGCAGCACGCCGTCACGCCGTACGAAGGTCACGCTACACCTTGGATCTTCTTGGGCGATCCGCAGGACGTGAGTGGAACTCAAAAGAACGGGCTCGCCATTGTACTGTCGAGGGAATACGCCCGCCATGGAGTCGCCTTGAAACGACTTCTGGAAGTATCCTGGAGGGTAAAGAAAGATCTGGAAGCCCGCTTCCCGGATTTTGCTCCAGTCCAGGGGCCCGTCAAACTTCAGCGTGACAAACATGCGCTCGCCATCCGCCCGGCATATTAGTTGGTAACCCAGCTTCAGGTCTGCCACTTCGCCGACGACGGTCGCGGTGGATCGATCCCGGTCGACGACCCGACGCAGTACACGAGCGGACGCGCGACCGGATCCGTTTTTGCCCGTAAGCAGCAGGCCCCCGCTATCGAGCAGCCGCTCGCCGTTCAGGATCATCTCGAGGCCGCCCTGCATGCCTGAGTAATTGTTATGGAAGACCAGGAAAATGAAGCCTGGCCCCTCGAAATACTCCTTCCCGGTGAGCACAATTTTCCCCGCACCGTCTCGCGGCATGGGCGTGCCGACGCGTTGGTCGGACTGCGCGGCCAGAGCGGCCGCCGAAGCGGATTGCAGGAACATTCGTCGTTGCATACAGTTCACCAGGCAAATTTTGTACGGTCCGCGAGCGGCGCCGGGGTGAACATCAGGAGAACTGCCACCCTCGCGTCTTATCGATCTCGCAACGGCTGCGGTTGAGATAAGGTCTCCGTTCTTCCAATCCGTATCGGCGAGCCAACTCGCGCGCACTTACACCTGAACGCTTAGCTTTAAGCACAAACCACCCTTCCATCGGAAGCCATTTCTCGCGCTCAACATCTTCTCCGTGCTCCTTGAGCAGGTTCGCCAGCCGCGTCGGCAAATTGATGTCCTGGTGAAAAAGGCAGCGGTCCAGGTCAAACGTAAACCGAGTGACGTTCGTGCCGTTAGACATGTTGTTATGCTCGTATAGAAGCTGTTCTCCATCGATGTCGTACACTAAACAATCAGGAGTCCACGTTGCGCTCATGACATAATAGTTATAGTCAATTGCCCGCGCTTGAAGTGATCTGCCGGCTGAGTAGGCGCTGGGCCAGATTACCAGCTCCGCTCCCAGATCCGACAAGCGCTGCCACGGCAGCGCCCAATTCACGTCGAAGCAGATCGCGAGGCCGATACGGCCGAAGTCAGTCGGGAAAACCGTAACAGCCTGACCGGGTTGGACGCCGGGGCGCTTAGCGAACTCCTCAAAGAAGGGATACATTTTGTCGTAGACGCCGGCGATCTGGCCGCGCCGGTCGAGCAGCACCGCGGAATTGAGGCGCCGATTACCATCCTTCCGGTCGATGGGACAGACGACGTAGGTTCGATGTTTACCGGCCAAACGAGCTACGGTCGAGATTGTGGGGCCGTCCAAACCCTCCTGGCTCTTGTCGTTCTGACCTCGGCAGGTCTCTGGCAGAGCGATAATGTCCGCGCCCCGCGCCCCCTCTTTGTCAACCAGGTCGGCGATCTGTTCCAGGGAGAGGCCGGGCTTAAAGCCGATGCTCACAGCTCGGACAGGCCGTCCAGTTTTACCTGGCGTCTCCTCCCTGCGTGCCGCCCCCTGCTCCTGAATGGAAGCGGCCTCGGCGCCTTCGACGGCAACAAGGGAACCCACTGCGACTGAGCTATTGATAAACTGTCTTCTGTTCACGTCTGCGCCTCTCTTTCTCCGAGCCAACCACCATTCTTGGACGGCTAACGGCCTACCCCACGCGTGGTCGAGGTGAGGAAGACTTCATCGACGCCAGCGGCATTCGCGCCACATAGGAAGACCAGAACAGCAGCCGGATCCGCATGACGCCTGGCCTTCTTCGCTTCTTACCATGTCAACCTCAAAGTGAGTTGAAGATCGCGTGGCGAGTTCTGGGAGTTCTGAGTGCTCAGGATGCCGTTGCTGCCCGGCGCAGGAAGGCCCGGGTTGTTCAAGACCTGGAAGAAGTCGGCATTGAACCGGAGTTTGACAGCCTCCGACAGAGGAATGGTCTTGAACAACGACGCCGAGAGATTGAACGTCCAGGGGGCCGGCTCGAACTGATTCCGCCACGGGTTGAGGTTCGTGTTATAGGTGGTCCGTACTACGGAGCCGTCCTGCAGCTTTACCCAGGCGGTCTGGGTCTCCCAGTATGTCGAAAGATTGGTGTTAGCGGGAGCGTTGGCCGGCAGAGCCGTCGCGCCGTAAGGAATTAACGGCAGGTTGGATGGGGTGTAATTGGACGGTATGCCGCAAATCCCCGTGCACTTGCCACTCGCGTCGGTTCGGTTGATGAGCGGCGGTGAAATGTATCCGTTCCAATAAAGGTAGCCCGGGACGCACTGGCCGCTAGAGCAGTCCTGAATCGGGTATTTGGTTCCATACATCTGCACCTGCCCCATCGAGCCGAAGTTGGTGGTCGGCAGAGACCAATACCTGCTCTGGTAGGAACCCGAGCCGGCGATCTGCCAGCCGCCGATCAAGGTGTTCAGGACTTTTCCCGCATTGCTGGCCAGCAGTTTTTCCCGCCCGAACGGAAGATCCGCAACCCAGTTCCATTTCAGTTGGTGGTGGGGGATCGCCGTATCGCGAACGTAATTAAGGAACCGGTTCATCGTGTCGAGATTTGTTGGGACAGCGCCTGGCATATAAGTCGAAGCCGGCGTTAGGGTCGTCCCACCCCCATTTCCCACCAGGGTTGACTCTGTGAACGCGTCGGTCATCACGTAGGAAAACTGGAATCCGTAGCCATGGGAGTACCTCCGCTGCACTTCGATGGTGGCGCTGTTAGCGTTGGAATAACCCCTTTTGAGGTAGTCGGTTATACTGCCGTACGTGGTCTTGTCGTAGGCGTTTTCCCCCGTCGAAGCATAAAGGCCGGTGGGCTTCGCCAGACCCGTCGCTGTGTACCATATATAATCGTTCGGGGCAGCGTTGAAATTGTACTGCTCCGGAAGGTTCGAAGCGTGCGTGCCCACGTAGCTGGCCGTGGCCACGATACCGGGGAGAATCTCGCGCCCGATCGAGAAGTTCCACACCTGGTCGATGGTGGGTGGTTGCTGGGGGTCCATGTACTGCAGCGCGCAACATCCGGGCGAGATTTGCGCGAGGGCGGGATTGTCGAGAACGTTCCGGGTATTGACGCCGGCCACGTAATAGGGAGCCGACCGTACCTCAAAATTCGGAAGACCGTCATTCACAGGAACACCCGGGCCTGCCACCACTCCCGCTAGAGCTTGGTTGCTTACGTAGTACTGAACAGGGTAACCATAGGGTATGCCGCTACCCATGAGGTTGTCCCACGCGCGCAAGGCCGTCTGGGCGTCATAGATGCCCCAGCCTCCGCGCAACATGAAGGGCTTCAGGCCATCGCCAACCCGGTATGCGAATCCAATGCGCGGCTCGAAGTTAAAGGGCTTGCCATGTATCAAGCCCGGCGGAAGACCGGCCTGCTGCGCCGTCTCGAATTTTACGCCGATGCCGGGGCCTCCAATGTTCTGCAATGAGTTGATAAGGCTCGGAGTCGTCATATTGGCTGCGTACATGTCCGAGAGCGGGCGAGCGAGCACCATCGAGTCCGTGTTCTTATCAAACCCAACCGCAAAATTACCGGCCGTGACCTGCGGCGGCATCCACTCGTAGCGCAGGCCGAGATTTAAGGTCAGCCGGGGAGTTGCTCTCCAATTATCCTGAATGTAGCCGGCGGCCTCGCGATCGCGCAGGTCAAATGCGGGGCGCTTAACCGTGTCCTTGAAGGTGCCCACGTCGCCGAGGAAAAAGCTCGCCCCCGAAAAGCCAGTGCGCGTAGCGGCGCTGTACGCCGATCCGCTGGTTGGATCGAACAGCGCCGTGAATCCGGAATCGTAACTGATCGTGGACGTCGGCTGGTCGATCGACACGTTGAGATATTCGAGGTGAAGTCTTCCCCCGAACTGGAGCTGATGACGGCCGAACATTCGCGTAAAGTTCTGGTCCACTACGAAGATATTAGAGGTGTTCTGGCGGGCTTGCTGCATCGAAAAGTTAACGCCGAACCCCATGCCGCTGGTTTGATACGCCGTCAAAGGATCGTTCCCCAGATTCGGCATGTTCAGATAGTCGGCCATGTTTTTGATGTTCGGATCGCTAGGGGAGCCCGTGAACTTGTACTCATGCGAGTAGGAGACCTGCGTCTCACTGAGGAAAACGGGGGAAAACGTGTGGGTCCAGGACGCGACGGCGCTGACATCGCCGTAGTAGTTATAGACATAGTTCAGAGGTCCGCTCAACGCCGGCACGCTGTTTGTCTGGTAAGTGTTATGGTCCCGGTCGACCGAGAATCGGCCGAACACCTGGTCCCGATCGCCGATACGATGGTCGATGCGGCTCGTGCTCATGGAGTCCGAGGTGGCGTTGCTGAGAAGGCCGAAGTAGTTGTTGCCAATGTTGGGGTTGACATTCGGGAACGTGGGCTCCGGCATGATGCTGTAGAGGTACTTGGCATTGGGGCTTTCACGGACCGTTGGGATTGTGTTGTTCGGAAACGGCGTGCGTGTCCACGTGGGGCCCGGTCCCGTGCTCAGGGGATCGTATATCACGGTCTGCCGGCCGAGGCTGTCGACCAACCCGCTGTAATTGCCGTTCCGCATGGCGTCGGTCGGCATCGTCGTGCTTGCGGTCGAGGCGCTGACTTGGCGCAGGAGTTCGTACGAAGTGAAGAAAAACGTGCGGTTCTTCCCGTTGTAGACTTTCGGAATGAATACTGGACCGCCCACCGATCCGCCGAACTCGTTGCGGACATAGTGCGGGGCCTTGGTGTAATAATCCTGGCGCCGGCGGGCCACCCCCACCGCGCTGTTCCGGTTCGTCTCGAACAGGCTTCCGTGGAGGTTGTTGGTGCCACTCTTTGTCGAAAGCATTACGGAGCCGGGCCGGTCGAACTGTGCCGAGGAAAGGCTGGTCTCCACCCGCAACTCCTGCACGCTGTCCACGCCGGGGAGCCGTCCGGCCCAGTCCCCCACGTCGCGGTTCTTTTTCACCGCGCCGTCCTGGTACAATTCCACCGCGTCGCGCAATCCGGTGTCGATGGGGTTAATGGCGCCGTCTTGTCCTCCAACTAAACTCGGCGTGCTCGTCAGTACCAGATTCGAAATACTTCGTCCGTCCACCGGCAATTGCTCGATGCGGGCGTGTTCGAGATTCCTGGAGATGGTCGCGTCCGATGTCGAAACCAGGGGAGCAGCGTCACCTATGGTGACCTGTGTGGTCACCACCCCCACCTTCAGGACAGGGCTGATTTCCGTCGTCTGCCCAACCGCCAACAGGAAGGAACCCTTCCAGGTCTCCATGCCTGGCGACGTCGCGGTGATCTCATAGGAACCGGGCTGGACCGGCGGAAACACGAAAAACCCGACGCCGTTGGCGGTTGTCGAGAACTTTACCATTGTGGCGGTGTTCACCATGGTCACTGTTGCTCCCGCAACGACGGCGGAGCTCGCGTCCCTTACGACGCCTTGAACCGTGCCACTTCCGGTCTGCGCCGTTAAGATCAGAGCAGACATAGCGGTCAGTAGTACGAACCGGAATACTCGCTGTGAAAACATAGCTTCTCTCTTGATGCTGTCTTTGCAACTCGTCACTGGTTTTCATCTTCCGCAAGACGAAAACACTGGTGCGCCCCTCGTTCCCGGAGAAGCCGCCTGTCGCGCTCGGTATAACCGGCGCCAAGCCACCTTGGGCGTGCCTCCCTCGCTCATGGCTCGGGCCAATTCAAGAACCGGTGCAAAAAATGGTAGGTGCCGACGCCGTGGATACTGTGAGGCCCGTTGAAAAACTCGATCTCCGTCCGCTCGGGAATGCCCAGGTTGGTATAAAAGCGCCGCACCTTGGCATATTCGTAGGCGACCCATTCGTCGATCGAGACGGTATCCTGCTGGCCGCGCTCGACCATGAAGGGGCGCGGCGCCATCAGTTCGGCTAACTCGCCGTAGTTAAAGGTGCTGCCGAAATCGAACTCATACATGTCGTACTCGATGGTGAACGGGTAGGTGAAGGGCCGATCTATGGAGACGGTCTTCCACACCCACTCGTTGAAATCGGCAGAACAGATCGAGAGCGCGTACTTATCCAGGAGCGTCGGCACCCGCACGGCCGTCTTGCCACCGTAGGAAATACCGTAAAAGCCGATGCGGGACGGGTCCACGAAGGGCTGTTGCGATAGCCAATCGAGTGTCCGCTCGTGCTGACCGAGGATGAACGAAAACAGCGAGAGCTTGAGCGGGTTACCTTTCCGCATCAACACGCGAAAGGCTTCCCGTCCGATGTAAGGGTTTTGCGGAGCGTAGACGATAAACCCACGGTCGGCCAGGTCCGACACCCAGGGCCGCCGCCGGGCCGGATCCGTGCCAACGGCGCTCTCGGCCGTCCCCTCCAGGCCATGCTGGCAGACCACCACCGGACGCCGTTCGCCGGGCTTGAGGTCCTTCGGCAATAACAGCACGCCGGAGGCGAACACATCCGGCCAGACGGGAATGACCACGTCATATCCGCTCCAATGAGGGCGGTCATAGGACAGCCGCGTGCGGACGTCCATCGGCTCCGAAGGTGGGGGCAATTTGCCGATCACCTCTTCCCATAAATACCGTCGATACCACTCTTTGCTCTGTTGCCACTTTTCAATCGAAGAAGTATCCGCCTTAGACCAGAATTTCTGGCGAACCTCAGGGGCATTCCGGAGCAGACCTTGCGTGAAGTCGACCAGTTGCTGGAACTGCCTGTGCAGACGCACGCCAGCATCGAAGCCCTGCCGCCCATCGTGGGGCGCGCCGCCGAGGTCGCGTAGCGCTCCTTTGTGACCGAGCGCCGCGAGAAACGCAATCAGAGCTGGCGCGGATCCCGGATCGCCGTGCCCATCCCCGCTGACAATCAAGGACAATTTCGCAGCCGCGCCCAGCCCCTGGAAGATCGGTCTGGCCCGGTCGATCTCGTTGCGGGTTTGCGCCAGCGGCGGGCTGGTCAGCCGGCCCCGTGCTGCGGTCACCAGCCGGCCATCCGTAACAGAGCCGGTTGCCGGAGGGGCGTCTGGGACCTCCGGTCCGCGAGTTGCCTCGACCACCAGCGCCCGGGGCGCCACCAGTCCCGCCAGCTCCGCGTCGCCGAATTCGTGAAGCAGCGCCCAGACGTTGCGATATATCGGTTCTCGCCACACTTCCTCCCGCGATTGGAAGTACCCGCTGACTGCAACCGCATCAATCCGCGTATCCGCTGCCGCGCTGTAAAGCGCCAGCAATCCGCCTTCTCCGTAACCTATCACGCCGATAGGTATGGCCGGCGTGTTGTGGGAGAACCAGTCAACCACCGCAAGCACCTTTTGCACCTCATAGCCGATGATGTGCCTGCCCATCTCAAAGGCCCCGCGATAGATGAACTCGCGATGACTCTGGTTGGTGGCCACTCCGATCCCGGGATTGCCGGACCAGGTATCGGAGCGGCCGATCACTACCGGCACGAGGACTTCGCAACCATTCTCGGCGAGACGGCGGGCATATTGTGCGACGGGGGGCACACCGGGCGCCAGACCGGCCAGGGCCTCGGGCGACCAGTCTGCGTCCGGCAATGCCACCACTCGGGCGATCGGGTTCCCCACTGGCTCGAGCAGCAGTCCTTCCCCCTCAACGCCTCGAAGCACAGGCCAGCGGGCTTCGTAAATCTTGTATCCGGCGCTGCTCGCAACAAGCGCCGATTGCTTCAGCGTGGCATCCAGAGCGGGACTCTCGAAGGCAACCCGTTCATCGACCACCCCGATGACCTTGCGAAAACGCTGACGGTTCTCTGCTATGGAGTTCTCATAGGCCGCCCGCGAGGAGTAGTCCCGTTTCCAAAACGACTGCCGCTGCTGCACGGACGAGACAAGCGCACGGCTCAGGTAACGATCGATGCCCTCGACCATTTGCGCAGCCCGAGCCCCGGGGGCCGACGTCTCCAGCGGCTGCGTCCCTGGTAACCCGCTAGATCCGTCCACGACCTGGGCGGAGGCGGCTGGAACCGAAGAGGCTCCCACCGCCGCTAGTCCCAGAGTCGCCTTAGTCAAGAATGACCGTCGGTTCTCCATCTGACTTCACACCTCCATGAAGGACTTGGCATTGGGCCCCTTGCGGCCCGCTCAAATCTTATCCAGAATTCCTTCTTGGCTTCCGGGGCAGCACCGATTGTGCCGCCCACCGCCTCCGCTGGTGCCGGTCTTCTGAAAACTCAGAATACGAATTTTGCGACCAGTTGTAGCACACGCGCAGACCGTACGCCGCTGACCGTGCCGAATCCGTTGATGTTGGTGAGCGCGCCGCTGGAATTGACCGGCAGGTTCGTGGGCACGGTGCTGGTGATGCTGGAGTAAGTCAAACTATGGTTGATACCGCTGAACTGAGTGTGATTGAAGACGTTGAAGGCTTCTCCGCGAAGCACCAGCCGGGCTTTCTCCCGGAACGGCACCGTCTTCTGCAAGGACATATCAAAATCGTTCACTCCGGGCCCGCGCAGAATGTCGCGGGAACACCCGAGGCCGATACTACCCACCGCGGGAAGGGCAAACGCGGAGGCATTCAGCCGGTTATAGGGGCTGTCGGTCGTGCCACTCGTGGGATTGCCGACGCACAGCGGAATCGCGCCCCAACTCGGCGTACCCGTAAAGTTGACCCCGGAAGCTCCCGACACGCTGAAACTCGGACTAAAGGGGGTGCCCGATTGAAACGTCGTTTGCCCGGAGATTTGCCAGTCGTCAAGCACTGCCTTGGCCATCCGGTTGTTCCCAAACCCCAGCCGGGAAGTGACCTTAGGGACGGAATAAACGTAATTCGCCACGAAATTATTCGGAATGTCGTAACCGCAGGGACCGTACTCCGCCATGTGAGTGTACTGATCAAAGCGGATTGCTGCGAAACTGTCATTGGTATCCATGCACCTGCTCCTGGTGTAAGCCACCCCGAGCATCAGGCCGCTGGCGAACCGCCGATTGAGAGATACCTGTAGCGAGTTATAGTTCGAGTTGCCCACGAACAGGTATTCGGTGATATCGTTGAAGCCGACGTACGGTCTCAAGAACTGGGACAGCAAGGCGTTGGTACCAGCCAGAGCATTCGGCGAAGCCTTCTGAAGCGTCGGGTCCTGGTTCTGCGGTAGAAACGCGGCGCCGAACGGCACCGGGTTGAGATTCAACGTGTCGAGCAGATGGTTTGAGACGGAACCGACGTAGGACACGTTCAGCAACAGGCTGTACGGCAATCTGCTTTCGATGCCCAGGCTGTAGTTGTACGTGGTGGGGACTTTGGGGCTGTTGCTGAACGCGTTCAGCGTCGGGGGATTCAGTACGGCCCCGCTGGAGGCCAGGGTGGATGCTTGTCCGTTCAATACCGTGGGCTGAACCGTCAACGGCGGGTCTGCCAGTAGATACGAATAGGGGTCGGTCATCGTCCGGTTGTAAAAGATCCCTGCTCCGCCGCGAAGCACGAGCGTGTGCCGGCCGGTGAGGTCGTAAGCAAAGCCGATGCGCGGCATCGGAAGAGGGCCGGGGTTCTGGGTAACGCCTCGGTCGACGCCGTTCTGACCCAGAACCATCATGCCGTTCTGAATATTGCCCGTGCCGGGCGCATAGGCTCCGATGAAATTGGATGGATACGTCTGGCCGGTAACAGTATCGACCGCGATGCGAGTGCCGCTTGCGTTGAGCGCCGGATACAAGAGGCGAGGCTCCTGCGCCGCGCTCCACGATTGGGGAAAGAAGTTCGGCAGAACACCGGTGCCGTCGTAAACCGGGCCCATATAGTAAAACCGAATGCCGTAGTCGAGCGTCAGGCGACTCGTCGCTCTCCAGGTATCCTGGGCATAGAATTCGAACTGATTATAGTCCGGGTCACCCTGCGCGTATTGGGAGGCTTGGGTGAATGAGCTGAAAACGCCAAGCGCCGCGTTGGCGAAGCCGAAGCCGGCATCCAGAGGGTTGATGGAACTGTCGCCGAAGTTATAGGTCCCGGGATAATTCGCGCCGGAGGGTTGGACTTTAAAGTTGTGCCCATAGGACACCCCGAATTTCAGCGTGTGGGCGTGCCGCATTATGCTCAAATTATCGAAGACCTCGGTGACCGTGTCATGGTTGATAAACGGCTCTTGGCTGCTCGAATACGTCGGGCTGTTGGCGATTCGCGTGCCGTTAAACGTGAATCCGGGAATCAGGTCTTCGTACGCCGGGTACAGCGTGGGCAACGTCACACCGGATATCGTGGCTGTCCAGCCGTTCGATCCGATCACCGGTCCGGTATGTTGGTAGTCGTAGCTCCGGTCGAACTGGATCTCGTTTACGGCAGTCGGGCTAATGATTTCCGTGGCGTTCAGCATAAAGTTATAGGCGTGAATCGGGAGTCCGAAGTTATAGAGGGGGAAATTGGCCGACCCGCCGTACGTGCCGTACGGACCAACAGTGACGGTCTGTGAATGCATGAGGCTTCCATACACGCGCCACTTGGAGGTGACATTGTAATCCGCCCTCACCAGGTCTTCACGGTGAGGGTTCGCGGTAGCGCCCTGGGAAGTGTAGTTGTAAGTGGGATGGCTTGCGGCGATTGCATTCGGCAGTGGAAACAGATTGAGCAATGCGACGCCCGGCTTGTATAACCGGCTTGCCGGAATCTGGTTGTTAGGGAATGGCACCCCCGAAGAAGTATCCTGGATGACCACAGGCTTTCCGCTCTGATCCACGGAGCTCGAAAAGTCGCCATTCCGCTCCGCCTGCGTGGGCATGGTTACGTTGTTGACCGACGCGGTCGTATGGTGCTCCCACAATTCGTCCCAAAAGAAGAACAACTTATTCCGGTCCTTGTTGAATTTGTGCGGCACAAAAACCGGGCCTCCGATATTGAAGCCTGCGTCGTTGTAATGGTAAGCGGCCCTGGGCGTACCCACACGGTTGTTGGTCCAGGTATTGGCGTTCATGCCCTTATCACGGAAGTACTCGAAGCCGGTTCCGTGAAACTGCGATGAACCGCTTTTGGTCACAATGTTGATCTGCGCGCCGGCGGACCGGCCGTACTGTGCCTGGTAGTTGCTGGTCAGAACGGTCACTTCCTGCACGGCGTCCAGGCTGATCTGAGCCATCCAGCCATTGTCATAACCAGTATCCATATTGGTGGCTCCGTTGAGCATGACGTGCTCGGAATCGAAGCGATTCCCATTGATGTTGGCCGCGCCAACCCCCGAACCAGTCTCATAAACTCCAGGCACAAGGTTCAGCAAGGCCAGCGGGGATTGCCCATTCACCTCGATATGTTCAATCTGGGTACCGATCAGGGTGTCTCCGCGCTGGGCGGTGTCGGTCTGCACCTCCTGCCCCTGGGCGACCACCTCCACCGTCTCAACCTGGGTTCCGATCTGGAGTTGGAGCCCCCCAAGCGCGACTGTGGCGTTGGCGTTCAAAACCACATCAACTTCTCTCAGCGTCTTAAAGCCCTTCGCCTCGACGGTGATGGTGTACCGGCCGGGCAGAAGATTCGGGAACACGAATTGCCCTGCCATATCCGCATTCGTGTGCACGGTTCTCTTCTGGTCCTGGTTGAGCGCGGCAACCGAAGCCTCCGGCACTGCAGCGCCTTGGGGATCGGTGACCGTCCCGGAGATCAACCCCGCAGTGGTCTGCGCGGTCGCCATTTGTACCAGGATCAGCAGCAGAGTCAGAAGCTGCAAAACGGTCGTGGCGGCCCGCCACGACCGACCGTGCGAGCCCGGAACCCCGTTTGGCCCCACAGCGGCCAGCAATCGGGTCACACTGCCGGACGCGCTCCGGACCGGTATAAGCGTGCGCCGCCGTGCAAACTGTTGGAACGAGCAAGACATGTATGCCTCCTAACGCCGGAAATCTACTGTGTCAGTTTCACTTACAGATCGCTTGTGATCCAATGCGATCCACCATACTCCAGGATGCGCTCTCGCCGTCAGCGAAGCGCCTCCACCACTGCTCGATATCGCCCACAGCGTGGCCCTTT
>OCTA010002863.1_pt1 | contig 15484 bp, 14 predicted proteins | sample 1538991 | NCBI WGS metagenome assembly OCTA01 (sample SAMEA3539302, study PRJEB22396) | soil metagenome | biome: tundra; feature: field; material: soil | place: USA | collected 2010-05 | depth 0.15 m | reverse complement strand
AGCTTCCGGTCGAAGTCCTGAACGCCTAGTGTATAAAATCTAGGACGAATTCAGGATAAGACGCTGACCTTTCCTCTGCATGGATATCGGAAGCCAAACTTCCGCTACGCGGAAAAAAACCTACAAAACTCTGGCAAAACAATTCCTATATGAGCAAGCCATCTACATCCGCAACCGTGTCGTCGAAAGCAAATCTGTGCGCACTTTTCCTCCTGTCCGCGGCCCTTTCGTGTCTAGGGCAGTCAGCGGGGTATAAAACCATCTTCCTCGGAGAAAACACATCAGCGGTCGCACTAAACAACCGAGGCGAGGTGCTAGTTTGTAGCAATAGCCCCGACGGGCAGCAATTCCTTAAAATGTGGTCCACCAACTCCGGATTCAACCAACTCCCTGTCATCCCAAATCTGTATATACAACCCAACTCATTGAATGATGCGGGCTACTTCGCGGGATTTGGGTTTGGTTTGTATGGCGTCGTTGGCGTCGTTTATGTAGCGGATCAAATCCTGATCCTCACCAACGGCCTGTCCCCATGCTATATATGGACGAACGGGGACTTCACAGGCACGTGGAGTGCCTATTACCCGGATGTTGGTTCCTGGGAAAGTCATGCGTTTGTTTCCCTGCAGGGGCAGGTATTTGGGCTCCCCGAACCATCTACCAATGTTCAGTCGCAGGCCAGATGGGCTAACTCATCCGGGAAAATAGTGGGAACGGTGCAGGGCGACGACGGGAATATGCAAGGGGTCGTGTGGGACAGCATTACCAACCAGCCCGAGCTTCTCAGCCAGCTCTCAGATATCACGAGTGGCCTCACCCAAATACAACCATACCGAATCAACGCTCAAAACAGCATCTTGTTTTCTGGGGTTGACTCCAATTGGACATGGGGGAGCTACCTTTTGAGTGCCACGAATGTGTCTGCAATTCTCCCTCCAGGACTCAATTGGGCGTCGGCGATAGATCTGGACAACAACAATCACATATTGTGCTCGGGGAGCGATTCAAACTGGGTGACTCACTACGGTATCCTGGACAACGGGGTTTTCACGGAGATTCGCACCGGCGCCAGATACCAAGTTTCCGGGCTTTCGGCCGTGAATGATCAAGGGTGGGTCATCGGGAACGGGATGCAAGATAACGTTTGGGGTAGCATGGTGCTGATTCCGGCTACGCCCCCCACCATCAGCCTGTCGGGTGAGACGAACTTCATGATCAATGCCACGGTAACGGCTGAAGCAAATGTAACAAAAGTAGAGCTATACATGCTCAATAAACTTTACTCAACCGCTACAAGCACGCCGTTTGTGTTTCCGCTATACTTCTGGACGAATGGAACTTTCGACGTTTTTGGCATCAGCTATGATGATGGTGGGCTAACCTCGACGTCCGCAACAGCCCAGGCTGTTGTGGAGTTGCCCGCGACGGACCCGCCGGCCGACTTTCCAATCCCCCATGCCTACGCGCTGGGCCCCTCCACCAACATGGTGACGTGGAGGTGTGCTACAAACGTCTTTTACTACGAAATCAAGTGCATTACGGACAGCCACACTAACCTCATCGCCCGGTGCGCCGCAAACGAAACAGCGTTCGTTGACGCCAATGCGCCCCTCTCGGGCAATTTGACGTATCGGATCATAGCCATCAACTCAGCAGGTCAAGCAGTCTCACAGATTACGCTCAACGCCATGAATGTGTCTGCGTCGCCAAACCCATTCCGCGGAAATGGGATCGGCCTTTTGGTGGTAGGAACGCTCTCACCGCTTCAAGTGGAATTCCTTGAAAGCGGGCGAGTGTTGGGCACAGCGACGAACGCGCCTTTCGTATTTGTCAGCCCTTCTCCTTCGGGAGGGAAGACATACTATGTTCGGATCACGGACTCATCGGGAAGCACCAGAATACTCCAGGTGAGTTCGGCAAACAGCGATTCAGATGGAACCGCTCTGCAGGTGTTCCGCCCCAATTAAACCCATCTGACTGGCAATTTCACAATCTTCTAATATGCAAAACCAACGATACACCAAGCAAATGTTTAACCTGAACACACGAGGCCGCGGATTTCACATCCTGTTGTTCCTAATAACCGTTGTCGTAAGCGCATTTCCAACGAGAGGACAAATTATGTATCATGAGGCGTTTTTAGGTGTGATGAATGACACATATTGGGACAGCTCTTGTCCCTGCTGGCGCGGTGTTTTCCCTGGAGAAATCGTGAACGTAAGTGTTTTCAACGATTCTGGTTACCCCATTGATTTGTCTTCGTTTATTGCAGTATCTAACAACCTAGTTGAACGAATGGACTGCCAACGGTGTGCTCCTTGAATCGGTGCTTTTGGACGAAAACGACTGGCTCTGGGACAGTGATTATTGGGAAAACGAGCTTAGTCGGTGGGCGCCAGCGCCCGGCTATTATCAGCTATACCATACAGTTGAAGACTCTTCTGGCGCCCGGGAGGTGATTGGGCCGTTTCTCGTAAATATTTGCTCTGGCAACGTCAACACGAGTTCGCAGGTCAACATAGCTGCGTTACAGCTTGACACAAGTGGAACCATTTGGGCGACGCAACCGCTATCCATCGAGACAGCCGTTCTAAGTTCCGACGCCTTTTCTCTGAGTGTATCAATTAACGGGACTCAACTGGCACTCCAAGTTGGCGAGAAAGGCCGGAACCATACGCCGTGGACACCTCAATCTGCAGGCGTTTATAATGTCACCGTCATCGCGACCCCCGCCCACGGCGATTCGGTTTCGCGTGCAATGCAAGTTGTGGTGGCAGCCTATCAGCCTTGTAGCGCTGGGATCAACTCGCCCGCCAACTTTGCCGTTATTCAAGGACAAGTGGGGATTAGCGCGAGCGCCTCTCCCGGGAGCCTTTCCGCGTATGACATCGCTCTCTTCGTTGACGATCAGTTGATTGCCGAGACCAACGCAGATGAAATCACGATTGTAACAACGACCCAAAACGGCCCGCACTCGTTATATGCCAGAGCGTTTAATGGAGTTCGCAATGTCTTCAGCGTGACCAATCAGGTGTTCGTGGCGTCGGCCGCAGGACCACAAATTATATTGTCGAGTCCGCCGACAACACTCCTGCAGGAGAGCACAATTACGCTCTCGGCAACTGCATATTCCGCATCTCCTGCCGCGATCTCATCCGTATCGTTCTACAGCAACGGCGTCTGCATCGGACAGAGCCAAAGTTCTGCAAACCCCCACGTCTTCACTCTGACCGCTAATGAGTCTGGCAACCTCGCTGTCTATGCGACCACAATCGACAACTTAGGTGCGAGCGCTACAAGCAGTGAATACGAGATTTTCGTTAGGGCGCTTGTCCCTCCAACGCTCAGCATTACGCAACCTGCTGACGGTCAGGTGATCACCAACCTCTTTACCGGCCAAATCGCTTTGCCTATAGCCTTAAGCATCACCGATGATAATACTGGCGGCTTAATCACAAATGTCGAGGTTTACGATGGAGACAGGCTGATTTACGACAGCGCCAACAGCGGGCTAATCACTCTCGCAGTGGGCACCCACACTGTATGGGCTAAGGCGACCGATAATTACCACGGCACCGGTTATACGACCAACATCGTCACCGTCATTCAGGGAACTGGAGCCACGATAGCCTGGACATCGCCATCTGGATATCAGGCGCTCTTCTCGGCGACTGTTCTGCCCCTGCAGGTTACCGCATCGGCCACCAACGACTCGATACAAAACGTCCAATTTTTCTGCGACGGACAACTCCTGGCACAATCCACCGCAGAACCTTACGCACTCAACTGGAACAACCCCCCAGCGGGCACGCACATGTTGACTGCCATCGCAATGCCACACACGGCGTCACGGCCTCGGCGTCCATCACGAATATCATGGCCCAAGTAGCGGACTGGACGTCGTTCAGCTCAACAACCGGCCATGAGGAACGTTTGGTGCCTCATGATGGGTATTACCCATTGCAGGCGGATGGGAAAACGACGGCAATGCCAAAGTCATTGCAGGGGCCGATTACGTTCGCCCTCGATCCACCGAATGCAGTTGGGTGCTCGCTTAACAATGGCGTTCTGACTGTTTCGACGAACCAAGGGACTGTCGCCGTGAAGGCATCTATCGGTGGAGTGGGGTCCTGTGCCACAGCTACGTTTCTCTTCGATCTCAAAGCGACATCGTGCTCCCAGTGCGCGAGCGGAAGCTGCCCTCTCTTCGGCGCCCCCGTCACGGCAAACAACAATAACGTGGACGTCCAGATAGAGTTGGGCAGCTCGGCCATCCAGGGATCATCTGGCTATGTTCAAGTTCAAGGAACTGCGCCTTCCACAGGGCTGGGAACGCCTGCGACCCTGCGTTGCGACTTCATCCGCCCGGAATTGGAGAAAATAGTCGATTCGACCGGCCTGCTCACCCAGATAAAAGCCCAGGACGGTCTCGTCACAGTCGTCACCAATTCCGGCAGTAGCTACTCGCTCAGCTTTTACGGCCCGTCCCAAGTGGGTGCCAAGGCGGGCGGCGCCTACACGGTTACAGGAAGTCCGAGCAAGATCACCACCCTGGAAAACGTGGGAGGGGATACCAACCACTTTCGGGTCACTGATAGCGTGAAGGGCATCATTGCGGATTATTACTGGCAGGGTTCCGGATGGAACCTCGTCCAGGGCGGCGGCCTGCGCCAAGAGGTCCAGCAACAAACCGTCAACGGAAACCAACGGACAGTGCTCCGCCAGGTTCAAGACAGCGTTAACGTGGCTCGCGAAGGCACCGTAGTTTACCAGACGTTTCCGCTGGGGGAAAACATCATCCTGCAAGTCGACGGCACGGGTTCGGCCGCCAGGACCAACGCCTACGCCTATGACGATTCTGGCCGGCTCCTGTCCGCCACGCATCCTGACGGGGGCTGGGAAATCTACCAATACGACGCCCAAGGCCGCCAAGTCAATCGGTTCAGCCCCTGGCTCAACTCCGCGCCCACCACCAACAGCGCAAATTGTCGCTTAACCACCCTCGATTACAGCACCAACGCCGTCGCCGGCTCCGGTGATGACGGGCAGACCCTCCCCAACACCGCACGGTGCTCCATCGATTACATCCAAGGGCAGGAGGCTTCCCGCCGCTACACGGTGCTGACGCCCGGCTGGCGCCAGGACATCCAGTGTGTTGCCCCTGGTGCGACGTGGAACGATACCAACAACTTGGCCACCACGACATGGTATTACACCAGCGCCCCCTACTACGGGCAGACCAGCAAGATTGTCCGGCCCAACGGCACAACAGAAGCATTTATATACGACAAGGCCAGCATCAGCGGCATCAGCTACACGCGGAGCACGCATTATTCCGGTGCCACCGACGCAAACGGGGCGTTCATCATGGGGACGAAAGAGGAAGTGTATCGTGACCCTGCAACCCAGCGCACGGTCAACCGAGTGGCGACAGACATCGCCAGCCAGATGGTCACCGACAACGAACGATACTACTACGACTCGCAAGGCCATTTAACAAACACGGTCTACCTGGATGGCACCCAGACGACCCAGAATTACGACTGCTGCCACCTGCTGAGTAGCACCGACCGCAACGGCATCGTCACCAGTTACGGATACGACGCACTGGATCGAGTCGCGACCAGTCTGCGTGATGGCATCACCACCTCCAACGAGTTCAACGCCAATGGAGCAGTGACCAAGACCCACCGGATCGGGACGGACGGCACCGACGTCGTGACCAGCGAAGCCGCATACGACACCAGCGGGCAACAGCCCTGGAGCACGGATGCCCTCAGCCGAACCACGACGTCCACCAACTTCGTGGATGCCACAGGGCAGTCCATCGACATCACCACATCGCTTGGCATCACCAGAACCAGCATCCGCGGTCGGGATGGTTCCCCGTTGTCGGAAACAAGCAACGCCGGAAGGCAGATGCGCTACGCATACGGGGTCGAACAGCTCAACGGCATCAACTGCACCTTCACCAAGGTCATCACGCTCGATACCAACGGCACCGACACCGCCGAATGGACCAAGTCCTACCAGAACGCCGCGGGCCAGGCGGTCGAGACCCTCTACTCCGACAACGCCGCCAGCACCATGAGCTACGCCAATGGGCAACTCGTTAGATCGGTGGATGCTGACGGGGTAGTCACCCTCTGCGCATACGGCGCCCTTGGGCAGGTCGAATTCCAAGCCATTGACGTCAACCAGAACGGGACGATCGACTTGGCCGGTCCCGATCACATCACGCAGACCGTTTCAGACGTCGCATGGCATGGCACCAACGTAGTCCACCGTAGTCAGACGTTCGTCTATAACCAAGCCAGCTCCGCCACTCCCACCCTGATCAGCTCGTCCGAGACCGCCGTGGGCGGCCGTGTGTCATGGAGCTTCTCAGGCAGTGGCACCAGTCAGACCATCGAAACGGTGGGCGACAACGGGACATGGACATCGACGACCACCGGTGGCAACGGAACGATATCCCAAGCCAGCTATCAGGGCGACCGACTGATCAGCACGGTCATCGCCGACGCCGCGGGCACCATCCAGCAGTCCACCCGGGAATACGACGTGTTTAACCGGCTGGTGAAGATCAACGATGCCAGAAACGGCGCGACCACATACGCCTACAACAACGCCGACCAGGTGGTCGCCGTCACCAACCCACCGCCGAGCACCGGGGCGGCCGCACCCTCTACCGCCTCGGTCTACGACGATTACGGCAGAGCGGTGCTCGAGCAAAAGCCGGATGGCACGTGGAAGACCAACCAGTTTTACCTCGACCGCAACCTGCAGATGGAATCCGGCTCCGGCACCTACCAGATCCAATACACCTACGATTACGCCGGCCGCAAACAGACCATGACCACCCAGGGCGCCGCTGGGGCGGCCACGACGACCTGGAGCTACAACGACCGCGGTTTGCTGGCCAACAAGCGGTATGCGGACAACAACGGTCCCAGCTACACCTACACGCCCGGCGGCAGGCTCGCGACGCGGACATGGGCGCGCCCGGTGACCACCACCTACGCCTACGACACTGGCGGCAACCTGTCTTCCATCACATACTCCGACGGCACCCCTGGCGTCAGCTTTGGCTACGACCGAATGGGGCGACTGTCCTCCGTTAACGGCGTCACCACCAACAACTTGACCTACTCCGCCTTTGGGCAACTCCTCGCGGAGGACGCTAGCAACGTAGCCCTCAACTACTACAACCAGCTTCGGCTGGGCTACGATTCGGTCGGACGGCTGACCACCATCAGCAACGCCCTGCTCAACTATGCCACATCGTTTGGCTGGGCGGGCAACCGCCTCGCCTCCGTCTCTGACGGCACCCGCCAGACCAGCTACGGGTATGTGCCCAATTCCACGTTGCTCGCCTCAACCGCCATTCAGCAATCAGGCAATCCCGTCGTCACGGTTTCCCGGCAATACGACTACCTCAACCGCCTGCTGTCCATATCAACCGATCAAGGTCTTTCCGCCGCATACGCTTATAATGCGGCTAACCAACGGACGGCCTTGACCAACGGTGACGGCTCCGCCTGGAGCTACGGCTACGACTTTTTGGGGCAAGTGACAAACGGCACCAAGCGCTGGGCCAGTGGCCAACTCGCGGCGGGGCAACAGTTCGCATATTTCTTCGATGCGATAGGCAACCGGACATATACTGGACTTGGTGGGAACTCGGACGGAACGGGTATCCGCACCGCGCAATACAGCGTGAACAGCTTGAACCAGTATACCAGCCGCCAGGTCCCCGGCTTCATCGAAGCCAGCGGCACGGCCGCGCCCACGGCAACGGTCACAGTTAACGGCCTGAGCCCCATTTGGCAAGGCAGTTACTTCCGCCAGGAGGTCGCCGCCCAAAACGCCGCCTCCAGCGTGTTCACCAACATCGTCATAATCGCGGCCGATGTGACCAACACCGCCGCCGTCGTCCGCACCACGGTCGTGCCCAAGACGCCCGAGGTCTTCCAATACGACCTCGATGGCAACCTCACCCAGGACGGGCAGTGGAACTACACTTGGGATGCAGAAAGCCGGCTCATTCACATGGAGTCCCTAGCTGGCACGGTCCCGGACAACTTCCGCCTCCAACTAGACTTTGCCTCCGACTGGCAGGGCCGCCGCATCGCCAAGACCGTCAGCCTCTGGAACCCCAATTCAGGCGCCTACGAAATGCAGAGCCGCACCCTGTTTTACTACGAGGGCTGGAACATCATCGCCGAGCAGGAGCAGATCACACGCAGGCTCACCACCTACGTCTGGGGCCAGGACCTTAGCGGATCCAGACAGGGAGCGGGCGGCGTCGGTGGCCTGCTCTGGCTCACGGAGGACGCCGGGCCAAACGCCGGCAGCTACGCCCCAGCCTACGACGGCAACGGTAACGTCATTGGGCTGGTAAACACCGCCAACGGTAGCGTCGCCGCCCAATACGAATACGGGCCGTTTGGGGAAATTGTGAAGGTAATCGGCCCCGTTGCTCGAGAGTGCCACGTTCTATTTTCCACCAAATACAATGACTTTGAAACCGGTCATTACAATTATGGGAAAAGGCCTTACAGTCCAATCACAGCGCGTTGGCTTACTGTGGATCACATCGAGGAACAAGGAGGGCTTAATTTGTATAGTTTTGTGAACAATCGGCCCACAACTGACATTGACCTACTCGGGATGGCGGATTGGCGTGCGGTGCCCCACCTTCGCGCTCTGTACGACAGTGTAGTGCGGCCATATTTAGCTAATAGCGCAAGAGCTCTGCCATATCTCATAAGATTCGATCGGAACACGAATGTCCACATTGTTTACATCCCAGCTTCTCCGAATGGCTACTCTCAGGTAACAGAACGACTCAACTGGCTTTACCAAGAGTGGATGATGAATCCCGGTGAGCCTCACGAAACCGGAAGCCCTGCCATCGGGTTAATGCATGAGATTATCCACGTTGTTCAATACGCTGTTGGCCCAGATGCAGCTAAAGCATGTGAAGAGGAAACGCGCCAGGCAAATCCTATGGATAACGATTTGCTGGAGGCGATCACGATGGAAGAGGAGCGGCGTATCGCGGATGAAATCAATAAGAAGCTACACTTGCAGGAACCCGAATGGCTTCGTCCTGATCACACTATCGGTATACTCTTTAATGCTCCAAACTCCATTCAGACTCGATAACACTTATGCGCCACTCGAATTGTATGCACCGTTTAATAATCTCTGTAGTTGTTTCCATTGTAATGATGGGAAACTTGACATTAGCACAACCCACTCCGGATGCACGCGCTCTCAGTGCGAAGGTTGTAGCCTCAGACTGGAGTAACGTTAAAGTGTATCACATAGCGTATGATCTCCACACACGTGTCGCGATGAGAGTAAGCGACGTTATTGGGAAGTTCACCCAAATGAACGAATATCTTATGCCGTCGCCTGCACTCGTTAAAACTCTCAAGGCATGCGTCGCTGAGATCGAAAATACCCAAGAAAGAAGGACATTTGATGTTCGCTGGGCATGCGTGATTCAACTAGAGAGTGGAAAAGACGGAGATTCTGGGGAGAAAGTGACTATCTATATGGGACGTCATGATTCAGATGTGGTTATAAACGATATACCTGTAAATGGAGTTCAAAAACTACGAACAATGCTTGAAGCTAAGATTCTTTGGGAAGGCCAGTAGCTCGCTACGCCACCTAAGGATACGTGGTCAACTCTACGCTCATCGCCTGCAACGCCATCGAGCAGGGCACCAACACGATAACGGCATCCCGGCAATACGATTACCTCAACCGCCTGCTGTCCATCTCGACAGCCCCAAGGCTTTCTGACTCATACGCTTATAATGCCGCCAACCAGCGGACGGCGCACACCAATGGCGATGGGTCCGTCTGGATTCGACGATTGCACTAAAATGGTGCAAGCTGGTCTTGTGACTGACAGGCCGTCAAGCCCGCACGGCCGGGGGGCCGCCAGCAACCCGGCCAATCGATTTGAGCGCATCTCGCTGGAGCGGGACGCCGACTGGGACCCGGAGCAGGATTCTGCCCCGGCGACCCAGTTCCTGCGCGACCGCTCCCAGAGCATCATCGCCTACAACGACAGCCCGGACATCCCCTTCAGCGCCAGCATCAACCCGTATCGGGGCTGTGAACACGGCTGTAGTTATTGTTATGCGAGAATTTCACATGAGTTCCTCGGGTTTTCTGCCGGTCTGGACTTCGAGACCAAGATCATGGTCAAGGAGGATGCCCCAGGCCTACTGAGGAAGGAGTTGGCCTCCAGGAAGTGGAAGCCGCAACTGCTGGCGATGAGCGGCGTCACGGACTGCTACCAGCCGATCGAGCGCCGGCTCCAGCTCACCCGCAAATGTCTGGAGGTGCTGGCGGAGTTCCGGAACCCAGTTTGCATCATCACCAAGAACAACTTGGTCACTCGGGACATCGACCTCCTGAGGGAACTCGCCAAGCACAACGCCGTCGAGGTTCACCTCTCCATCAACTCGCTGGATTCCGATCTGGCCCGGCGCTTGGAGCCAAGGGCGTCCTCACCGCGGCACCGTCTGGCGGCCGTGGAGGCGCTGGCCAAGGCTGGTATCCCGGTCGGGGTGCTGGTTGCGCCAATAATCCCCGGGCTTAACGACCACGAGATACCGGCGGTGCTGGAGGAAGCCGGAAAGGCCGGCGCCGGATGGGCCGGGATGGAGATATTGCGACTGCCGCTCACCGTAGCGCCCATATTCCAGGACTGGCTGGAGCGCAACGAGCCGGGGAAGAAAGCCAAGGTGTTGGACCGGATCAGAGCGATTCGTGGGGGCAAGCTGAACGACCCGCGGTTTGGGGCGAGGATGCGGGGACAGGGGATATTCGCGGAGCAGATAAGGCAGATGTTTCGCGTGGGATGCCGGAAGGCTGGGTTATCGGAGGATGGGCCTGAGCTTTCGGTGGCGGCGTTTCGTCGGCCTCCCGGGAGCCAGCTGGAACTCGACCTCGCGGCAACGTGAACGACCGCTGGATCTTGATACGGAACACTTCTTGTCTAGAGATACTGTTATGCGCGGCCCACGCACGAGTTCCTCGGCTTCTCCGCCGGGCTGGATTTCGAGACGAAGATCATGGTCAAAGAGGACGCGCCCAAACTGCTGCGCGAGGAGTTGTCCGCGCCGGAGTGGGTTCCGAAGGTCATCGCCTTGAGCGGGGTGACGGACCCTTACCAGCCCGGCGAGCGGCGGCTCAAGCTGATCCGGGGCTGCCTGGCGGTGCTCGCCGAATTCCGCAACCCGGTGACCATCGTGACCAAGAACAATCTCGTGACGCGCGACGTGGACTTGCTGGCCGAGCTGGCGGGCTGCCGGGCCGTCGCGGTGTTCATCTCGGTCACGACGCTGGACACCGAACTGAGGAAGATCATGGAGCCGCGCACATCGCCGCCGGCAGCGCGGCTGGCGACGATTGGCGCGCTGGCCAAGGCAGGGATTCCGACCGGCGTGCTGGTGGCGCCCGTGATTCCAGGGCTGACCGACCATGAGATGCCGGCGATCCTCGAGGCGGCCGCGGCGGCTGGAGCGAGCTTTGCGGGCCATACTGCACTGCGGCTGCCCTACGCGGTGGCGCCGCTGTTCGAGGAATGGCTAGCCCGGCACGTCCCGGAGAAGAAGGACAAGGTTCTGAACCGTATCCGCGCCTTGCGCGGGGGAAAGCTCAACAACTCCGACTTCGGCCTGCGCATGCGCGGGGAAGGCATCTTCGCCGAGCAGATTTCCCGCATGTTCGAAGTCGCGTGTCGCCGGGCCGGCGGGCTGGACCGGGAGCCGGAGTTATCGACGGCATTCTTCCGCCGGCCCGGAGGCGCGCAGTTAGAGCTGGGCCTGCGTTGAGCCAACCCGGGGAAGGCTCAGGGACCGTGAAGCAGTGCCGTGTGAGCGCGCGCAGCTTGCAGAGGTCGGCTGCACCCGGGGACGTTGCTCCTTACACGCACCTGACGAACGCGAACGACGGGCGTGGGGTTCTCCCTCTCCTCCAAAGGAGGAGAGGGAAACGGCGCCGCGGCCAGTGAGCAGCTAGATGCGTATAGGGAGCAGCGGGGACGGGCGCACTCCGACGGTATGGCCAAGATACACCCGTGGCTTGGCAAGCCCGCAGCACCAGCTTGGCTTTCCCCCGGAAACTGCCACTTTCTGCGCATTGGCCAGTCCAAACTCAGCATTGCCGCCGGCCTGGATTTCGAGACCAAGATCATGGTCAAAGAGGACGCGCCTAAACTCCTGCGCGCCGAGCTGGCCGCGCCGGGGTGGATTCCGAAGGTCATTGCGCTGAGCGGGGTGACGGACCCTTACCAGCCCGTCGAGCGGCGGCTCAAGCTGACCCGGGGCTGCCTGGAGGTGCTCGCCGAATTCCGCAACCCGGTGACCACTATGCTCAGAATTAAAATCGCCAAGCCGTAGGTGACGATAACAAGCACGTCTTGGAAACCTTCGAGATGCATAAATTGATCTGGTTGAAAGAACTTTCTTGCTCACTTCGCAGTCACCGCTTGCTTCTTCTGCCAGGGGGCAGGGTTGCACCAGACGGCAAATAGTGTCGGCGCACTTTCTGCGAAATCTGGCGCTCCGTCATCTTGTCGCTCGTTTCGCAGCTCGCGATGCGCACATCAAGTTTGTTCCTCTCGATGCGCTTCCTCAATTCGCCCTTCGCCTCGCCCGGGCCAAATAGCAGAATCGCTTTGGCCGGGCGAAGGCAGGAAATGACTTCGTCGTAGTAATTCGCCAAATGGCCCGAGTATTCTCGTTCCCGGGAATCATCTGCTGGCATCATCTGCGCCTCAAAAGAAGCCTGGGAAGGCGAACGACCGGACCGCCGGAGTTGCTTTTCCACATGCGATCTTACCCGCCTTGTCTCCTGGCCTTTGTCTGAGAGGATCACGATGACGGCCTCCCGATGGTCAATCCACAAACCAGCTAATGTTTTCATCTTCTCCTTCGTTGTTGAGTTTGGCGGCTGTCGCTCGTTTCGATCAGACGATGCGCACGCAGTTCACTCAGGCGACCTTGACCTCGATTTGCTGCGGCTTGGCCTTCTGGGTTTTGCCCAGATGCACGCTGAGCACGCCGTCTTTGAACTCGGCGCTGACTTTCGCGGGGCTGGCATCATCCGGAAGGGAGAAGTTGCGCACAAAACTGCCGTAGGACCGTTCGACGCGGTGATACTTTTTGCCTTTCTCCTCCTTCTCGAATTTGCGTTCGCCCGTGATCGTCAGCGTGCCCTCCTCCGCCGTGACCTTCACATCCTCTCGCTTCACTTCCGGCAATTCGGCCTTGATCAGGTATTCCTTGTCGTCTTCGCTGATGTCCACCAACGGAGCCCATTCGGGCACCGCTATCTGTTCCTCCTGACCCTCGGGCCACTGGGCCGGGGACCGGCTGAACAGGCTGCCCAAACCGTGTTGCAGGGCTTCCAGTTGTCTTAACTGATTCCAACGTGTCAATGTATTCATAATTTCATTTCTTGTTGGCGGGTGCGGTTTCGGACCATCGCGCCTGCCCGCCAACGGTTCGGGCGGCGATGGTTATTTCATAAAGGCATAACCTGGAGGAACCTGATCTGGCGGTCATTCGTTTAATCCTCCATGACGCCAGCCATCAATCTCGACAAAAGGAGCGCCGCGACGTTGCATGGTCTGCTCAAGAGGAGTCGCCGTGCTAGCGGATGTCCCTGGCGGGCTCGAGGCCAGCAATTGCAGGGAAACGTCTCGGTTATCGATCGTGTCGAAGGCGACCAACTTCAAAGGCAACTCAGCGAAAGGTTTAAGGAGGCGCGACATGATGACAGAGGTCAAGGAATCAGCCTCCCCTGAGGTCCGTCACCGGAATCGTGAAATTCATTCGCGGGTTAACAAATTCGCCCAAAATCTGCATGTTCTTAAGATGGCGGTTAAAGCAGAAAAAGAGGGCCTCGATCCCCGTTTCAAACAGGTGCGCTTTTTCGCGTTGCATCGTTTGCGTGGAAAGGTCCGTCACGTAGGTCAATGTCTTTGTGTTTTGCAGCAATATGTTCATAGATGTCTCGGCTGCGGCTCCGCAGCAATTAATTGTTTAAACTTTGCATTCAGCCGGACAAGAGAGGGACACCTTGGACGCCGCCCAGGGAAGCAGGCCAGATCTATCCCAACCTACCCCGCTTTGGGAGCCTGTCAAGGGCTGGCGTGGTGGAACAGAAATTCCATGTGACCAACGCGACGACGGGGGCGGTGTCCAGCTACATGGCCCGGGAGCCGGTGGCGACTAATCTGGTCGTGGCTGTGGTGACCAACTTCGTGCCTGTGTTCTTTACGAATGTGGTGCAGGTGGTGTCCAGGCGCAGGGCCATGAGGAGGGGGACGAACTGGTAGGTGCGGGGGCGGATGCCACTCTCCGCGCGTTGGCCATTCCAAACTCAGCATTGCCGCCGGCCCGTCGCTTGGTGTAAGAACTCAGCGTGCCGAGCCGGGAAATCGAGCAATTCATTGCGCGCTGGTCCGCCGCCAGTCCGTCCGAGCGCGCCAACGCGCAGCTCTTCCTCGTTGAGCTTTGCGACCTGCTCGCCGTGCCGCGCCCCGACCCCAAGCCGGGCTCCGGCTACGCCTTCGAGTTTCCCGTCATCGAGCATCACCCCGACGGCTCGACCAGTGACGGACGCATTGACCTCTACAAACGCGCCGCCTTCCTCCTCGAAGCCAAGCAGTTTCAGGATCAGCCCGCCGAACCCACCGACCTCCATCTGGCGCTCGAATCCGCCGGCGCCGTGCCTCGCAAGCGAAAGTCCGCCCCGGTCCGCGGCACGGGGGCGTGGGACGACGCCATGCTCAAGGCCCGCGGCCAGGCCGAACGCTACGTCCGCGCGCTGCCCGCCAGCGACCCCAATCCCCCCTTCCTGCTGGTCGTGGACGTGGGCAACAGCATTGAGGTCTTCGCCGACTTCACCCAGGCGGGCCGCAACTACCTCCATTTCCCCCATCCGCAGGCCTTCCGCATCCGCCTGGACGACCTGCGCCTCCCGGAGATCCGCGAGCGCCTCCGCTGGGTCTGGACGGACCCCCACGCCCTCGATCCCGCGCGTCACTCCGCCGTCGTCACCTGCGAAATCTCCGATCTGCTGGCCAAGCTCGCCAAGTCCCTCGAACAGGCCGGGCACGCCCCGCGCCAGGTGGCCGATTTCCTCTGCCGCTGCCTCTTCTGCATGTTCGCCGAGGACGCGGGCCTCCTGCCGGCTGAGAGCTTCACGCGCCTGCTCGATTCGGTCCGGCCCGATCCCGCGCAATTCCAGCCGCTCACCGCACAGCTCTTCCGCGAGATGAACACCGGCCCGCCGGACGCATCTCGGTCGTCTTGCGCCATGCCCTCAAGCGCTTCAACGGCGGCCTCTTCGCCGACGCCACCGCGCTGGACCTGGATGCCGACCAGATCACGACCTGAATTCGTCCTAGATTTTATACACTAGGCGTTTCAGATTTCCGACTGACCGT
>OCTA010002862.1_pt1 | contig 15486 bp, 9 predicted proteins | sample 1538991 | NCBI WGS metagenome assembly OCTA01 (sample SAMEA3539302, study PRJEB22396) | soil metagenome | biome: tundra; feature: field; material: soil | place: USA | collected 2010-05 | depth 0.15 m | reverse complement strand
ACCAAATCAAGGGCCGCTCGAGCCAGATCCTGTACGGCCTGATGACCGAGGAGATCAACTATTCCTACGATGGCGGACTCTACGGCGAACTGATAGCCAACCGCGCATTCCAGGACAACGCGGGCAAGCCCGCGCATTGGGGCGTGAGCGCGGAAAATGGCGGCGTCGGGACCATTACCTTGGACAATGCCGAGCCATTGAATGATGCTCTTCCCGCGAGCTTGAGGTTTGAATTCAGCGCCGGGGGCCCGGGGCAGCGCGTCGGCCTTTCGAACGACGGCTTCTGGGGCATCCCGGTCCGGCCGTCGAGCGCGTATCACGCCTCGTTTTATGCGAAGGCGGCCCCCGGCTTCAGAGGTCCCCTGACCATCGCACTGGCGGCCAATGAGACCCAGACAACCCTTGTCGCCGCCGAAATTCCGGCGGTAACCGAAGCCTGGAAAAAATACGAGGTCGCGCTCACCACCGGCGCCGGCGTCACCCCCTCGAAGAACAACCATTTCATCATCTGGGCAAGAGGCGGCGGCATGATCTGGCTGCAGAACGTTTCGCTGTTTCCGCCGACGTACAAAAACCGGCCCAACGGAAACCGGCCCGACATCATGGAATTGCTCGCCGAGTACAAGCCCGCGTTCCTTCGCTTTCCCGGGGGAAACTACCTGGAAGGCAACACCCTCGCCACGCGCTTCAACTGGAAGGAGACCATCGGGGACATCGCGCGGCGTCCGGGCCACATGAATGATGCCTGGCGCTACCATTCCTCCGACGGAATGGGCCTGCTTGAATTCCTGGAGTGGTGTGAGGATCTGAATATGCAGCCGGTCCTGGCGGTTTACGCCGGCCTGGCGCTGCGCAATGGCGGCGCGGTGGCGCCAGGAGCGGACCTTGCTCCCTATGTGCAGGATGCCCTTGACGAGATTGAATACGTAACCGGCGGCACCGGCACCCCGTGGGGTTCCCGGCGCGCGAAAGACGGCCACCCGGCGCCGTTCGCCCTGACGTACGTCGAAATTGGCAACGAGGACTGGCGGGATACCTATGACGGGCGCTTCACCCAGATCTATGACGCCATCAAGGGCCGGTATCCGCAGCTTCAATTGATCGACTCCTCCGCACGCAGCGGCCCCAACGGCCATGTCACCACTTTTGTGAAAGCCCGAAAAGCGGACGTCTATGACTGCCATCTTTACACGAGGTCGGAACAGCAATCCGAGGCCCGTTCCGCCGACTACGACGCCACCGACCGCGCCGGCCCGAAAATCTTTGAGGGCGAATGGGCCACGCGGGTCGGCGCCCCGACGCCGAACATGGCCGGCGCCATCGGCGACGCCGCATACATGACCGGATTGGAGCGCAATTCGGACATCGTCATCATGGCCTCGTACGCTCCGCTGTTTGTCAATGTCAGCCCGGGCGGCATGCAATGGCCGACGGACCTGATCGGATACGATGCCCTCCGGTGCTACGGTTCGCCGGCATTCTACGCGCAAGTCATGTTCAACAACAACCGCGGCGACGAAATCCTGGCCACAAGCGCGGACCATGTCGGCACGCGAACCTGGCAGGGGCTTGCCAACCGGGGCGGCCAGCCGCCCCCACCCCAGGAATTGCCGACTCTGTTCCACGTTGCCACCCGCGATTCCAAGACCGGCGTCATTTATCTGAAGATGGTCAATCCGCTGGGCACCCCGCAGGTTGTCCAAGTGGAGATCAAGGGCGCCCAGGCGATTGCGCCGGAAGGCGAATCCGTGATCATGAAAGCCGACAACCCTGCGGACACCAACTCCATCGCGGAGCCGAAAAAGATCGTCCCGGTCGCCGCCAGGGAGGGCGGGCTTGGCGCCAGCTTCACCCGCGCCCTCGCGCCCTATTCCATCAACATCCTTAAGATATCGATCCGGTAGGCGTGATTCGTCCTTTGCAGAATGCTCATCCGGCTGACCGCAGGCGTTTCGAAACTGCCGGCCGTCTCATCCGGGCCGGCTTTCCCGCGATTCATTCGATGATGCACCGGCTGCCCCGCTCCGGATCGTTTTCGAACGAAATTCGCCAGCCATTCTTCTTCACAAGGTCCCTGACGAGCTCGATGCCCTGGGAAAACCGCCAGGTGTCCTTCATTCCCGGTTCATTGCCGAAAAGCTTCAATTGCCTTTTGTCGCGCTCAAGCTCGGCGACGCACAGGGACGCCGTGCCGGCGGCCAGGTCCTTTATGTCTTTGCGCCAGTAATGGGCGGCAATCCCGGCCCTGTCCGATTGCCCCATGAAGAGAATGGCATCCTCGAGGGCCCAGGCCCTTAGATTGGCCTCGGTCGACAGGGATTTCTTGGGCAATGCGAATAGGGTCGGCATGGGGGCCGCATCCCTCATTTCGTCACTTTTACGACGAAATAAAGGAAAGGTCCGTTCACCTGCGTGAACTGGTGGGGAATGCCTTGCGGGATGATGATGACGTCCCCCTTTGCGAGGTGGCGCTCTGTCCCGCCTGTGATCGAAGGAGCCTTGATTTCACCCGGGCTGACCTCCTTCGGATCCACCGCGGTTCCGCCGGTTACAAAGGTCGCGCTCCCGTCCACGATATAGAACACGTCCGTATCGCGCGTGTGGATCTCCACCGCGCCCGGGGCGACCCGCCGGCCGGCCTGCACCTTGTACTGGCTGTTGATGTTGAGGGCACCGCCCTTCGTGAACGTGAAATCGACCTTGCCATGGTCGAACTGGACGACGTCGGTGGGGGGCGCTGCGGGGGCGGGTGCGTCGGCAGCCGAAGCGGCGCGGCCGAATCCAAGGAGGGTACAGGCAAGAAGGGCGAACGACAGGGTGGGTTTCATCGCCGGGAGGATGGATCCGGCCCGGCCGCATGACAAGTCTATCGGCATTTTCATCCTGATTTTGCATGCGGCGAAGCCCCCCCCGGATTCGCCTTGCCGGCGGTCGCCGACAGATTAGAAACTCACTCCCAAGCGCCGCACGCCGATTGAGGCCACCCTGTTCCGCTACCCCATCTTCGGAGTCGTTTGTCCCAAACCCCCAACCCCCAATAAGCCCATGTTCATACCCGTCGTATTTCTCGCCGTTTGCGTTCTTCTGATCGCAGCCCTTTGGAAGGTCTTTGCCAAGGCAGGCCAGCCCGGCTGGGCGGCCATAATCCCGATTTATAACGCATATATCCTGATAAAGATCGCCGGCCGCCCGGGCTGGTGGCTTCTGCTATACCTCATCCCGCTCGTGAATGTCGTCATTGCGGTCATGGTCACAATTGAGGTCGCAAAGGCCTTCGGCAAGGGGGTCGGTTTTGCATTGGGAATGATTTTCCTGGGATTCATTTTCTACCCGATTCTCGGATTTGGGAGCGCGGTCTACAGGGCCCAGCCGCCTCCCGTCGCCTGAACCCAGGGCTTGATGCGCCTCTCCCGTCTCCTTCTCGCCGCCTTTTCCGCCATAAGCCTCCAGGCCGGCCGGATGCCGGCCCAGGCTCCTGACCGGCTGCCCGACACCTGCTACCTGTTCAGCTCGTTTCGCGGCAACGGCGAGGATGGCCTGCATCTGGCGTGGAGCGTCGATGGTTTCAAGTGGGAGGCGTTGAACGGCGACCGAAGCTTTCTGCAACCGGTGGTCGGCAAGGAAAGACTCATGCGCGATCCTTGCATCGCCCAAGGGCCCGACGGGGTGTATCGCATGGTGTGGACCGACAGCTGGAATGATCGGACGATCGGCTACGCATCCTCCAGGGATCTCATCCATTGGTCCGGGCAGCGGGCCGTGCCCGTGATGGAACACGAACCCGCGGCGCGCAACTGCTGGGCTCCCGAGGTTGACTGGGATGCGAAACGAGGGCGTTTTCTCATATTCTGGTCCACCACGATTCCCGGCCGCTTTCCGGCCACGGAGAAGACCGAGCAGGGCGGCTACAACCACCGCATCTACGCCACGACAACGACGGACTTCGAGACCTTTGCCCCCACGAGGCTGTTCTTCGATCCCGGCATGAATTGCATCGACGCGACCATCCTTCCGAGGGATGGGAACTTCCTCCTGTTCTTCAAGGACGAGACCAGGTTTCCCAAGCCGATGAAGAACCTGCGCATGGCAACGGCCGGCGACATCGAGGGCCCGTATGCGGTCGATCCCAAACCGCTCAATCCGCCCGACAGTTGGACGGAGGGTCCGACATCGATTCGGATCGGCGGCGACACGATTGTATATTTCGACTGCTACCGGCAGCACTGTTACGGCGCCGTGCGCACGCGGGACCTCGGGACCTGGGAGGATGTCTCTTCCCTTCTCGCCATGCCCAAGGGCATGCGCCACGGCACGGTTTTCACCGTTCCGCGTGCGGTATTGCAGCGGCTGCTCTCCGAACCGGTCGCCGCGTCGGAGCCAAATTCCGAGGCCTCTGCACGGGTTGCCCCGGCGGCGGCGCCAAATTTGCCGGCGCATTAGAATCCTGCGCCGCATCTCACAAGGCGGCCCCTTCTCTCCCAGGCCGCATGCCGCGTCTTGGCGTGCGATCGATTCCAGCATCGACGGTGGCGATGGGACGGTGGTATGGGTCGGGAATTGAAAACATCGATGGAAAACATTCCCGAAGAGTTCATTCTCGACGGCTCGGTCTCCTATTGGAATGTCGACCGTGAAAACCTGCTTTCGCTCCGGAGCCTCTTTGCGTTCCTGCAGGAAGCGGCGATCAGGCATGCCGACCGGTGCGGCGCCGGCGCCCACGCGAAGGAGACCCGCGGGGAATCCTGGGTGCTGCACCGGATGGCGGTGTCGGTGCATCGCTATCCGAGCTATGAGGAGGCGCTGCGGGTGACCACATGGTCCTCCGGCATCCGGGCCTTCAAGGGATTTAGGGATTTTCGCGCCCATTGCGGAGGCGAACTCATTGTCTCGGCCTCGTCCGTGTGGCTGTACGTGAACATCGCCGCCAAGGCGCTGTGCCGTGTTCCGCAGGAGATAGCCGCCGGCTTTCCCACGCATCGGGAGGACGTATTTTGCCCCGAGCTGGAGAAACTCCGGATGGAGCCGCCCGCGGGCAATCCTGTCGAGCGGGACATCTCGGTCCGGTACTCGGACTTCGACGGCAACGACCATGTCAACAACACAGCCTACTTCGACTACCTGCAGACTGCCCTTGCTGCGGGAGGCTTTCCCCCACGGCCGCACACGCTTCAGATTCAGTTCCTCAGGGAAATCACTCTTTCGGTCGCGCAGGTGAAGGTCTCCCTGGAGCAGCGCGGCGGGACGGTCGCATTCAGCCTGGGCAACCAGACCGCTCCATTCGCCCACGGGCTCGTGGCCTAAGTTTCACAATGTTCCTTTGTCCAGCAGCGATGGCGACCCGATGAAAAGAATGCATATCCTCACGAGGAGTTGCCGCCTCATCCGAAGTCTCTGGGCCGCCATCTTGCCGGCATCAGCCGGCGGTTCTTGGCGGCCGGCCTTGACGGAAGATCTGTGCATTGGCGGCACCCGACGAGAGAGGATATGCATTCTTTTCATCGGGTCGCCATCTGCGTTTAAAGCGCCTTGTCATCGCCCGCGCACTCACCAACGTTCCCACACCGGGTCTTATCCATAACTTTCGAATCACAAGACACAATGGACACCGTCTCTCTCGGAAAGACCGGCCTCAAGGTCTCGCGCATCGGCCTCGGTTGCATGAGCTATGGCGCCCCTCCTGCCGGCGAACTCAAACCGGGGCGCCACGCGTGGACCCTGAGCGAGGATGAAAGCGGGCCCTTCCTGCGTCAGGCGCTCGAACTCGGGATCAACTTCTTTGACACCGCCAATGTCTACTCGAGCGGCGCCAGCGAGGAGGTGCTCGGGCGCTTCCTTAAACGCAGCGTCCGCCGCGAATCCGTCGTTGTCGCGACCAAGGTCCAAGGCATCATGCGCGATGAGCCCAATGGCCGCGGCCTTTCCCGCAAGGCCATCTTCCACGAACTCGACGAGAGCCTGCGCCGGCTTGGGATGGACTATGTCGATCTCTACCAGATCCACCGCTGGGATCACGAGACGCCGATCGAGGAGACCCTGGAGGCGCTGCACGACGTGGTGAAATCGGGCAAGGTTCGCTACATCGGAGCCTCCTCCATGTACGCGTGGCAATTCGCCAAGGCGCTCTATCTTGCCGACCTCCATTCATGGACGCGTTTCGTCTCCATGCAGAATCATTACAATCTTCTGTACCGTGAAGAGGAGCGCGAGATGATGGCCCTCTGCCGATCGGAGGGAATCGGCGTCATTCCGTGGAGCCCTCTCGCGCGCGGGCGGCTGGCACGCCCCTGGAAGGCCGAAGGCACCAAACGCTCCCAGACGGATGTTTTCGGAAATGGGATGTACTCGCGCACGGAGCAGAGCGACCGAAAGGTCGTCGACCGTTTGGGGGAACTCTCGGTCCGGCGCGGCCTGCCGCGCGCCCAGCTCGCCCTCGCCTGGATGCTCGGCAAGCCGTTCATCACCGCACCGATCGTGGGCGCCACCAAGCCGCACCATCTCGAGGACGCCGTCGCCGCGCTTTCCGTCCGCCTGACGCCCGAGGAAACAATCGCCCTCGAGGAGCTCTACGAGCCGCACCCGGTCCTCGGCTTCAGCTGACGGCGCCGGGCGCCGTGAGAACCCGGCATCGGGACCGCGCCGCCGGGCCTGTCCGGCACGCCGGTGCCGGTTCATTTTGATGACACTCCGCCCCCAATTCGCAGTCTGACCGACTGGTCCATCGAGTGAAATCCTTCCGACGCATACTAAGATATTTGGCGTTTGCCGCTGCGTCTGTCGCAATTCTCGCGGCCCTTGCGTTCGCTCCTCTCGTGCAGACCTGGATTGCGCAGGCGGTCCTCGCCCGCCACCCGTCCGTGCAGGGATCCGTGGGATCGCTTTCAGCCGGATTTGGAAAGATCGAGGTCGAGGACCTGCATCTGGCCTGCAATGGCGCCGTTCTCACGCTGCCTTCCCTCCAAGCCAATCTTCCGCTCACGGCCGCAGTATGGAGGCGGAAGGTCTTCATTCGCAGCCTCGTGGCCAAGGGCTGGACGCTCGATTTGACTCGGACCGGTGAACCGGATCTTGGGCGGGCAAGGGCCGCTGCCGCGGCAGGCCCTTTGGAGGCCCTCTCCGCGCAGAAAGTGGCCGGGGCGTTCCTCGGCATGCTAAGCGGCTGGAAGCTGCCCGGCGACATGCTTGCGGACGGAGTCGACTTGGAGGGCGATGTCCTGGTCGCCTTGCCATCGAAGACGTCGACGCGGCTTCACGTCACCATCAAGGGCGGCGGCCTGGCCGCCGGCCACGAGGGGGCATTTGCGGTCGATGCCTCTGACGCGATCGTCGGTTCGGATCTGTCGGTGACGGTCTTCGCCGCCCATGGCCGCCTCACCATCGCAATGCCATCCCCCCAAACCTTCAGCCGATTCGAATTTCAGGCCGATCTATCCGCCAAGGGCGGATCCCTTCCGGAGGGCCTTGCCCTGTCAGCAGACATCGCCGCTGTGCGCAACCCGGGCGGGGCAGACTGCAGCCTCGACCTGAGCCGGGGCGGCCGGCACATCGCGAGCGCATCCGCACGCCTTCCCGAGGCAACCGGCCGGATTGACGGAACCTGGAAGATCGATCTGCGCGACACCGACCTTGCGCCCTTCGTTCCGGACAGTCCCCTGCCCACCTTCGCCGCTGTCGGGGACGGTCGTTTTGATGCCGACCCGTCGTTCGCGCGCATCGACGCCCAAGGCCGCCTCAAGGCCGTCGCAAGCCACTGGGAGGTCGTCGCACCCGCTCTGGGCCGCCTGGGGCCGGTCGCGCTGGACGTCAGCCTCGAGCTGACCCACAGCGGGCAAACCCTTCAGGTGCGCCATTTGAGCGTCTCCCTAGCCGCATCCGCTTCAAGCGCCCTCGTGCAGTCGCTGCAGTCATTCGCCGTCAACGAGAGAACCGGCAGCCTGAAGATTGCGGATGCGCACGGCGACTGGATCGGGGGATCGTTCCAGGGCTTCCCGATGGCCTGGCTTTCACATCCGAACGACCAGTTCGTCTTCGCAGACGGCGAGGTGGCAGGCCAGTTCGCGATTCGTTACGCCAATGGGGTCTTCGCGTTGCATTCGAAGGCCCCGCTTGTCGCGAGCGGCATATCGATCCAACATGCGGGCAGGACCATTGGGCGGGGACTCGACTTCTCGGTCCCGCTTCTCATCGATTTCGCATCCCAGGAATGGCAAGTGGAGGCTGCTCCCTTCACGGTCGCCATTGCTGGAAGGCGCCTGGCCACAGTCGAGGCCAAGGCGGTCCGGCAAGCGGGTGCGGACCCGTCGATCTCGATCACGGGGACTTGGAATGCCGATCTCGAGGCGCTCGCCGCCCAGGCGGCGATCCCCGGCATCCATTGGATTCCGGGCCGCGCCGCATCCGGCGACTTTTCGGCGAACCTGGGAAGCCCGACGGAAATGGAGGCCAAGCTGACCATTGCCGGACACGACCCGGCGAAGTCCGTCACCGGGAGCGTGCATGCGGATTTTAACGCCGACGGCTCGGTCGGAATCCTGGCGCCGTTCAAAATCGCCACCGGATCGGTCATGTCGGACCTGTCGGCCGAGGGAACTTGGAGCAAGGATGAAGCCGGCGTCCGGGTCGATGCCAAGGTGACCGGCAAGGACGTCGCCCTGGAGCACCTGCGCATGCTGGCCGCCCCGGCGGCCGCGGCTGCGGGCGTCCCGTTTCCCGCAGGGACAGCCGCAGGACCCGGACCGGAGCGCACGGACGCCGGGATTCGCGACGGCAAACCCTTCTGGGGGGATTGGATCGGGAGCGTGACGGTCGGATTCGATCGGTTGCGGGCGGGAAACCGGGACTTCATCGGCGTGGCCGGGACCTTCGACATCGGCCCGCGATCGCTTCGCCTGATGTACGGCCGGGCCGTGCTCCCGAAGCACAGCCAGGCGAATGCGGAGGGATCGGTCTCGTTCGATGCAGCCGCCGAGCTCCCTTACGCGCTCAAGGCCGCGGCCGACATTCACGAAGCGGATGCGGCTCCGTTTTTCGGCGAACTTCAAAAAGGAAAAGACCCGATCCTTGAAGGCCGTTTTTCGGTGGCATGCAAACTCGCGGGACAGGGCGCCACCCTGCAGGATCTGGCCGCCCGCACCCAGGAAGAATTCCACCTGGCAAGCACGGACGGGATCGTCCGGCTGCTGAAGGTAAACGTGGCGGAATCGCTGCCGGAGGTCACGACCCCGGTCTCGGATGCGCTGGGAACCGTGGGCTCATTCATGGGTTCGCTGATCGGGTTGAAACACGATTCCACCGCCTCGGGCGAGATCCACCTCAACAAGGTGACCGAGGCCGTTCTGGACTTCACAAACCAGGTTTCGGAAATCGGGTACGAAAAGATGACGGTCGATGCCGTCCGGGGGCCCGACCGTTCGATCCGCATCGTCAATCTCGAGATCGACGCTCCCGACGAGCGCATGACGGGATCCGGCCGCATCACCTACGTCGAGGGAGTGCCCATTCCCGCGCAGCCGCTCAGCGCGGAACTGCTGTTCAGCGCCCGGGGCCGGATAGCCGACCTGCTGTCGACCGCCGGATTGCTCCCTGCGCAACGGGACAAGACCGGCTACACCCCCTTGAATCAGACCGTCCATTTTGGCGGAACGCTGGAACACATCGACCAGAGTTCATGGCACGATTTCCTGGTCAAGGCCGCGACACCCAAGCCCGACGAACGCAAGAGATCCGCCCAGAATGGCAGCCCCTGACAAACCGGGTCACGGCACCTCGTAGACCTCGATCATGACGACGCCGGCCGTTCCGCTGATGCTGGATGCCACCGTTGTGTAGCTTCCCGGAGCCAGGGTGGTCAGGATCACGGCGTCATGACTCGACGGATCGTTCAGCGGAAAGGCGAATACGGCGTTGCCCACCGCGGTGATCTGGGGATCGCCGCCCCAGCCCGAATTTGAGGCCATGATCGTGTCGTTTCCGTTCATGGGCTCGTGCAGCGCCAGTTGCGGGTCGGGCATCACGCCCGCGAGGCCATAGGCCGCCAGCGCAGGGCCGCAGGCCCGGATCAAAACCGTCCTGGACGTCGTTCCGCCGATCACGAATCCTGCGGTCAGGGAACCGGTGGCGCCAACCTGCGTATGACAGGAAATATTGACCAGGCGCGGCATGGCCGGCGTGAACGAGCCCGACGGCGTGTTGTCATACACCTCCGTCAGGACAGTGCCGGATGCCCCGCCATTGCCGCTGATTTGCGCCGTGTATCCGCCCGAAGCCAAGGAGGTCACCACGGCGGAATCCAGGCTCTTGGGATCTGTGAGGGGATACGCGAACACGGCGGAATCGGCGGCCAATACCGCCGCTTGATTGGCGGCCGTGACTCCCCAGTTGTCATTGGAATGGGTCGCTGTCGAACCGCTGAACACGGTCAACGCGGGATCCGCCAGCGCACCGCTGACTCCCAGTGCGGTCAGGGCCGGTCCCATCGCGCGGACCAGAAGGTTTTGCGTTCCGCTGGTGCCCGCCCCGCCTGTCACGAAGCCGACCGTTAGCACCTGGTTCGCCGCGACGGGAGCCAAAGTGGAGAAATTTACAAGCCGGCCGATGTTCGTCGTCGAGGCGACGGACACCGTGGCGGCGTCGCTAACGGTCGTCGCCCCCGAGCTGCTCACAAAGCATGTGTACGTGCCGGCGTTTGCGGCGCTCGTTCCGGCAATCACAAGGCGGGGATTCGTGGCGCCAGCTATCGACGTCCCGTTGAGCTGCCATTGATAGACAGGTGCCGACACCGCCAAGGCCGACCGGGCGCCACCCGAGCTCGGCGAGGAGGACCCGGCGGCGGCGACGGCCAGCACCACCGTGCTGCCGTCGGATACTGTCTGGGAAACGGGCTGCACGGCGATGGCCGGCCCCGAAATGACATTCAAGGAACCAATGGCCTGGCTGACCGACCCGAGCGCGGTTGTGACGACGACCGAGTAGGCCCCGGCGTTTGCCGGCTTGACGTTCGAAATGACGTACGACGACCCAATTGCACCGGCGATATCCGCTCCGTTCAGCTGCCACTGATACGTTCCGGGCAATTGCGCAACGGCGCTCAGCGCCACGCTTGAGCCCGCGTCGACGGGGCTCGCAGGAAGCGCGGAGTACGTGATCTCCTGGTCGATTTGCGCGATGAGATTGGCGACGTTGGGCGCTCCGACGCCCGTGCAAAGGTCATAGCCCGGGCCGGCGCTGTAAGTTCCATTGCCGCCCGCCGTTATGTCCCGAAATGCGTTGGTGCCGATCAGCGGATAGATCCAGGGACCCAGCAGCCCCAACGGTTTCAATCCAAGGCTCGAACGGGCCTGGTTGATCGTCGCGACAATCCCGGCCCACACAGGAGCCGAGAGACTGGTTCCGACCTGGCCCGAGCCCTGTCCATGGACGATCACCAGGGCGCCGCCGTTCAGGTTTACGGGTGAGTTCGCGCTGGCGACCGCCGCAATATCCGGAACACAGCGCCCATTGCCCGAGGGCAGTCCGCTCCCGGCCTGCCACGATGGCCGGGGGAAGACACTGCTGACCCCTCCGCCCGTGGCCAAACTTCCTGCCGCCCATGCGGTCTCTGTGGTTGCCGTCCAGGTCGAATCGAAGGCAAGCGTCGTGCCTCCCACGCTGGTCAGGTTGGGATCGCTTGCCGGGTACTCCACCCCGAGAGGGTTCGACGAATTGTAGCCGTTGAACTGGCTGGGCGGATTCGGGTTGGACCCGCCGTCCCCCGAGCAGGTGAGAAAAGTGATGCCGGCCGCCGCGAGCTGTGCGAATGTCTGGGAGTCGGCCGTCAGGCTGCTGACTGAATAACCGGACTCCAGGCCCGCTCCGCTGTACGAAACCACCCGGATGGAAGGGTCGTTTGCCGCGTCGGCCAGGATCTGCGTGCAGGCGGCCAGAACATTCGCGGTGCTCAGGTAGGGAACCTCGTAGATGCGCAGTTTCGCCCCGGGGGCCATGCCGATCGCCCATTCGGCATCGAGTGTGACTTCAATCGCATCCTGTGCCTGCGAAGCGCTTGTCGGACCTCCCAGGACGGGAACGCGAACGGATGGGGTCCGGGTTCCATTGAATCCGCAAACCTGCCAGAAATTATCGAGGTCGCTCTCGCTTGGCGCCGCGCCCATGATGATGGCAATCGTCTGCCCGGAACCGGTCATGCCCGCAGGAATGCCGTAGGCCGCGGCGACGTCGGCGGGAGTAAAGCAGCCGTCCGCGCTCGTCGCCGCTTGCGGCCGCGCTTTCGGCGTGCGCATCAGCAAATGAGGCTGAAGGCCGTCGATGCCAAGGACGGAAGCCGCGAGATCCTGCGGCAGAGTCGGGGCGGTGACCGCGGAAGTGAATTCGCCATCGCCGGTCGCAACGCGGGCAAACGTCATGCCAAGGACGGCCGAGATCCGGGCGATCGTCCCGCGGACAAACAAGTTGATGTGATTCGGGTCCTCAAGGGTCAGCGTAAAGCCCTGGCTCACGAGCCAGGAGGCGACCCGATCGTACTCGGCCTTGGCAGGCAGGTATTTCGCCTCCATCTCGGATCGAGCTGCAGAGCGGCCGGAATGGATCCGCGCTTGCAGTTCCCCCAGCCCTCTCATCCGCAGGCTGATGACAAAATCACGGCTTTCCGCAAGTTCCAGAGCCGTAAGATCTTCGCGAATTCGATGGGGCTGCGAAACCTCCGCGGCAAGCGGGATACCCTGGATCGAATCGTCGAAACGCACCCGACCGCTTCCCGTCCCGGCACCAGTGGCGCCCAGGATGGAGGGGACCAACAGGAAGGCTGGGGCCACGAAAGAGGCAGTAGCCCAAATGCGCCTGGGTGAATTTGACATGTGCCCGCTTCGTCTAGGGTGTAACCCCTAGGCTCTCCCGGGCTCTCCCGGGTGACAAACTGTTCCTTGGCAGTACTACTACGTACTGTGAGGCCTTGCGTGGACATGCGCCATGGTGCGGCCTCCTGAGTTCCAGGGGAAACAGCTCGGATTTCAGGCCAGGCCTACTTTCTCGACGAAAGCGCGACGGCGGCTATTCTCAGGGCAGACCCATGACGACGCATCGGAAGGCAAGGACGGCCGGCGGGAACCGTGGCCTGCTTGCAACGGCCGCCTTATGGGCGCTCGAAGCCTCCCCGCCGGTCGCCGCCCAGCTCTCCCTGAACAAGATTTCTGCCACCGATTGGCAAATATCAAACGGGGCGATCACCCTCGATTGGGATTCAAACCAGGGCAATGTCTGGAAGGTCGTTCTCGCCGGACACACCGACGACCTGATCGACACGACCCAGACCGCGGGGGACGGCACGGCCAAGGGGCTGTACATGGACAACACAGGCATCGGCTCCGGGACCGTGACCACCGGGTACGATCTCAGCCAGGGCCGCTATCTTGATTGGTGGCTGACGACCGCCTCGAATTCCAGCAACGCCTTCACCTATTCGCAGCACTTCATCGTCTTTCCGAACGATCCGGGAATTCACGCCTACATCGTATTCACGCACGGCCCGGCCGACATCGCCGGCAGCCTCGGGCAGGTGCAGTATGTCTTCCGAATCAGCCAGACATTGTTCACCAACACCTATTCCTTCAATTCCGGCCTGAACAACCTCGGACCGACGCTGACTCCCCTGCCCAGCCCTGCCGTCATGGCCAACACGGATCCCGGGCGGCAGGTGCAAAATGCCGTCCTCGATCTGCACGGCCTGCCCATTCCCTCCGGCTTTGCGCGCGAGTTCTACACCAAGTACGATTTCTCCAGTTTCGAGTACCTGCATGAAGTGCACGGAGTCTATGGCGGCGCGTACGGCTGCTGGGGCGTGTTCCCCAGGACGGATTCGATGGTGGGGGGCCCGGGCAAGCAGGACCTGATCTTCACCGGAAACATTTGCATGGGAGAGCTCCTCTCCGACCACCTGGCGTATAATGTGGGCTACACGCCGCTACAGGGTGTCGGCAGCAGCCGCCTTTTCGGACCGGTCTATTTCCGGTTCAACACCGGCGACCCATTGACGATGTTCAACGACGCCCTGGGATCGATGGGCGCGGCGCTCGCCGATTGGGACTCCGACAACACCCTGGTCGCCGCGGGGTACGTGCCGTCGCCAGGCCGCGGGAGCGTAGCCGCATCGGTCTCCGGCGGCGCGTCCAATCCCGCGGGCACGGCTTGGACGGTGCTCGCCGACAACAAGACCAATTTCCAGTTCACCAATCTAGGTTTCCAGTATTGGGTGGCCAACGACAGCAGCGGCGGTGCGCAGCTCACCGGCGTTGTTCCGGGCACCTATCGCATTTCCTCGTACGTCCTCGGCCAGTGGGGCGAGTCGCGCTTGAACGATGTCCCCGTCGGCCCGGGAATAACGACCAATATCGCAATTCCCTTCACTCCGGAGAACTTCAGCGCGTTGCCGCCCGTCTGGACAATCGGCACGCCGACCCGGTCGGCCGACAAATTTCTCCACGGAACCAACAGCACCACGGGTGAAGATGACCGGGAGTACCCCGGTGCCTGGGATTACTGGAGCGATCTTGCGGCCAACAAGGGCGCCGTCGTCTATTATGCCACACCGGTCGGCTCCACCCCGGCGACCAACAACCTGCAAGCCTGGAACTATGTGCAATGGAATTTGTTCGATCCGGGGCTCTTCGGAGGCATCTACAACTCCACCGACGATACGACGGACGGCTACAAGTACATCATCCCGGCCTACGTAGTTGCTCTTCTCGGCGCCAAAGGGACGAACGGTGTCACTACGGCCTGCCCGCCCTGGCAGGTCTATTTTACGGCCAATTCGTCGCAGCTGAGCCAGGGCCAGTACACGGTGCTGTCGGTCGGCTTTGCGTCCACCGACGGCAATGTGACCGTGGCCCTGAATGGACACAACCTGACCTGGAACGGAAATTCCACGCTCAAGACAAGCGATGCCGCCACTCGCAGCGGCCTCCAGGGCACGTATCAATGGGTCGCATTCCAGTGGCCCACGAGCGACTTGAACGCGGCCGGGGCGTCGAACGTGATCACGTTGTCGACCGACGGCAACGTCGAGTACGACGCCCTGAGGATGGAGATCACGAACACGTCCGCGGCTCCATCAGCGCGCGGATGGTATGACTATGAGTTTGTGACTTCGGGCACCTATGCGCCTGCCAATGACTCCGTGAACAATCCCTCCTCGGTGGGCGCCCTCATGGTCCCTTCGATCACGGCGCAGCCGGCATCGCAGGCGGTGAACGCAGGAGCGAACGTGACGCTGAGCGTCACGGCTTCCGGCGCCACGAACTACCAGTGGCAGTTCAACGGTGCGGCAATCGCGGGGGCCACCAACACGACCCTTTCCGTCCCCAACATCGGCACGACCCAACGGGGCAGCTACACGGTGGTCGTCTCCAACGGCTATGGCCCGGTGACGTCCAGCGCGGCAGCGGTGGCGGTCAGCGTCAATGCGTACCTGGCCAACATATCCGCGAGGGCCTTCGT
>OCTA010002858.1_pt1 | contig 15514 bp, 10 predicted proteins | sample 1538991 | NCBI WGS metagenome assembly OCTA01 (sample SAMEA3539302, study PRJEB22396) | soil metagenome | biome: tundra; feature: field; material: soil | place: USA | collected 2010-05 | depth 0.15 m | reverse complement strand
CCGGGACGGCCACCGGTCGCCCTCATAGCCGGATCGGGAGCCGCCGCTCGGGCGGTTGGCGCCGCCGGGACGGGGCGCGCCGCCCGGAGGCCGCCCCTTGGCGCCCCGGTAGCCGGCTGCTCCCCCCGATCCGTCCGACCTCGGTCCGCCGTCACTCCCCCGCCGGTCGTCGCGTGGGGGTCTGGCCTGGCTCCGGCCGGTACCGGTCGCCTGACTGCCCGGCTTTCCCCCCCGACCCGGTGGACCGCCCCGCCCGCTCGAGGGTCGTTCGGACCGGCTGCCCGCCGGCCGTTCCCCATGGCCGCCCTGGGGCCCGTCGGACCGTTGGCCCTCGCTGCGTCGAGCGGGGGCAGCCCGGCCCGATGTGGGGTCGGCACCACCGGATGGACGACGGGACTGGCTTCCTCCGGCTCCGGAACGCTGTCCGGACCCGGACCCCCCACGCTGTCCCGAGCCTGCTCCGCCCGGGGAACGCTTGGGGGGTCGTCCCTGGCCCCCACCGGATCCGTGCTGGCGCGGAGAACCACAGGGGGGACGTGCGGCCATGGCCCCGAGTGTATCGGCACGACCCGGCGCCGCCGGTACGTGCGTGTGGCCGCCGACTCGATGTTCTCCTCGAACATGTCCGGGCCACCGTCCTGCCGACCGGAACAGGCTTCCTCAGTTCTCTCGGGTGCGCACCGCTCCATAGAGCCGTCGAGGGGTCTGCAGGAGTCGGTGGGACTTGGTGGCGTAGATGGCGGTGAGCTCCTGATCGAGACGGTTCGACTCGGCCTCGGCTGCGACCCGGGCGGCATCCACGTCGGCCAGGATGCTGCGGGCGTGGGCGCCGTCGGCCACCGATCTGGCCAGATCGGCACGGGCCGCGGCCAGCTGGTCGATCAGATCGTGCACGGCTGCGTCAGCGCTCGTGACCGGTGCCCCTGACCGGGCCAGGGCGGCCTCATAGGTCGCCACCAAGGATGAAAGATGATCCACGTACAGCCGGTGATGCTTGTCGGCCACCCGGACCTGGTCGGCCACGCGACCGGCCGATTGGAGGGCCGGAGCCGGCCGGACGGCCGGGGCCGTGCGGGTGAAGCCGATCGATCCGAGCTTCGTGAACCCCCAACCTGCCTCGGTCAGGGTCAAGAACAGGTCCCGATCCTGGCTGGTCTCCAGCTGCTCGTCCCAACCACCCACTGATTCGATGGCGGCACGACGCAGCAGCGCGAAGGGCTCGAACCCGGCGTCGGTCACCATCGTCGAAGGTTGGTGGTCCCCCACGTCGATCGGATCGTCCGTGTCGAGGAACTTCCCATCGGCGTAGACCGCCCCGATCGACGCCTCGTCGATCATCCGGACCGACGCGGCTGCGAGAAACCCGTCGACGGGCGCCGTGTCGACATCGACGAAGAGCAGGAACGGTGCCGTCGAGGTCCGGACACCCAGGTTCCGAGCCTGGCTCGCCCCCCGGTAGTCCTGTCGGACCACCTGGTGACCCTGCGCCTCGAACTGACCGAGGGCCTCCTTGGTCTCGACGTCCGTCGAGCCCTCGTCGACGATCACCAGCCGGTGGATGTCGAGGTTCGAGAGCTGATCGGCAACCTCACGCAATCGCGGCCCGTCATTGTGGGTGGTGACGATGACATCGACGCCGGAGGGGGCGGCCCCCTTCGGCGATGATCTGGCCCTGGTCGCGCTCATGCCGACCGCCGCTGCGGCCAGCGTGACCGCCGTAGCCGCTCGGCACAGGCGGCGAGTTGCCCCCCGATCGCCCGTGGGTCCCGGGTCCGGGTCATGTGGTCGCGGGCCCGGCGGCCGGGCGCGGCTGCCCCCGACGGATCGTCGTGGATGGAGCGAAGTGCACCCGCCGCGGCCTCGAGGTCCGGTTCGGCCCATCGGCCCAATCCTCCATAGACGTGGACGTCGTCCGGAATCGGGACCAGGTCGGCCGGGACCAGATAGGAGTTGTCGTCGTCCATGAACTCCATGTTGCCCGACCACGCGGTGGCCACCACCGGCTTGCCCAGTGCCATCGCCTCCGCCAGCCCCAATCCGAAACCCTCCGAACGATGGAGCGAGGCGTAGCAGTCACTCAGTTCCAGCATGGCCTTGACGTGGTGAGGGCGGACGAAACTGTCCATCACCACGATGTCGGGCCGATGAATGGAGGCTCGCAGCAGCTCCATCTGCTCCCAATGACGTGCCCCTCCGACCGTCTTCAGGACCAGGTGGGCCCCGTCGTCGGGGCCAAAGGCCCGGCAGTACGCGTCAATGAGGCCCAGCGGATTCTTGCGGTCGAACACACTGGCGAAATCGAAGGTGAACAGCACCAGAAAACCCTCGGGAAGCCCGAGGTCCTGCCGGGTGAGCGACGTGCTCCAGGTCGGCACGGCAACCGGCATCCGTATGGGCACCACTGTTCCCCGCCCCGTGCGCTCCAGCGAGTCGGCGATGAACCGGCTCGGCGCCCACACCTCGTCGACGAGATCGAAGGCATGCAGCAGTCGATCAGGGAACCGCTCCGCCTCCCAGAACCAGACGCCGGCCGTGGCCCGCCCATGGAACATGGACACGGGTAGTCCAGCCCGGACCGTCCCGATCATGTCGGCATTGATACAGAAGACGTTGGTGTCGAACGACCACGCTTCGCCCGACCCGGCACCGGGCAGGCGATCGACCAACCCGTCGTCGGGATCCCACGCCAGCGTGCTGGTCGGCACGCCGGCGGCATCGGCGGCGCCCAGCAGGAGCCGGGCCGCCTGCCCGACCCCCAGCTCGGCGTTGAGGTAGCCCATGACGTTGAGGCCGGGTCGCACCGGCCGGTTGCCGAGAGCGTCGAGCCCGGTGCCGTTGCGTTCGGCGATCCGAGCGGCGATGTGGGCCCGGAGTCGGTCCGGTAGGTCGGCCCTTCTCGGATCGGCGTCATCGAGGGCCCACTGGAAGAAGGCATAGGCGCTGAGCGGGTTGATCAGTGGATCGACGAAGGACGCCTGCAGATCGGCGTGCAGACACCACAGGGAGTACAGGTACACGGGCAGCCTGGTCGCGCCCATTTCGGCCTCATCGATCCACGCCTCGAACTCACGGGGACGGTCAAACGGGTTGGGAGGCGGGCTCGAGACGGTTCGATCGGCTTCGATGAGGCCGTGTCGATAGGCCCGGCGGAGGACCGGGGTCATGGTCAGACCGGTGGGCGTCGCCCGCCACCCGTAGGGGGTGGCCAGGTCTTCGAAGTAGCCCTCGGCGACCACCGCAGCCAGGTAGTGCGCGCACAGATCGGCCACGATCCGATGCTCACTCAGGAAGATGCGCGGCCGCTCCCCTTGGTTGACGGCCAGGAGATGCGGTCGAGCGAGATCGAATCCGCTGAAGTGGAAGAACACCAACGGGCACCCGTCGACCGAGATGGCCTCACCCTCTCGGGACAGCGAGCGTTGACCGATGTTCCAATAGGCCACGTTGCAGCCCGGATCGCGGACCACGTGGTGGGGGAAGCAGTCGATGAAGTCGACCCAGCGTTGGTCGGTATGCATCATGTTGGCGTAGTCGACCAGGCCGTCACGGCGGAGGCGCTCCCGCCAGAACCCGAGGAACCCGCTGTCCAGGGCACCGACCCCGGTCCCGATGAAACCCAGGTTGTAGACGCCCGCGGCGAGGTAGTCGGCTTCGGTGGGGGTTCGGCCGTCCCGTGGGACCGGCTTGAGGTGGTGTGGGGGGAGCGCCACGCCATGCTCGGCGGCGAGTTCGGCCAGGTGCCCTACCGAGCCGAAGATCTCGATGTCCGGGTCGAAATAGAGCACCGGAGCGCCCGACCGCTCCAGCAGGTGGGTGAGGAGCCACGGCTTCACCGAGGTGGAGAACTCGAGGATCGAATAGACGGCGGCCATCTCCCGCCCCAGCGGACCGCCGAGCCCCACCTCCTCCAGTGACAGGCCGGAGAACGGCTCTCCGTCCGCCCACTCCGTCAACTCGGCATCGATCACCAGGACCCAAAGGGTGACGTCGGGATGGTGGCGTCGGAGGGACTCGGCCAGCACCCGGGCTCGGGGCAGATAGTTGCGAGCGACGATCGTGCAACAACTGAATGTCGCCATCGGCGGAGCATATAGGGAATGTCGCCATCGGCGGAGCATATAGGACGGTTCCGCTGGACCTAGGTGAATTCAAAGTTGGCTAAGGTCGCGGCCCCGTCCGAGGCGACACCCCGATCGTCTGACCCCGACCGCTTACGAGAAGGGGGATCCGTGCACCGTCAGGGATAGTGCCGAGCCGCGCTCGGACGCATTTGAGCGCCCTCGGCAACAATCCCGTCCGGAGATGAACGCCTCAACGACGGGGTCCAATGCTTCAGGCGCATAGCTTGGCTCTCCACCAACCTCCAACTCACTGCAGCCAGGAACAATGACAGCAGCACGGCCAATCCCATGTATGGGACGTAGCCCCATCGATAGACACCCCACACGGCCAGTAATTGCTGAACCGCGAACCCGTAGATGTACACGCCAAATGAGAGATCATTTCTCTTGCCAATTCGGTGGAACGGCAGATGGATTCCTAGCCATATGACAATGTAGACAAAAGCAGGACCGCACAGCACGTCGCTGTTATACGTGTCAGGAAGACTGAGTCCGTATAAGAACAGAACGGTCGCTCCACCAGCGATAATTGTCGAATCTGGTATTGATTGAGAGTAGAGATACATCAACGACCCAGTGATGAATATTGCGACGAGTCGCAGCGTTTGCGTCCAATTGAATGAGCCGTGAAACAAGGAATCCGGATCCAGATAGTTGGCCCAAGCCAGACCCCAGGTGACTGGAACAAAAGCAGGACCGTCCATCGTTTTCGGAGTGCGCCCGAAAAGGCCAGAACAACCAAGAGCAAATAGCACAGGAGCTCCCACTGCACTGTCCACAATTGACCAGCCCACGACGCGGGAAAAGGGGTGTGCTAGCGTTCCAGCAATTGCCGTCGCTGGGCTTATGACAACGAAGTGAGCATTGAGAGCAAAGATCTGCGTCGCCGAGAAGTTGGAGGCAAGATACGGGATGGGACCAGTAGCTGACGAGAAGTAGGCCCCCAAACCCTTCCCGGGATCCTGATGAAGAAATGCCAGTGGAGCGATGACGAACGCGATGACGATCAAGCAAACCCATATGCCGGGGAATATCCGAAGAAAGCGATGCCAGGCATAACGCCCCATACTTCTAGACGTTGCTGCGCTACCGGCGACCAAGAACCCGCTGATGCCGAAGAACCCGTCCACACTTATGTCGCCCAGTGTGGCGTGTCCAATAATGGCCTCATTTCCGAAATTGCCGAGGGTGATGGCGTGCGACACAATCACCAACAGCCCAAGATCAGTCGAAGGAAGTTCAGTGAGTTCTTGCGAGGATTGAACGATTCGCCGATGGTTTGTGCTCTCAGCAACAGGCACAGGCGGTTGGGGTAGGACATCTGGATCGCGTGGGCCCTGGCCATTCGTCCGTATCGTACGCTGCGGGTGGTCCCGGATCCAGCGTTGCGCCTGCCATTGTCCTCGTGCGGAGGCTGCTCCCACAGCTCCTGGCTCGCCCTGGAGGCGAAGCGATCGCATCTTGTTTCGCGGGTGTCTAGTCCGAGCGTGTCGCTGTAACCCCGGGACTTCCCTGAACAGCCGAACCCGGACGAACGAGCGGGCCTGCTTCCGCGCCTTGATCAGTTCTAGCGAACCTTCGAGGTTGGCGTTGGACGTCGTTCCGACGCCGACGCCTTCGAATAAACACCGGCCCAACGAGGATCGCCAAACAGATGATGGCGGCTGCGGCGGTGACTTTGAGGCCAGCATCGAATCCTGTCGGTCGATAACTCAAGAGGACGGTGGATTTCCCGGCAGGAATGGGTACAGCCTGTTGGTTGTAGTTGGCCCGATCGACAGGCACTGCCGCTCCGTTCACTGTTGCGGACCAACCCGGATCCCACATTTCGGGAACGACCAGATAGCCAGCCTTCGACGAGTCTATTGTGATCACGGCCGAGTTGACGCCCTGCTTTGCCGAAGTGACACGGGCTTGACCTGGCTCACCTCTCCTTGCGCCACCACTGGCGGTGAGAACGATCTCCTGCCTGAAGGGGAACGAGTCAGAGGTGAACTCTTTCAACGCATCCAAGTCGCTGGACGCAGTGACCGTGTTGAACACCACATACGGTTCCGTTGCAGCACCGGTCCAGGCCAGCACCGTGCCATCGGTGCCCGAATAGACAATCCTCCAGCCCTGCGCCTCAACCTGGGCCATAAGCGCAGCGTCCTTCGCAACCAAGGGTGTGAACGCGATACGGTCCACCCCCAGTCGGGGTAGGAGCGAATATCGCACCTTCGGTGCATCAAACGTGGGCAGGAAGGCCGCCGGAAGCTTCGAAGCAACCTCTTGATCGGGTTTCTCGCCCTCAACCACCCTCCACAAATTCACCGTACGGGTGGGAACCGAGCTGTCGTATCCACTGGCGCTGTCTATCCCGAGCGCCAGGGTGTCGTCTGCATCGAGCATGGGCGCAGCAAACCCCGCCGAATCGTCGTTGGCCGGCAGCACCAGAGAAGGCCATCCCTGATCGCTCTTCTGCAATGCACGTACCAATGGTGTCGCTGGAAATGCCGCATACTGCGTCGACGAAAGAAAGGGGGGATTAATCTGCCTCCCGTACCAGCCCAGCTGAATCGCCGTAACGGCGATGAACACCACGGCAATACAGCGGGAGATCCACCAACCCCGGCGAAGTCGACTGTGGCCTTCCTGCGCACGCAACTTCGAGGTACGGGTCCATCGAAATTGGCGGCTTTCGATGAAACTCATCAATGCATCCAGACCAACGGCCCCGAGCACCGCCACCCCGAGGTCAAACACAAATATGAGTCGGGCATAGGGTCGGAAGATATTCATGCCCGGGATGAGCTCGAATGCGAGCCAACTGACCGGGCCGCCGACGGCGACCAGGACCGCACCGATGGCCAGTCCTCTCCCGAGACCAGCTCCCTTTCTTCGGAGAAACAAAGCGACTACGGCCAGCACAGCCGTGAGCGTGCCGGAGAACGTCAGTCCCCACTGCATCTTGGCCTCGGTGATCGGAGCGGCCACCGGCCAGATGGCGAATCTGAGGTCGGAGATCGGCAGCAGCATCCCGCTGGACAATTGGGCAAAGCTCAACGACTGCCTCGAAATGTCACTCAAGGTTGAGGCAGTCGGAATCAGCAACACCGCCGCCAATCCCACTCCCAACACTGCGCTGGCTGCCGCTCGACCGATGGGCAGGGCCGATCGCCAAACGTGTGAGCGCCGCCAACCCGTGGCGAACTCACGCAGCGCCAACAGCCCGCCGTACCCACAGATGATCACCATGCTGATGTCCGCGAACAGCAGGTGGCTAGCCAAAATCAGCATGGCGATACTCGCTGCTGCACCCACTACCCATCTCCACGATCGGAGCACGGACCTTCGCATCGTCACGAGTCCGGCAGGGAGCCACGCAAAGACGGGTGCAACGACTTCCAGTTGCAGCCAGCCGAGCGTGAAGGAACCGAACATCCATGCGACAGCGCCGAACAGAGCAGCCAAAGGGCTCAGTTCGAGATCCACCAAAAGCCAATACATGAAGATTCCAGCGAAGGCAACGTGAAACACCGACAATACGTTGTGGGCCGTTGTCGGACTTACGGTCGCTGCCAATGCCAAGCGGGGCGGATAGTACAACGCGCTTGATCCGTCGGAATACAATGGCTGACCAGAGAATGACTCACTGTTCCAATAAGGGATCGATCCATCCTTGATGGAACGGGTCAAATAACTCTGCCAAGGATAGTTGAGAGCAGCCTGATCAGATTGAGGGAAGAATGCTGCCCCGTTATTGATGGCAGCCCACGGATACACATTGGTCTCATAGCCGGGAACAGCCGAAAAAGACTTACCCATGAACAAGGGAGAAAACCAGGACAATGCCAGCACGACAATGATCAGTAGTGAGACCAAGTGATGGCCACCACGAGCGGATATTCGGTTTGTCATCATCAGCTATTTACGCGTGGTAGACGCGCCCGCGCTGACGCATGCCTTTTCATCCGCGTACACACTATCCACTCCCCTGCGCCAACTGGTGCGCAGTAAACCCGATTCACCGTGAGCCTCAGTGGGCATGGGCCGAGGAAAGAGAATTCACGCCTGGTGATCGACCGGAGCCGGAGGGGCCCATCAGCCGACTCTGGGACCGCCTGGCCCCGATCGCTGCGACCGCAGGCTCGCCGAGTGTCATCGGATCAGGGTCCACGGCTTGTTAGTCTTGGACAATGCTGACGAGCAATTCGAGCTGATGCGGCCCACTTATTACGTCTACGTCAGCCAGCGGGGCAACATTTTCATGGCGGAAATCGCCGCCCTTCTCGCTGAGGCGCTCTCCGATCTCGGATATCGCACGGTGTACCCGGCGCCCGGCCTACCGGAGCGCGGTCGGGACCGGGTGAACCTGGTGGTAGCACCCCACGAGTTCTTTCCCCTCCAGACCGAGTACCCCGAGCGGGAGCTGCTCGAGGCGGCCGAGGCGAGCATCGTCGTTGGCGTGGAACAGCCGGGTACCCAGTGGTTCGAGCTCGGTGTCCGCTATGCCGGGGTCGGCCCAATGGCGCTCGACATCAGCCCCTTCGCCGTGGCTGAGCTGCAAGCCAGGGGGGTAGAGGCAACCCACCTTCAACTGGGGTATCACCCGAGTTGGGACCGTTGGGGAGGCGACCCCAAGCACCCACGATCGAACGACCTGCTCTTTCTGGGGTCGTTCCCCGATCGCCGTGATCGAATCCTGTCCGAGGTTGCGCCGCTGCTATGGGACTGCGCCGCAGACATCCGGTTGTTCGAGTTTCCCCGTCCGATGACCGAGCCTCGGGGACATTTCGTCGCTTCGGAATCGAAATGGGATCTATTGGCTTCCAGCCGCGTCCTGCTCAATATCCACGCCAACGATGTTCCGTATTTCGAGTGGGTTCGAGCCTTGGAAGCAATGATTAACGGATGCGTGGTGGTCACCGAGCCGTCAACGGACTACGGACTGCTCATCCCAGGAGAGCATCTTCTCGCCGTACCTACCGATCTTCTGGGTGCCTACACGGCGAGCATCATCCTTGATGAGGATCTCCGGTCGGACGTGGCGATGGCGGCCTATGAATTCCTTCGCACGAAGCTTGAGCTCACGATGCTGCTGGAGCCCATCTGCGCTCAGGTAGAACGGGCGTCGACTTCGGTAGTACGTACGAAACCTCCTGCACCCTTGCGAACCATCGCCTCAGCAATCCCGCTATCGAACCCACCGGAACTCGAGGCCATCCTCGGTACCGAGCGGCAAATGTGGGCCCGGATCAAGGAACTACTTGACAGTGAAACTCGGCAGCTGCAGAGCGTAGAAGCCCTGCAGTCCCGGATCCGCTACGGAACCGCTGACCACCTCGATGCGACAGAAACCGAGGCGTGGAGTGACTTCACTCCGGACGTGAGCGTCGTCGTGACCTCGTACAACTACCAGGCATTCATCACCGACGCGATTGAGTCGGTGATGAGTTCGCTCGGAGTGGCTGCTGAGCTCATCGTCGTTGACGACCACTCAGAGGATCAGTCGGTCTCCGTAGTGGAGGAACTGATGCAGAGGACCGAATGGTTCCCGACACTGCTTCTGGCCAGGTCCGCAAATGCAGGAGTTGGCAGGGCCCGCAATGCGGGAATTTCCCGCGCCCGCTCCGACCGCGTCTTCATATTGGATGCCGACAACCTGATCTATCCGACCACACTCAGAAAACTGTCCCAAGCGCTCGACAGGTCTCCTGACGCCGCCTTCTCGTATGGCATCATCGCCAAACTCGGTTATGAGGGACTGCTGAGCCATCTACCTTGGAACGTGCATCGACTGACCGAGAGCAACTACATCGACGCCATGGCCATGGTCCGAAAGAGGGTGTGGGAAGAGCTCGGCGGCTATGACGACCAGTACAGCCTTCGCGGCTGGGAAGACTACGAACTCTGGCTTCGGCTGGCTACCCAGGGTGGGTACGGCGAGTTCGTGCCCGAATTTGTAGGTTGCTACCGAGTGCACGCGACCTCGCGCCAACAGACGGTGAATCTCGACACCGGTCCGTTGGTGAACGATTTTCGCGAGCGGTACCCATTTCTGCCGTGGAATCCTGTCTAAATTCATGATGAGGTGAGCATGACCGAAGAGACCACATCGCTTGAAAATGCGAATACCCGCACCCTCGAAGCGGACGTCCGCGCTTTGCGAAAGCGATTGGAGCAACGAGAAGAGCTTCTCAGGGTGCTGAACCGACGTCTTCTCGAACTGGAGCGAGGCGACACCGGCCCGTCGGGCGCAGACCATGCTGGCGGCGGCAATCTCCAAATCGAGATCCGGGACCTGAACGATCAGCTTGGTCGCCTACGCGCCACCAAGCTCTTTCGTTGGTCGACCCCCGCCCGCGATGTGTACTCGAAGCTTCGACGTCCTCGATGAGCACCACGGCATCTCGATACACGGCCGACATTCACCTTAGCGTTGTGAACGACGCCCATATTTTGGCTATCGGTCGCGTTCCCGCAAATTGCAATGTGCTCGATCTCGGCATCGCAGACGGGTCCGTCGCCGCATTGCTCAAGGACATGGGATGCCGCGTCTGGGGCGTAGAGCTCGACCCGGTGGCGGCTGAAGCCGCACGAAAAGTTTGCGAGGAAGTCGTCGTCGCTGACCTCAACACGCTGGACCTGGCCGATCAGTTTGGCGGCCAGCGATTCGACGTGGTGTTGATGCTCGACGTCCTCGAGCACCTCAGCGACCCGGTGACGGTCTTGCAACGAGTGAAGGCGGTCCTCGATCGTCGCGGCTGGGGCATCATCTCACTTCCGAACGTTGCCCATCTATCCGTACGCCTGTCCCTCTTGAACGGGGACTTCAACTACACGGACGTGGGTCTACTCGATCGGACCCATCTGCGATTCTTTGACCGGGCCGGAGTCGATGAGCTGCTGGAACGGGCCGGCTGGGGCATGTTCGACCTCGCTCGTGTGACACGCAAGCTCGGTACGACAGAGATTGAGATCGACGATGCGGATCCCGGACTCGTTCAACAGTTGGAATCCGATATCGAGGGTCTTACCTACCAATTCGTGGTTAGCGCTACCGCGTTGGAATCGGATGTTCTCATCCACCCGCCGGTGCTACCGGCAGCGGTTGCCCAAGAGGCGCTTCTCGATGCCCTGAACCGGATCACTGAGCTCGACGAAGAGGTTCGACAGCTCCGCCGCGTACTTCTCCCCGACATGATGCAGCAGCTCGAAGCGATCCGAACGGGTGGAGTCGAACGTCGGGGGCATCTTAAGCATCTCTTAGAGGCCATGAAAGAAAATTCCGAGCGGACGAGCAATCGCTAAAGCAGTTGATGGGAGGAAATCCGATGGGCCCGTTTCCGCGCCGCCCGAGGAATCGGTTCGGGTCGTGAATCGATCGAGGCAAACTGCGAAACTCGAACCGACATGACAGCATCGGCGATCTCGACCAGCGTTACCCTCGATCTGGTGGGACGGAGAGACCAGAACCGTCCGCTAGGTCAGAGTTCCATGTCGTGACTTTCCCAACGGATCGCGCTGTTACCGGACTGCGTCCTCCATCACCCGACCTTGAGCAGTCGCCCATTGTCTTCACGAACACTCCCAGTCCGGTGGCAACAATCGTTGTACTCGGATGGAGGGCAGCTCCGCACCTTCTCGGATGTCTCCGTTCCATCTCCCGCATCGATCGGTCGGTCTCCTTTGAGGTCATTGTCGTTCTCAATGAGCCGATCCCCGAACTGTCCGAGGCACTCGCCGAACACGTTGTCGGGATTCGGGTAATTCACTCGCGCGTGAACCTCGGGTTTGGGGGGGCGTGCAACGCTGCTGCCCAAAGGGCGGAGGGCCAGTTCATCGTTCTTCTCAACGATGACACCCTGGTAGACCAGTTTTGGTTGACCAGGCTGGTTGAAACCATCGAATCGCGGCCAATCATCGCTGCCGTCGGCAGCCTTCTCCTCAACACTGACGGCACAGTGCAGGAATCAGGCTCGCTTCTCTTCTCCGACGGTACGACTGCAGCGGTAACGGGCACCGGGGCTGGAGTGGCTCATCGGTACGACTGGGCGCGAAGAGTCGACTACTGCTCAGGAGCATCATTGCTGATCCGGAAATCAACCTGGATCGAGCTCGGCGGATTCGACGAAACCTACTTCCCCGCCTACTTCGAGGATGTCGATCTCTGTCTCCGTATTCAAGAGCTAGGTCAGCAAGTGTGGCTACAACCGCTCTCAAGGGTCTGGCACATCAAGTCGGCGAGCGTCGAGGAGGGTTACAAGGTCTTCCTCTCCTCACGCAATCGCCGTCAGATCATCCAGCGTTGGTCTCGCTTGCTCGAACAGCGGCTCGCCAATGTTGGAACCGCCGAGGAAACGGAGGAGGCTTCCACATGGGTCGCCATGGGCAGACCCAAGCGACTTCTTCTCATCGACGATCGAATCGCGGTGGCCGGGTCCGACCGTGACGCTCGCAGTACGACTGATGCGCCACTCGACTGCATATCCTCAGATCAGTACTTCGTGTCGTTCTTCCCAACTGACGCCAGCGAGGGAGATCGGAATGACCTTTGCCGGCTCGGCGTGCGAATTATCGAAGGCGACTTGGCCTCCCATCTGAAGTCGCCGTACATCGAATATGACGTCGTCATCATTTCGGGCTCGAGCAACTACCGGCAATTCGCGCCCATCGCGCGCAAGTATCAGCCGATGGCACAGATCGTCTACTACTCCGACGCAATCGATGGCCGTCCCATCGAACGAATGGTCGATCTAGATCAAGGCGCAATCACATTCGAACGATGGCAAGCCGAAGAAGCCGAATCAGAGGCTCCGGAAGCTATTGACGGCGGCGAGTCAGCAGCTGGGATGCCGGCGCATCCAGATCGCGAGAAGAAGGTCGACCTGTCGCCCTCTACGGAGGACGACAATCTCGAGAATCCAGCCGCTGAGTCTGAGCGCGGACTGCACGACATAGCAGAAAACAGCGAGGTTCTCGACAACGAGGTGAGATGCCTTCTGCGAGAGAGGGCGATCCTTCACGAGTACATTGCGACTCTCGAGACGGATCTGGGTCGCCTAGCCAACACTGAACAAGAGCTGTCTGACGCCCGGCAGGAACTTGACCGGGTAAGTTCCCAGCTCAAGGCTTACCAGAATCGCCTCTCCCGCGTCATCGTCGATCAAATCGTCGTTTCACTTCAGCGTTATCCCCGTGTATATCGGATTGGTCGGTCGATCTCTCTCCGGTTGGTGCACAGGTTCCGAAGGTAGCTCGGCGTCGGAGCCAGAACGCTCGGATTGACCTGCCACGCAGATGAGTACCAGCGCCCATATCGTCATGTCCGACAACATCGCCGTCTGCGCGAAAATGGTCGTACGACTGGCGCTAGTCGACAACCACCAGTGAATTTCGTAGGAACCTGCCACATAGGTGGCAAGGATCACGGCAAGTACCGCCAATACCACGACCCACAGCCACAGGGAATTGGCCAAACGAAGATCAGACCGCCTGGTCCGGAGGGTCAGCCCACCGAGGGCCAACACCACGAGGGCAGCGAGGGCGATATAGAGATAATGGCTCATCCCGATGCTGGCCGTTGCCAGACGGAAAGCCGGCGACTGGGAGCTACCCCCAGCAAAGAATGAATTCTGGATGCCATGCAGGCGTACTGCGCCAACCCACAACACCGCAGGAATCATCGGTATGGATGCCATGACCAAGAACCGAACCCACCGCGTCAGATTGATGCCAACCGGTCTCCCGCTGTGCCCACGGGCCGGCCCGCCTCGTCGTGCCATCTGCCAACCGATGTAACGTGCCGCAATTAACAAGGAAATGAACACGCACGATATCGTGCCCTCGTTCTTCGTCAGCGATGCTACGACGATGCACAGCCAGGCGATCAACAGGCCTTGAGCGTTGCGGGGAAGAACCAAACCGTACACCGTCGCACCCAGCGCGGCAACGGACCAGAGCATGTCGGCGTAACCGCTGACTCCGAACGTCCCAGCGATCCCGAACGCTGCCCCACAAAAGATGAAGACGACCAACAGTGCTGCGACACGACGGACGCGCGTGACGGTTGTCGGAACAATCTGAAGAAGCCCAGTGCCGACAACACCGAGGGCACAGGCGTTCAGTACCACCGTGATGTCTACGGCAACCCGCTCATTGATGTGACCGATGGACGTGTACGCCAACGCACCGGCTCCAGGCACAAGGGGCGGATAGTCGGGGTTGGATACCCTATAGACCGGATTGGTCAGCCCTGCCACCATGACCTGGTGACCGCCCCACACGAGGGCGGTATGGAGCAGCCAGATGGCTTGTGCGTCGTAGCCGATGACGGGAACCCTCAGGACCATCAGGGGCCAGGCGACAGCCAAGACCACTACCACTGTGCAAGCGATCTTCCACACTGTTGCCTCGGGATGGCCGCGTACCGGACGGTGCTCCTCGGATCGGCCGTTGATGCCTGAAACAGAAGCTCTCCTTCGGTTGCGCAATCTCGAGAGGATCCCGGTGCAAGCACCGACATTCGCGAGGACTGCGAAGATAGCGAACCACACCGCGACCGATCCGATCACAGCGAAAACGAAAATGGCTGAGATCGCAGCCAACGCCGCACCCCCGAGCGGCACCAGGAACAGCGACACGGGCCGCAGACCGGCGATGGCCACCACAGGCAGAATGGCTGGTAGGCAAAGGAGCCCAAGTGCCGTCAGGACCACTGTGATCAGTCCGATCGTTCGGCGAAGATGCCTAGTCCTGCGCAAGTCCCTCGCGTCAAGACAAGCCGCCACTTGGCAGTATCCATGACGGTTGGGGTAACCCAGGGTGTCGCGTACTCGCTGAGCTCCTCAGCTTGCTGAGCATTCGATCCGACGCCACCAAGATGGACGGTTGCGTGATCGGGGACGACCTTTCGAACCTCCTGCTGAAGGCAGTTGAACTGCTTCAAGTTGGTGCGGTACTGATTGGCCAACCCTGGAGCCGTGAGGGTACGGGTTGTACGTACCGCCCCGAGGAACCCAACGCTCAGCGAACCCAAGACAATGCCCACTATGGCAACGCTCGCCACAACCGACAACCACCTCGTACCGGTCCGATCGACAGCTTTGGAATGGGTGCGCCGGCGACCGCGACCGCTTCGGGAGGCACCCAAATCGCCTTCAATGGTCTCTGCGTCGTTTTTGGGCACCTGAGCGCCCATGCTATCGACTCAAGGTTGTCAATTACAGGTACATGAGCGCGGTGAGCCATGTCGACTCGACCTACCACTGTGTAGCAACGAAGCTCTAGCCTCAGGCTCTCCAGGTGGCGGTGACACCCTCACCTACCTATGGAATCTCATGTGGCTCTCCTGACTGATCCGTGGGTCAATTCTGCGCTTCCACGTGCAGCGTGAGGACGGCGGCTCACCT